>JRYF01009770.1_pt1 | contig 15552 bp, 9 predicted proteins | sample 235331 | NCBI WGS metagenome assembly JRYF01 (sample SAMN03074217, study PRJNA261475) | activated sludge metagenome | biome: Wastewater Treatment Plant; feature: Wastewater; material: Activated sludge; isolation source: activated biomass of a wastewater treatment plant treating hydrocarbon... ...
CGCTCTAAGCGACTCCGCAACGTTACTTCGAGCGACCCCGTAATTCAAATATTTCGTTGCACTGCACTCTTGCCAGTGCCCCCCTTCGACAATTTGTGAGAACAACGATATTTGCTGGGTGAAATGCCCGATAGGCGGTAGTGGGTAGGGCTCCAATAATTGGAGTGGCAGGCGCAGGTGATAGCCCAGCGTAGTGACCGGGTGACTCGAAGTCACCCGGTCACTATCACTATAAAACTTCAAAATGGACAAGCACAAAGAAACTTTTGATACTTGGAACAACATTGCTTCCATATATCAAGACAAGTTTATGAAACTCGACTTGTATAATGACACCTACGACTATATCTGTACGCACATCGAAAAACAAAAAGCAAAAATATTGGAAATCGGGTGCGGCCCCGGAAACATAACCAAATACCTATTGTCCAAAAGACCCGACTTCGACATTTTCGGAATTGACATGGCGGCAAACATGATTGAACTTGCAAGGGTGAACAATCCGGCAGCTCGTTTCGCTGTTATGGACTGCCGGCATATCAACAGGCTGGACACCAAATACGATGGAATTATCGGCGGGTTTTGTTTGCCGTATTTGTCACCTACTGAAAGTAAAGAACTGATAGCCAACGCCTATTACCTGTTGAACGACAATGGCCTGATATATCTGAGTTTCGTGGAAGGCGACCCAAATAAATCCGATTTTAAAGTCGGAAGTGGTGGCCGTGTTTATTTTCACTTCCATGATTTGGACGAATTGTCATCACAACTCATCAAGACAAATTTCGACAAAATAGAAACATTTAAAGTGAACTATAAAACATCCGAAACGGAGTTTGATATTCACACGATACTGACAGCGATGAAAAAAACCGCCCCTGAAGTGACCGGGTGACTCAGAGTCACCCGGTCACTTACCGGAAGAATGGTTTCGGTGCGCTGCATTCGGTATTACGGGGTCGCTTCGAGCGCNNCGCTTGGAGCGCCCCCGTAATGACACCAGCAGCTTCCCCGTCACCATACTGCGTGTTCATCCCTCATCCCTAAAATCCCGCCTCCATTTCCCCACCCCCTTCCGTCCCCAGCACCGCCCCGGTCAGCACGTGCAGGGTTTTGGCCAAGGCTTTGAAGCCTGCGGGCACAGTGACGGTGCCCGCAGGGACCACCACATCCTGGCATTTGCCGGGGATGAAGCCGTCGCTCCAGTTGGCGGGGTCGCTCCAGAGGAGGCCGTCGCCGTTGCCCGTCCAGGTATTGGTGGCCGAAACGCCGAATGGGAACTCATAAGGGCCCAGGTCAATCAATGGCCCGCCGGGTAGGGCATCGAACAGGCGGGCGTTGCCGGCGAGGTCTGTCGGGGTCAGGTTGGCGGCGTCGTTGCCGGCGTCCATGGCGGGGGAACAGGCGGCCAGACGGAAATCGCCCGAGGCGGGGGCGAGCAAGAGCGGGTCGGCATGGCCGTTGCCATTCGGGCAGTTGGTGCAGGGTGAATAGCCGCCCTGCACGATGGAATGGTTGATGCCCGCCGTGGCATTATAGACCTCAAAACCATTTCCCCAAAAAATACAATTGGTAATCTCAATGGCCGTATTGCAGTGCAGCCCCTGCCCGCTGTTGCCCCAAAAGGTGCAATTGGTGAGCTTCATGGAGACATCCTGGCTGTACATACCGCCGCCGCCGCCAAAAAGAGGAGAGAAGTTGTTTACAAAAAGACAATTGGTGATGGTCGGTGAGCCGCCAAAGACATTGGCCATTCCGCCCCCAAAGGCGGCGGTCGCATTGGTGGAGAAGATGCAATTGGTGATAATCGGGAAAGCCCCCAGGCTCGCCAGCCCCCCGCCCACATAGTTGCTTGAATTGCCCGTAAGGAAGCAATTGGCTATGCTGGGGAACGAGCTCTCGACATACACCCCGCCGCTGAAGTCGCCGCCCGCCGCACCCGTGACCGTGATGCCGTCGAGCCGGGCCGAGGTGCCCAGACCGATGCCGCTCCGCACAACGGAATAGCTGTTGTCCGAATTATCGCCGGCCACGCCGATGTCGCCGCTGAGGATGGAGGCGTTCGCCGACCAGTCGCGCTGCGAGCGCATCGTCTCAGTACCCGCAAACCCGCCGTACATGGCCAGGTCGTTTCGCAGGGCGAAAACAGCGGTTCGGTCGGTGCTCGTCGTGGGCTTGTAGGTGCCTGCCGCCACCCATATTTCCGTGATGCCGGGGCAGGTGGTGGCCAGGGCGCTTTGGAGGTTGTTGAAGGCATCGGCCCAGGAAGTCCCGTCGTTGGCACCGGTGGCGTCGGTTTTCACAAAAAGCACATTTCCCTCCGGGCAGGGTATGCCGTATTCAAAGCCCCCCATGTCGTGACCGGGGCCGAAAGGTCGTGGGTGTCCGTCCAAATCGAAGGGCGGGGCGCCGGTGGCCGTGCCTGCATCAATGGCGGGTGAGCCGGGCTGCAGACGGAGGTTGCCCTCAGTGCCCAGGCCGACGGTAGGCTGGACAATGAAAAGTGGATTGAGGCTGAGGTTGCCCGCCCCGGAATAGCCATACTCCACGATGGAGTAGGTAACAAAAGGATTGCTGCCGCTTTCGTTAATGATGCTGTTGGTGTTGTTCCAGATGATGCAATTCTTCAGGGTGGGTGAGCTTTGGGTGAAATTGTACACCCCGCCCCCGGTGGAAGCCGAATTGCCGCTGAAAGAACAGTTGGTCGCCGTGATGGAGCTGAACTGGTTGCACATACCGCCGCCGGGCGATGCCGCCAAATTCCCGATGAAATTGCAATTGGTGAATTTGGCATTGGTCGAGAAATAGTTATAGACCCCGCCCCCGAAGGTGCCCGCCGAATTTCCCCGGAACACACAGTTGGTCGCATTGGTTGGGGAAAAATGGTTGAACATACCCCCGCCGGTGAAGTCGGCTGAATTGCCGGTAAACTGGCAGTTCGTGAGGACGGGCGATGCGTAGTGGTTGTAGATGCCCCCGGCGGAAGCGCCCGCCGTGTTCGCCATGAATTTGCAGTTGATAAATTGGGGTGAGGCATCGGCGTTGTACACCCCGCCGCCGAGGCCGCCTACATTGTCCGCAAACGTGCAGTTGGCCACCGTGGGGGAGGCGTTCAGGTTGTACATGCCGCCGCCATTCTCGTGCAGGCCGGGGCCGTTGGCATGGCCCCCGCTGATGGTGAAGCCGTCGAGTATGGCCGTGCTGTCCAGCCCGTTGTCGAAGTTGAGGACGACGTGGTNNGCCGATGTCGCCGCTGAGGATGGTGGGGTTGGCCAGCCAGCTACGTTGGCTGAGCGCCGTTTCTATGCCGCTGAAACCGCCATACACCGCCATTCCGTTTTTTAGGGAAAAACCAATGGCCCGGTTGGTGCCGGTGGTCGGCTTGTAGGTGCCGGCGGCCACCCAGATTTGGGCGTTGGCGGGGCAATTGAGGGCACTTTGCAGACTGGTGAAGGCATTGGCCCAGGAGGTGCCCTGGTTCAGACCGGTGGCATCGTCGTTGACGAAGAGGATGTTGCCGTTGAATGACGGTGCCTGGCGCTCATACGCCCCCATGTCTATCAGGCTTCCACCGGGTACAGCGTCGAACTTGCGGTCGTTACCGTTGCGGTCGGTGGTTGTGGTATTGGCTGCATCATCGCCCCTGTCGAGCGCAGGGGAACAAGGCTCCAACTGCAGGTCGGTGCCGCTGACGAATAGCGGATCCAGGTTGTAAATCATGCCGGCGCCACAATTGGAACCGGCCGGGCAGGCATCCTCCTGCACCAGGCTGTACTGCAGCGTGGAGGCAGAGGAATTGAAATTGGCTATGGACTCCCCGTTTGTGGTGGTATTGCCATAGAGGATGCAATTGGTCAGGGTTGGATGGTCGCCCGCGTCCAGGTTAATCATCACCCCGCCATAGGTGGCAGTATTTCCATAAAAAGTACAATTCACCAGGTTTGGCGAAGCCAACTGATTTGCCATGGCGGCACCTCCCCCATTGGGATGGGAAAGGAAATTGTTCCGGAATACCGTATTGGTTACGGTGGTGGAAGGACTCTGAAAGTTCACCATACCGGCTCCTGCCCCTTCCCCATTAATCGCATTGGCAATAAAGGAGCAATTGGTCATTTGGCAGGATGACCCGTTATTGTAAAAGCCGCCGCCCACCAGCGCCCGATTTCCCTGAAACAAACAGTTGTTGACAATGGGATTGCCACCTTGTTCATTCATGACGCCACCGCCCCAAATGGCAGCTACGTTGTCAATAAAATTACAATCCAAAATTACCGGGGAGGAATTGATGGTGCTCAATCCGGCACCTTTGCCATTCGCCAGGTTGCCGGTGAGGGTGCATCCATTCAGCGTCAGGTTTTGACCACTATTTCTCATCCCGCCCCCGTCTGCCGAAGCCCGGTTGGCGGTAAAAACACAATTGGTCAGACTGGAAACAGCATCAGATTGATTGTTTATCCCACCACCATTGCCGTTGGCAGCCCTATTGCCCGTGAAGCTGCAACCGGTGAGATTAAAACCGGACGATGCTGCAATGAAAGCGCCGCCACCATTGGCAGATGTGTTGTCAATGAAGCTGCAATCAGTAAGGTTGAAAACAGGCAATGCCTGAATGAAAGCACCACCGCCGCTGATGCCAGCCACATTGCCGATGAATTGGCAACCCGTCATATTGAGCATGGAGGAATTAATAGCATACAGACCACCGCCCTCATAAGCGAGGTTGCCACTGAAGCTGCAGTTGTTGATGGTGGGTGTGCCGCCATCTATGTACATGCCACCGCCGGTGGTTTTGACCCCGGGAAATAAAAGCTGACCGTCCGCTGTACCGGCAGTGATAAAAAAACCATCAAGGACGGCCGTTGTATCGGTGCCCGAGCCATTGACCACCGTGTAGGAATTGTCAAAAGTGTTCGTATTGGAATTGGCATTGGTGGCAATCGGCTTTTGCAGGTCGTTTTGCAACAAATCGCCACTGAGTATGGTCTGGTGCATGAGCCAGTTGCGGTCGGCCATGCCGGGGTTGCCTGTGTTCGGAAAACCACCATAGATGGCGATACCATTTTTCAACACAAAAGAAACAGTGCGGTTGCCGTAGGCGGCAGGACGGTAAGTGCCGGCTGCGACCCATATTTCGTTGACACAACTGGTGCCGAGAGCTGTTTGCAGGCTGGTAAAAGCATTGGCCCAGGAGGTGCCGTCGTTCTGGCCGGAGGCGGCGGCATTGACATAAACCTTGATGCCACCCGAACAGCAGACATTGTTTTCGTCAATGATGCCGTCGCAATTGTTGTCCACACCATCACAAACCTCCGTGGCACCGGGATTGATGGCAGGATTGCTGTCATTGCAGTCGCCTGCACAGACCGTCCAGCCATCGAGGTCGTTGTCCACATTTCCAAAAAGTTCTTGAAGCTCGAAAGCGCCAATGTCCACAATACCACCACCTGGAATGGCTTCAAATCTGGGTGCCCCCACCATGTCGAAGGCCGGGGCGCCTACCGAGGTGCCCGCATCAATGGCCGGGGAGCAACTGTTCAGGGTCAGGTCGCCGCTGTTGACATTCACAAACAGCGGGTCGGTATTCAATAGGCAAGCGGTGCAGGTCATTCCGGCAGGGCACCCATCGTCGAGCAGGCAATTGGTCAGTGTGCCGCCGGCATTGTCGAATAAATAAAAATTAGGGAAACCGCCACTGGCGGAATTATGTGCCGAAATGATATTCCTGGCATTGATGGCGGCGGGCAAATTAGGGCCACCTGAACTAGCGGTTTGACCCCGCACAAGGAATGAACCTCCTTTGCTGGCAGCATATCCTTTGGAAAATGTACAATTGGTAATTTCTATTTGCTCCCATATCACCATGATATGCCCTCCTCCTGAAAGAGATGAAGTGGACAATGCGTGGTTGTCATAAAACCTACAGTTGGTGATGTTAATGTCGTTCTGCGTGGAACCCGCAATGTAAATGGCACCGCCAGACCCGCCGTTATTGCTGTTTAACGCGACATTGCGTTCAAAATTAGAATTTGAAATGTTCAGTGTGCAAGGGGGCGGGTAGCTCCCATGCGGCGGCGGCGATGACGAATAAGGATTAAAGAAATTGATGGCACCGCCATTTCCCCCCTGGTTGTCTGCGAACGAGCAACCCGAAATGGTGGCATTTCCCGCAAGCATGTATATCCCCCCTCCGCCGGTTGTACCACCCTTGTTGCCCTCGAACCGGCAATTGGAAATCACGGGATGTCCTCCATCAATAAGCATCCCTCCGAAGGTTCCGATATTGCTGATAAAAGTGACATTGGACAGGGTTGGGGAGGATGCAATGTTGACCATTCCGGAGCCGGAAAATGTATGACTACTCCCCCCACCATAGATGACGACACCATCCAAAATGGCGCTGTTGTTAAGTCCGAAGTTGAATACAACATACTCACTGTTATCCTGGCGGGCCGTAAAATCAGGCCCATCATCCCCCTTTAAATCGCCGCTAAGTAGGGTGATATGTGTCGTCCAGTCTCTCACGCCGGCATTACCTTCCTGACCCGGCAGGCCTGGGAAGCCACCATAGATGGCCACGCCGTTTTTCATCGAAAAATACTTGTTGGGATTGAGCCCCGGTGCCGGCTTGTAAGTGCCGGCGGCCACCCATATTTCAGAGACATTCGGACAAGTGCTTTGAAGGGCACTTTGCAGATCGGTATAGGCATTGGTCCAGGAAGTCCCCGTATTGATACCAGTGGCATCCGCCTTCACATAAAGGATGAAGCCGCCATCGCAGCAAACATTTCCATTGTCTATGATGCCGTCACAATCGTTGTCTTTTCCATCACATATCTCAGCGGCACCGTGAAAAATACTGGCATCGTTGTCATTACATTCATCACAGGCATTATAGCCATCCCCGTCATTGTCGGGCGAATTGCCCGAGTCGTGGACACCAATTTTATCCGGTACGCCATCCGGATCGCCATTGACGAAGGAAGTGCTGCAGATACCTCCCAGCAAAATCAAGCCACTGAGGTGGGGGCCAGCCATATCGGTGTCACTTATCACTTTGTAGCCTCCATTCAAATGGCAGGAAGGTATGAACGAGCCGGGTTCACAAAAATCAATGGGAGGGTTGCCAAAGCAGGAAAAACTCACAAAATCGTCGTTGTGGTCCATAGCCGATACGGTGAAAATATTGGGGCCATTCACCTGCACTGGAGAAGTGGTTGTACCATTCACCGCCGACAGTACAATTGGGCAGACGGAGGAGGCAGCCGCTATTGAGTTATTCAAAGCAGTTGAAATGGAACTTAAAAATCCAACACTTGAGAGGCTTATGTTGATCACATCTCCGGCTGCGGCATGGGCCGCCGCATAGTCAATCCCTGAAACACACCAGGCAAGGGTAGTATTATCGTTTGAGTCGAAAATCCTGACCGCTACCACTTCCGCCCCGGCAGCCACCCCTATTACCCCAAAGGCATTGTCTTTCGCCGCTATAATGCCGGCCTTGTGCGTACCGCTTCCATTCTCGTCCTGGGGACCGGGTCCGGCAAAATGTACCGACAAGGTCGTATTTACATTCAGGTCAGGGTGGGTAAGGTCAATACCCGTGTCAATGATCCAGGCTCTTTTCCCAACCCCGGAAAGGCCGCCACCCACACGGGCCACACCCCAGGGAATGCATTGTACGCTGTATTGGTTGTCAACCGTTGCGGTCGCCGGACCGTTGTTTAATGCCATTTTGATCGTGTTGCCATCTGCCTGGCTCACGGAAATAACAGGAATGGTGATATAGCTTGAATAGGAGTCCGGATCCATGATTGGTGCCGTGCCCGCCACATTGTTGGCAATGATGACCGCAATGGCACCGGCATTTTGGGCCTGCAGGGCCTGGTCCCCAAACAGACAGATGCTACGGTCAATAAGGGCAATTTTTCCCGAAACATTGTTCTGCACGGCCTGGCAGGCATCGGAAGTGGGCGCTGTGCCATCGTCAACCAGAACCAGTTCCCCCGTCACGGCATACTGGGTCGCACCGAATTTTGCAAAATTATTCTGGTAAGTCTGTCCATTGACCGTCAATACAGCACAATCCGAAGGCGGTGGCGGTGGCATTGCCATGAACGATTTGGCCTGGCCTGAAGAATGGTTTTTTTCATTTTGACCGGAGAAGGGGACGTCGAAAAGTGGAATTACCAGGTCTTGCTCGATGTAATCCACTTGTGCATCCTGCCGGAGCATCTCCATATCCGCCTCGCTGAGGCTGGTCACGGTAAAGCCAACCAGGGCGGTTCCAAACACCTTGTCCACCTTGGCTGCCGGCAGCCCATTGCGGTCGAGGGTGGCAATGGCCATGTCCCGCATCCGTTGTTTGCGCTCAGCGGGGAGGTAGCTCTTGAGGGACTCCGTGGCGGCATTTTTTTTCAGCACGACGATGTACTGACCGGGTATCGGCTGGCCGGACTGTTTTTCATGGCCCACCGCCTGCCCCTCCATCTTCCCCACCGCCAGATGCGGCTGATTGTCCCCGGGCACCCCCTGCGCCTGCAATGGCTGCACCCATGCCATCACTAGCCAGAAAGCGGCCAGTGCAATGATTGATTGTTGTTGTTGGTTGGTAAATTTCATAAAGGTCTGTTTTTGATGTTGTAACATGACGGGGGGCATTCCGAGGTTGCTTGTCTGATGGTTTACGGGGTCGCTGCCTTGTGGTTTACGGGGGCGCTGGAAGCGACCCCGTAACGATGCTTCGAGCGCGCCCGTAATTTGTTCCGACGAAAGGCAAGTTACGGGGGCGCTTGAAGCGACCCCGTAACTTCGCTTCGAGCGACTCCGTAACAGTATTCCGTAAAAGGAAAGTATAAGACCCGCTTTCAGCTCCGAAGCCTTTATCAATCCCGTTAGATTGTTGATGGTTCCTCAATAATGGGCGATTAAATATGACTCATGCATATTAGGTGGGCGATGATTTTGTGTGCGCTTCATTTTATTCCACCACTTGATAAATGGTCAATGGATTTGCTTTATTCTTCAGAGATATGCTTCCCACTTTCCGGCATTTGAAAGACTCCTTTACTTTCTCATAACATGCTTCGCTAATGATGATTTGATTTTCCCCGGCGGCGTCCTGCAGGCGGGCGGCGGTGTTGACGACATCACCGATGACGGTGTAATCCAGCCGCTTGAGGGTGGCCGAACCGATGTTGCCGGACAGCATTTCCCCGCTGTTGATGCCGATGGAGACCTTGGGTTTGAATTTCATCTTTCCGATGGCGGGCAGCTCGTTTATTTTATCGCACAATGACAGGGCTGCCTCGATGGCCCGGTCGAGGTGGTATTCGCCTTTGAATACAGCCATGACGGCATCGCCCATAAACTTGTCAATATATCCGTCGTGGCCTGTGATTTCCTTGGCCATCACATCGAAGTAGGAGTTGAGCATGTTGACCACCATGTCTGGTGGTGCGCTTTCGCTGATGGCCGTAAACCCGCACAAATCAATAAAGGCTACTGTGCCTTCAATGATTTCATTGGCCATGACGGTAGCTTCAAATTCCCGGCTGCCCATGAAGTTGAGCACGCTTTCGTCCACGTACATTTTCAGGATGCTGTTTTCCCGGATGGCTTGCAGGGTCTGCCGGAGGTGGGCGACGTGTACGAGGGTGCGTTCCATCGTGATGGCAAGGTCTTCAAAATCAACGGGTTTGGTGATGAAATCGAAAGCGCCCCGGTTCATGGCGGTGCGGATGTTGGCCATGTCGCCGTAAGCGGAAACGATGACCGATTTGAGCAGCGGGTTGGCTTCGTTCAGTTCGACAAGCAGGCTCAGCCCGTCCATTTCCGGCATGTTGATGTCGGTGACGACGAGGTCGGTGTCGGGATGTTCTGACAGTTTTTCCATCGCATCCCTGCCGTTCACGGCGAAGATGAATTCGTATTCCCGCTCCCGGATTTTCTGGCGAAACTTCTGCTTGATGAGGACTTCGAGGTCAGGCTCGTCGTCGGCTACTAATATTTTTGCCATCATTGGATTGTTTTCAGTTTTTCCTTCAAGGCGGCGAAATCAATCGGTTTGACTAAGAAATCGTCGGCCCCCAGTTCCTTAGCGGCTTTTTGGTTTTCCGGGTTGCCATAGGCGGTAAGCATCATGACTATTGGCGGCGGCACCCGGTACATTTTTTTTATTTTGCCCAAAAGCGCCAGCCCGCTCATGCCCGGCATGTTGATGTCGGACAAAATCAGCACGGCTTCATGCGGCATTTGTTCTAAAATGCCCAGGGCTTCCTCGCCGGAGTAGGCGAACACAAATTTCATGTCGCCGTTGCGGATTTCCCGCCTGAATTTTTGCTCGAAGAGCGTTCGGATATCCTGTTCGTCGTCCACTACTAAAATTTTCATGCTGGTTTGATTATGCTGGTAAAAAAATGATGAATTCGGTGCCTTTGCCTTCTTCACTTTCCACGGTCATGCTGCCGCCGTGCCCTTTCACCACGATGTCGTAAGAAAGCGACAGCCCCAGCCTCCTTGTCACGATGGTCTATGGTGAAAATCTTCGACTTTACTACTTCGGAAATGTCAGCGTGTTTGTCCCTGAAAGTCGCATCTGGCACCACTAGGCATTCTAATTCCCCAGCAGTTTTTTTACTTCTTCCTCCAAAATGGGAATGTCAACGTTCACGATTTTCCAAATAATGGTGTTGTTGATGGCATCATAAGCATGAATGACTTTGTTGCGTAAATCAACTATCAGGCGGGCATAAGTAATAGAGATGGAAGGATTGATTTTCAACAGATTACCGACGGCCTCTCCGATGATTTCAAGTTCCCGTTCCACTGCCCGGCGCATGGTCTTGTTTTGCAGGTAGGTGTTGAAATCCCGCTTCCCTTGCAGATGTAGGTCAATGTCCTGTATGCAGGTTTGAATGTCGGTTAGCAGTTTCTTTTCTTCCAGGCTAATCACAGGATTTTGATTTTAGTTTGTTCGATGCTTTGTGCAAAAAACGGGTTGCGCACGGTTTCAACTGCTACAAGGTCAACGTCCCGTTTCAACAAGGTTCTCAATTCGGCGAGCAAACTGAAATAGCTGTCAGCATAACGAACGTAGTCGAGCGAAGGGTCAAATTTTATCAAAAAGTCAATGTCGCTCGTTCGCTTCATCGTCCCTTTGGCGGCGCTGCCAAAAAGGTAGGCTTCCACCACTCCGTGCCGAAGCAGCACAGCTTTCAGCAATGGCATTTGTTGTTGTATGGGCTTGTACATTTCAATGTATTGAATTGATTGTTAGATGCAAATCTACTAAAAATCGGATGAAGGCAAACGCATCACAAACTCCGTCCCCATTCCCTCCTCACTCTCCACATCCAAGGCCCCCCCGTGCCCTTTCGTCACAATGTCATACGCCAGCGACAGCCCCAACCCCGTCCCCTGCCCGGTGGGCTTGGTGGTGAAAAAAGGCTGGAGGATTTTGTCTTTCACATGGTCGGGGATGCCGGTGCCGTTGTCCTTAATTTTGAAAATCACCTGTCCGTTTTCTTTTTTGGATGAAATGGTGACGGTGGGTTCGTAGGCTTCCAGACCTGTTAGGTTTTGAAAACCTAACAGGTCTTTAGCCTGCTGCTGCGTCGCATAAAACGCATTGTTGATGATGTTCAGAAACACCCGCCCGATGTCCTGTGGAATTACGTCCACCTTGCCGACGGAGGGGTCGAAATCCGTTTCCATTTTGGCGTTGAACCTGGAATCTTTTGCCCGCAAGCCGTGATACGCCAGCCGCAGGTACTCATCGGCGAGGGCGTTCAGGTCGGTGGGTTCCTTGGTGCCGGTACTGGTGCGGGAGTGTTGCAGCATGCCCGTGACGATGCTGGCGGCCCGCTTGCCGTGGTGGTTGATTTTTTGCTGGTTGGAGGTCAGGTCGGTCATCAGTTCTTTGACCAACTCTTTGTCCATCGGCTCTTTTTCGAGTTCCTCTTTTAGTTCCTCCGCCAGTTCCACGCTCATTTCTGCGAAGTTGTTGACGAAGTTGAGCGGGTTCTGTATTTCGTGGGCGATGCCTGCGGTGAGTTCGCCGAGGGAGGCGAGTTTTTCAGACTGTATCAGTTGTTGCTGAGTAAGGCGCAAGTCGTGCAGTGTTTTTTCCAGTCGCTGTTTTTCTTCCAGGATTTTAACGGCCTGTTCCTCTTTGGTCTGTAAATCCATGAAGCGCACATAAGCCTGCTCAAACACATTGGCGAAGCGCTTCAATATTTCCACATCTTCCCCGGCAGGCACAACACCGGTGTGGGATGGAATGAGGATGGCGGCGTTTTTCGTCCATGCGAAAGACAGGGAATGTTTGTCATTCTGGAAAACCCATTGCTTAAACTCGTCCGGGAATTTTTTATAGTCGGAATGTTCAAAAGCATATTCGAAGAAGCTGTTCTTTTCTTCTACCGAAAAAGATTTTGACCAATAATCCACTCCACTCGTTCTTGACTCCCAGGCAGCGCTGAAAATAGGATGGTCAAAATATGGCAGCAGGTAACTACCGGTAAAGCTGAAATCCGGCGATGCAATCCAGTGCAGGACATCTTTTGAATCTGGAAAATACGTACACAGGATGACGCCATTGGCATCCAGGATGACGCCCAGGTCCATGAGCCGTTCAACTATCATGGTAACCACCTCGTGCAGTTCGTCGGCTTTGCGCATGGCCATGGTACGGCTCCTGACTTTCTCCAGGGCCGCTTCAATTTTGGCCTCCCGGGCCTGCGCCTCCGCTGTTACCAAATCCAGGTACCTTCGGTAAGTTTGTCCAAAAAGCGAGGTGAACCGTTGAATAATGCGGATTAAATCGGGTTGAAATTCACGGGGACTGAAAGCATAAAAAAATCCATGCTCGAACACGAAGCCGTAATGGAACTGCCTTTCGGGCAAATTCTCCATCGCTATCCGAAGCGGATAGTCAGGCGCATCATTGAGCATTTGGTAGTAATTCCGCAAATCTTCCCCTTCCAAAACATACTCATGGATTGGAACCTGCGCTTTCCAGGCCTTACGGGCGCTAATCAGCAAAGGATGCCAGGTCATCTCTATGTTTCCGATGTGCATTTTGACTTCCTCCCCGTCCTTGGAAGCCGTCCAAAGCTGGTTGTTTTCGTTGTCATGGTTTAGGATGCCGATGCCGAAGCGGGTGCCTTCATCCACCCCCAGGGCAGTGACTTCACTGAACATCGTGACGATACACGTCCCTACATCCTCGCTGTTGTGCATCGCCATGGTCTGGGCTCGCACCCGCTCCAGCGCCGCTTCAATCTGCGCCTCCCGGGCCTGTGCCTCCGCTTTTTGCAGGTCGAGGAATCGGGTGTAGGTCTGCTCAAAAACCTTGGAAAAGCGTTTGAGGATGTCATTTTCTTCATCCGAAAACTTTCTCCCCGATTGATTGATAATAAAAATGCTGGTATGCTTCGCAACGCAACATGACCTCGTATATCCTCCTTCACTATTTAGCGTTTCTTGTTGCTGTTTGTTATCAAGTTCCGACCACGGATGATGTTTGAACAGTTCAGTGAAATATTCCTTCTTTTCTTGTTGGGTAAATTCTTCCGTAAAAAAACCAGAACCCTGTTTGAGGCCATTTATCAGGTTGGTACAAAAAGGCATTCCAAAATGCGGTACATTAATTAATTCAGAAGTATTCGCCGTGCCTCCTGCGCCCCAGCATAATAGTTCCGTATCAATATCATCATTAATTACTATAAATGAACCACCACGGATAGATATATTCAGTTTGAGCAACTCTTCGTGTACGGTGTGGATAACCTCTTGTATTTCGGACGTATGGCGCATTGCCATGCTTCTTGCTCTGACCCGTTCCAGCGCTGCTTCGATTTCCAATTCCCGATTTTTCCGTTCCAGCTCGATAGTGCGGGCCTGTATGGCATCCCGGAGTTTTTTGTTTTCTGCTTTTAGTTCATTGAATGCGATTGTTTCCCCTTCATCAGCCTTTGCATCGGGATAGGAGGCATGCTGGTGGAGAATTTTCCACCTGTCCGCTGTTTTTTCCAACAAAGAGGATATCCTGATTGGGCCATAAAATACCCAGCATTCTTCCGCCTTGACAAATAAGTCGGCCAACTCATGCACCATGAAGTATGGGTCATAGGGGATGATTTGCGTTTTTTTATTTCTCGCCTCCGCCATGCCCACCATCTGGTCGAGTACCTTTTCGGTGAAATCAACTATTTCTTTTTTGCTGTTCCAAATCTCTGCTTTGGTGGTTCCGATATTGCGGAAGTCGTCAGGGAGATAGGATGCCCAGGTTTGCAGGTCGCCCCTGAGATAACTGCCCCAGTAGTCTTCCATGAACTGGAGGATTTCAGCTTCTATTTTCTTTGTGATTTTCATTGCTTGCGTTTTGAGCGGGTCGCTTCAAGCGCCCCGCTCAATTTTGAAAACAAAACCTCAAGTTACGGGGGCACTTGAAGTGACCCCGTAACAGGGCCCGCTAATATCAAGTGCCCCACTCAATTTATAACTTCTTCAAGTGCCCCATTCAGTTAATCAGACAAGTATTTTTCAATCTGCGCTTTTATTTCCTCCGCTTCTTTCAACAGTATCTTTTTCCAATTATGGTTTATCATCACGGCCCCTTTCATCAGGCTGATATACCTTGCAAATTCCTGCACCTCGGGGTCCAAATAATTTTTGTCAAAAAAACTTAAGTCGAGCGAATCAATCTCCATATTCCATTGGCCGGGGAGTTTGGCTTCTACCAGGGAGTTCATGTCCAGTTTTTTGTCAATGGAATTTTCCCTGTACCTCAAAATAACGTTGTTGTTAATTTCCTGGCTGGTCACCACTTTATTGCTGCTGTTGTAATACTCCAGGATGCCAAATCTCAATTCGGCTGATTTAATTAAATCGAGTTTGCCGCTCGATTTCATTTCTTCGAACACTGTGTTTTGGGGATTGAAGTAATTGATGATTGAGCTGTTGTGCATGATATGCCGCATGGTGTCTTCATCGAGTTTGATGCTGTCCATAGTAAATGCCTTCACTAAAAGGGTATAGGAATCCAGATGCACAGAATCTTTTTGCAGCCTTCGTCGCAGTTCCTTGATGTCCTCACTTAAATTTTCGCTGATGGCAGAGAGGTAACTTATCTCTGACTGTCTGTTTTGTTTATTGGTATTGATACTGTTCAATTTGAGGGCAATCAATATTCCGAGTACCACAAGGATAATTTCACCGGTGGCATAAAGGAGGTATTTCCTGATCCTTTGTTCAGCGAGCAGATTTTGACGGATTTTTCGAAATAATTTCATCGTTGAGCAGGTATTTGTGAGCGGATAGCTTAAAGTACTCCGCTCAATCTAAAAATGCTGCGGGGATAAGTTACGGGGGCACTTGAAGTGACCCCGTAACTGTGGCCGCTAACAGGGCAACTCAATGAAAAAAGTAGTGCCTGTGCCCTGTTCAGTTTCAAAATACATTTTTCCACCGTGGGCTTTCACTACGTCATAAGTCAGACTCAGCCCCAAACCCGTGCCCTGCCCCGTCGGTTTGGTGGTGAAAAAAGGCTGG
>JRYF01008897.1_pt1 | contig 15529 bp, 14 predicted proteins | sample 235331 | NCBI WGS metagenome assembly JRYF01 (sample SAMN03074217, study PRJNA261475) | activated sludge metagenome | biome: Wastewater Treatment Plant; feature: Wastewater; material: Activated sludge; isolation source: activated biomass of a wastewater treatment plant treating hydrocarbon... ...
AACACCTCCACGAATCAACGAATCAACATTATTTCATCATGAAAATATCTCTTTACATTACACCTTATTGGCGATTTGATTGTAGTCAAGCCAGTATACCACCTTTACTGAAACATTGTTACCTTGAATAGTACTTAAAGTCTGCTNNATTCCCGTTCATATCATTATGGTGAGAAACAATTTGATTTTTCCAGTTTAAAATTACATCACTACCGGGGGCAAAGCGCCAGATGTAGTCCATGTCAACATTGAATAAATTGAGATTTCTATCATAAATGGGTTCGCTTTTGCCATTTAATCCGGATATGTTGAGAGCATTTAAGCTTCCATCCTTTTCAAGCTTTGCATAATGATTATACACTACATGATCCCAGTAATGCCTCATTCGGAATACTAGTGACATTTTATTGGTAAATATATATTTGCCTGAAATACTATTTTCTACAATGGTTCTGTCTCTTTGTCCAAACATGATGTCATTCGAATGTAAATCTTCAGGCCATTCGGAGAGCAGATTTTTTGATATAAATCCCGGTTGGCTTTGGTTGAATGTTAATGATGAGGATGGAGAAATAGAAAATTTATCATTAACCCTCATTCTCGGAGAAAAACGAATAGTCAGATCGCTCATCTCTTGTTCATCATAGAACCTGTAATACATTCTGAAGTCTAAAGCCAGTTTCTTTCTGTAGTCGGTACTGATCCATGGATTGATGGAAACGGAAGCTGGCAAAGCATAAAAGGCAGAATAATCAGAAGTTCTGGGTTCAAAATAATCATGAGTCGAAACAGGTACAATATAGCCGCTCAATCCAAAGGAAAATCGATCTTCTGTTTGGAAGTAACTTCCAAGATATACAGAGAATCTGTTGAAAACATCAGGATCATAAAGCCTGCTGTATTGAATATTGGAATATACGCGGTATGAAAGGAGTTTGCCTTTGGGTTGAAATTGGTTGTATGAAAAAGATGAGCGAACAGTTCGCTCATTGGCTCTTCTGAGAAATCCAAAATCATTGATGTTGTAATTATCGCTTTGCTCTAAATAGGACAAAGAACCTTGCCATTGACCACTGATCTTGTTGAGCGACATATTGACTTCATGACCAATATCGCTAAAATCGGAATGATATAATTGTGAGATATTGATTTTACCTGAAGTACTGTAGGATTGATTTTTATTTTTAATTTGGAATGAAGCCCCGGAAACATTGGCATTGTAATCATCGCTAAAACGGGTTACATTGGTGTTGATAACGGACACAAATGAATTGTTCGGTAAATTTTGATCCAACACTATAATGTTGTAATTTGTCAAAGGGTTGGTCTCAAGTTCTCTTCGGCTTCCATCTTCAGCTTCAATGATGGCAAATTCTCTTTTAGCTACTGCATTAAGAAATCCTATACCCAGACCATTAGAATTTCGTCCCGATATTTTGGTAGCATTGTATAATCCGGCAATATCCGAATTGGAGATGACTCTTTCACCATCATGGAGACCACGATAGGCAGAAGAATAATTAATCGGCTGGCCCCCAATTCTTCTGGAATAAAACAGATCTCCTTTATTAAACAGCTCTGTTCCTTCAGTAAAAAATTGCCTGTTTTCCTGAAATTGGATTTCAAAAGGCGTCAGGTTTAATACCTGATTGTCTGATATGGTTTGACCAAAATCCGGAACCAAAGTCATATCCAAAGTAAATGCATCATTAATCCCGTATTTGAGATCCATTCCGGCTGTGTAAGCAGTCCCTGCATTGAACACATTATTGTCGGAGCCTGGATCCAGCGTGGTATTAAGATATCCTGTAATAAAAGGAGTCAGAGAAAAGCGCACTGGTGTTTTAATTTCCTTAATTCCAACCACTTTTCCTGCCTGATTCAAAAAACCGTTCAATCGTGGATTAATCTCGTTCCAGTAGCTCTCCTCACGTAATCTCTTAATTTCCCTGCCAAATTGTATGTTCCACATTTGTTGATCTTTATTTGGAAAGCGAAGCATGGCAAGAGGAATTTTCATTTCCACTATCCAACCATCTTCTACTATATTAACTTGACTATCCCATATAGCATCCCAATTCCGGTCTCTTCCATTCACAGAATATTTAACATCGCTTTGTACTCCGGCTGCGGATACGATGAATTGAAATCCATTCGATCCATCCTGATAAGTGTCAATGGTTACACTAAACCAATCAGCGTTGCCTGCTCCATCGCGGGCATAAAGTTCTTTTTGGATCAGGTAGGGTTCTTTATCATATAATTTTGCTCCAATATAGATGGCTTCATCGTCGTATAAAAAGCGTACTTCTGTATCAAATGTTGCAGGGGAACCGGGCAATGGAGAAAGTTGAACAAAGCGTGAAGCCACCTGGCTGAAACTCCAACTCAGATCATCCAATTGGCCATCGATTTTAATAGATTCTTTAATTTTTGTGGCCATGATAGTCTTTATACCGTCCCCTCCGGCAAGTCCATGACAGATCATGAAAGAAATAAAAAAGTAAATGATTTTTTTCTTAAACATTTGATTTCTTGTTTTTAGCCTGAAACATTATTAAGGAATGATTTTCACTTAGAAAAACATGGAATATTAGGTGATAAATTACTTGGATCATACAGAATTATAAACGACTATACATTAGAAAAAATTTTAATTCAAATTTCATGCCTTTCCTGTTGCTTTCTTCAATGGTTTGTACAGGTAAACACATAAGCAGGAGGAAAATTTTTATATATTTTATGAATTTTAATATTTCCAAACACCTCTTTATACTTTTCCACTAAATTTTTGGCGTAGTGAACCTGTATAAATGTGCCTCCGATGCGGAGATGTTTTTTGCAATTTTCCAATATGGCATGGGTTAATTTTTTACCCATTAAAATAAATGGAAGCACCGATATAATAGCATCTGCTTTTTGGATATTGTGACCTTGCAAAACACTTCCCAAATTTTCAGCACTTTCATGAACAGGTATCAGTCTGGGATCATCAATAACCATTAATTGGTCAAATAAGGTGTCATTAATCTCAAAGGCAAAGAGCAATCCATCTTTAGGCAAAGAATCCAGAATATACCGTGTTACCACACCGTCTCCTGCTCCTAACTCTACAACAATTTTGCTGTCGGGTGGAATCTTGGATACCAGATTTTTGCACATGGATGCTGAACTTCTCGTAATGGTACCTACCTCCCTGAACTTTTTCAGACCCTGGATAAAAAAATTGACATCTTCTTTCATTTTGTTCATTTGAAAAAAAAATTAATATTCAATTGATTTTGAAAAATAACCCAAAACGGTTTTAAAATCATGATGCGTTTGATCGTTCGCAAAATATGAACATATTTTGAAGATGTACACGAACTAAGACTTTAAAATTTAAGACAGGTTTAACCATTTGTCATGGAATAATGGATTTAAATCCAACGATGTGGCAAAGTGGATATGAAAGAATAAAAAAAGCCTCTTCTCTGAGGAGAAAAGGCTTTGATAGGTTCTGATAATTTTTCTGAATTACATCATCCCGGGCATTCCTCCGCCTCCACCCATGGGTGGCATAGCAGATTTTTCCTCCGGCTTATCACTGATGACGCATTCTGTTGTCAAAATCATTCCAGCAATAGATCCGGCATTTTCAACCGCAATGCGGGTAACTTTTGTAGGATCAATTACTCCTGATTTTTTCAGGTCTTCATACTTGTCTGTACGGGCATTATAGCCTATGGCTCCTTTCTTTTTAATTACTTCAGTCAACACGACAGAACCTTCAACTCCCGCATTTTCTGCAATGGTTCTGATAGGAGACTCCAATGCTTTTTTTACAATTTGAATACCCATGTTCTCATCTTCATTTTCACCATGAAGTGCATCGAGTGCTTCGATACTTCGAATCAGAGCAACACCTCCACCGGCTACGATGCCTTCTTCAACGGCAGCGCGGGTAGCGTGCAATGCGTCATCCACTCTGGCTTTCTTTTCTTTCATTTCTGTTTCTGTTGCTGCTCCTACATACAATACGGCAACGCCACCGGCCAATTTAGCCAATCTTTCCTGCAACTTTTCACGGTCGTAGTCCGAAGTTGTCGTTTCGATCTGCTGTTTGATTTGATTGATTCTGGCAGTAATATCTGTTCTTTTGCCTCTGCCATTTACGATGGTGGTATTGTCTTTGTCCACTGTAATTTTTTCAGCCTGACCCAGGTGAGAAAGGTCTGCATTTTCAAGTTTATATCCTTTCTCTTCGGATATCACTGTTCCTCCGGTTAATACAGCCACAATACCACCTATGATTAGGAATATTGCTGCTAACCAAGCGTATATGTATATGAACGCTGGAAGGAACACGATAACGATAGCGATTATAATACCGAGTATCAGCATCGTACCTCCGCTCNNAACATCGCTTTTCTTCGGTCACCAAATCCGGGAGCTTTAACAGCTACCACTTTCAATCCACCTCTCAATCGGTTGACTACCAAGAGTCCGAGTGCCTGACTTTCTACGTCTTCAGCAATAATGAGTAAAGGCCTTCCCGCCTGAGCAGCTTTTTCCAGTAATGGAACGATTTCCTGTACATTGGATATTTTTTTATCATGGATAAGTATCAAAGGATTGTCATACTCAGTGATCATCTTTTCAGAGTCAGTAATGAAGTATGGAGACAGGTAACCTCTGTCAAACTGCATACCGATCACTTCGTCAACATATGTATCGGTTCCTTTGGCTTCTTCAACAGTAATGACACCATCTTTTGTAACCCTTTTCATCGCATCGGCAATTAATGAACCGATTTCTTCATCATTATTGGCAGAAATAGATCCTACCTGTTGAATTTTCTTAAAGTCATCACCAATCACCTCGCTTTGATTTTTCAACTCAAGGATTACTGATTGGACGGCTTTATCGATTCCTCTTTTCAAATCCATAGGATTGGCACCTGCAGCTACATATTTCATTCCTGCAGTTACCATAGCCTGAGCTAAAACAGTAGCTGTAGTAGTACCATCTCCAGCCAAATCTGCAGTTTTGGAAGCTACTTCCTTTACCATTTGAGCACCCATGTTTTCAATAGGATTCTCCAATTCTATTTCTTTGGCTACTGTTACACCATCTTTAGTAATTGTAGGTGCGCCAAAACTTTTTTGGATAACGACATTTCTTCCTTTTGGTCCTAATGTCACTTTCACAGCATCGGCCAGCGCGTCAATACCCTTTTTTAATGATGCTCTTGCATCTGAATTAAAGCTAATTTCTTTAGCCATAACGTTTTATTTTTTTTAAGTTAATGAAAATGTTAATTGTTGAATGGGGAAAATTATTTTTCAAGAATTACCAGGATGTCATCTTCTCTCATGATCAGATAATCTACTCCTTCGTATTGAATTTCCTGTCCGGCATATTTTCCGTACAACACTATATCCCCTACGGATACAGTCATCAGGTTTCCGTCTTTTCCCGGACCTACTGCAACTACCTCACCTCGCTGAGGTTTTTCTTTGGCAGTATCCGGTATGATTATCCCTCCTCTGGTCTTTTCGTCGGCCGGAGCGGGTTTAACAACCACTCTATCATTGATTGGCTTCATCATATCTGTTTTTGATTATTTAGATTTAAAAAAATAGTAAGAAAATTTATCACACATTATCTATCATTGATTGTGCCAAGCATTTATTTATGTCATTTTTTCTGCCATCTGGCAGGCAAGTCTGACATACCCTCGCCAAAACATCCGGCATCTGCAATAAATTGTCAATATGGCACTTTGAATAGGATAGCATACAATAAAAAAGCCCGGCTCATATTTTCCTGGCCGGGCCAATTTTATTTTATACTATTATAATTTATTGTGCACTTTGGAGAATGCTTCCGCCTGCTGAAGAATTACTGACAATGATGGCAGTAATAATGCAAAGGACAAACAATGAAGCAGCCAGTCCCCAGGTTAATTTCTCAATAAAGTCAGTGGATTTAGCAGCGCCAAACATTTGGTTTGCACCTTGACCTCCAAATGTTGAATCAATGCCTCCACCTTTGGGATTTTGTATCAAAACTACCAGCATAAGCAACATGCAGTTGATAGCTGTTAAAATGGTTAATGCAGTTGTCATCTATTCTTTAATTTTAATTTTTTCAATTTTCGCTGCAAAGTAAACACTTTTTTCCGGAAATATCAAACCCAATTGTTTATACATCCGGACAGCTTCTTCAATATGTCCTTGCTGTGCCAGTAATTCTGCCAAAGGTTCGGATATAATTCCGGCATCCTTTGCCAACGATATATTTTTAACTGGTTTAGACTTCTTTCCTTTTTTCTTCCTGGCTTTTTTAGCTTTATTCTTTTCTTTTGTGGTAGCAGTTGATTCATCGATTGAGTCTTCACTTTCATTCACAGTCCTCGATAACAACCATTTGCTGAAATCTGAAAGATAATCTTCAGATTTGTTGGCTGATTGAGACGATTCACTTTTTTTCTTTCCTTTCTTTTTCTTTTCCTTTTTCTCTTTCTTTTTCTTTTTTTCTTCCTTTTTTTCACCATCAGCCGGTATAATCAGAGAATCTTTCTCTGTTTCACTTTCCCAATCATTTTTACCCTCAATGGGTTGTAAATCCTCTTCATTGTCAACCGCTGTGGTATTCTCAACAATAGGATGCGTATCAAAATCATTTTCATAAAAAATGACGGAATTCTCGGAATCCAATGACTCATCTGACTCTGCCATTTCATCTGAAACCCCAAATTTTTCAATGCCCCCTGATCCACCGGGAAAAGTTTGATCCTCTTCTTCTTCTTCTTCAATCATCTCTATATAATCGGTTTCTATGATTTCTGATATATCGTCTTCAGCCTTCTCAATAATCGGAGCTTCCAGAAGCAGATCTTCATCTATATCTTCTACATCATCTTCATCCTGTGATATTATGTCGTCTTTGATTGTTTCAATAGGGCTCGTCTTAATATCTTCATTCATTCCCACATCTTCACTCAAATCTTCATAAAATTCCTCCGACGAAACCGGGTTCTCATCTAAATCACTCTCGGCAGGTATTTCTTTTCCTGCATCTTCTGTTACATCCCTTTCTGTTGGTTCATTTTGTGCAACCATAACCACTCTGAGATCACCTTCTTCGTATGATATCTCTGAATTTGCGAGGTCAATCACTTGAATATCCCAATGATATCGGGTTTCTTCAGCATGAGTGGTAGCTCCATTATATGCTGTATCCGCTTGACTGATTTTTTCTAAAATCTCGGATACTAAACCAGGAACTACTTCATACAATGAGGCTTTGTGCAGATCATTTTTCCTTATTGCCAGTAACATTTGGTGAAACTGGGAATAAGGAGCATTGGACACAATCAATTCCAGGTCTTCTACAGTTAAATGGATCCAATCCTTCATTTTTTGATATTAAAAGGTCTGCTTAGATTTGTAAATATAGATATTTTCTAAGTGATTCACACTTTCTATTGAAGCAGGTTTATTAATGTCTTCCTACCAATTGGTAAAAGCTCTGTTGAATACATCTTCTGTAATCTGTCTGAAGATTTCAGCTATAAATCCATCTTGTAAAGATTGAAAATCTGCATTGCTTTCAAAATCCCTGAAAAATGAAAATGATTGCTTCCAATTGTCATCTTCATTTCTGGAGTTGACATATTCAACATCTACACCAATGGTCAATTTGTTAAATGAAATGGTGTTTCCAGCCTGGGGCGCTTCAGAAGTAATTTGAAATCGCGAAACAGCGCCTTTAAACACTATATCTGGATCGATATCCACCAGCCTCAATCGGGATTCATTTCTTATTTTAGTCCTTAATGCTTCAGAAAATGTTTGGTCAATGGCTCCCGGAGCATTGGGCGCTCTGTTGATAAAATCCTCGATATAAAAGGTGTTGATATTCGGTGGTATGGAAATGCCTTTAAAACTGTAACAACCCGTAAAGAGCTGAAGAAAAAGAATGAACACAGCAAAGAATCCTATATTTTTTTTTCTTGCAATCATAGTTGAAATGAATAGAAAATATACCCAATGGTAATTAGAAAACGCATTTAATCATTGATATCGTATTGTTTGATCTTTCTGTATAAAGTGCGTTCTGATATCCCTAATTCTTTAGCCGCATCTTTTCTTTTGCTATTATATTTTTTTAATGCTTTCTGGATGAGATCTTTTTCCATATCTTCAATTGAAAGGGTTTCATCTACCTCTTCAGTATTGTCAAATTCTTCTTTAAATGCCGGATCTATGATGATGGGCTTATTGTATTCAGTTTTATCTGCCCCTTTTTGAGATGCATACACTTCATCTGTAAATTCTCTTGGTGACACTCTTTCACTTTCAAAAACCGGCGCTATTGGAGCCAATGTCTTCAATTGATGCATTTCAGGGAGCTCAAGATCGTTTTTTCTAACCAGTTCATAAATTAAAGACTTCAAATCTTGAAGGTCTGTCCGCATGTCTAATAGAAACTTGTATAAAATTTCCCTCTCGTGAAATCCATTGGGCTCCTCTTTCGATGGGTATGCAATGGAAGGCAAATTCCTTTTGAATATGTGTGGAACCAAATTGGAAAGCACCTCAGCATCCACTAATTTTTCTTCTGCCAATACCGACAATTGTTCTACCGCATTTCTAAGCTCTCTGATATTGCCCGGCCAGTGATAGTTTTCGATTACCCGCCTGGCATTTTCATCCAGTTGAATGGGATCCGTTCGGTATTTTTCAGCAAAGTCTATTGCAAATTTTCTGAAAAGCATATAAATATCCTCACGACGCTCTCGAAGAGGTGGAACAAATATGGGAACAGTATTCAGTCGATAGTACAAATCCTCTCTGAATTTTCCTTTTTTGATCTGTTTTTCCAGACTAATATTGGTGGCCGCTACGATTCGGACGTCGGTTTTTAATACTTTTGATGAACCCACTTTAATGAATTCTCCCGATTCCAGAATTCTTAACAGATAAGCCTGTGTATCTAAAGGCATCTCACCAATTTCATCCAGAAATATGGTGCCACCGTCCACAGTTTCAAAATATCCTTTTCTCTCTCCGGTTGCTCCGGTAAATGATCCCTTTTCATGACCGAACAGTTCTGAGTTGATGGTGCCTTCCGGAATAGCACCACAATTGATGGCAATAAATTTGTTGTGCTTCCTTTTGCTAAGTTCATGAATAATTCTTGAAAAAATCTCCTTTCCCACGCCACTTTCCCCTTGTATCATCACACTCAGGTCAGTGGATGCAACACGCACGGCAGTGGATAAAGCGCGATCCAAACCTTCTGATCTGCCTATAATTCCAAATCGTTGCTTTATGCTATTTAACTGCGTCATATTTTTTTACTTTCAAACCGGATGTCCAAGGAGCGTAGCACTGGTGGCTTCAGTTATTTTCACATAGACATAGTCGCCCGGCTGATGATTTCCAACTTTGGGGAAAACGATCATTTTGTTTTGTGAGTTTCTGCCTTTCCACTCATCATCTGATTTTTTAGAATTTCCTTCAATCAGGACTTTAAAGGTTTTACCAATGTCTCTTTTATTGTGTTCAAGAGAAAGGTGGTTTTGCAATCGAATGACTTCATTCAATCGCCTTTTTTTGATTTCCTCGGAAACATCATCTTCATACTTTCTGGCAGCCAGAGTGCCTGGTCTTTCACTGTAATAAAACATGTATGACATGCTGTAATCCGCCCAGGCCATCATCGATAAGGTTTCCTGGTGATCTTCTTCGGTTTCCGTACAAAAACCGGTGATAATATCCGAAGAAACAGCACAGTCTGGAATGATTGTTCGAATAGCTTCCACTCTTTCCATATACCATTCCCGGTCATAGGTTCTGTTCATCATTTTCAAAATGCGGCTACTGCCCGACTGAACCGGTAAATGGATGTAATTACAGATGTTTTCGAAATTTGCGATCGTGTGTAATACTTCATCGGTGATATCTTTTGGGTGTGATGTGGAAAACCTTACCCGCAAATTGGGATCAATGCCAGCTACTCGCTCCAACAAATGGGCGAAATTGACTTTCCTGCCCGAATCAGGGTCTTCCCATTTATAGCTATCAACATTTTGACCAAGGAGGGTCACCTCTCTGTATCCGTGATCAAATAAATCCCGCGCTTCCGCAACGATGGAATAGGGATCACGACTTCGCTCACGCCCTCTTGTAAATGGCACTACACAAAAAGAGCACATATTGTCGCATCCCCTCATTATGGAGATAAAAGCTGTTACACCATTACTGTTGAGACGCACCGGAGCAATATCGGCATAGGTTTCCTCCTTGGATAGGAACACGTTGATCCCCTTGTCTCCGTCTTCAACAACGGATAAAAGATTGGGCAGGTCGCGGTAAGCATCCGGACCCACCACCATATCGACCAATTTTTCTTCTTCTAAAAATTTGCTTTTCAAACGCTCAGCCATACATCCCAGCACACCGATCATCATGTCAGGATTTCTGTTCTTTAGCGCATTGAAAAGCTGAAGTCTTTTTCTTACCGTTTCTTCCGCTTTTTCACGGATTGAACAGGTATTTATAAGGATAAGATGAGCCTGCTCCATATCACGCGTAGGTGAGTAGCCCACTTCCGATAAAATGGACGCTACAATTTCGGAGTCTGAAAAATTCATCTGGCAGCCGTAACTTTCAATATAAAAATGGCGGCCTCCATTTGAAGGGGACTTTTCCTGATAGAAGATTTCACCCTGTCTATTCTCATCGATTTTTTTTACCAGTCCCTCCAGTGTTGCATTTTNNCCTTGAAATATGATAATTTTTAGAAAGTTCGCAAAATTAAGACTTTTTCATGAATGAGGTGACAAAATGGCAGGAAATTAAATGATGAAATGATGCAATGAATGAATTTTGAAGAATCCATTTTTCTTAGTCAGAATTTTTTTGAATCCTTAGGTTTGCTTTGTATAAATTGATTGTATTTGGTTTTTATCTGCAATGATTTTCTCTGAATTCATTATTTTTAACCCTGCATCATTGAATTGATTACTATTTATTAATAAAAAAGAATTACAATTTTATGGATAACAGACCGTGGATGAAAAGCTATCCCTCAGGGATACCTGCCAATATTGATCCTTCAAAATATAATACTTTGGTTGATTTTTTGGAAGAGTGTTTTACAAAATGGGGTCCCAAGCCTGCATTTCACTGTATGGGTAGAACTTTGTCTTTCAAAGAATTAGATAAATATTCAGCGGATTTCGGTGCGTACCTCCAATCGAGAGGATTGAAAAAGGGCGACCGAGTAGCGATTATGATGCCCAACCTGATACAGTATCCCATTGCCATATTCGGAGTATTGCGGGCCGGTATGATCGCTGTCAATACCAATCCCTTGTATACACCAAGGGAGATGAAGCATCAATTCAATGACTCAGGCGTGAAAGCCGTGATTATTGCAGAAAATTTTTGCGCAAATCTTGAAAAAATAATTGGTGAGACTTCCATTGAAGTTGTGATTACAACTACTATAGGCGAAATGTTGGGAACGGTCAAAGGAGCTATAGTTGACTTCGTCATACGGAGAGTCAAAAAAATGGTACCCAAATTCCAGCTTACCAATACGGCCAAAATGAATGAAGCTCTGAAAGCGGGGTCAAAATTCAGTATCAACCCATTTGACTCCGGACCAGACGATGTGATACTCCACCAGTATACAGGAGGTACCACGGGCGTTTCCAAGGGAGCAATGCTGACGCACCGGAATATGGTATCCAATATGTTGCAGATGGAAGCATGGATGTCGAGATATCTTGAATATGGAACTGAAACGGCTTTGTCCCCCCTGCCTATGTATCACATTTTTGCATTTTCAGTGAATTGCCTGGCGATGATGAAGCTGGGAGCCAAGACAGTATTGGTAGTCAATCCCAGGGATCTTTCCTCCATTTCCAAAGAATTTAAAAATCACAAGATCAGCCTGATGACAGGGGTGAATACACTTTTCAATGCCCTGGTACATAATGAAGGATTTAAAAAAGCAGATACCTCTTCTCTGAAAGTTACAGTAGGGGGGGGCATGGCTGTACAGAAAACGGTAGCAGAAAATTGGCTACAGGTTACCGGATGCAGACTGAGTGAAGGATATGGGATGACGGAATCTTCTCCTGTAGTAACCATCAATCCTTTTGATGAAACCGCCAGGCTGGGCAGTATTGGTTTGCCGGTTCCATCCACGGATGTCAGGCTGGTGGATGATGATGGAAAAATTCTGGGTATAGGTGAAATCGGAGAGTTGCAAGTGAAAGGGCCACAAGTGATGAAAGGTTATTATAATAAGCCGGAAGAAACGGCAAAAACCATAATTGATGGATGGCTTTGCACCGGAGATATGGCCACCATGGATAGTGATGGTTTTTTCAATATTGTAGACCGAAAGAAGGATATGATTCTGGTATCCGGCTTTAATGTATATCCGAATGAAATTGAGGATGTATTGGCGATGCATCCAAAAATAATGGAGGTAGGAGCTATAGGCGCTCCGGATGAAAAATCAGGGGAAGTTGTCAAAGTTTATATTGTAAAGAAAGATAAATCACTGACAGAAAAAGAGGTCATAGAATACGCAAAGGAAAATCTGACCGGATATAAAGTCCCTAAAATGGTGCGATTCATAAAAGAAATGCCTAAAACCAATGTGGGCAAAATTCTCAGGAAAGAGTTGAAAACTATGGATTAAGTCAGTAAGGCAAATTTGTTATTCAGGTTTCCATTTTACTACACCCGTCATGCTGTCGGCAGTGCCATAGTAGAGAAACCATGTGTCCTTATACCAAACCAGTCCTTCAGCAAAAGTTGTTCCTTCAGGGTATTGACCTGATTTTTCAAATGGCAATTCCGGACTCAGAAAGGGATCTGAAGTGCGTGCAATTAATTTCCATGGGTACTTCCTATCAAATAAAGCCTGACCGGCGGTATACGTTCTATGCGGTACGGCAGGATCGCCGATTTCAGAGGAATTGCCTGCGTTATAAATAACTACAATGCCCTGATCAGTTAATAACGGTGGTGGGCCCGCCTCCACTAACCAGGAATCAAAGTATCCTGGTCTTGGATTCAAGACAGATATCCACTCACCATCATGATCCTCCAGAGGTTGCCAATTCAGCAGATCTGAAGAGAAAGCCAGGCGGATTTGAGGTACTCCGATATACATCCAATATTTGTCCTGTATTTTTACGGCTACCGGTCTGTCTCCTTTTAATTGAGTGATAATTGCTCCGGATTTGGTTTCACGCTCATGATACTTGCCATTTTTCCAATGAAGAAAAAGCGGCCCATGTTTTTTCCAGTGTATTAAATCCATGGAAGTAGCCAGCGCTAACCGGGGAACATCCCGGTTCCATTGGGTATACGTCATGACATAAAGTCCCTCTTCGGTTTCTACGATCCGGGGATCCTCCACCCCTCCTGTCCATTCCCATTCTTTCTGCTCATCATGATCAGGAAACAATACAGGACTTTTTTGTTTATAGAATTTAACTCCGTCTGTAGAGTAAGCCAAACCAATTCGAGATGTGTGGCCTCCTATTTCACGGTCTCCCAATCGCTCTTCAGCACGGTAAAAAACAAAAATGGTATCATTTCTTACTATGGCAGCCGGATTGAATGCAGCCATCGATTCCCATCGTACATTTTGACCCGTCATAGGGTCAATAAATACTGAATTTGTATCCGGAGCAATTACTGGCTGGTTAATGTCAGTTCTGACAAATGGCCCCATTAACCAAGTGTCCTGAGGGGGGTCAGGTTGTGTACATTTACACATAAAAAAAACAATGAGGATTACTGGCAGCAGGGATACCAGAAGACGGATGGGTATAGATATATATTTTGCACCGATCATGAGGTAAGCAGGGTTTAGTTTTATAGGCTTAAATATAGAAAGTAATATTGGAAGGCGGATGTGCTGATGGTAAGATGGTAAGATGGTAAGATGGTAAGATGGTTTGATGGTGAGATAGTTTGATGGTTTGATTCGTATCTTTGCGGTTTATTGGATTTTATAGAATGGGATATTTAAAATGTCCATTTGTGTAAAGAAAATCCGTAGTATACTCAATAGAGGTTGAATAATAAAAATCTTTTATTGGTGGGAGATTGGAAATTTATATACAAGGAGCAATACCAACATATTGATTAATCATATTCTCTAAAATAAGTCTATCTTGGTACTTAAACGAAGTATCTTTAACAGAAAAGATGTTTTCATTTACGTTTCCTAATTTGTATAACCATCTATCACCATATCCTGAATGTGGTGGAACACTCATATCATCAACATTCAGGTCTTTTGTTAAGTCATGTAGTAGCTCATCATCTAATTGTTTACTATCAAACAAATAGGTTTCTGCTGAAAATATAACCAATGGAACATTATCAACATAAGTAAAGTATTTAGGTTTGTATTCGCTAAAAGAAATCCAATGATTTATTAGCCATAATTCTAAAAAAGCACCGTAACATGTGTGATGAATTTTAAGTGCAGGAATTCCCTTTAGATGACTTTTTGAGAATAGATATTCTTTATTAAAGTCTTTTACAACTTTCATCACCAACGGGTCACTTATTTTTATAAATGAATGAGCAGATTTCATCTTAACCTGCTCTTTATTGCATGAAACAAGGGATGAAATGATGAAAATAATGAATGAAAGTTGTTTTATCCATTTCATTTTAGTAAAGTTAATTTACCATTTAATAAATTTGCTGTAAGTCCAAGTAGATGATGATGGAAATTTCCATTTGTGAAATAACCACGATGTACGAATTTAGGTCCAATAGTATGTACTGCTCCATAACCTATCCATTTAGAAAGACTTTGATCGTGAGATCCTAAACCATCATCTCTTCTTGGATGGGTATGTACTTGTCCTAAAATCTTATGTGCCTGCCCATTGTAATGAGCATATCGAGTTTTTCCTCTTATTGATGTTGAAAAAAATCTATTTGATGAAGCTCCAACCGTATTTTTTCCTTCAGGGCCAGGAAATTCAATTGGTGCAATTAAAACTCCATTTTCAGTTAACCAAGCAGAAACTTCTACACCATAAAACAAGGTTTCAACCAACATCCATTTATATGCAAGAGTTTCGTCCTCAAAAATTCCGACTAAACCTCGCACTTTATCTCCAGTAAGAAGTTCTCCTTCTTGTTGTTCAGCAGTATAACCAGGATGTACTTCTCCCCACATTAAAGTACTGGAAGCTCCAGCATTAAACCCAAATCCTCCTTTGCCATAACTTAACCCTACAGATGCATTATTCATATTTCCAAAACTTGAGCCATATCCGAGACTTGCGGTTCCAGATACAAATTCATATCCAACACTAAGTCCATTCCATTGAGGAGAACCAACTCCTGCAAAAGCCCCACCACTTCCATAACCCGCATAAAAACCAAATGCTCTCCCCTGAACTGACCATGAATTTTGAGAGCCAACCATACCTGTTGCTGATATACTTTTAACAACTGGTACTCCAAATCCGACTTCAATT
>JRYF01004314.1_pt1 | contig 15473 bp, 11 predicted proteins | sample 235331 | NCBI WGS metagenome assembly JRYF01 (sample SAMN03074217, study PRJNA261475) | activated sludge metagenome | biome: Wastewater Treatment Plant; feature: Wastewater; material: Activated sludge; isolation source: activated biomass of a wastewater treatment plant treating hydrocarbon... ...
CGACGTCGTGATCCCGATCCCAGAGAGCAGCCGCCCGAGCGCGATGCAGCTGGCGCACCGCATCGGCAAGCCCTACCGCGAGGGCTTCGTGAAGAACCGCTACATCGCCCGCACCTTCATCATGCCCGGCCAGAAGATCCGCCAGAAATCGGTGCGCCAGAAGCTGAACGCGATCGACCTGGAGTTTCGCGGTAAAAACGTGCTGCTGGTGGACGACTCCATCGTCCGAGGCACCACTTCCGAGCAGATCATCCAGATGGCCCGCGACGCGGGCGCCCGCAAAGTCTACTTCGCCTCCGCCGCGCCACCGGTACGCTATCCCAATGTTTACGGTATCGACATGCCCGCCTCCCGCGAGCTGATCGCTCATGGCCGCACCGAAGAGGAAATCGCGCGGGCCATCGGCGCGGATCATCTGATTTTTCAGGATTTGCCCGATCTGGAGGAAGCGGTGCGGCGCGGCAATCCCACTCTCCGGCGTTTCGATGCCTCCTGCTTCAACGGTGAATACGTGACCGGCGACATCGACCGCTACTATCTGGACTGTCTGGCCCACGAACGCTCCGACACCGCCAAATCGAACCGCGTCGGCGCCAACAACGCCTTGATCGATCTGCACAATCACGCCTGAAATCGCGGCTTTTGACAGAACGATGGCAAACGCTCTAAGCTTCATGCCAGCGCTGATTTGAGTCCTCCAGCTTGCGGGCGCTTAACAAATTTCGCTAAAGCGGGTCTCGAACCTGCCTGGGATGCTCCATCGCGCGGGTTTTTTCATGCCCGCGCGCCGGCGGCATCGGGCTCCGCGACGATGACCCGTTCCATCCATCGTGGAGACCCCGGCCATGCCTAACCTTGATGACCATCCCGAACTCGGCTTCGCCAGCCTGGCGGTGCGCGCCGGACAGACGCGCACCGCCGAAGGCGAACACGCCGAACCGATTTTTCTCACCTCCAGCTTCGTATTCGCCAACGCCGCCGAAGCCGCCGCCCGCTTCAGCACCGCCGAAGGCAACATCTATTCCCGCTTCACTAATCCGACCGTGCGCATGTTTCAAGACCGGCTGGCGGCGCTAGAGGGCGGCGAATCCTGCATCGCCACCGGCTCGGGCATGGCGGCGATTCTGGCCACCGGCATGACGCTCCTGAAAAGCGGCGATCACATCGTTTCGGCCAGCGGTGTGTTCGGCACCACGATCTCTCTATTCAACCAGTATTTGAGCAAGTTCGGTGTCGCCACCACCTACGTGCGACTGTCCGATCTGGCTGCCTGGGAAGCGGCCATTCGCCCGGAAACCCGGTTGTTCTTTCTGGAAACGCCGTCCAATCCCCTGATGGAACTAGCCGACATTCAGGCGCTGGCCGATTTGGCGCACGCCCACGACATTCTTCTGGTGGTGGACAACTGTTTTTGCACCCCCGCCCTGCAGCGGCCGTTTGAGCTTGGCGCGGATCTGGTGATTCATTCCGGCACCAAGTATCTGGACGGGCAGGGCCGCTGCGTGGGCGGCGCGGTGGTGGGGGATCGGCAGCGGGTCGGCGTCGACATCTTCGGGTTCCTGCGCACCGCCGGCCCCACCCTCAGCCCGTTCAACGCCTGGGTCTTCCTCAAGGGACTAGAAACCCTGAGCCTGCGGATGCGCGCCCACAGCGAGGCGGCGCTGCAACTGGCCCGCTGGCTGGAAGCCCAGCCGGCGGTGGAGCGGGTCTACTATCCCGGATTGCCCTCGCACCCGCAGCACGAGCTGGCGAAACGGCAACAAACCGGCTTCGGCGGCATCGTGTCCTTCGATCTGCACGGCGGCCGGCCGGCGGCCTGGACTCTGATCGACGCCACCCGGCTGCTCTCGATCACCGCCAATCTGGGCGACGCCAAATCCACCATCACCCATCCCGCCACCACCACCCATGGCCGGCTGACGCCTCAGGAACGCGAACGCGCCGGCATCGGTGAAGGACTGGTGCGGATTTCGGTGGGATTGGAAGATGTCGTGGATCTGCAACGCGACCTGGAACGCGGCTTGCGCCAGTTGACCCCTTGGCCTCACTCCCTCTCCGTCGAGGAAAGCGGGATTTCCGCATAGTCTGCTCGATGATCAAAGCCATCACCTTCGATCTGGACGACACGCTCTGGGAGGTCTGGCCGGTCGTGATCCGCGCCGAGCAGTTGCTGCACGACTGGCTGGCGGCGCGCTATCCGCGCATTTCGGAATGGTTCACGCCGGTGGAACTGCGGGAAATGTCGGAAGAAGTGATCGCCGCGCGGCCGGAGATCGCCCACGACCGCACCCAGCTCCGCAAGGAGGCGCTGTGGCTGGCGGCGCGGCGGGCCGATTACTGGGACTTCGACGTGGAAGCGGCATTCGCGGTGTTCTACGTCGCCCGCAACGCCGTGGAATTGTTCGAAGACGCGCGGCCGACCCTGGAACGGCTGGCGCGGCGCTACACGCTCGCCTCATTGTCCAACGGCAACGCCGACGTGCGCCTGATCGGTCTGGACGACGTCTTCAGCTTTTCCCTCAACGCGATCGAGGTCGGGGCGGCCAAGCCCGATCCGCCGATCTTCGCGGCGGCCCGCGAGCGCCTGGCGGCGCGGCCCGAACAGATCGTCCACGTCGGCGACGATCCCGAACACGACGTGCGGGGTGGTCGGGAGGCGGGATTCCGCACCGTGTGGGTGAACCGCGCCGGTCGCGCGTGGCCCGGCGGCCCGCGCGCGGACGCGGAAATCGCCAGCCTGGCGGAGTTGGAAATGGTCCTGGCGGTTTGGGAAACCGCCGGCGGCAGCCACGAAAGCGCCCCTTAAAAACGTGGAGGCGTTTCTGACAGACGTGGCGGGCTGGTGGGTCAGACACTGACCTATACTTTGCGTTATTTTGTACATTTTGGAGATGGCCATGAGACAAGCCACGTTCACCGAAGTACGTAACCATGCCAAGCAGTATTTCGACATGGTCGAGTCGGGCGAATCCGTGCGCGTGCTGCGCAATGGCAAACCGATCGCCGACATCGTTCCGATATTGGCCGATGTGCCTTCCTGGAAACGACGGAAGGCGCAGCCCCTGGTGCTGGATGGCGTTTCGGTCAGCCGCATGATTCGCCAAGAACGCGAAGCCGGCTGGTGATGAGTAGCGCCCGATGCGGGTTTTTTTCGATACCTCGGCCTTCGTCAAGCGCTACGTCAGCGAACCCGGAACCGACGCCGTGCTGGAGTGGTGCGACCGAGCCACGGAAATCGGGCTGTCCGGCATTGCGCTGCCCGAACTCATTTCGGCCTTTTGTCGGCTGCGCCGGGAAACCAGGATCACCGATACCCAATATCGGCAATTGAAGTCCTTGTTGCTGGCCGACATCGAGGATGTCGTCCTCTGCGACCTGACTCCGACAGTATTAGGGCAGGCGGTGTCGAGTCTCGAAACCAACGTGCTGCGCGGCATGGACGCCATTCACATTGGTAGCGCCGTGGCCCTGAAAGCCGATGTTTTCATCTCCGCCGACCAGCGGCAGATGGAGGCCGCCGCCCGCGCCGGGTTGCGGGTCGAGGCGGTATGAATCCGCGCCAGTCGCGGATTGGGTCGTAACCATTCAGCCCCCCCTTTGCAAAAAGAGCGGGGACTGAAGGATTGTCCCGACCTTTTCCCTTTTCTCCCGAACCCGCTCCCCTTGATGAAAGCCGCTTCATGCAAGCGGCTCGAAGCAACCGAATGCTCCCACTCCGAGGGAATTTTTGTGACGACCACGAGAGTCCGCGCCCCGCGCCGGGAAATCTTCGGATCACCTTGATTCTATGGATACTGGCCATCGCGCTGATCTATCTGACCCCGATCTTCACGACCTGGCTGCGAGAGGCGCTGGGCGTGGACTGGCAGGCGCAATACGTATTCCTGGTGGTCGGGTGCGTGGCCGGGCTCAGCCTTGGTTCCTGCCAGTCCGCCACCCGCACCCTGGTGGGGTTGTTTTCCCCGCTGGCGCGCTCGGCGGAATATTTTGGTTTCTGGGGACTGTCCATGAAACTGGCCGGGATGTTCGGCCTGCTCGCCATCGGCCTGTTGCAAGCCTTGCTCGGCCTGCACGTCGCGATTCTGTTCTGCATCGCGCTGTTCGCCGCAGCGCTGCTGATCAGTCGCTGGGTCGACGAAGCTCGCGGCCGCGCGGCGGCGGAGTCTTGAAGGGGTCTCACCAGACTCCAGGCTTCGAGGCGCTACCACGGAATCGGCTGGCCGTCCCGGAACACGCCGCCGCTCGGACCGTCGTCCGGTAACGTGGCGGCCCAGACGATTCCGGCCGCGCCCTCCTCCACCGTCCGTTCGGCCCCAGGACCGCCCATCTCGGTGCGCACCCAGCCGGGGCAGACCGAGTTGACCAAGATGTTGTAGCCCTTGGTTTCCGCCGCCAGGATGCGGGTCAGCGCGTTCAGAGCGGTCTTGGAAATCCGGTAGGCCGGCGATTTTCCCTCCATTTCACTCAACTGGCCCATGCCGCTGGAGACGTTGACGATGCGGCCGTAGCGTTGTTGCTTCATTAAGGGCACCAACTCCTGCGCCAGCAACAGAGGACCGTACAGATTGGTTCTCAGCGTCGCCGTCAAGGTTTCGAGACTGGCGTTGAACACGCTGGCGGTACTGGCCTCCTCGGTCCCGTGACGGTCGAGAAAAATGCCCGCGTTATTGACCAGGATATCAACCCGCCCACAGCGGCTGTGAATGAAGGCGCCCAATTCGGCGACGCTGCTTTCCAGGGCGACGTCCAGCGGCTGAAACAGCACGTCCAAGCCTTCGGCCAGCAGCTTTTCCAGCGCCATTTCGCCCTTCCCGGCGTTACGGCTGGTGAGAATCACGCGGATATCGCGCCTGGCCAGTTGCCGGGCGGTTTCGAGCCCCAAGCCACGGTTGGCGCCCGTGACCACCGCCACGGGTTTGCTGTTCTTGTCGTTCAACATCGCTTTGTCCTCTCCAGTCATCATCCCGGCATGATGCGACTTCAGTGGCTGCCCGTTTGTTGTTTGATTATGACAATTTACCGAAAATGATAGCAAAGTATCCAGCTCGCCACAAAATAAAGATACTTGAGCTTGATCCTTTTACCCGACGAGGAAAGGGTGCTGGAGGAGTTCATCCCGATAGGCCGACTGCTCCTCTTCATTCTCATGGTACAGCCAGGATTGAACATCGAAGCGATTTCGCAGGAAGTCGGCCAATTCCAGGCGGAAGGCGCTGAGAAATTCCCCGGTTTCCACGACCCCGGCGGTGCGCACGGCATTCTCCCAGAGATCGAGAACGACGATGAGAAGTCGACCCTCACCACAGGAATGGGCGACGATATGCGCCTCGGAGCCGTCTTCGTCAATGACGACGCCGATCGGCAGGTCGCCAGCGACCAAACACTGTAACCACTCCAGCAATTCCGGAAAGGGATCGTAGATTTCCGAGAGAACAATCTCGGCGGTTCGTTCGCCTAAGGTCAGGAGTAATTGAAATCGATCAAAACCTACTATTAACCGATCCATGTTCATCTCACGATTGGGCGTATTGGCGCCGGTCCAATACTCCAGCGGACGATACAGCCGCCTGCGCTCCTCGGCGCCGGCCAGCCCTGCGGAGCGGGCGGAGAGCGCAGAGACCATATAGAGCCGAAAAGGATTGATGGGCAGGTCTTCTCTGCTATCGAGTTGGCACCAGTCGAGCAGGTGGCCGTGTGACGTCCAGCGAAAGGCTTCATGTTCGAGGATGCGGATGGGCTGACCGGGGCGGTCCTCAACTGCCGTGACATAATCGAACTCGCGCAGGACCGTTTGGGTGGCTTCAGGGGTGAAGTGGAGACGGGTCCAGCGTGTTACCGAGTTATTGTCGACCATTTTCAGACAACCCAGTCCTGCTTCGTCCAGCCAGGTTTGCAGGGCGAGACGACGCCTCCTGGCGTCCAATGGCAGTTGAGGCGTGATCCCGTCCTGGGCAGGCGCCCCAGCGGGCCATAGCAGCAGTCTCGCGAAAGTCTCCAGGCTCTCTTTCAATCGGGCATTGCGACATAGGGAGAGAGGAAGGATGAAACCGTTGTAGTCATGAACATGGCGGCGGTCGGGGTTGAGTTCGCCGAAATCAAAGATGCCCTGAGGCGTCTTTCCCGCAGCCCAGCTCGCCTGGTAGCTGGCCGCTTTACCCACTCGGACCAGCAGCAGGCAGGGAGTCAGGCCATCAAAGCGACCGCGCAGGACGCCGCTTTCGATCCGGTTTGTGCCAAGCGGCTGGGTGGATGGGTCGGGGTTGGTGAGTTCACCCACCAACGCCTCGGCATCCGCCAGCCATGCCTTTGCCTGCCGGCGCCAGGCATCCAGAGTCGGATTATCAACGGCTACCTCGTCGATACGATCCGTCCCGAGGGCATCCAGCAGATCGCTTGCCAGTTGCGTCACCTCCCCGGCTACCCGGAGGTACTCGTCCTGAAGCATTCGTGGCGCGATGCGCAGAAAACGGGCTTCCTGGTCATTCCGCCCCGAGTAGCGCCTCTCCCCGCGAAGGCAGAGCCATGCATCGACCGCCCAATGGAGTGCGCCCTGCATGTGGTTGAAAAGGGACCTGAGGTACCTCCGTCCCCCACCAAGGGCGTATCGCACGTCGTTGAGATCGTTGCTGGCGAACCGCCTTACTTGCTCGATCCATCTGTCATCGCTGTCTTCAGTCATGGTCTGGGATTTCTTCCTCGGTTCGCGTCGTGGAATCCAGCATAGCCTCATATTCGGCCCATAGCGTTTCGATGCGAGCCAGACGCTCCTCGTCTTCCGCCGTATCGTCATTCACCAGCGCGTCAAAGGCTGCGATCAGTCGCCGCTTGCGAACCAGGACCAAAGGATCGCGCCAGGCGGGCCAGCCGGCATCAATCTCTGGCAGGGCCGCATAGCCGAGCGCATCGAAACGGCGGCGTCCGAGGGCCAGGGTCAGGTTGTCGTGGATTGCGCTCAGGCGTTCCGGGGCGAAGTCACCGCCATCATGGCGCCAGCCACAGAGTCGGCAACGCTCCTCGCGATCTTCCCGTCTGCCCGGTAGCCCGCAGCAGGAGCAGACCTGGCGGTTGCCCCTAGCTTGCGAATGACAGGCGAACCATAGCCAGCGTCGATGCCAGGGTTGAGATACCAAAATAGCCGCATCGACGGGAGCGGGAATGCGCTGGACGAACGGGTGAAACATAGTCGCTTCCAGGATGCCCTGCCAGCCCCTGTCGATGACCAGTTTCACCCCCTGACGCTGGACGATGCGGCCTTGCCCACCTTCGGGTAATACGACAACCCAGTCGCCTGCGTCGAGATCGATCTCCGGCGCAATCAACGCTTCGAGTGCGGCCAGCGCCTGCTCGAATTGGTGAAGTATCGCGGAAATCTCCGCTTCCCACCCTGTTAGTTGCTTTGGCATGGCCAGGCTGAATGCTTCTTGGCGACGCCGGCAGTCGTTAAGCGTATCGGCGATGAATGGTGGCGCCCTGCCGGGTAATTCAAGGATTTGGCGCCCGGAAGCGTTGCTCCAGGTTACGATGTCATTAACAGGTGCGAAAGTGATCCACCATGCCTTCGCGGCGGCATCCAGAGTCTCAAGGAGGATGTTGCCGACATTCCCCACGCCGAGCAGGTTGGCGTTCTCAATAAACCGCCGCGTCTCGCAAAGGCGGTCGTGGGCCTGTAGCAGCCAGTAGTACCCCGGCGCGGAAATGGGTGGGGCCTGTGGACGTTCGATACGTTCGATCCGGGCGATTCGAAGGCTGTACCCCTTTACCAAGTCTTCCAGGGTGGCTGTCGGCACAACGATCCGCGCGATCAGCCCTCGCAGGGTGAGGACCCGGCCTATCTTCCCATCTCGCAAGCGTACCCAGTCGCCGGGACGCAGATGCACGTAGCGCTCGCCAACGACATCCTCGACCGCGAGCTGTAGATCGTACAGCGCCTTCTTATATTGCTTCTCCCTGTCGATCCCCGCATAGAGCAGCTTTCGTTGCCCGTCGGAGAGCGGTGTAGACAAAATCACCGGAAAAGGCTCCGCGCGAATCGCCTGCTCGGCCGTCGCGAGTTCGGCCAGGGCAGCGGCTATCGGTTCGGGTATCTCGGGCCGCGACCAAACCTGCAAGCGTTGCTCAAAAACATCTTTTTTCAGGTAACGCTCCAGGGGTAACGGTTGGACGGGCTCGCCGCGCAGCCACAGCCATGCTTCAGCCAGGCGCGCCTTGGCCTGGTCGCCCGACCAGAAACCACGCTCGGTTTCATACCAGAGTTTTCTGCCGGCGGCATTGATGTGGCCATCGGCTTTCTCCAGGCGGGCCTTCAATTCCTCCGGCAAGACGCATACCGGCGTTGGCTCCTGGTTCTGGTTCTCAAGGTAATCACCCGGGTTATTGTTCCTCTCCATGATTGAACCCTGTGTCGTGGTGTAGCGCTTAATCAGAATAGTGGCATCCGCGGCGGCGCCGTCCGCCACAGCAACTCGATTTCATCCTCGGTCAGACGGTAGGCCCGATGGACCAGTTCCGACAGCCGGCGCTCCAAGGCCAGGACTTGGGCGGCTCGCTGGCGCGCGGCATCGGCATAGTGCCGGTGAGTCCCGATCAGTTCGGTGATGGTCTTGGGGGTGAGGCGGGGCGTGGTCTTGGGCCGGCGCTTGCGGATCTCGGCCACGAAGTCGTCCGCCGTCAGGTCCGCGAAGGTCTCCAGCCGCTGACCGGGCTGATCCACGCCGAACTCCAGACGCAGCCAGTTCAGCAGTTCGCGCGTCTGATCCTGGGATTCCTGGGCCAGGACGATCAGGGACGCGACCCGGTCCTCGGTCTCGGTCCGGATCTCCGGTGTCGGTTCGGCAATCGGTAAGGTTTCCATGCGGAAGCCGGCCGGATTCAGGGCCTCGTCCTTCATGTGAGGCAGGTAGCGCCAGTTATGCCACCACATCAGCGGGGAGTTGAGGACGGCAAGCAGATAGCGGTCTGTGGTGGGTAGCAGGAAGACCTTGTTGTTGCCGTAAAGAGGGCTGTCGGAAAAGGCGTATTGAGGAAGAAACTGGATCTCCTGATAAAGAATCTTCGCGTGCTCGAACGCCCCGTAGTAATCGCAGGACCGCAGTTCCCACCAGTACCGCCCTTGATCCTGTCGGGCGATGAGCCGTTCCTGGAGCGGTTTCAGGTGCGCGTACAGGCTCGGACAGGTCCGGGCGAAGACGGCCTCCGCGTCCTCCCCAGCTTCCGCCCAAGGCCAGGAATAATTCGCACTCGACTTGAGCACGATCATCCACAACCCCTGCCAGTTCGGCACCCAGCGCTTGATGTCCTGCCCGCGCAGGTAGGGCTTGATGATCTCGGCGCAGGCCGGGTCCTCGCGGATCAGGGCCGCGCGGGTCGCGTCGTCGATCAGGAAGGCTTCGTTGAGTCCGGTCTTGATACCGTACATGGGCTTGGCGCCGATGAATTCGGCCAGCGGCGTTCCGCGTTCGCGGATTTTCCGCATCAGGTCCTCCACCTCCGGCGGCTCCAGGCTCCAGGGTTCCGCGCCGTAGCGGCTCCAGGGCACCGGATAACCGTGCTCGTGGACATAGTTGTCCAGCGGCAGTTCGGTGGAGCGGTCGCGCGGGACCGGGCACACCCGGACCACGGGCGGTTCGGCGGCGGGCGGCGCGGCGGGGCGCGGGTGGGCGACGATGATGCAGGGAAAGGTGTCGGCGTCCTCGAAGATCGGGGCATGGCCGAAGTCCAGAATCTCCTCGATCTCGGCCCGCTCGGTGAAGAATCGGCGCAGGGGCTCGCCGTAACCGGCTCGCAGCCACTTATTGGTGACGATGTAGCTCAGCTTGCCTGCGGGGGCGAGCAGGTCCAGGCCGCGCTCGTAGAAGTAGACATAGAGATCGGCTGCCCCGTGCCAGGTCGCGTAACGCCGGGCCAGGTAGGGCTTGAAGGGTCCCAGGATCTCCTGGCGCACATAGGGTGGATTGCCCACCACCACATCGAAGCCGCCCCGGGCGAACACCTCAGGGAAGGCCGTTGGCCAGTCGAAAGCGCGAGTGTCCGGCGGCAGGCCGGCGAAGGCATCCTTCAGCGCCTGGGGGGCGTCGGGACCGGGTGGCTCCACCAGCGAGTTCCCGCAGCGGATATTGTGGTCCAGATTGCTCAGCGGCTGGTCGCGCCGGGCGGTCTTCAGCCAGAGACTCAGCCGGGTGATCTCCACCGACTCCGGGTTCAGGTCCACCCCGAACAGATTCTGCTGGAGAATCCGGCGGTCCAGGTCGAAGATGCCGAGCTGCTGGGGCGCACCGGACAACTCGGCGATGGCGCGGTTGACTCGCTCGTATTCCTCCCGCAGATAGTCGAAAGCGGCCACCAGAAAAGCCCCCGAGCCGCAGGCCGGGTCCAGAATCTTGATATCCCGCAGCACTTCCAGATGGTCGAACCAGGCCTTGAGGCGCGCCTCCCTGGCGAGGGGTCCGGGTTTGCCGGGGCGATGGCGGGCCTCGATCCCGGTCCGGCGTTCGGCCAGCCAGCCGCCGATGGCGCGGGCCACGATGAAGCGGGTGATCGGGTCCGGGGTGTAGAAGATGCCGTCGCGCTTGCGCCGGGAACGCTGCCGGTCGGCATCCTCGCCCCGGATCACCGCGCGGATCGCCTCCAGGTCGGTGATAGACTGCTCGAAGATATGACCGAGGATGTTGACGTTGAGGTCGGTCTCGAAGTCGTAACCGGCCAGGGCCGCGATGCCCTGGAGACTCTCATCGGTGACCTTCAGGCCGTCGAGTTCCGGGTCCCTGGCGAAGAGTCCGCCGTTGTAGGCGCTGATCTGCATGGCCGGATAGCCGCAATCCACAGCGTCGAACAGCCCACAAAGCTGTTGCCAGGGCGTAACTTGAACGAAGCCCTCGGTTTTGGCGGTCAGCGCCCGGGTCAGCACCTTGGCCGGCAGCAGGCCGGTGTCCTCGCAGAAGCAGATAAAAAGACACCGATCGAGAAGCTTCTGGGTCAAGGCCAGCAGCCGGTCCTGATGCGCGGCGGCCTGATCCTCCCGAGCAGGCGGGTTGTCCCGCCGGAGCTGGTGAAACAGTTTCAGGCGCAGATCCCGGTAGAAGACGTAGAACGCCTTGGTGATGCGCTCCTCTGCGACATGAGTCTGCGTCGCCAGGTGCTCCACCGGACTCTCCGCCGCTGGATCGGCACCCAGCAGGGTGGCGCGGGACAGCAGGAACAGGAAAGCGTCCAGACCATCCGGGTCCGCCAGGTCCGCCATGGCGAACCGCTGGCAGTAACCCTGACCGCGGTCGGTGCGGTACAGGCGCAACTCGATGAAGTTGCTGACCATGACCCAGCGACAGCCATCCACCTTGGCGGCATAGCCGAAGGCCTGTTCGACCGGGGTGAGCCGACCGTAGCTCCCACCCTGCCGGGCGTCCAGATCGGTCCCTGGTCCCTTAAGTTCCAGCACTCCGAGGGTCCGGTCGAAGCCGGGGCCATACCACCCCAGGCGAGCGTCCGGGGGCTGGTAGCCCTTCACCGCCCTGGAACTGGTCTCGGGCTCCAGATGGTGGAGTTCGCCGGCGCCGACGATCGAGCGATAGCCCAGCAGGCGGTCGAAGACTTCGCTCAGAAACTGGCCCTGGAGCGGCTTCTCCTTCTGGCCCAGGAGTGCGCCGCTGGCGGCACCGGCAGCCCAGGCCGACACGATCCGGCGTTGCTCGTCATCCAGGACCCGAGGGCTCGCGCGCCGGGCTTCAGCCAGCAGGCGAGCATTGAACAGGGATTTGATCGTGGCTGTCTTCTCCAGGTTCGGGGCAGGGTCAAGCAGGGCAACTGGGGGTTCAGTTTGGCCGGGATCATTCGATCGTTATGACTATCAATGTATTCCTTCGTTTTCCATCTTTCGATCTGACTCCTGAATACCTCATAAAAAAGGGCGCTCGTCGCGCCCTTCAATTATCCTCACTACCTCTTCGTGGGTGAGGGTGGAGGACGTAAACGTCAGAGGTTGATCTTGTGCAGAGCGCGGCCATGGACGGACAGCGCCGCCTCGTGCATCGCCTCGTACAAGGTCGGATGACCGTGGATGGTGCGGGCCAGGTCCTCGCTGCTGGCATGGAACTCCATCGCCAGCACCGCCTCCTGAATCAGTTCGGACGCGAACGGCCCGATGATGTGGCAGCCCAGCAGCGCGTCGGTCTCGGCATGGGCCAGCAGCTTGACCATTCCGGCGGCGACGTCCATGGCCTTGGCGCGGCCGTTGGCGCTGAAGGGAAAGCTGCCCGTCTTGTAGGGAATACCCGCCGCCTTCAGCGCCTGCTCGGTCCGGCCCACCCACGCGATCTCCGGGTTGGTGTAGATCACCCAGGGAATGGCCTCGTAATTCAAATGACCGGGATGGCCGGCAATGAGTTCGGCCACCATGACCCCCTCCTCGGAACCCTTGTGCGCCAGCATCGGCCCGCGCACCACGTCACCGATGGCGTAGACCCCGGGCAGATTGGTCTCACAATGGTCGTCCACATGGATATAGCCGCCCTCATCGAACAGCAAGTCCGCCTCGGGCGCGGCCACGTTGTCAGTGTTGGGCCGGCGGACCACCGAGACCAGTAGTTTCTCGACCGTGATTTCGTGCTCGCCTTCCGTGTTCTTGTAGCGCACCTGAACCCCGTTTTCGGTTTTCTGAGTGGCGGTCACCCGGGTGCCGAGCTGGATGTCCAGACCCTGTTTCCTGAACTGCCGCAGGGCGTCGCGGGCGACCTGGTTATCGACCAGGGCCAGGAAATCCTCGACCGCTTCCAGCATGATGACTTTCGTACCCAGCCGGTTCCACACGCTGCCCAGTTCCAACCCGATCACCCCGGCGCCGATCACTCCCAGGGTCTTGGGCACTTGGCGAAAATCCAAGGCGCCGGTCGAGTCCACGATCAACCCCTCGGCGTTATCCACCGGCGCGGCGCCGATTTCGATGGGCCGGGAACCGGTGGCGATGATCACGTTGTCGGCGCTCACCACTTCCACCGAGCCATCCCGCGCGGTCACCTCGACCTCGCGGCCGGCCAGCAGCTTGCCGTGTCCTTGCAACCACTCGACGCCGTTGGCCTTGAACAGCGCGCCGATGCCGTTGGTCAGTTGCAAGACGATCTCTTCCTTGCGCGTCATCATCTGGTCGAGATCCAGCGTCACGCCCGCGACGCGAATGCCGTGATTGCCGATGTCCTCCTTGACATGGTGGTACTGCTCGGACGATTCGAGCAAGGCTTTGGACGGGATACAGCCCACATTCAGACAGGTGCCCCCCAGGGCCGGATCGCCCTTGAAATTGATCCATTTCTCGACGCAGGCGGTTTCCAGCCCGAGCTGCGCGCAGCGAATCGCCGCCACATAACCGGCGGGGCCGCCGCCGATGACGACCACATCGTAAGTCTTGGCCATGCTTACACCTTATGGGTAGGGAGAATCAGACGTTCAGAATCAGTCGGGCCGGATCCTCGATGCATTCCTTGACCGTTACCAGGAAAAGCACGGCTTCGCGGCCGTCGATGATCCGATGATCGTAGGAGTGCGCCACGTACATCATCGGCCGGATCACGACTTGGCCGTTCTCCGCCACCGGCCGGTCCCGGGTGGCGTGCATGCCGAGAATGCCGCTCTGGGGCGGATTGAGGATCGGCGTGGACATGAGCGAGCCGAACACTCCGCCGTTGGTGATGGTGAAGGTGCCGCCCATCATGTCCTCAACGGTTAGCGTCCCCTCCTTGGCCTTCTGGCCGAACTCGCCAATGGCTTTCTCGACCTCGGCCAGGCTCATCCGATCGACGTCGCGCAGGATCGGCACCACCAACCCGCGCGGCGACGCCACGGCGATACCGATGTCGTAATAGCCGTGATAGACGATGTCGTTGCCGTCGATGGAGGCATTCACCGCCGGATAGCGCTTGAGCGCCTCCAGCACCGCCTTGACGAAGAAGCCCATGAAACCCAGCCGCACGCCGTGCGTCTTCTCGAACTGATCTTTATAACGATTGCGTAGATCCATCACCGGCTTCATGTTGATCTCGTTGAAGGTGGTCAACATGGCGGTGGTGTTCTTGGCCATCAACAACCGTTCGGCGATGCGGGCGCGCAGCCGGGTCATCGCGACGCGCTGCTCCAGCCGGCCAAGCGCGTCGGGAGGCAGCGGCGCGGCGGGCGCGGCAATGGAAGCCGGGGCCGGGGCCGGGGCCGGGGCCGGAGTCGGAGCGGGAACCGCCGGCGCGGGAGCGCCCGATTTCCGTGCTTCGATATAGGCCAGGACGTCGGCTTTGGTGACCCGGCCGCCGCGACCGCTCCCCGGAATCTTGCCGACGTCCAGGCCGTGCTCGGCGGCCAGCCGGCGCACCGCCGGGCTCAGACCCTCCAGATCCACTTCGGTGGCGGCGACGGCGGCCGGGGCGGGCACCGGCGCGGGAACCGTAGCCGGGGCGGGCATCTCGGCCGCGGCGGGGGCTTCGGCGGAGGCTTCGGCGACAGCGCCCTCCTCCAGAACCGCGATCACATCACCCGTGGTGACGATCTCGCCTTCCTGCCGCAGAATCTCGCTCAACACCCCATCGGCGGGGGCCGGAATGTCCAGCACGACCTTGTCGGTCTCGATCTCGATCAGGATCTCGTCGATGGCCACGGCGTCGCCGGGCTTCTTCTTCCACTGCAGCAAGGTCGCTTCGGCAACCGATTCGGAGAGTTGCGGGACCTTGACTTCAACGATGGCCATGGTGTGTCTCTGGGGTTCTGGAATGTTCTGTCCGGGTGCCGCGCAGGCGCGGCCGACGGCCCGCGCGCACCGGCCGTGGTCGGCGCGCGCGGGGACCGCATCACTTGGTGAGCACGAAGCCCTTGAGCTTGCCGAAGGCCTGGTCCAACAGCGCCTTCTGCTGCTCCTGGTGCAGGTGGGCATAACCCACGGCCGGCGAGGCCGACGCGGGGCGCCCGGCATAGCCGAGCTTCTGCCCCTCGAGCATGTTCTCGTGCACCTGGTGCTGGATGAAGAACCACGCGCCCTGGTTCTGCGGCTCGTCCTGGCACCAGACGATCTCGGTCGCGTTCGGGTAGCGCTTGAGCTCGGTGGCGAAGGCCTTGTGCGGGAACGGGTACAGCTGCGCGACGCGCAGGATCGCGACGTCGTCGTGGCCCTTCTCGGCACGCCGGCGCGCGAGGTCGAAGTAGACCTTGCCCGAGCAGACGATCACCCGCTTGACCTTGGCCGGCACGACGTCGGTGCCGGTGTCGGGGTTGACGGTGCGGAACTCGCCCTTGGTGAATTCCGAGAGCGGCGAAGCCGCCTCCTTGGCGCGCAGCAGCGACTTGGGCGTCAGGATGATCAGCGGCTTGCGGAACTGGCGCACCATCTGCCGGCGCAGCAGGTGGAAGATCTGGCTGGCCGTGGTCGGCTGGCAGACCTGCATGTTGTTGTCCGCGGCCAGCTGCATGAAGCGCTCCAGGCGCGCGCTGCTGTGCTCCGGGCCCTGGCC
>JRYF01010810.1_pt1 | contig 15470 bp, 10 predicted proteins | sample 235331 | NCBI WGS metagenome assembly JRYF01 (sample SAMN03074217, study PRJNA261475) | activated sludge metagenome | biome: Wastewater Treatment Plant; feature: Wastewater; material: Activated sludge; isolation source: activated biomass of a wastewater treatment plant treating hydrocarbon... ...
GGACCCCTCTCTGGCATTCCCATCGTCGAAGAAACCTGAAATGGCTCCATCGAGATACTTCATGCCACTGTGATGCGCCGCACGCCTGGCAACCACCTCCCTGCCAACGGGATCCAGACCATCCAGTTGCAAACGGACCAGAGTTCCATCGTAGTTCCGTCGCACCAGTTCATCGTTTATCACATCAACCAAGTGCGGAGTCACAGCAAAAAAGATCGACCTATCCGAAACCAGTTTGGAAAGAACCAGCTCCCGCGATACATCATCCAGGCACTCCACGTCATCCACAAGCAGGATCAGCCGCCGTTCCCGGTTCAACTCCTCCAACTCTGTCGTCAGAGAGGCACAGTGTCCCCGACCCCGCTGGGAGCTATCACACAATTGCCAGGCAATATATTGACAGCAGACATATCCCTTTTTTGCAAAATCTAGGTAGTCCCGGGCAGAGAAATAGAAAAAGCGACAGCCATGGATACCCTCCTGATTACCGTGGAATGCCACAAAACGGAGCAGAGTACTACGGCCGCTACCCGGTAAACCGGCAAGGGTGCCATGACGGCCAGCCAGGTGATTGGCCAGGTGACGCGACTCTATCGCAAAGCGCTCCCCCTGGATGCGTACGGATCTGTCGGCGAATTCCGAGATCGGGAGATGAATACCATAGGCTTCAGGGGCAAGCGAGCAGTTGGAGACAGTGTATAGCTCCAACAATGTCAAAAGATCTGGAACATGATCCCCGGTCTCAACCTGAATGGCGGGAACGGTTGCTGAGCAAATCAGGTTTACGAGGTCCTGCAGGTGTTCCCCAAGCACATTGATCAGAAGCATCCGCGCCGGCTGGACATGCCGTTCTGCCGTTCGTTTGTGTGTGGCTGCCAGCCGTACCAGCCGCTGAGCAATATCCCCGTTATTGACATTGCATCCACCAAATTCACGACAATGCACCTGCAGCAGGCTGGATATATCCTCCGCCACGGCTGGATCGCTGAATCCTGAAAACGCTTTGGCGACGGACGATCCACGGTAAATCGGGTCCAGATACTGCAAATACATAATGAACAACCCACGCAATCTGGTCTCCTCCGTGGGAACCTCCAGAAAACGATGGATCAGGAATAGCATCACTGCTTGAATGAGATCGAAGAGGGAACGCTCTTCCGCCTGGATATCCTGACCATGTGGCAGGAATTTGTCAATCACTTTCCTCCAGATCAGCCGAGAAACAGTAACCGTCCCGGAGTGATCGCGCACAAATGCCAGGAGCGTATCGAGTTGTAATTCATTTTTGGATTTCATTTTCCTGTACCTTGCTTCCAAAGATCATCTTACACGCAAAGTGCCAGGGGTCCCTGCTTCCGCGGGACTCTGGGACAACCTGTCGTCAGCCTGTCGCAGTTATGTCAGAAATCGGTGGAAATCAACACCTGATTTGTTTATATTGACCGCCGAGGTGAACCCATGACACGCATCCATCTGCCCCATTCGGTGATCGTCAAAAGCCCGAGCCTGCTGCCCATGCATTACAAGGTAAGCGAACTGGCTATCGCCATCGGCATTCCCGAACGAACCCTACGCGACTGGCTTGCCGCCGGAGCCCCACATTTTCGCGACCAGCATGGCTGCCTGTGGATCCATGGCAGGGATTTTGCCGATTGGGTCGTCGGCCTGCGCAAACCGGCGAAGGAACGAAAGCTCGCTGATGGGGAGGCCTTCTGCATGCGCTGTAACCAGCCTGTAACTATGACAGAAGTTTCCACCCACGCCATGCAGGGCAAATTGATCATGATCCGTGGGAAATGCCCAAACTGCGGTTGCAGGATCAACAGGGGTGGTCGCATTCCCACTTATGCCTCCAACAGCATAACCTGGAAGGATGCACATAATGAGAACTGAAAACGGTCTGGTTCACCGCGGGAATTTCCTGTTGGTCCAGGAATACCTGAATTATTTGCTGCAAGTGCGTTTGAAGAACCCAACATCGGTCGAGCGGTATCGTTTCTGGCTCTACCACCTGCTCCTGTGGGCTATGGAGGTCCCACTCCAAAAGGCCCACTCGATCCAGTCCCCATTTTCTGATTACGTTAGGAACAAGAACTTTGCCCAGGAAAGCCAGAAGAAGATCGTGGAGACAGCCCGCGCCTTCCTACGATGGGCAAAGTTGTATCACGAGAAGCAGTTTGCCAGCCTTCCGGCGTATTGGGTGGAGGATCTCACGCCCGTCCGCGTCCACAGAAGAAGCGTGAGCAAGTTCGTCCGCCTCGATGAAGTGCTGAAGATCATCCGCAGAACACCAGGCAAGGACAATCTCGCCCTGTGGCGGGATCAGGCGATGGCATGCCTACTCTTCCTCAGTGGCGCGCGGGCCGGCGCCGCCGTGAGCTTGCCAATCCAGGCGGTCCACCTGAATGATGCCTATCCCCACATCGAACAAAAGGTGGAATTGGGTGTTCGCACTAAGCTGTCCAAGTCGGCGATCACCTATCTGCATCACATCCCGGAGTTACTGGATTTTGCGCGCGACTGGGATGAGTTCGCGCGAGCAAACTTCCCTGCGGAGCACCCGTGGTATGCGCCGATCCACCAGCAATGGGGAGAACAGAGCGCGAAAGTCCTTGAACCTGGCAGGTATCGCAATACGGCGCTGGGAAATCGTCTGAGACGACTCAGTCGGCTCCTGGACCTGCCATCCAGGTCACCCCACCAGTACCGTCATGGATATGCCTTATACGGACTGGAGCGCTGCAAGACCATGGCAGAGTATCATGCCCTGTCCCGAAACATGATGCACGACAATATCTCGATCACAGACCAGATCTACGTACACGTGGATGAAGTGGAACGCGGGCAAATTCTCTTCAGGATTCACCAGAATTCTGTGGGTGAGCTCGATAATGAGTTTTCCGCCTTTATTGAACGTTTTGGCAGGGACGATCTGTTGGCAGGGATACAGATACTTGCTGCAAGGCTTGCGGGATTGTAGATACACATGAAACTCAATCGATTACAAAATTTTATACCATGCACCTGATACCCTTACACTTTTCCAATTTGGGCTAATGGAGAAAGGGCGGTGCGCAGGTTGAAATTGGACAGGCATGCCTTGAATTCGGAAAACAAATGAACAGGACAGCCAAAGCCCTCTTTGGCTAACGCAAGCCCAATTGAAACAAGTTGAGTTCGCGAGTTAGCCCCGGATCAATCAGGCAGCGAGCCGTTTCGCCCGGCTGCAAAACATGTTCGCCTAATTCGTGACACTAGAGTGTCGCAGTCTCCATGGGGAGCAGCAAGCATTCAATGTGATCCGCATGTTGCAGTTGAATGTGCGCCAAATTGAAACCACCCGACTCGTCGCCACGGAAGCTTTGCTCGATGCTCATGCGGTACCTGTACTCGTACAATCGAGCGCGACAGGCGATTTGACCGGAATCACAGCCACCAACTCGGGTCGTCCCTTCTTGTCCATTGTCCAGGTCACAGATAAGTTGGTAAGGAGTTTTTGCTCTTGTGTCAGCCAGACAGTCTGGAAGTAACGATTGTGATACGACGACACAAGGAATCGATGCGGTCCGCCCGCCCTTCAAGCGTTCGATTTCGGCCATTAACTCGTGAATGATCGCAATCAACTCTTCCCGCGATTTTTCCTCGATCTCAGGATTGCTTACTTTTAGCATCATGCTCCTCATAACACCGTCTTTCCAGAAAAGTCGTGACCTGTTACGAGAATTCTTGTTACGCTCTATTGTGGACACGCCAAAGCAACTTGGGTGAGTCGCGGTTTCCCCTATTTTGTCAGGGGAATTATCCAGCTATTGACTAACGCCGATCAATATAAGAGAACTTTATTCGCATCCATCGTCCAATCGCCCAGCAGGTCCATGCTGCCCAATTCCACACCTTCGGTTAGATCTTCCACCTCGAGACCTCGGGGTCCACAGCACGTGCCTCAGGTGGCGACTTCGCCGCGCTTTGCCAATGATTTGACCATGCGCTCGATGTTGTAGTAGCCATCAGGCGTCTTCTTATTCTTGCGGGCGCAGTAGACCGCATCCGCAACCAGGAAAACTTTCACTTGCACACATTCACGTTTGACCAGGTTAATGGCATGGCGCAGGGCGTTGTATGGACGATCGTCCCCATATCTCATCACGCTTGAACGTGCCGTTGCGTTGAAACAGAAGTGGATGTATATCCCTCCGCTACTGGCGGGACTGGGAGGTTTGCTCACGCTCATTTTGTATTTTTCTCCGCTGGGACCAATTCTCCTCACCCTCGCCAGCCTCGGAGGAGTCATGATCCTGATCGAGATCACACGTCGCGAGACCGCGCTCCACACCGTGACCATGCTCCTTGGCGCATTGACGTGGTTCGCGGGCAACCTGCTCTGGCTGTTTGGCTGGCAGATCTTTCAAGTCGTCTTCTTCTGGCAGGGATTTTTGGTACTAACCATCGCGGGCGAACGCCTGGAGTTGAGCCGCGTTCTGCGTCCCTCGCGGCAGCAACAAATCCTGTTTGGCGCGATCATGGTCATCTTTCTCAGCGGAACGATTACTACCCTGTTCAACTTGCAGATCGGTACACGACTGAACGGACTTGCCTTGCTCGCCATCGCGCTCTGGTCGATTCGTAATGACATCGCGTGGAGAAACATCAGGCACAAACTCCCACTCACACGCTATATCGCGTGGTGCCTCGCGCTGGGATTCGTGTGGCGCGGCTTCGGCGGCGGATTAAGCCTAGGGTTTGGCGCGCAGGTCGCGGGTCCAAGATATGACGCGGTACTGCACGTCGTCTTTGTAGGCTTTGTCATTTCCATGATCTTCGGTCATGCGCCGATCATCTTTCCCGCCCTTCTCGGCGTGCCGATCAATTTTCAACCTGCGTTTTACGTCCAACTGGTTTTGCTGCATGCCTCCCTGACATTGCGCGTGATCGGCGATTATGCCAACCTGCATTCGCTCCGCATGTGGGGCGGCTTCTTGAACGAAGTTGCCATCTTATTGTTCATTGCGATGGCGGTCTATTCCATCCGCAGGAGCATCGCAGAAAAATGACCAGGGATCAAACTTTGTGAAAATACGACCTGTCCGCGGGGTGCACAAGATTATCCCTTCAGTGAGGTAACCGCAGACTGGGAGTCAATTCAGGGAGGCTTCGGGAGGCGTGTCGTGGAAATCCAGCCGATTTTCCAAAGCAGGAGAAGCCTTTTGCAGCAGACTCATCACTGTAATGTGCAGCCATATATAACTGACCGTCGTGACGAGGAAGAGGACGAAGAAGGTGGTTTGCGGAAGCCAGGTCAATTCCAAAACGGAGGCGAACACGGGCGGCAGGAGAAATCCGCCAAGCGCGCCCAACATGCCGACCAACCCGCCCACCGCGCCGACATCGTGCGGGAAATATTCGGGGATGTATTTGTAGACCGCCGCCTTGCCAATCCCCATGCACACGCCCACGATGAAAACCAACACTGTGAACCATGCCACGCCCAACGCGAAATGGAACATCTCGGTCTCGCCCGCCGCCACGAAACGGGACGGGACGTGAACCATGAAATAGCCCTGCGGCAGGGATAAAATTCCCGTGGCAAAAAACATCACGCCGAACACCCAGTACATCAACCGCCGCGCGCCGAATTTATCGGAGAGATATCCGCCTATGGGACGCAGCAAACTCGCAGGGAAGATGAACAGCGCGGTCAGCAACGCCGCGGAATGCAGTTCCATGTGGTACACGTCCACGTAATATTTCGGCAGCCACACAGATAAAGCCACGTACGCGCCGAACACCACCACGTAATACAAACTGAAGCGCCACACACGGATGTGCTTCAGTGGCGCAAGCAATTCCTTGAGCGGACGGGACGCGCCTGGTTTATGGTCATGCATGGGCGCGAAGAACCAGGTGGCAATCGCCATGAACGTCAGCAGGATGGAATACAGGAATGGGACAAACCGCCACCCGCCTGGGATGACACCGCCCGCCAGCCCTGCCGCAGGGACGGCAACGATCAATGCGGGGCCGATCAGCTTGGTCACCGACGCCCCGACATTTCCCGCGCCGAAGACCCCCAGCGCGAAGCCCTTCTGCTCGCGCGGATACCACGCTGAATTCCACGCGATACCCACCGAGAACGAGTTCCCCGCGATGCCGACGAAGAACGCCCAGACCATCAACTCGGTGAAGGTGGAGGCGCGGCTGACCATGTACGATGGGATGATCGCCGCGACGACCAGCGCGGTAAAGACGATCTTCCCGCCGAAGCGGTCGGCAAGTACGCCGAAGAAAAGCCGCCAGATCGAGCCGTTCAAGATGGCAACTGCCGCCAGCCAGCTCAACTGCACGTCGGTGAGACCAAATTCTTCGCGAATGGGGATGCCCAACACGCCGAACATCAGCCAGACCGCGAACATGAGCGTGAAGCCGATGGAGGAGAGGACGAGGACGCTGGTCTTGCCCTGGTATTGTTGCGATTCTTTTTCGGGCATTTTTGCTCGCTTTGTCGTACCGCAAAATTTATTTTGCGAGGCGCAAGATGAATCTCGCGGTACTTTTTCACGATCAGCGTTAGAGAACGCCGGCTACGCTACGATGGCTTTTCACATCCTTTGCGGGTGTAATACTGCCAGTTGACGGCGGTGGCGATGATGAAGAAAACCACCATGCCGTAGAAGAAAATAACAGGTGAACCTGTGTTTGAAATCGAGGTGCCGATCAGTGTGGAGAAGATGAAGGGACCGTACGCCGCGACCGCCGCCGTCCAGCCGATGACGCCCGCACCCTGGCGCGGATTGTCGGCGAAGATGATGGGGAATTGGCGGAACGTGGAGGCGTTGCCGATGCCCGCGACGAAGAACAACACGAGCATGAGCGTCACGAACATGGGGAATTGATCCAGTGATATGGGAGTCAGCACGCCGAGAAAAACCATTGCGAGTGAAGTGATGATGAGGACAATGCCCGTGATGTGGGTCAGGATCGCACCGCCGAATTTATCCGCGACGGGACCGAACAATGTCCGCGCGAGAGAACCGACTAGGGGGCCGAGAAAGGCATATTTGAGAGGATCAGGCGCCCCGTCGAAAGAGCCGTAGAGGCTTTTAATTAGCAACGGGAACGCGGCGGCAAGTCCCGAGAAGGAACCGAAGGTCATGATGTAGGTGATGGTGCAAAACCAGGTGTGCTTGAGTTTGAAGATGTCCAGTTGTTCTTTGAACGAGGCTTTGATGGGGACGCTCTTCAGGAAATTCCATGCGATCATGCCGCCGATGACCAAAAACGGTGCGTACCAGAATGCCGCGTTTTGAAGCTGGACGGTTTTGGTCGTTTCGCCGATGGTCAATGTCTGCGACGCGCCGAACGCCGTGATACCGATGATCCAGGGTGTGGCGAATTGGGCTAGGCTGACGCCGAAGTTGCCGATGCCCGCCTGCACGCCGAGCGCAGTTCCTTGCATGTTTTTTGGGAAAAAGAAGCGCGTGCTGGGCATGTAGGAGGAAAAGTCGCCGCCGCCGAAGCCCGCCGTGAACGCGAGAACTATGAACACCCAAAACGGCGTGTTCGGATTCATCACCGCCAGACCAATGCCGACGCAGGGAATGAGTTTCAGAATGGTTGTGTACGTGATGACGTGCCGCGTGCCGTAGATGGGGATCAGGAATATGTTGATGATGCGAAGAGTCCCGCCCGCCAAGCCAGGCATTGCCGCCAGCCAGAATAATTGCATGGTGTCGAACTTGAATCCGATTTGCGGAATGCGCACTACGATGGCGCTCATCATGAACCAGGTGGCGAAGGAAAAGGTCAAGCCAACCGTTGTGATGAACAGTGTTCGCCAGGCGATTCTTTTGCCAGTGGATTCCCAGAATTCGGGGTTGTCGGGTTCCCAGTGTTTGAGCCAGGTTTCCATACGAGAAGATACTCCTTTATATTTGTAGTGGCACAAGATTGATCTTGTGGTTGCAAAGAGAGGGTTGCTGCAATGTTTGTTGCAGTCGTTCAAAACAGAGAGTTCTCCTACACCGCTTTCCGCCGCGTCCAGATCACGCGCTGGAAACCGCGCCAGAGATATTCCACGGGGAGGGTGATCATATGCNNTGGCGTTCAGGAAGTGCAGTTTGGGGACGAGGGGCAGAGCCGCGACGAACTGCGGCGCGGGTTGGAAGGTGGCAAGCGAGACCGTCCAGGGAGTGACCGTGTGAACGAACCAGGTCGCGCCCCAGCGGTAGCCGAAGGCGATCCACAATCCCAGCACCACCTGGTTGATCAACAGGATCATGACCACCCAGTCGGCGGGCGTGGTGACAACGCGGATCTTGCTCTGTGACAGCCGCCGATACAACAAAATCAATGCGCCCGCCAACGCCATGATGCCCAGAATCTTGCCTGCGATTTCAGCCAGGTAAAGGGTCTCTGGCGTGCCGTGCAGGGCTTCCATCACTTTCGGGAAGACAAAGCCCATCATGTGGATGACCAGCGTCGGGATGATACCGTAGTGCCAGAGCGTCGAGCCCCAGAACTGGAGGTCTGATTCCATAAACTGCGAAGACAGGCTGGTGAACGAAAATTGGTTGGTGAGGTAGCGGTACACTGTCCCTATGACCGCGACCGTGACCGCCACGTACGGAAATACGACAAAGAGCAGGTTGTCAAGCATGATCGAATTCCTTTTTCACATCGTCCCGAAGGTTTTGAGAAAAATCGCCCTGAACTACGAGAACCTTCGGGACGTTCTGCGTGGTTAGAAATCGTTGGAGAGATAAGAGAAGCCAGAAGTAGGGATTCTCCGATTCCGCACCGAAGGGTTGGAGCATTTTGTCGAGCGCGGGGATGACTCCGCTGTGCAACAACGCCTGGCAAAATTCGCCTGCGCGGTTGGATGCGTCCAGGCTGAGAAAGCGCAGGGCGGCAGGCAGGTGATCGGGCAGTTCCTGTTCGGCGGCGAAACCAAAGGCGTGATAGGCTTCGTTGAGTTGCGCCATGAGTGCGCCGCGTTTGTAACTTTCTCCAAACAGTTGATAGCCGATGTACGGATAACAGACGGGCTGCATGTCGAAGGTGGTGGTGTAGAGTTCCTTGAGTTTCTCCAACTCGATTTTTTGCAAACCGCGCAGAAAATTCTCGAAGGCAGTCGCCGCTTCGGGATGGGAGTCTCGAAGTTGGGCGAGACAATCGTCAGCCTGGATCAAGGTCGAAGAGGTGGGATACGACAGCAGGTCCGCGAATGAAGCGTATAAACGTCCGATGGAATCCTGGTTCATGATCACAGTCCTCGGCGCGGTCCCTGGCTTCTGCCGAATCCCGTCTCCGCCTTGCGCTGCTGCGGATCGTAGATTTCTTCGATGTCGCCTTCGCGGCTGTAGGGCGGGACGACGAAACGCTCCGAGTACGACGGCAGGGAGGTCAGGCGGTAGATGGCTTCCGCTGTCTCGGCGGTGATCCCCGCTTTGGCGAGCGCGGCGGTCGCTTCTTCGTTTGTCACGTCGCCGACTTCCTGGGCGCGTTTGTACAGACGGACGGCGATCATCTTTTGGTAGGCGCTGACGACCAGTTCATCGTTGCCAGCGGATAACATGCGCGACATGTAACGGACGGGCACGCGGGCGTTTTCCAGCGAACTGAACAGGTCGCTTTCGACGCGATGGACGCCGCTTTGCTGGGTGGCGTTGAGGACGGGCAGAAGCGGCGGGACGTAGAACAGCATGGGAAGCGTGCGGTATTCGGGGTGGAGCGGAAGCGCCAGTTCCCATTCCTTGACGTAGCGATAGACGGGCGAGCGCTGCGCGGCAGAGATCACAGAGTCGGGGATGCCGCTTTCTTTCGCGGCGGCGACAACCTTCGGGTCATGCGGATCGAGAATCATCTCGCGCTGACGTTGAACCAGTTGTTCATCGGGCACTTTCACTGCATCGAGAATCTGATCCGCATCATATAGCAGAACGCCCAGATAGCGGATGCGTCCGACACAGGAGTGGAAGCAGGCGGGGGCTTGTCCCGATTCGAGGCGCGGGTAGCAGAGGATACACTTTTCCGATTTGCCCGTCTCCCAGTTGTAGTAAGTCTTCTTGTAAGGACAGGATGAGACGCACATGCGCCAGCCGCGGCACTTGTCCTGATTGATCAGCACCACACCATCTTCAGCGCGTTTATAAATAGCGCCGGATGGGCAAGCTGCCACACAGCCCGCGTTCAGACAGTGATTGCAGATGCGCGGCAGGTAGAAGTAGAAGATCTGCTCGATGGAGAAGAGCCGCTTCTTTTCCTCTTCGCTCATGTTTTCGAGAAGCGGATCGTTGACGGCGTAGATGTTGGAGCCGCCCAAGTCGTCGTCCCAGTTGGGACCCGCTTCGATCTCGATCGGTTTGCCGTCCACGCGCGAGATGGGACGCGCCGTGGGCTGGTCGTCGCCGAGCGGGGAGTTGAACAGGTCGCCGTAGTTGTACGTCCACGGTTCGTAGTAATCGTCCATCGTGGGCAGGGCGGGGTTGGAAAACAGGTTGGCGAACGTCTGCAAACGGTTTTGCAGTTTCAGTTCCACCCTGCCCTTTTTCAGCTCCCAGCCGCCTTTGTATTTTTCCTGGTCTTCCCATAAAGTGGGAAAGCCCGTACCAGGCTTGGTCTCGACATTGTTCCACCACATGTACTCCGCGCCCTGGCGATCCGTCCAGATGTTTTTGCAGGCAATACTGCACGTGTGACAGCCGATGCACTTGTCGAGATGAAATACCATTGAAACTTGTGAGCGTACTTTCATAATTGATGTCCTCTTTTCACCACAAGGGGTCACGAAGGTACACGAAGTAAATGCTTTTGGTCTTCCTTTATGACACTTCGTGCCCTTCGTGGTTAAGATTTTTAGAACTCAGGCTTGCCTGGCAGTTTGCGCACCAGCACGAACGTATCGCGGTTGACGCCCGTCGGTCCCCAGTAGTTGAACGCATAGGTGAACTGTCCGTAACCGCCGACCATCAGCGACGGCTTGAGGTGGATGCGCGTCGGGCTATTGTGTCCGCCCGCGCGTTTGTTGCCGCGGATCGGCGACTTGGGCACGCTCACGGTTCGCTCGGGAGCGTGATAGACGATACACAGCCCAGACGGAATGCGCGCGCTGACGATGGCGCGGGTGATGGTCGTGCCGTGATCGTTGTAGAGTTCGACCCAGTCGTTGTCGAAGACACCGAGCGTCTTCGCGTCCTGCTCGCTAAGCCAGAGCGGCTCGATACCGCGCGAGAGAGTCAACATGCGGTCGTTGTCGAAGTAATTCGAGTGGATGTGCCACTTGGCGTGCGGCGTGAGATAGTTCAACTGCAAGGTCCTGCCTTCACTTTGACTCTTATCCAGATCACCAAACTCCTGCGGGTCAGGGCGCGGCTTGTAGGTGGGTAAATGTTCGCCATACGCCAGATAGCCTTCGTGATCAAGATAGAAGTGCTGGCGTCCCGTCAACGTGCGCCACGGGACGAGCCGGTCCACGTTCAGGCAGTATGCGGAATATGCCCGCCCGTCCGTGACAATGCCCGTCCACACGGGGCTGTTGAGCAGGCGGTGCGGCTGGCGCACGATATCCTTGAACGTCATGCGCGTGGCGCGGGTGGGTTCCGCCAGGTCGGTCAGTTTCAGTCCCATGCGTTCTTCTTCGGCTTGGAAGGCGCGGTATGCAACTTCGCCGTTCGTTTCGGGAGCCAAATGCAGGATGACGTCCGCCGCGTCGCGCGCGACCTCCAATGACGGGTAGCGCTGACCGTTCCATTCGACCGTCGGTTTGGTCTTCAGCAATTGCTCGTACAGGTCTGCCACATCCCAGTGAATGCCGTGAATGGCAAGACCTTCCTTCTGCACTTTGGGACCAAACGAAATGAAACGTTTTCCCAAATTGACGTAATCACGCTCGGTGATGACGAAGTTCGGCATGGTCACGCCAGGGATCGGGTCGCATTCGCCGCGCGCCCAATCGCGGATGTGGGACTGCGCCATCTCGGCGGGCGTGTCGTGCTGGAGCGGCATGGCGACCAAGTCACGCACGGGTCCAGGCAGGTGTACCTGCGCGAGTTCGCTGATCTTACCTGACAGAATCCTGAAGATGTCCCAGTCGGATTTCGAGTCCCAGGAAGGCGGCACAGCCATCGTAAAAGGATGGATGAACGAGTGCATGTCGGTCGTGTTCAGGTCGTCCTTCTCGTACCAACTCGCGGTCGGCAGGACGATATCCGAATACAACGCGGATGTGTCCATGCGGAAGTTGATATCCACGATCAGGTCGAACTTGCCTTCGGGCGCGTTCTCGCGGTAATTCACTTCGCGGAAATGACTCTTGTCCACCTCATCAGAGATCACCTGATGATGCGTGCCGAGATAATGCTTGAAGAAATATTCCTGTCCCTTCGCGCTGGCGTTCAATGCGTTACTGCGCCAGATGAACCACAGGCGAGGCCAGTTCTCGGGCGCATCGGGGTCTTGTACGGCAAACTTTAATTTGCCCGACTTTAACTGCTCCACAATCCACTGCTTGATCTCCGCGTCGGACTTCGCCCCAGCCTGCTCCGCCCGCCTGACGATTTCCAACGAACTGACATTGAACTGCGGATATGAAGGCAGCCATCCCATCCGCACGGCGCGGATGTTGGCGTCAATGGTGTGTTCCTGGGTCATGTCGCGGTGCTGCTCGCCATCGGGACGGGAAACAGGTTGAAGTTCCGTGAAGGTGCGCTCGTATCGCCACTGATCGCTGTTGACATAATGGAAGGAAGGCGTGTTCATCTGGCGCGGCGGCTTCGCCCAATCCAACGCAAATGCCAACGCCGCCCACGGCGCTTGCGGAGCGAGTTTTTCCTGCCCCACATAATGATTCAATCCTCCGCCGTTGCGTCCCACACAGCCTGTCATCATCAACGTACTGATGCAGGCGCGGTAGATCAGGTTGTTGTGATACCAGTGATTGACGCCCGCGCCGATGATGACCATGCACTTGCCCTCGGTCTTTTCGGCGGTCACCGCCCACTCGCGCGCAAACTGGATCACCGTCTGGCGGTCAATGCCCGTGTAGCGTTCCTGCCATGCGGGCGTGTACGAAAGATTCTCGTCGTCGTAATCCGCGGCGTAATCGCCTGCGAGTCCGCGCCCCACGCCGAACTGCGCCATCAATATATCGTAGATAGTCGCCACTTTGACTGTGCCATCGGTAGTTTCGATGGTGCGCACAGGGACATCCCGCTGGAAGGATTTCCCTTCGCCGAACTCCGCAAACGAAACGGATAACCGCTCATCGGTCGCGCCCAGAAGCGTGAGTTGCGGACGAATCTCGCTTCCGTCCAGACCGTCTTTCGGCTCCAGGTTCCATTGACCTTTCTGCGTCTGCCAGCGGAATCCGAGACTGCCCTGCGGCATGCGCGGCGCGTTGCTGGTTTCGTCCCAGACCAAAAATTTCCATTCGCCGTTTTCCGCGTCCTTCGTGCGTTCCACCTGCGCGGCACGCAGCATACGACCAGGCACAAACTTTCCATCCACTTCATCCAGCACGACAAGGAAGGGCGCGTCGGTGTAGCGGCGCATGTAATCCAAAAAGTAGGGCGTCGGGTTCTGGTGATGGAATTCGTTCATGATGACATGATTGACCGCCATCCAGAACGCGCCATCCTGCCCCGCGTTGACGGGCACCCACCAATCCGCATACTTGGCGACCTGACTGAAATCGGGGGCGAAGACCACCAACTTCGTCCCGTTGTGACGCGCTTCGGCGGCAAAGTGAACGTCGGGCGTGCGCGTCATGCTCATGTTCGATCCCACCGAGGCGATGAACTTGGCGTTGTACCAGTCCGCGCTTTCCGCCACATCGGTCTGCTCTCCCCACACTTCGGGGCTGGCAGGCGGCAGGTCGCTGTACCAGTCGTAGAAACTCATGCTCACCGCGCCGAGCAATTGCATGAGGCGGCTTCCGCCCGCATAACTCAGCATGGACATGGCGGGGATGGGCGAAAACCCGATGATGCGGTCGGGTCCGTATTTTTTGATGGTGTAAATGGTGGACGCGGCGATCATCTCCAGCGTCTCATCCCATGTGACGCGGCGGAACCCGCCCTTGCCGCGCGCCTGATGGAAGGACTTGCGCCCCGCTTCATTCTCAACGACGGCTGCCCACGCCTCGACGGGATCCGCGTGCGTTTCTTTGGCTTTCTGCCACAAGTCCATCAGCACGCCGCGCATGTACGGATATTTGACGCGCACGGGGCTGTACTGATACCACGAGAAGGAAATGCCGCGCTGACAGCCGCGCGGTTCATAGGGCGGCAGTCCTGGCTCCAGGGTGGGATAATCCAACGCCTGCAATTCCCAGGTGACAATGCCATCCTTGACGTAGATATACCACGAACAACTGCCCGTGCAGTTGACGCCGTGTGTACTGCGTACCACGCGGTCATGCTGCCAGCGATTCCGATAAAATTCCTCCCACTGACGGGCTTTGGGGTTGGCGATCTCTTCGATCCAATTCATTGCAACTCCTTTTGCGCTTTATTGACCAACGGTCGGCGCGCGCCGCGCAGACGCCCGCGATAGAAGAATCCAAGCAGCACAGCCGCCGACACGCTCCCAAACAGGCTAATGCCCACCACGATCAACTCCTTGTCCGTTTCAGGCTGCCCAACGGACGCTTTCATGAAGGCAATCAGGTCCGCCTGCTCGCTTACGGTCAAGGGGTGCCTGGTATAGATGGGCTCCATGACAGGGGAAATTTCGGGACCAAAGTTTGACAGCACCGAAACCATGGCAGTTTGGGTCATCGTATTGGAGACATCGGTCAGATCGGGTCCCAGCGCCCCGCCGCCGAGCAAACCGTTGCTCCCCACACTGTGACATCCCATACAGGGCGGTCCACCATTTTGGAAATGAACATAGCCCATGAAAAGATTCCGCCCGTTTTCCACGTTTCCCGCAGCAATCGCGGGAGCGGAAACGGGTTGCGTAATTTTGCGCTCAGGCGCGGCACACCCGAACAGGAGGAACGCCAGTAGCGCCATGTACAGGAACGATGTTCGCGCTTTGAATTGATCTTTGAGATTAATCATGGGTTTTGCAGACTCCTGACCTGGACGGACAATTGAACGCATCCATATATTTCCTATCTTGGGTTGATTTGCGCCCGAGCGCTTCACGGTTTCAGTTCGCGCACTCGCGTATCCCGTCGAAAAGGTAATCTCTTTGCGCGGACCTCGCATGGGTCAAGAAGACTCGCAGAACACTCCTGTTCAGTTCCATGCGGATCTTGGACAAGTCAGGATGGCGCTCGACGATTAACCTGGTCATCTCCGTTGTTCCAGGCACCAACCAACTCGATGTCGCTGTTTACGCGCAAGATCATCTCTTTCTTTCGATAAAGAGACGCTGCAAAGGAAACGATAAAATTCGTGACTTTTCCATGATTACATGTGATAAATCGAACAAAGTTGTCGCCAGTTTAATTGGGAACGAACAGGAATCCC
>JRYF01003699.1_pt1 | contig 15451 bp, 13 predicted proteins | sample 235331 | NCBI WGS metagenome assembly JRYF01 (sample SAMN03074217, study PRJNA261475) | activated sludge metagenome | biome: Wastewater Treatment Plant; feature: Wastewater; material: Activated sludge; isolation source: activated biomass of a wastewater treatment plant treating hydrocarbon... ...
GGTTGGATGGTTGGATGGTTGCCAAATTCCTTAGAGGTTGGCTGTTAAAATCCAGGCGCTTTATCGTCAGCTATTCAGGATGATTTTTCGACAAGGCAATCAATCGGCTTGCCTCCAATCATTGGCGACTTAGTCACCGGGTGACTCGAAGTCACCCGGTGACTTGCTTCTAAAGCCACCTTAAAGGCAACGACGACCTCCCCCCATTAACCATTATGCATTACCATTACAACCTTTTGCCATTTTGCGACCTCTATAAGCCTCACAAGCAAACGTCGCATGAAACTCCTTTCCATTTTGGCAAGTTTGGCCTTCTTTTGGCAGGCGCATTGGGTCGAGCATGTCAGTTACGAGGGCAAATTCAAAGTGCTGGCCCCCGGCACATTGACCGAAAAAGTGGATACCTCCCATACGGCCATAGGTAAATTGGCCTACCATATTTATTACTACATCTCCCCCGACGACAAGGCCGACAATTCGGTGTATGCCGTCCACTATTGCCAATATCCGGACGGGGCTTTGCATCCCGACTCTACGGAGTTGATAGCCGAATTCCTTGAGCACACGATGGAAAGTGCTGCGGCAAGCATCGGCGGCAAGGTGGTCTATTCTTCCGACATACAACTCGACGGCAAACATCCGGGCAAACTGTGGCGCATTGATTACAACAACGGGAAAGCGGTGGCCAAGTCAAAAGCCTACATCGTCAACGGCAGGTTTTACAACGTGCAGAACATTTCCCGCAGTGAAAGAAACATCAACCCCGATGCCGAGAAATTCCTGGCTTCTTTCAAAGTGCTGGAGTAAAAAGGCATGAAAATCGTGTTGTGAGGTACTTTGCTATGTGGACTGCGAACTAAATTCTTGAATGTTAAAGCAGGTTTGTCAAACATATAAAGATATGCAATGTCATTAAGTTATGCCAATCTTCCACACATCCCTGACCCCTAAATGGGAACCAAATCTGCACATCCCTGCGAACTTCCCGATTGGGTTCCCCTTTAGGGGTCAGGGGTGTGGAAGCGACGAACATCCTCGAGTTAATGACCTTGTACTCAATAACCTTCAAAGATTTAATTCTGCTCCCACTAGGCAATTGAAACAGTAACTCCCCTAGTTCCGGTAGTCAATTTCACATTTCACGGTCAACTGCATAGTTTTGCAACCTTTAAACTAAAATTCTTTACGATGAAAAAATCACTGATTTTGCTGGTTTCGCTTTTTTCCATTTCCCTGCTCCAAGCCCAGGAACTGAAAAACCATCTGGACTCGCTGAGTTATGCGGTGGGTGTTTTGTGGGGCCAAAACATCAAGCAACAAGGCATGACGGACATTGACCCCGTCGTTGTCGGCAGGGCCATCGGCGATGTGCTCAAAGGAAATGAAAACCTGCTCAACATGCAAACCGCCAACCAAATGATGCGGGAACACATCGAGAGCAAAAAAGCCGTCGAGAAGAGCAGGAACATGGCGGAAGGCGAGCTTTTCCTCAGCGAAAATGGCAAGCGCAAGGGCGTGACGACGCTGCCCAGCGGCCTGCAATACGAAGTGCTGAAAGCCGGCGACGGCCCGAAGCCCCAATCCTCTGACCGGGTGAAGGTTCATTACGAAGGCCGATTGATTGACGGCTCCGTTTTCGACAGCTCCGTACAACGGGGCGAGCCTGCCGTTTTTGGGGTCACGCAGGTCATCAAAGGCTGGATCGAGGCCCTGCAACTCATGCCGGTCGGTTCCAAATGGAAACTGTTCATTCCCTCCAGCCTGGCCTATGGCGAACGCGGTGCAGGCGGCATGATCGGCCCCTACGCCACGCTGATCTTCGAAGTGGAACTGCTGGGGATCGAGGACAAATAATCAACAGTCGAAAATAAATCGCTCACTTCGACGCGATGTCCAAATCACCATGATTTTATCAATCATGGTGATTTTTTGTACCTGCTTTTGAGGATGCGGCACGAGAGAGACATAATTTCATTTTATCTCTCCTCCCGCATTTTGGGGATTCTTTTGGGAAAAATTCCCCCCTGCTAAGTAGTTGCGATTTTTCAATTCAAGCAATGAGAATAGACATCATCACCGTTCATCCCGAGTTGCTCGAAAGCCCTTTCCAGCACAGCATCATGAAACGGGCACAGGAAAAGGGGCTTTTAGAGGTTGTGGTCAATGATCTGCGGGAATTTGGCATCGGGCGGCACAAACAAGTGGACGACTATCAATTCGGTGGCGGTGCCGGCATGGTCATGATGGCCGAACCGCTGGCAAATTGCATCGAAAGCCTCACGGCCCAGCGCAACTACGATGAAATCATCTATCTCACGCCCGACGGCCAACGCCTCGACCAAAAACAGGCCAACCGCCTTTCCCTTCGCCAACATCTCATGCTCATCTGCGGCCATTACAAGGGCATAGACGAACGCATCCGGGAGCATTTCATCACGATGGAAATTTCCATAGGCGATTATGTTCTTTCGGGAGGCGAATTGCCTGCTGCCGTCCTCGTGGATGCCGTGGGCCGCCTGATCCCCGGCGTACTCGGCGACGAAACTTCCGCCCTGACGGACTCTTTTCAGGACCACCTGCTGGCCCCGCCCGTCTATACCCGCCCCGCCGAGTTCCGGGGCTGGACAGTGCCGGATATCCTCACGTCCGGCCACTTTGCCAAAATCGAGGACTGGCGGCACGAGCAGGCGCTGAAAAGGACCAAAGAACGACGGCCTGATTTGCTTGACCAGTAGCGAATTTCCCCCTGCATCGGGCATGAAAATTCTCCGGGAAGGAAAATCAGGCAATCTTTTGAAATTGTTCGGCTTTGCCCAATACCTGCAGCTAAAAACGTTTTCCATCAAAATCAAAAGGGCAGCAATGTCAAACGACTTTTTATCTCTACTTTTGGGAAAAACCCAATGTTAGCGCTTGAGCAGCGCTGCACTGCGTATCCAAATCATCCATCACTATGAAAAAACCAAGGAAAGCACCCGCCGACAAGGTTGATTTCGACAACAACCTGAAAGAAATCATCAAGGAATTTTTCAGGGAAGCCCTCGAACTGCTCCACCCTGAACTGGCCGATCAAGTGGACTGGTCGCGCCAGCCGGAGTTCCTCGAACAGGAACTGCGCAGGCTCATCAAGGCCTATTTCCGGGGGGCCAAATACTGCGACCTGCTCGTGAAGCTGTGGCTGCTGTCCGGCGAGGAAAAATGGGTACTCGTCCACTGGGAACTCGAAGTGAACCCCGGCGACAACTTCGGTAGGCGGATGTTGGACTACCGCATGCTCATCCACCTCAAGCACCAAGTGGACGACGTGGCCGCCATTGCCCTCTACGCTGGCCCCAAAAGCGCCCATCAGGTGGATTACTACGAGCACAGCTTTGCGGGCACGGTGCTGACCTACCGCTTTTCCGTGTACAGGGCCTGGGAGCAGGACGAGGCTAAACTTGCCGCCTCCGAAAACCCATTTGCCATGGTGGTGCTGGCCGTGCAGTACGTGCTGCGCACCCGCAAGAACTTTGAAGACAGGCTGTTGTTCAAAGAAAAACTGATCGAACTGGCGCAGGAGAAAAACCTGCCGGAACAGAAATTGGCCCGTTTGCTTATATTTGTGGACAATTTCATGTTCCTGCCCACGAAATGGGAGAACATCCTGAAAATCAGGTTGGCAAGGAAAATAACCAAAATCAAAGAAATGACGATAACGCAATCAAACCGGGACTTGGCAGAAATCTTTTACAAGAATGCCTTTGGCATCCTGCCGCAGGAAATGGCCGAAAAGATCGTTGAAGAAAGGATAAAGGCCGCCGAACAAAAATTGGCCGCCGAGAAAAAGGCTGCCGAACAAAAATTGGCCGCCGAAAAAAAGGCTGCCGAACAAAAATTGGCCGCCGAAAAAAAGACCGCCGAAAAAAAGGTGGCCCAAGCCACAGAGAAGATCATCAAAAAATCCGTCCTGGCTTTTCACTCCATAGGCTTGGGAGCCGAAGACATTGCAGCAAAGCTTGAACTGGACCCGAAAAAGGTCAGGCAGATACTCTCTGAAAATATGCAGTGAGCAGCCTATCTTTTACAACTGTAGAACGGCCTTTCGAAAAATCCATTCCCATGAATATCGAAACCTTCCGGGAATATTGCCTTTCCAAGAAAGGAGCCACAGAAACCTTTCCTTTCGACGAAGTGACCCTCGTCTTCAAAGTCATGGACAAGATGTTCGCCCTCACCGGCCTCGATTCGGAGGACTTTACCGTCAACCTGAAATGCGACCCCGAAAGGGCCGAGGAATTGCGGGCCACTTACCCCGACGACGTACTGCCGGGCTGGCACATGAACAAAAAACTTTGGAACACCGTCCGTTTTGAAGGCAGCCTGAGCGAATCCCTGCTCATTGACCTGATCGATCACTCCTACGACCTCGTCGTGAAAGGTTTGCCCAATAAAAAGCGGGAAGAACTGATGATGTGGGGAAACGGCCCAATCGCTCCATAGCAAAAGAACATGTCTAAAGAAACAGAAGAACTGGACTACCTCATCGTGGGCCAAGGGCTTGCCGGCACACTGCTTTCCTTTTTTCTTTTTCAAAAAAATCAGCGGGTAAAAGTGTTGGACTACCCGCACCCCGGCACCTCGTCGAAAGTGGCCGCCGGCATCGTCAATCCGGTCACGGGCAGGCGAATCGCCATGAGTTGGCGGTTCGATACTTTCTTTCCTCATGCCAGGGACACCTACCGGAAACTCGAAGACCTGCTCGGCATCCCGCTCTGGAAGGATCGGCCCATCGCCCGGGCACTGCACAATACTTTTGAAGCAAACGAATGGGAGCGCCGGGCTGCTTTCCCCGAATTTCAAAACTACATCGGCGACATTGCCGACGGGCCGGTTTTTGATAAAAAAATAAAACAGCCCCACGCATGGGGCATGATACATGGAACAGCACAGGTGGATTTGCCCGCCCTGCTGTCCGCCTATCGGCAATGGCTTGAAAATCAGGGACTTTTCATAAGCGAGAACTTTGATCACAGGCTGGTCGAAACGCAGGAGACCGGAGCCACTTACCGTCATTTCACCGCAAAAAAAATCATCTTTTGCGAAGGGGCGAGGGCAAGGGAAAACCCCTTTTTCCGGTACCTGCCGTTTGCTGTCACCAAAGGCGAGTTGCTGCTCGTGCGCATACCGGGTGCAGGTTTCGATAAAATGATAAAACACAAGATTTTCATCGTGCCGCTGGAGGCGCGGGGCTGCGATCTCTACTGGGCAGGCCCCACAAGCCGCTGGGAGTTCGACGGCCCGGAACCCACCGTAGAATACCGCACCTGGCTTACTGCACAACTGGATGCCATACTGGACATGCCTTATCAGGTCGTTGAACACCTGGCGGGCATACGGCCCACGGTCGAGGATAAAAGGCCCTTTCTCGGCCTGCATCCGCAATACCCTGCGTTGGCCATGTTCAACGGCCTCGGTACGAAAGGGGCTTTGTTGGGGCCTTTCCACGCAGAACAAATGGCCGAATTCCTCCTCGACCACGCTGCACTGGATGTTGAAGTGGATATTGGCAGGGTGCTGTCGGTTAAATCGTGAGAGCCGCCAACGCCCTTTTGCAGCAGTACATCAAACTTTACCATTCCGTTTAAAACAAATCGCAGGGTTCTGCGATTAATTTGGGGGCGGTTTCTCACAACATCTTGCACGCCCGCAACCATTCCTCAAACTAGAACATTTGACATGAAAAAGAAAAAGCTGGTCAAAAAAATCCTCATCGGCCTCGGCATCTTCCTGGTGATTTTTATTGGGACACTCGTCGCCCTTCCTTTCCTTTTCAAGGATGAAATCATCGGGGCCATTAAAGACCTCGTGAACGAAAACCTCAATGCAAAAGTGGACTTTGAAAAGGCAGACATCACCCTGCTGCGCACTTTTCCCAACGTAGGCATCAGCCTGAAAAACTACGAAGTGGCCGGCGTTGATGCGTTCGAAGGCGTGAAACTCGTGGAAGGCGAAACCTTCGGAGTCACGGTTGACTTTTGGTCGGCGTGGAACTTCGGCAAAGTGCCGCTGGAAATAAAGTCCGTGAACCTTGAAAAACCCAATGTCCACGTCATCGTGCTGCCCAATGGAATGGCCAATTACGACATTGCCAAACCGACCGACGACACGACCACCACCGCAACACCGTTCGAGATAAAGCTGCAACAGTACGCCATCAAAGGGGGCAATATCGTCTATGACGACCGGCAGGGCGGCAACTTTGTGAAACTAACAAACCTCGACCACAGCGGTAAGGGCGATTTCACCCAAGACGTGTTCGATCTGCAGACCAAAACCACCATTGATGCCTTCACCGCAGAATCCGGCGGTATCACTTACCTTAAAAAAGCCAAAACCAAGCTGGATGCCGGCTTCAACATTGACCTGCCCAACTCGAAATACACGCTCAAGGAAAACGAGTTGAAAATCAACGACTTGACAATAAAAGCTGACGGTTGGGCCGCCTTGCCGAACGAAACGGACGTGGAGATGGACCTCACCTTCAGCGCACCGAAGAGTGACTTCAAGTCCCTGCTCTCCATGATACCCAACGCCTACATCGAGGATTTCAAAAACGTGAAGGCGGGCGGTACTTTCAAACTCGACGGCTTCGTGAAAGGCACGTACAGCAGCAAGCCGGAACGCTACCCTGCTTTCAAAATCAACCTGACGGTGGAAAACGGCGACGTGAAATATCCCGACCTGCCGATGGGCATCACGGGCATCAACACCCAGGTGGAGGTGAACAGCCCCGGCGGCAATCTGGATAAAATGATGGTGGACGTTTCCCGCTTCAACCTCAAAGTCGGCACCAACCCCATAGAGGGCTATTTCAAACTGCGCACGCCCCTCTCCGACCCCGACGTTGATACCAAACTGAAAGGCGTGCTCAACCTCGGCGACTTTTTCCGGGCCTTCCCGATGGAGGGCGTGAAAACCCTGAACGGCACGATCAAGGCCGACATGGCCATCCGCACAAAAATGTCCACCATTGACCGGGGCGACTATGCCAACGTGGACATGCGGGGCGATGCCGCCATCGAGCGCCTCGACTACGTGGCCGACGGCACGCCGCCGGTGCGCATCGAGGCCATGCGGTTGTTTTTCACGCCCAGGAACGTGCAGGTTCCCAATTTCGACATGAAACTCGGCAAGAGCGACCTCAGCGGCAGCGGTACGCTCGACAATATTTTGGCTTACTTCTCGCCCGATGCCACCATGAAGGGCAACTTCATCCTGCGCTCCAACTATTTCAACGCCGACGAATGGATGGACGACAGCGAACCGACTGCCTCCACCGGCCCACAAAGCGCCCCTGCCGACGACGAGCTTTTCAATCGTTTTGATTTCACGCTCGATGCTGCTGTACGGGAAATGGATTATGATGTTTACAAAATAAAAGACCTCGTCGCAAAGGGCAATTTCACTCCAAACAAACTGACTACCAGCGAGTTGAGTGGCAAAATCGGCGAAAGCGACTTCTGGGCCGCCGGCTACCTGACCAATGTGTGGAACTATGTTTTCAAAAACGAGACCCTCGGCGGCAACCTCGATTTCCGCTCGAAGTACATGAACCTGAACCAGTTCATGACCGGCGATGATGTACCGGCCACTACTGCACCTGCCGAAGCCTCCGAACCCATCCTCGTGCCTGCCAATGTTGATCTCCGCCTTACGGCCAAGCTCGACAAGGTCATCTACGACAACATGGAACTGAGCAACGTGAGCGGCAACCTCACCGTCGCCAACGAGGAGGTGAAATTCACCAACCTCTCTGCCAATACCCTCGGCGGCAACATGGCCATCAATGGCGGCTACAACACCCAGAACCACGAAAAGCCCAAGTTCGACCTGGGCCTGAAACTCCAGCAGATGGATTTCCAAAGGGCCTTCAATACGTTCAACACCTTTCAGGCCATCGCACCCATCGGCGAGTACCTCCAGGGCGTGTTCAACACGGAACTGACCATGAGCAGCGACCTGACCAAAGACCTGATGCCCGACCTCGCCACCTTGACTGCCGCAGGTTTGATCCATACGCTCAACGGCACGGTCAAAGGAGCGGCACCGCTGGAGGAAGTTGGCAACAAACTCAATGTGGATGCCTTNNCCAGGACATTGACATGAAGATCGGCGGCCAGCACAAACTGGTGGGCGACATGGACTACCGCATCACCGCCAAGATTCCGAGGGCAAAAATCGGCAAGAACCCGCTCGGCGCTGCCGCCAACACGGGTCTGGATTTTCTGAGCAAAGAAGCCTCCAAAGTCGGCCTCAACGTGGACGCTGGCGAGTTCGTCAACGTGCAAATCAGCCTTGGCGGCACCATGTTGGCCCCTAAAGTCGGCTTCAAAGTGCTCGGCACCGACGGCACGGCCACCAGCGTTCAGGAGGCCGTCGTGAGCAAAGTGCAGGAAGAAGCACAGAAAAAACTGGACGAGGCCAAATCGGAAGCCGAGGCCCGCCTGGAAGCCGAACGAAAAAAAGCAGAGGAGGAAGCCAGGCGCCTGGCAGAACAGGCCCGCAAAGAAGCCGAGAAAAAGCTGGAGGAAGAGGCCAAAAAAGCCGCAGAAAAGGCCGCAGAAAAAGTGGGCGGTGAAGTGAAGGACAAAGTAGGAGAAGAAGCCAAAAAGAAACTTGAGGAAGTCAATCCTTTCAAGAAAAAGAAAGGCGGGAATTGAGAAATGGGCACTTCGCCCCCCATTCATGGGTTTTCCGATAAAACCGCTACATTTGGCCCGGCAATTTTGAATTTTTTTTGCAAAGGGGGAGGTCGGCTTTTGATTAAAAAAACGCACCTCTGCATAAGTAAAATGGTAAAAACAAAATAGCCCATTTTAAGATACAATTCATAGATAGTTAAGTATCAGCAATTAACCATTAACCATTTTACCAAGATTGCAAATCACACTTAACCGGCGGTGCATAGCTTCTGTTGAACAAAGACCTGTCCGAACGGGAAGTTCGGACAGGTCTTTTGTCGAAATGAACAGAACCTTGAGCCGCCTTAAAAATCAAGTTTCCATGTTGCGATTGATCGTGTTGTTTTCGCTCTTTCTTTTGGTAAATACATCCTCTGCGCAGATAGCCTCCATGCTGTCGGCCAGTGATGGGCCAGAGAAAATCGAGCAGATTTTCAATTTTGAAAAACAGGAACTGGAAGATCACCTCATGTACATCGCTTCCGATGAACTGGCCGGACGGCGCACCGCATCGCCCGGTGGCGAAATGGCTGCACAGTACATTGCCAAATACCTTGAAGCATTTGGGGTCAAACACGTGCCGGGACTGGACAGTTACTTCCAGGAAATTCCTTTCAACCAAGTCAGCCCGCCCACGACGGGCCATCTGCACCTGAACGGACAAGATTACATCCTGAACGAAAATCTGCTGATCCTAAAAGGCGGTGCGATGGACATCACAGCCCCCGCCGTGTTCGCAGGCTATGGCTGGGTGGATGAAACAACCGGCCACGACGACTACAAAGACCTCGACCCCACCGGCAAAATATTGCTCGTACTGCCCGGCAGTCCCGATGCCAAAAGCCCATTGGAAATCATGCAGGCTATGCGCACCAAACGCCTCCTGGCCGAGGAAAAAGGGGCCGTTGCCATGTTCGAGTTGTACCGCTTGAGCTATCCCTGGCAATTTTTCGCCAGCTATTTTGGAAAAGAACGCCTCGAAGTGGGCGATCCGGACGGCGGAAAACCATCCAACTTTGTGTATGGCTGGTTGAGAGAGGAAAAGCCCAGCCCGATTGCCGGGCTTGAAAAGGGTGACGTTCTTCGGGCTTCACTTGCTACTTCCGGCAACAGCATCCAGCAACTGCAAGCTGCCAATGTGGTCGGCCTCATCGAAGGAACCGACGAGCGGCTTCGAGAGGAGTACGTCGTCCTGAGCGCTCACTACGATCATGTCGGCGTGGGAAAAGAGGCCGGCGCACCCTACACACCGCAAGACAGCATCTTCAACGGGGCCAGGGACAATGGCATGGGCACGGTTGCCCTCATGGCTGCCGCCAAATCGTTGGCAGAGGCTCCGCCCAGGCGTTCCGTCATCATCCTCGCCTGCACCGGCGAAGAAATGGGCCTGTTGGGCAGTGCTTGGTTCATGGAACATCCCGTTGTCCCGCTCGAACAGATGGTTTTCAACCTCAACAACGACGGCGCAGGCTACAACTCCACAGAGCATGTTTCCGTCATCGGTCTTGACAAGACCAATGTCCTGAAAGAACTGCAGGCCGGAGCCAGATATGCAAGCTTGAGCATCATCGGCGACCCCGCACCGGAACAAAACCTCTACGAACGTTCCGATAACTATTCTTTTGCCATGAAGGGCATCCCTGCCATCAACATCGCTCCGGGTGTCCTGCAAATGGACGAGGAGATTTTCAAGTATTACCACCAAGCCACCGACAATCCCGACACGATTGACTACGACTACCTGCTCCGTTTCGCACAGGCTTACACGGCCATGGCCCGCTTGATTGCCAACAAAGCGGATAAACTGGACTGGGCAGAGGGTCACTCGACCGAGACGAAAGACGGGAAGGGCAGCAAATAAGGATCGAAGGAAAAATAAATTGTAAGATTTATTTTTATCAAACCTTCTTCTGCCAGTGCTTTCGGAGGTTTATCACTTACAAGTTATTTTTTCATCATTCCCAAGCAAACTGCTGCCCTCACCGCACCGCTGCCCGCATCAGATAGTAGCCCCACAGGCCCTTTTTCCAGGCACGGTATTGCGCCAGACCCGTCTTGTAGTGGATTTTTGAAAAATAGGTGGCGTTGTGAAACAGGTTGTACCACTTCGTTCCGACCATGCCCGCCAAAGAAAACCAGAAGTAGCGCCTGACAGACTTTTCTACCTCAAGCGTCACGCACTGCTGCTGCGCAGGGGTGAAACCATGCGCCACGCACTGTTCGGAAAACTGTGCAGGGGTAAGTATATCGGACATGGCCCAGCCGTTCAGCATGGTCTGCATCAGGGGTGTTTCGTCAATTTTCCAGTCTCCCGTTTTGAACACATCGGCCACGACCAACCGCCCTCCGGGTTTCAAAACCCGACGCATCTCCTTGAAAAACAGGCGCTTGTCCGTTGCCGTCTGCATGCTCTCAATGGCCCATACCACATCGAAGCAAGCATCGGGGAAACGGGTCTGGGTGTAGTTCATCTGCTCGAAATGGGCAAGCCCCCCTACCCCGTTTTTCTCGGCAAACCCCGTGGCCGTCTTCACCTGCCGCTCGCTCAGCGTGATACCGGTGACTTTGCAGCCGTATTTTTTTGCCAAAAAAACCACTGAACCGCCCACGCCGCATCCTGCATCGAGTATGTGGTCGGTGGGGAGTACATCGCCCAGTTCTGCCAATCTTGTATTTGTATTGAGGATTGCCCCGGCGAGGGTTTTAGTGTTTTCGTCCCAAATCCCGTAATGCAGGCCCATGCTCTGCTCCATCTTCCACCATTGCCGGTAGTGCGGTTCGGTGTGATCGTAGTAGTTGGTGATGTCTTGACTTGTAAATGTGCGCATATCGTTGGTGAGGTTGCCCGGATTTGAAAACGTTCCCCTACACGTCCTGCTTTTCAAACCATACTTTCCGTCCAAGCCTTGAGGGCAAGTTTTAAAAAATATACGCTCCCCGCATGGAAACAAAATACCCCCGGAGCGATTGTTTGGCGGGATCGTGTTTGTCACGGTCATAGAGCAGGTTGAGGGAACGGGTCCATCGCAGGCCGATGCCGATTCTTTTGGTGGCGAATATTTCGACACCACAGGTAAAACTATAATCGTTGACTGCGAAGTTTTCAGTCTCGTCATTGTGACAGGAGCCTTGCGATGTGGCGTTGATAAGGCGGCCATATGAAAAGCCCGCACTCGCCTGCACACGATAGAATCCTTTGTCCTCAATGTACCAATCCTTGAAGGAAAAGAGAACGGGGACTTCCACATATTGGAGGTTGATATTCACTTTCCTTCCGTTGAAACAAGTTGGGGAGCCATATTTGTCGAAAGCACCTCGTTGGGCGTACAACAACTCGAACGAAATGTCCATCTTTTCACGCAGGACAGCTATGGCCCGCAGGCCGCCATGCAGGCCAAATTTATTGTAGCCGCCTACATCGTCGCCATGTATCTGAGCGAGATTCAAACCAAGCACCACACCGGCACGGAATCTTTGTTCTTGGGCAGCAGCTTTTTCAGCAACGCAGAAGAGAAATATAATTGCGGAGGTTACGGTTATGGATATTTTATGCAACATAATCGAGTGACTTTTTTGTATAGAAATCACGCTATATAATACAAAGCGCTAACGTTCTGCCGTCTGATAGGCCGTTTGACCATGGGGGGTCTTTTCAGCCTCAAATTCCGAGCGCAACAGCGCCATGTTTTCGTCCAGCCACTTTTTGGTTTCTGACAATAAAACGGCTGAACTGTCAGAATGAATGGGGTTTCCATAGCGGATTTTGAGAAATGTCGTTTTCCTGCCAAAAGTACGCTTGAAGTGGGGTATAAAGGTTTCGTCCCCGACCCAGGCATCGTTCTCGTTGCTGTATTCGATGGCAACCGGCACAACCGGAACGCCCATCGCTGCCGCCAGTCTGAACGCTCCGGGGTTCAGGCGGGTCGTGACGGGCTGTTTGTGGGTCGTACCTTCGGGGTAAACAAGTACCTGATAGCCATCACGAAGCGCCTGCTGCATGGCATCCATCGTGGCGGCCCGGCTGTCTTTGTCGTCCCTTTTCACGTAAATTACCCCCGTTGCTCTGACGGAATAGCCGATCACAGGCCATGATTCCACTTCTGCCTTGGCTACCGGCAACACTTCCACGTCCTGCATCACGACCACCGGATCAAGATAGGAGCGGTGGTTCCCGACGATGAGGCATCCGCTCTTGGGTGGCAGTTGGCCACTGCGCTCAATCCGCACACCCAGCACCCACATGGTACTGCGCGCCCACAAACGCCTCATTTTTATGGCAAAACGAATATCCGACCCGAACAGCCATGACTTGGCCACCGCTGGCCCAACCAGTATTATCATGATCGCCGTGATCAAAAATCCTCTCACCGATGCTATAATTCTTTTCATCTGTCGCTTTTTTGTAACTGTCTAGTAGTCAGCCAAGTGATTTCACAATAAACTCGCCGGTGTGGGGAAGAATATTCCCCTGTTCCGACTTTTCGGAGTGGACTCATTTATCAATTCGCCCCACTCTCCTTTTTCAGCGCCTCGATCATGGAATAAGGCACATCGTTCAGGTCGAGGATGATGAACCCGTCGAGCACGTCGGAGAATTGGGGGTCCACGTTGAAACTGATGAAACGGGCATTTAATTTCAGGTACTGCCTTACCAGCACAGGGATGCGGATGTGATCGGGTTCGATATCCTCAATCAAGCTGTCGAGGGCCGTGAGTTCATCGCCGAGGTTGCCAGCCAACATTTCGATGTCCACTTTGTCCACCTGAACTTTAAAAGGTTTCCTGGGCCGCAGGTATTTGGCCAGTTCATGGTTGAAAAAGTATTTTCGGATATAAGCCACGATGACCCCCCGTGAGATGTTCGAGTAGTATTTACTGATGCTTACGGGGCCGTAAAGGTAGCGGTACTGTGGGTTTTTCAGCAAAAAATAGAGGATGCCTTTCCAGAGCAGGAAAAGGGGCAGGCGTTTTTTCTGGTAGTCGGGGGTGATATAGGAGCGGCCCAATTCCACAGCTTTCCGCATGATGGGATAAAAACCATTCCTGATTTTGAACAGGCTGCTGATGTAGAAACCGGCAGTCCCGTAGCGCTCGAAGATTTCATCGCCCAGGCCCATGCGATAACCACCCACAAGGCGCTTCGCACCGCTGTCCCAGAGGATGAGGTGGTGGTAATAAAGGTCGTATTCATCAAAATCGCTGGCCTTGCCGGTGCCCTCCCCAACTGCCCGGAAAGTGATTTCACGGAGCCTGCCTATTTCCTGCAAGGTATGAGGTATGTCTTTCGCCTCGGCCACGAATATGTCGTACCCGCCTTGCGATGCAATGAGGCAACCGTAGTTTAGCCGGGCTATTTCATTGATTATCAAAAGGTTGTCCACAGGAGGGGCCAAAGGTTCCTGTTCTTCCGTTTTTTGAAAAAAATGGCTCAGGAAAAAAGGCTTTACCTCCAGGCCGGAGCCGAGGGAAAAAATCCTGGACTGGATATAACGACGAAAATCCTTGGGCTTGCCCAGTTTTTTTTGATCCTCCACTGAAATGGGGCTGCCGCACCGGACGGTTACTTTGTAGGGTTCCCGACGGTTGCGCTGGATGAGCCGGGTGCCGAGTGCAGGTCGGATGAAGGAAGGGAAAGGTGCTTTCAGGCGCACGGGCACAACGGGCATCTCTGCCCGCATCACGGCCCGCATCAGGCGGTTGAGGAACTGGTCGCGCACGGGGGTGTCCAGCGAGCGATCCGTGAAATGCAGGAGCAGCACAAGGGAGTAGCCCCCGGACTTGGCCAGCGTCAGTTGCTTGAAAATGGCTTTGACGTATTCTTCCCATTGCAACAGGGAGTAATTCAGCGGCAGGAAGTACCCATCGTGGTCGCTGTGTACTTTTGCCCTGCGCACCAGAACACGAAATGGGACGGCCTGCCGGGAAAGCAATTCCACCATCACCCATTCGTCCACATCGTCGAGGACTTGATTCACGATGAAAAGCGAGGGAGTTTTCACGGCCAAGTTCTTCAGATCATACTCCTCCACTTCAATTTGGATATTTTTCCGGTCGAGCAAGGCACCGGCCTTGGCGGCAGCAGGGTTGTTTGTCCGGTCGGTCATAGCGCTGATGTTTGTTGCAAGGTCTGTGGCTGTTCATTTTTTATCGAAAAAAGCCTTCAGCGTCAAAGATAGGCCCATTTCAGCAAACGGATTTTGGGAAGGGCAGAAATTCATCAGCCAAGCCAATCGAATATAGGCCTGCATTTTTCGACAATTTCCTTTTTCCCTTTCAATACTTTTCCCAGCCCCTTACCCCCATTTTCGATGAAAAGAAAATGGATTTTTCTTTCTTCGAATCGGGCAGTCCAAAAGCCCGCATCTCCCCCACCCGACCCATCAACGACCACACTGCCGTGTGGCAGGTTTTCGGAAAGCTGTTGCATCAGCGCCGCTTTTTTATCCGCCTCCCCGACCACCGCCCAGATGATTTTCTCTGCTGGCAAATGCAAGAGCACCGCCCGAACGGACGACGTGACAACCACCCCTGCTGCCATCAATTGCTGCCGTCCCGATGGTTCGTAATCAAACCCAACGACCGTAATGCCCCGTCCCGTCAGTTGCTTTGCCTCAGCAACAGAGGCACCTTGTTGGCTGATAAGTCCGATGATTGGCATGTTAAGGTTGATATTTTGTAACTGTTCAGTAGGGAGGTGGCGTCTTTTTTCGCTTGTTCTTGCAAGTTTGCAA
>JRYF01009735.1_pt1 | contig 15408 bp, 13 predicted proteins | sample 235331 | NCBI WGS metagenome assembly JRYF01 (sample SAMN03074217, study PRJNA261475) | activated sludge metagenome | biome: Wastewater Treatment Plant; feature: Wastewater; material: Activated sludge; isolation source: activated biomass of a wastewater treatment plant treating hydrocarbon... ...
CGTCGTCGTCGGCGGTGTCGGCGACGCCCAGCACGGCGAAGGGATTCGACATGATCAGCTCCGGCGTTTGTTACGCCCGCCCCGGCCGCGCGGCGGGGGAAAGGGCAGGTCTGGCAATTCATCGAGAAGATCCCGGAGTCCTTCGCCGCCGAGCAGCATGGCTTTCATGAGCGCGCGCTGGATCTCCGGGGGAAACTCATCATCGGGCGGCAGGGTGTCGAGAATGGCGTCCAGCATCTGGCCGCGCAGCCCCGGCGGTAGTTGCTCCAGTTGCCGGCGCAGGTCTTCCATATCGCGCCGCAGCTTGGGCGGCATCGGTGGCGTACCGCCGCCCAGTCGGGCGAAAGGCGAGGGAGGCGCGCCCTGACTGAAAAACTGCTCGATCGCGGTGACGGCGCGATGGTCCTTGGCGGCCATGGCCTGGTGCAGCGCGCTATCCAGACGTTCGTAATCGCGATCCTTCACGCTGTCGATGTCGCCCTCGGCGCGGCCGTAGATCAGATAGTAGACGAACAGGGGACGCTCCGGGTAGCGTTCGAGCGCCCGGGCAGCGGCGGCCTCCAGCAGTTCGTGGCAGGGCGCCTGGTGCAGGCACTCGCAGACCGCCACGAAGTCGTCTTCCTCTTCCAACTGCTGGATCGCGTGTTTTAAAGGCCGTTCCAGTTCGCGCAGCGGTACGTCGAGATATTCGAAGCCTTCCTCGTGATAGGCGTTGACCGCGCGGATCAGGGCCAGCAGATCGGCGCGGCCGGCGGTCAGCTTGCGCGGGTCGCCGAGGTCCAGATCGCGGCGCAAGACCGAGGGTTCCAGATCCAGACGTTCCGCTTCCACCGCCAGCCGCAGCCAGGCTAGGATGGGACCGCCGGCGAGACGGACGCCTTCCCGCAACCACTGGACGGCGCGCTCGGATTGGCCCTGCCGGGAGGCCAGCAGGCCCCGGTTGATTTCGATGACGCCGCTGCGGACCTTGTCCCGTTCCAGTTGCCCGGCGCTGTCCAGCTCCTTTTCGGCCAAGGCGTATTTACCGGCCAGAATCTGTTTGCGGGCGTGGGCCAGATGGGAGTTGATCAGGATCGAGCGGGCCTTGGGATTGATCGGGTCCAGTTCCAGCACCCGGGCGGCGAATCCAGCGGCCTTCTTGTACGCCTTGCGGGCCGTGGCGGTTTCCACTGCGGCCAGCAGAACCTGGGGATCGTCGGGAAAGTGCTTGGCGGCGCGTTCCACCCACTGGTGGTATTCCTTGTCGTCGCCGGCTTCCTGGCACAGCTTGGCCAGTTTCAGGTAGACGTCGCGGTCGTCGGGATCGAGGCGCAGGCTTTGTTCCAGGTAACCGCGCGTTTGCGGAGTTTCGCCCCAGTCGAGATCTTCCTGTTCGGCCAGTTCCGCCATGTGGCGCAGAATCAGCGCCGCCGCCAGCCGGTGGTCCGGGTTGCCGGTGTCCTGGATCAGTAGTTCGGCGCAGGTGTGCCAGCCGCGCAGGGCCCGATCGATCTCTCCCTCCCGTTCCGCCCGTTGCGCTTGCAGGCGGGTCGACTCGAACGGCGGCAAGGGACCGAAGACGCGGGTGTAGATTTTCAAGCCCGGCGGATAGGCCGGCAACAGCGCCAGGGCGGCGCGGCGGACCGATTCCGCATCCAGCGCCGTCTGATTGGCGATCAGAAAGTCGAATATTGCTTTTTCGCTGGGATGGATATCGAGTCGCGTCCAGTCCTTGAGCAGTTTCATTTGTCCCGAGTCCAGACCGAGCAGGCTACCCGCCAGCTCGCGCTGGATCGGGTCGAGCGCCAGCAGCGCGCGGGCGGGATTCTCAGCGGCGCAGGCGCGGATGATCTCGGCGAGACTCTGGTAGGGGGAAGTCGGGGGGAGGCGTTCGACCAGGGCCTTGGCTTCGGTGGGAGCGATTTCCAGTTTCAGCAGCGCCCCGAGAATTTGCCGCCAGTCCCGATAGGGGGAACGGATGGAGATATTTTTCAGCGCCTCGCGCACCCGCTCCTCGGGTTCGCCCTGCGTGTAGGCGCGCAGCGCGTCCTGGGCGGCGTTGAGGTGCTGGCGCAGCGGCGCGTCCGGGGGCAGCGCCTGAAGTACTTCTTTCTGGCCGGTCAAGGCCAGGGCGGCGAGTCCGATTTCGAGTTCGCCGGTCTCGGCGGCGGAGAGCGTCGCGGCGTGAGCGGCGTAGGCGCGCATGGCCTTGGCGTGCTGGCCGGAACGCAGCAGCCAGTCGATGTACTGTTCCGGGTGTGGAGCCCAGTCGCACAGGTTAGGGAGGTTTTCCCAGATGACCGCGGCTTCCCGGTACATGGCTTTTCCCGCCAGTTGCCGGGCCCGCTCCAAATAGGCCGTGGCCAGCGATTCCCGCCAGCCGGCCTCGGGTTGTGGTTCGCGCTTCAGCAGCAGCTTGTAGACATCGATGGCATCCTTGTAATTATGGGCCGACGACAGGGCCGTCCCCCGGGCAATCAGTTCCCGGGTGGGCAGGTTGTCGAAGCGATTGCGCGATGGCGGCGACGCCTTAGCCATGCGGGTTAGTCCTTAGTTATTGATTAAAAAAAGGATCACAGACTTTTTTCATCTGTCAATGCGCAAGTCCAATTAGCGACTTAGCAGAGGGTCGGAGCTTGGCCAAAATAGCCCAGGCTATGAAACCCTTTGTAATCACGGCGCCATTCATCCGATTGCCGCCTAAAAAAGGTTCGAACTATATGCAAGTTCAAAAACTTGAAAGTCGAGTGAAACACGAACCCGCTTCTCAAACCTCCCCTCTCCAGGGAGCGCGCGTCTCGCCCAGCGTTGGAATCACCTGCTCTAGCAACGCCTTGACTTTGTTCGTGCCCTCGACCAGATTCCGCTCGATCTCGGCCATGGTAATCTCGCCCGGCGCCTTGCCCGCCGCCCGGTTGGCGACCACGGCGCAGGCGGCATAGTGTAACTCCAATTCCCGCGCCAGCGCCGCTTCCGGCATCCCAGTCATGCCGACGATGTCGCAACCATCCCGCTCCAGCTTGCGGATCTCCGCGGCTGTTTCCAGGCGCGGCCCCTGTGTCGCCGCGTAGGTGCAAGACTCGCGCGCATCTAAATTCAACTGGCGGGCCGCTTGAATCAGCCGTGTCCGCAATTCGCCGCAATAGGGTTCGGTGAAATCGACATGGGTCACATGACTGAGATTGTCTTCAAAAAAGGTGCAGTGCCGACCCCAAGTGTAATCCACGAGTTGATCCGGGAACGCCAGGACCCCCGGCGCCATGTCGTCCCGAATCCCGCCCACCGCCGCCACCGCAATGATCTGACGCGCGCCGATCCGATGCAGCGCCCAGAGATTAGCCCGATAGTTGATTTTGTGCGGCGGCAGGGTGTGATGCTGGCCGTGCCGGGCCAGAAATACCACGACCCGACCGCCCAACTCACCGTAAATCATGGGGCTGGACGGTTCGCCATAAGGCGTGGATTGGGATTCTCGATGGGTGATTTTCAAAGTATCCAGGGTGGTAAGGCCGGTGCCTCCGATGATTGCGACCGTTGGTGTCATGATGAAGATCCTCACAAGTCAGAGAGAAGCGGGAGAGAAACCGCGACAGTCGCCAGGTGCTCGGTCGCTGGCGGCGTAGATGGCCGGCAGATTGCGCCAGTATTCCTGGTAATCCATGCCGCAGCCGAACACGTAACGATCCGGCACCTCCAGACCGATGAAATCGACGCTCAGACCCGGTACCTTGCGCTCGTGCAACTTGTTCGCTAACACCGCGCTGTACACCGCGGCCGCGCCTTGGCGACGCACCTCGGCGAGAATCGCCTGGAGCGTATCGCCCTCATCGAAAATGTCGTCCACCACCAGCACCACCCGGCCGGCCACCTCGGGTCGCGGCCGGGCAATCCAGTCGATCTGACCACCCCGCGTGCCACCGCGATAGCGGGTCGCATGCAGGTAGCCGACCTGCAACGGAAACCGCAGGCGGGACAGCAGTCGCGCGCCGGGAATAAACGCCCCGTTCATCACCACCAGCACCAGCGGGTCGCGATGCTCCAGATAGGCGGTGACGGCGGCGGCCAGACGATCCAACGCGGCATCGACCTGCTCCGGCGAGCACAGCAATTCGGCCTCGCGCAACACGGCAAGCGCCTGTTCGGGAGTCAGACCGGGCATCGCGAACTCCAGGGGAAAATTAGGGTTGTGGATGACGCCGACCGTTCTGAACCAGGTACCTGGCCGCGCCCGCGCGCTCAGATATCCATCTCCAGAAACGGGAAGGCATCGTAATCCTGCACCAAGCGCACCGCCCGCTGCCAGACCGGGTCGCGGCGCAAGCGGTCCACGGTCAGGTGACCGCGCCCGTGCAACCGGATCAACCGCAACTGACTGACCGGCTCCATGGCATGGCGCAGGTGATCGATAATAGCCACGGCAGCGCGGCGATCGTTGCAGACCAGCACCATGTCGCAACCAGCCTCCAGCGCCGCGCGGGCCCGTTCCGGAGGCGGTCCAGCCTCTTGGGCGCCCGCCATGTCCAGATCGTCGCTGAAGATCACGCCGTGAAATTCCAGACGCTGGCGCAGGATTTCCTTCAACCAGCGCGCTGAAAAACCAGCCGGCCGATTATCCACTTGTGGATACAACACATGCGCGGGCATCAGGGCCGCCAGCCCGTAGTGAATCATGCGCTCGAAAGCCAACAGGTCGGTGGTCTCCAGGTCGGCGTAGGAGCGCGGGTCGATCGGCAGTTCCAGATGTGAATCAGCGGCGATACCGCCATGTCCCGGAAAATGCTTGCCCACCGCTTCCATGCCGGCTTTCTGCATCCCGCTCGTATAGGCGTGGGCCAAATCCGCCACCGTCTCGGGATCGGAATGAAAGGCCCGGTCGCCGATAATACCGCTTACGCCGTGGTCCAAATCCAGGACTGGCGCGAAGCTGAAATCCACGCCCACCGCCCGCAGTTCGGCGGCCATCAACCACCCGGTCGCCCGCGCCAGGTACTTGGCGCGTAGTGGGTCCCGATCGTGGATCTCGCCCAGCCGCCGCACGGCCGGTAGCCGGGTAAAGCCCTCGCGGAAGCGCTGCACTCGACCACCCTCGTGATCGACCGCCACCAGCAGCCGCGGCCGGCGCAAATCGTGAATGGCGGCGATCAGCGCCCCCACCTGCTCCGGCGAGCGATAGTTGCGGGAAAACAAAATCACTCCACCCACCAGTGGATGAACCAGGAGTTCCCGCTCCTCCGAGGTCAATTCCACGTCATCCAGCCCCAGCATTACCGGCCCTAACGCCATGGTTCGCACCTCTTTAATCAGTCCGTCGCGGCAAAATCGCTCTATGATAACGATTCATTCCATCAACGCCATCCACCATGTTCGTATTCTTACCTTCCGTGCCGCGCCCACCGGTTGCCCACCGGCGGTGGCGAGCGGGCGGACTCACCTGGGGCTTGCGCTTGGCGACTCGAATCGCGACCGCCGGCATCGCCGTCCTCTGCATCGCCTGCGGTTCCATGGTCGATCCCACCATCACGGATCTTTCTTCGACCGCGTCCGATTCGCCACCAGCGTTGCGCGACGCGGCGTCGGCGATCCCATTCAGCACTGGCGACCACGATCTCAAATCCGACCCGACCGAGCCGGCCTTCGACGCATTCACGACGATGTTGCCCTATGCCGTCGGTCTCCTGGCCGCCCTGAGCGCGGTCACGGTCGCCGCCCTGCTTTGGTCCGGGCTGTTGCAGCGGCGAGTAGCGCAAAAAACTCACCAGTTGCAGCAGGAATTGAACGAGCGCCGACAGGCGGAAGCGGCCTTGCGCGCCAGCGAACTGCGGTTTCGTGATGTGACCGAAGCCGCCAGCGACTGGATCTGGGAAATGGACGAGAACCTGCGCTTTACCTACCTGTCGGAGCGGTTCTACGCCCTGACCGGCATCGCTCCACAACAGGTGCTCGGTCAGACCCGCTGGGATATCGCGGCGATCCAATCGGCCGTCGATCAACGCAAATGGCGCCGGCACCAGGAGCTGCTGACGCAACACCTGCCCTTTCGCGATTTCATCTATCAAACGAAGTTGAGCGGTCACGGTGGAGGCCGTTATCTGAAAGTCAGCGGCAAACCCATTCACGATCACCAAGGCCGATTCCAGGGCTACCGCGGCACCGGCACCGATATCACCGAGCAGATCAAGGCCGAGGAAGCGCTGCACGAAAGCGAACTGCGGCTGCGACGCATCATCGACCTGGTGCCGCACATGATCTTTGCCAGGGACCGACGCGGGCGGTTTCTGCTGGCCAATCGCGCCGCCGCCGACGCCTATGGGATGACCGTCGAGGAACTGATTCATCGCGACCAACCGATCGTCGACCACACCAATGAAGATCTGGAACGGATGCTGGCCGACGATCTGGAAGTCATCGACAGCGGCGTCTCCAAGCTGATCGCCGAGGAAACCTTTACCGACCCCACCGGTCACGTCCGAACCTTGCAAACCTTCAAGATTCCCTTCGTCGAACCCGGCCTCAACGACACCGCGGTGCTGAGCGTGGCCATCGACGTCACCGAGCAGAAACACGCCAAGGAAGAAGTGGCGCGGATGCGCCGCTATCTCAAGAATATCATTGATTCCATGCCCTCGATGTTGATCGGCGTGGACCCCTGGGGCTATATCACCGTCCTGAACCAGCCCGCCGAGCAGGCCGGTGGCGCTTCGTGGGAAGCAGCCCAGGGTCGTTTTTTCGGTGATGTCTTCCCGCAGTTGGACAGTCAATTCGAACAGGTCCGACAGGCGATCCGCCTCGGCCACTCCATCAAAACCCCGCGCATGACACTCGACGTCCAAGGCGAACTGCATTACGCCGATGTGATGGTTTATCCTTTGATGGCGGAGGGCGCCAGCGGCGCGGTGATCCGGGTGGACGACGTCACCGCCCGAGTCCGGATCGAATCGATGATGGTGCAGACCGAAAAGATGCTCTCGGTCGGCGGACTGGCGGCGGGCATGGCGCATGAGATCAACAATCCGCTCGGCGCGATTCTGCAAGGCAGCCAGAACATCCTGCGGCGCCTCGCGCCGGACTTGCCTCAGAACCAGGCGGCGGCCGAAAAACTGGGTATCGACCTGCACCAAATCAACCGCTATATGGAAGCGCGCAATATTCCACGCTTCCTGGAAGGCATTCGCGAAGCCGGCACTCGCGCGGCCAAGATCGTCGCCGACATGTTATCGTTCAGCCGCCGCAGCGAATCTCGCTTTTTCCCGGTGGATCTCGAGGAACTGCTGGAGACCGTGCTGCGGCTGGCCGCCAGCGACTACGATCTCAAAAAGAAATACGATTTCAAGCGGATCGCCATCAAGCGTGATTACGATTCCACCTTACGCTTGTTATATTGCGACAAGACGGAAATCGAGCAGGTCATTCTGAACCTGCTCAAGAACGCCGCCCAAGCCATGGCCGAGGAAGATACGCCTTCTCCGACCATCACCCTGCGCACCCGCCGCGAAGCGGATTACGGACTGATCGAAGTCATTGACAACGGCCCCGGCATTGATGAAAAAACCCTCAAGCGCGTCTTTGAACCCTTTTTCACGACCAAGGAAGTGGGCGCCGGGACGGGGCTGGGATTATCGGTGTCTTACTTTATTATTACCGAGCAACACCATGGCCGGTTGTCGGTTACATCCAAACCCGGTCAGGGCGCCTGCTTCAGTATCCGTTTGCCCTTGGCCCGGGAGGCGCCGCCATGACGCATTGGATCCTGATCGTCGATGACGAGCCCATGATTCGGGAAAACTTGAAGGCGTATCTGGAAGATGAAGGTCTCTGGGTGGCGGCGTTTGAATCCGTCGCTCCGGCGCTGGATTGGCTACGAGAGGGTGGCTCCTGTCGCGTCTGTATCATGGACATGCGGCTGCCGGACATGGACGGTAATTCCGCCATTCGTATCCTGCACCAGTTGTATCCCGGGATGCAGTTCCTGATTCATACCGGTTCCTCCAGCTACAGCCTGCCCGAGGACTTGCGCGCCATGGGACTCGACGACGACCGGGTCTATCATAAACCTTTGGACGACATGGCCCCCTTGGCGGCGACGGTGCGGGCGCTGGCGACGGCGCGGGAGAATGAAACATGAGCGTAAAACCCTCGCGTATTCTGACGATCGACGACGAACCGTTGGTCCGCGAGATTCTCACCGCCTACCTGGAAGACAGCGGCTTCGTGGTGAGCGAGGCCGGCGATGGCCAGACCGGCATCGAAGCGATCCGTCGCGAGCAACCCGACCTGGTGCTGTGCGACTTGCGCATGCCGGGTGTCGATGGCTTGCAGGTCCTGGCCACCGTCACCCGTGAGTTTCCCGAACTGCCGATTCTGGTGGTCTCTGGGATGGGCGGCATCAGCGACGCCATTCAGGCGCTCAAGCTGGGCGCCTGGGACTACGTGACCAAGCCCATTGAGGACATGACGGTCCTGGAGCACGCCATCGCTCATGCCCTGGAACGCGCCCGCTTGCGCCGGGAAAATCGCGAGCACCGCGAACACCTGGAAGCGGTCAACGAGCAATTGCGGCAGACCGTGCGCCAGCTGCGAGAAGACGAGACGGCGGCGCGCCGCATCCAATTTCAGTTGCTTCCGGAAAACGACAAGGTGTACCGTCATTACCGGTTCAGCCGGCATCTGCTCACTTCCCAGTATCTGAGCGGCGATTTCGTGGATTATTTCGCCATCGACGGCGATCATCTCGGCTTCTATATCGCCGATGTCTCCGGCCACGGGGTGTCATCGGCTTTCGTGACGGTGATGCTCAAGAGCTATATGGGTCGTTATCGAGAATTGCACCGGCAAAATCGCGACCGAGGCATTCTCAATCCGGCCGAAACCCTGAGCCGGTTGAACCGGGAAATCTACAGTTGCCACATGGACAAATACCTCACCATGTTCTATGGGGTCATCGACTGGTCGAACAATCAACTGCGCTACAGCAGCGGCGGCCAGTTTCCTTTCCCCATTCTGTTCGACGGCGAGCAGGCCAGTTATATCGGCAAAAAGAGTCTACCCATCGGGCTGTTCGACTTTGCCCACTTCCAGAACGAATCCCTGCGGCTGCCGCCGCGGTTCGCCATGGTCCTGATCTCGGACGGTATTCTCGAAACTCTACCGCAGACCAGCCTGCGCGACAAACAGGCGTTCCTGTTGGAACTAGTCGGCGACACCGACTTAACCATCGAGAACCTGATCCAGGGACTGGCCCTGGATCGAGCCGATCCCCTGCCGGATGACGTGACCCTGTTGCTGATCAGGAGGGTTGATTGAGATGGAATCAGGCGCGGCGTTTTATGTCCGACAGGGCAACACCTACATTCTCAAGCTGGTCGGCGACATCCGCTATACCATGGGTTGCGCGCTGGGCGATTTTCTGAACGACCTGTTTGCCCGCGCCGATTACGACGACATCGTCGTGGACCTGACCGAAGCGCATTCCATCGACAGCACCAGTCTGGGCCTGCTGGCGCGGATCGCCAATTTCAATCGCGAACGCTTCCACCACAAAACCACCCTGCTGTCCAGCAATGTCGACGTCAACCAGGTGTTGGACAATATGGGGTTTTATGAGATTTTCAACATTCGCGACACGGGCGAAACCATCTCGGCGACGCTGCTGCAACTGGCGATTCATGACCCCAACAAAGACGAGTTGACCCGAATCGTCTACGAAGCGCACTGCACGCTCAGTGAGATCAACCCTCAGAATCGGGAAACGTTTAAGTACGTGGTCGAGAATCTCCGCGCCAAAATGGGCGAGCATTGATTGAGTCCGGAATTCATTTCAAGCTTAAAGATTCTCGGCGATGAAAACCCGATCGCCCGATTCGACCCGCTCGAACAAAGCCAGCAAATCCTGGTTGCGCATGCGGATGCAACCGTGCGACAGGGGTACGCCGACGGGCGCGGAGTCCGGGCAGCCGTGAATGTAGATGAACCGGCGCAGAGTGTCGCATTCGCCGCCGCGATTGTAACCCGACTCCAGTCCGGTCAACCACAGGATCCGGGTCAGAATCCAGTCCCGTTCCGGTTGACGGATCGCCAGTTCCTGAGTGTAAATATCGCAGGTCGGTCGCCGACCAACGAAGACCGCGTCGAGCGGCAATCCCGCGCCGATCTTGGCGCGGACGCGGTGCCAGCCGCGCGGGGTGCAACCGCTGCCGCGCCGCTCGCCCGGGCCGTTGCGGGCGGTGGACACCGGGTAAACCGCCACTGTCTCCCCACCTTCGCGCACCTCCAGCCGCTGCGCCGCCAGGCTGATATGAATCAGGACGTCGCGCATGACCAGCGGCCGTAGGGATAGCGCGCCAATTGCGAATTGTAGTAACGGATATCGTGCGAAACCTCTTCACCCAGCCAGTCAGGTCGGGCGAAGGGTTCGCCGGGATGACTCAGTTCTACTTCCGCCACAATCAGCCCAGCGTTGTCCCCAGCGAATTCGTCGATCTCCCAGAGATGCTCGCCGTAGTGCAAAAAATGGCGGGTTTTCTCCAACAACGGCTTTTCGCACAGGGTATCCAGGATTTCCTCAGCCTCGGCCAGCGGGATGGGGTATTCGTATTCGCTGCGCTGGACACCGAGGGTTCCGCTCTTGAGATTCAAGAACCCCTGTCCGTCCGCGACCCGCACCCGCACCGAACAGCGGGCATCGCTGGTCAAGTACCCCTGTCGCATCCAGACCGAGCGTTCGACCTGATCCCGCCAGCGGTCATCGCGGATTAAAAATTTATATTCGATCTCAGTAGCCATGCCGTGATCCCGTCGCTGCCATGGATTTCCCGCGCATGGTAGGACAGGCATCGCGCTTTGTGTATGCTCTTCGATGAAATCTCGCAAGTTCATCGATGCGCGCAACAATCCACGAAGAATCTCATCAGGGAAAACAACCATGACCAAGCCGCGGTACATCTTATTGCTTGTGGCTTTTCTGATCCTGACCGGCTGCGCCAGCTCCGCCGTGGTACAAAAACCCATGACCGAACCCGTGATCCAGGGCGATACCCGCTATCAGATCGGCAACGTCGTCGATCGAACGGAACGCGGCGTCCCGGACCATTTTCTCGAGGCGCTGAAAGGCTACATCAACAGCGAACTCCGCAGCCGTCGGTTACTCGCCACCGAGGCCCGCGATGGGAACCGGGAGGTCAACATCACCGTGACCTACTACCGAATGCGCAGCGGCGCCAACCGCCTCCTGTGGGGAGCCATGGCAGGCAAGGACGGCCTGCGTTCGACCGTGACCGTGGTCGACCGGCGGACCGGTCAGGTCATCGGGGAGTCCGAGGTGGATACCTACAGCGTGATGGCGGTCACCAGTGAAAACGACATCGCGCGCATGCACGGCGAAGAGATCGCCAAGTTTCTTACGGGAGGGCGGTAGCCTGTCGCGCGAGATTTGCGCCGGCCTTGAAACCTTCGATACATACGCCAGACTCCGGTCCGAGCGCCTTGATTCAGGATGGCGCGCGCGGCCTCCGTTTCAGCGCGCCCATGCGGGTCGTGGCGGCCACGCGGCCGGATGAGGTTATCCCGGCGTTGCGCGCCATCGAGGCGGCGGTGAACCGCCAGCGCTATCATGCTGTTGGATTCATCGCTTACGAAGCGGCCGCCGCCTACGGGCTAGCCGTCCACGCCCCGTTGCCGGATTTGCCGCTGCTCTGGTTTGGTCTCTATGAAACGGTGGAAATCCACGACGATTGGGCGGCGGAACTGGCCGATCATTCCCTAACCACCGCCTACACAGTCGGCGCCTGGCAGCCGGCCCTCGACTCCGCCGCTCACGAACGGGTCGTGCATCGAATCAAGGATTACCTCGTCCGCGGCCACACTTATCAGGTCAACCACACCTTCCCCTTGCGGTCGTCCTTCACCGGCGATCCCTGGGCGTTCTTTCTCAACCTGGCCGCCGCGCAGCAGGGCCAGTACGCCGCGTTCATCGACACCGGCCCCTTTGCGATTTGCTCGGCCTCGCCGGAACTGTTCTTTCAATTGGACGGTGACCGGTTGCTGACCAAACCCATGAAGGGCACGGCCTCGCGCGGGCACACCCTGGCGGAAGACGAGAGCCGGATCAGCGAATTGCGGCGGTCGGAAAAAAACCGGGCCGAAAACCTGATGATCGTGGACATGATCCGCAACGATCTGGGCCGTGTAGCCGAGATCGGCAGCGTGGCCGTGCCTCGGTTGTTCGAGATCGAGCGCTACCCGACCCTCCTGCAAATGACCTCCACGGTCACCGCCCGGACGCGAGTCTCGGTGGGGGAGATTTTAGCCCATCTGTTCCCCTGCGCCTCGATCACCGGCGCGCCCAAGGTGCGCACCATGGAAATCATCCGGGAACTGGAGCCGCAACCGCGCGGGGTCTATACCGGCGCCATCGGATTCATCAGCCCGGAGCGGCGGGCGCAATTCAACGTGGCCATTCGCACGGTCTTGATCGACCGGAAACGGCGACAGGCGAGCTACGGCGTCGGAGGCGGGCTGGTGTGGGATTCGGACGCCGCGACGGAATACGCGGAATGTGCGTTGAAAGCGCGCGTACTCACCGCGCGCCGACCGTCGTTTCAGTTGCTGGAAGCGCTGTTGTGGGAACCGGACGGCGGTTATTTTCTGCTGGCGGCGCACCTGGAACGCCTGGCGAATACGGCGACCTATTTCCAGGTCCCGCTCGACCGCCCCAACATCGAAGCGTGCTTGACCGATCAGGCACGGACTCTGACCGAGCCTAGCAAAATCCGACTGCGGGTCGCGCTCGACGGCCGATTCACATTGGAGGTTGAACCGCTGGCGCGGGAAGCCCGGCCCGGCCCGACGCGGGTCGGCCTGGCTCGGGAGCCGGTCGATTCCAACACGATCTGGTTGTATCACAAGACCACTCAACGCGAGTTATACGCCGTCGCCCGCGCGTCCCGGCCGGACTGCGACGAGGTCATCCTGTGGAACGAACGTGGGGAGTTGACCGAGGTCAGCACGGCGAACCTGGTGCTAAATCTGGACGGCGAATGGGTCACGCCGCCGGTGACGAGCGGGTTGCTGGCGGGCACCTTTCGGGGCTGGTTGCTGGCCACCGGCCAGATTCGGGAACGGGTGCTAACCCGCGCCGATTTGCCTCACGCCCGGCGCATCGCGCTCGTCAATTCGGTACGCCGGTGGCGGGAGGCTGTTCTCGTCCCGGATTCCGCGGAATGACGGAGGACGCGCGCCTCATACCCGACCTTCCTCGAGCCGAACCCGCCGTATGAACGACTATCTGAGTTGTATGCTTTCCAGGGAGCGGACGGGCATTCAGCGCAAAAACTCGCGGCTGATCTCGCGGAACCGGTCGGTGCCGGCCTGATGCAGCCATTCAAACGCCACCATCTCGCGGCTGACCACGCGCACGCCCTCGGCGCGCATCCGCTCCAGCGCCAGTTCCGCGTCGCGCGGCGACCGCGAGGAGACCCCGTCGGCGACCAGATACACTTCCTTGCCGGCCGCCCGCAGGCCGAGCGCGGTCTGCAACACACACACATGCGCTTCCGCGCCGATCAACACCAGTTGTTCGCGACCGCAGGCATCGATGCGCCGCATGCACTCCCGCTCGGCGGCGCAGGAAAAATGGGTCTTTTCCATGAATGCCTCCGCTGGCAGCAGCTCGCGAATCGCCGCCACTGTGTGGCCCAGGCCGCGCGGATACTGTTCCGAGGCCAGGATCGGCACGTTCAGCCGCTGGGCGATCCGGATCAGCCAGACCCCATTGGCGACCACTTCATCCGCTCGATGAATCGCTGGCATCAGCCGTTCCTGCAAATCGACCACCAGCAGGCAGGACAACTCGGTCCGCATCAACATTTCCGCTCTCCTCACCATGTTACGACCCGCCGACGCAGGCCAGGTCAATCCGAAATCAGGGTGATCGACGCCCTGGAACCCTCTTCGCTCGCTGTCCGGGTCCGCAAGCCTCGCCAAGCAGGCGCCAGCAGATTCAAAGGGGCGTGGGTCTCCGGGTCGGAGACGGCGGAAGTGAACAGACCCATCCGCGACTCCAGTTGCTGGTGAGCGACGCTGCCCACCCAAACCGGCAACCCCGATTCCCGCAGTTGTACTCCGGTATCCCAGAAGCGCAAGACCCAGCGGGCGCCCGGTTCGCTGGCGTAGTACACCATCCTCAACTCGTCCTCCCGGCCGTCGTGGAGTTGCGGCAACACCGACAGTTCCCGCATCTCGACCTGGGGACTCAACCATAGCAGCAAATTTTTCAAGCTGACCGGCGGCGCTGGCCGCCAGCCGGCTTCCCGCAACCGGTGTTCCAGTTGCTCGCGCGAGCCGGACCATTGCAAGAGTAGATCCTGACGGCCGTGTCCGCCAAAATCGCGTCGCTGATGAGGTAATTGTCGCCAGCCCTGCTCCCACCACTCCGCCGCCGCTTGCGTCTGAACGACCGTCCGCGGCTGATAGCGTCGCAGATCCTCGCGGAAATCGACGCTGACGTGCAGCAGGTCGAGGATCAGTAATGCGATCGTGCTGTAAGCCAGCAACCCGCGCCAATGCACTGCCGTGGTCGCCGAATGGCGATGGTAAGCCAACCCCAACACCGTGACCCAGATCAGACCCAGACAGAGTCCCGCCACGGTATCGGTCAGCCAGTGTATGCCCAGATACAGCCGGGCGAAGGTGATCGGCACGATCAGGAGCGCCGCCGCCAGATAGACGAGCCAGCGCCGGGCCAGCGGGATTTCGCGGGCGATCAACACCGCCAGAAAACCGAATACCAGCATGCTGAACGTGGCATGGCTGGACGGGAAGGAGTAACCCAGTACTCCCCGCGCGACCTCGGCGGGACCGGACACCGGCAACAGCCATTTGAACAGCAGATTGGTGGCCATGCCGAAGCCCAGCGCCGCCAACCAATGCCCGGCCGCCGCATGATGGCGCCGCCAGACCAGCCAGCCAAACACCACCAGACTCACCGGCAGCGTCACTTGATAGTCGCCCAGTTCGGCGATGAAGACCATCAAGGCGTCCGCCCACGGCGTCCGCAATTCCTGGAAAAAGTGGTGGAGACTCTGATCCAGGGCGCTGGGGAGTTGCCGGCCGGCGGCGCTCAGACTGAGACTGACCAGGACGACGCTGCCCAGCAACAGCACCGCCAGCGTCGCCAACCCGCGCAACTCACCCTGCGCCGGATCCAGCAGCGAGGCGCTGATGGGTCCGATCCAGCGCCGATTCCGGCTCCAGAAGTAGAACCGTTGCACCCAATCGGTGGCGTGGGCCTGAAACAGCCGCGCCAGGTGTTTCACCAGCCAGACCGTCGCCCAGAGCAGTACCGCAACGATCAGGATCAGCACCACCAACCGGCCCGCCACCTGCGAAGCCAGATCCAGCGAGGCGCCAAACACCACAGTAATTCCCGCTCTCTTT
>JRYF01010116.1_pt1 | contig 15397 bp, 9 predicted proteins | sample 235331 | NCBI WGS metagenome assembly JRYF01 (sample SAMN03074217, study PRJNA261475) | activated sludge metagenome | biome: Wastewater Treatment Plant; feature: Wastewater; material: Activated sludge; isolation source: activated biomass of a wastewater treatment plant treating hydrocarbon... ...
AAAAATCTCTAAAAAAGGATATCGAAACCTATTGTCATCAGGTTAATGTAATCGATACAGCCTCTTCTGTGATTGAAGGGATAAAAACCATTCACCATGAGTCACCCGATATAATTTTTTTAGATGTGGAACTACAAGATGGAGATGGTTTTGACCTGCTGGATATCATTGAAACGAAGGGTATTCATATTGTTTTCATTTCAGGTTCCAGAGAATACGCGGTAAAAGCCTTTCGCTACCAGGCCGTTGACTATTTGTTAAAACCAATTGACCCACAGCAATTGAAAGAAGCGGTGGATAAGGTCAGAAAGTTAATCCATTCGAACAAAACACTTTTAAATCATGTGGGCAAAGAACTCATCGGTAAGAAAATTATTCTGTCGACCTCTGAATGGATCAAATGGGTAGAACTGAATCAAATTATACGATTAGAAGCTGAAGGAAATTATACATACTTTCATTTGACCCATGGAGAAAAAATTTTAATCACACGCACATTAAAAGAGTACGATCTCATGCTCAATGATAAAGGTTTCATGCGCGTGCATCAAAGCCATTTGATCAACGAAGCGCATATTCAGGCTTATGTGAAAACGGAAGGAGGGTATTTATTGATGAATGACGGAAGCAGAATTCCTGTCTCTACCCGAAAAAAGCAGTTAGTATTGGAACAACTTTACAGGTCATCTTGATTTGAAGTTTGATTTACTTTAGACTTCCATTGAAATATAATTCCGGCTTTCCGCCACACTCCTTGATATATAAAAGAGTAGCAGAAAGCCGGAACACAATACTTACACTATATTTAAATTACATGAAACAAGAAGTTTATAATTATTGCTCTGTCCAGGCACAATAACCCTCGTAAACCATAATTTCAACCGTGACAAATAAACCATTTTGTCTGATTGAAATGGGATTCTTACCTCCCACTTTTACAGCGCTTATTTGATGATTATGATCCTTCAAAAAGACAGCATTCTTCAACCATTCTTTCCTTTGATCCTGCACGGAAAGCATAGCAAATAATACATTGTAGATTTCCTCGAGTCTATATCCAGGAAAGTGTACTGAAATAGAATTATAAAATTCTGCATGCTTTTTTTCAAGGATTATTCCATAATTCAAGGTTGAATGGAGTTTGGTGAACCGCTCCTGCAATATAGTATCAAAATGAACATCCGCTTGCATTCCTACAGCCCAACACTCTAATGCATCGAACAAATAAACAAGGCTTTGAGTGGTTTGATTCTCAGAGACAGGTACGGGAAGGGAAGTTAAAAATCCATCATATACATACCCACTCAACCCCATATACAACACAGGCACCCATTGCCCCTTAAAATGACCATTGGTGGTATTATATACATGAGTTGAATTTGTATCAGAGTTTTTCAGTCTTACTTTTTCCCCAAAAGGGATGACAACCAGGGTTTCTGCGTTCTGATCTGGATGCGCTCTCAGTTTCAGTCCTGAAACTGCAATGACATGGTAAGTTTCCTCTTTATGGATAGATTGACCCACCATGCTGGAGGTAAAAAACAAACATGATAAAAACAATACATTTTTCATACAGCTAATTTTGTGAGATTAAGAAATAGGTAGACACAAAATCATTCCTTCCATTTTAATGGTTAATGACTCAATGAACCTTCATTCACAACAAATATTTGTGATTGCTTTCAACAATTGCTGCATCAAATGATTAGACGCAATGGTTAAACAAGTATCAGGAATTGTTTTTCTAGTAAACGCTTTTTTGTGTTGTAAGCTTAAATGTGGATAAATAGGTCACACATTGATAGACTATGATGGCGGACAGCATAATAAAATAATAGGTGAAGAACCTCCAGACTGACACTACCAATGTGAGCACTCTCGTAGGAATATTGGCTCCGAACAAAAGAAAGAAGGAGGCTTCTGCCCCTCCTGTTGCACCCGGAGTAGGGATGAAAATCATCGTCAGCCAAACTAACCATTGTTTGATATAGATGGAAATCATATCCATCTGAATATCTAGGGCATAAAGAATGACGGCAAGGATTGAAAATTTGGATGCCCATTGTATCAACAATAAAAAAAAGCTGAGTAAAAACCTAAGTTTACCGTGTTTAAGGATAAACTTTAAAGTTTGTCCTGCCTCCTTAAACGTCTTCCGAAAGGCTATTAAAAACTTAAGTATTCCTCTTTTAAATTTTTTAGGGAGTCGGTCAAAAACCGATAGATTCCAAAGTATTTTACCTGACTTTCGCAACCAGATGAAAAGAAGGATCGCTAATATTAAAGCGCCAGCAATATACCAATATCTAAAAAAAAGTGCAAATACAGCATCCACAATACTTAATATGGAATCTCTGACCAGAAAAGAAGCCAATGCAAATCCTGAAGAATAAAATATAATATCCTCCAATGTACCTAATCCCAAAATGATTCCTGCCTTTGCCGGAGGTACTTTATAATTAATCAACATCCCCACTTTAATGGGACCTCCTCCAATAAGTGTCGGCGTTATGGCAGCCCCCAGATCTGAAACAACGGCACTTTTTAAAGCTTGACCATAAGTAATACCGGTATTGAGAAAACGAGTCCACATATACATACGGGCAGCATGGCAAATCCATGGGATCATAACAAGCACAGCAATGAAGAAAAGGTAGCGCAAGTGGATATCGGACACCTGGAAGAGAATTTCCTTATCGGTAGTAATCAGCAAAAAAATAAGATGAGCAAATATTCCCAGGCTAATAAATAGAAAAAGCCGGTTGAATACCTTTTTCAGGTTAAACTTTTTGTTATTCGCTCTCATCATACTTTCAGGAAGCGAAAATAGTGCATACTTTTGGAATGAAGGATAAGTATGGATGGCAATCCGCATAAATTTTCGATCAATGAAAGCTTGATCTGTATGAATCGTCTTCCCAAATCTTTAAATCATCAATGTCATATAAATGTCATAAAATGGCAAAATTCAAAACACTTCTAAATCCTTCATGCACAAAATGTTCAATGTATTTGGATTATTCGCAGCTATTCATTTATTTTAATAGTCAATTTATTTTTCACAATCAAACACCATTTATGAAAATGAAACATTTAAAGGTTTTGATGCTTTTTGGTTTGATGCTGAGCATTTTTGCTTGTCAGGATCAATTTCAATCCATAGAGCACAATGCAATCTCTTCTGATCCACTGGATTGGGAGATTTCCAACATTCCTTCAGGGACTAAAATACCTAATCAGTACATTGTTGTATTCAATGACAACACAAGAAGAGTGATTGGTACACGATCGGTGGGGCTGCCTTATCCGGAGAAATTAGAGGTAGTGCAGGAAGTAAGCCATGAAATACTTAGGGAAGCAGGTGTACAATATCTTTCCATGGAGAGAACGTATGCTGAGGCAGTTTCAGGTTTTGTGCTTCAAGCAGAAGCAGGAGAAATAGAAAAACTCAGAAAACATCCGGCCATATCTTATATTGAGCAGGATGAAATCATCACATTAGCTCCTCCATGCGGAACTCCCCGTGGCGGTCCTTGTCCTCCTCCTGATGATGGCGGCGGAGGAGGAGGAGGTGACGATGGTGGAGGTGGTGGTGGTGGTTGTTCCACCAACACACAAACCACTCCTTATGGAATAGCCAGAGTGAAAGGCGGAAAAACATACACAGGTAATGCCAGAGCCTGGATCATTGACACCGGCATACAATTGAATCATGAAGATTTAAATGTAAGTACAAATGGAGGATTTACAGCGTTTTCAAGCGGGCCTGATGCCAATTTTGATGATAAAAACGGACATGGCACCCACGTTGCAGGTACTGTTGCAGCCATTGATAACTGTGTTGGGGTGATAGGTGTAGCTGCCGGAGCCACCGTTGTACCAGTAAAAGTATTGGATCGCAGAGGTAGTGGTACGATATCTGGTGTAATCGCTGGGGTAGATCACGTTGCAGCCACTGCCAAATCCGGTGATGTGGCCAACATGAGTCTCGGTGGTGGAGCCAACACTTCATTGGACGACGCAGTAAAAAATCTTGGAAATAAAGGAGTAAGAGTAGCCATCGCGGCAGGTAATTCCAGCGCTCATGCTGGCAATTACTCTCCAGCCAGAGCCACCGGTACCAATTTGTACACCATTTCTGCAATGAACAGTAGCGATAACTGGGCTTCTTTCTCAAATTTTGGAAATCCGCCCATTCGATATTGCCAACCCGGTGTAAGTGTCAACTCCACCTGGATCAACAATGGTTACCGCTCCATCAGCGGAACATCTATGGCAGCGCCACACATGGCAGGTTTGCTGTTACTAGGAAATATTGTAAATAACGGTACTGTTAGCGGTGATCCGGATGGTAATCCCGACCCTATTGCAGTATACGGAGGAAATTAATGCCAAGTCATTGGTAAGGAAAAAAAAGCCATCTGTTCAATCGGATGGCTTTTTTTTTGGAGATAATATGACCTCTATATTTTTAAAGTACCGGAATATTTTATCATGGTATATATTCAATACTTTAGGACTGGACTCTTTTCAAATCTAAGTATTCCCATTGTCACTTTTTTTAAAAACAGCATAAATATTGCCAAGAGGCATCTAGCCAATTTGTGATACTTTCAGGCATTCCAATCACAATTAAATACCGCCATTTTGTAACTAAATATCAAACATTATTGTTAGCATAATTGAATACTTGTAAAGAATAAGTTAAATCAATAAACCATCGCAAAGCAACTTACCATATCGGATTCATGGATCAAAAAGAAACCTCTCCTGGAGGATTTCAGCATGAGAGAAGGAAATAAGCTATACTGGTGGGCCAGTTGGTATGCAAAAGTTTTGGGATATAAATCCTTAGATACTTTTCAATATTCTATGCAAAAAGCTATGGATACTTGTATCCGGTTGGGTATTGATCTGAATGAGAATATGATTGAAGCTGAAAACAATAAATATACCCGCAGCAGAAAGGATTTTAAATTAAGCAAATTCTTTTGTTTTCTAATTTCCATCCATGCTGATGCTCGAAAACCTATTGTAAAAAGAGCCAGAGCCTATTTTTTAAATGAATTGGTGGATGTACCCATTCAATTGGATCGGGATGACTATTTCGAAAGGGCTGCAGTGCGCGAAAGCATACGGGAATCATCGTCTGATCTCAATAAAAATGCAAGAAGATCCGGAGTGAAAAATATGAGTAATTTTATCAACGAAGGATATATGGGTTTCTACAATATCCCAATGAATGAGCTCAAAAAACGAAAAGGTATACCTGAAAACGATGATTTGTTTAATCACCTGGGTATGACTGAATTGGCAGCCCATTTATTTAGAATTTCACTGACAGAAGAAAAACTCAAGCGAATGCAGAACAGTGGAGAAGAAAAAGCCATAAGGGAACATTGGAAAATAGCCACAAAAATTCGCGATCTGGTGAGAGAAAATTCAGGAACCTATCCTGAATACCTAAAGGCCGAAGTCAGCCTGGAAAAGATCGAAAAATCTCTAAAAAAAGCACAGGAAATCTTAAACTCAGACCATAAAGATAAAAGGCTGAACACTCCGTCTGACACAAACCATTAAATCTTTTAAAATTCCAACCCACTTTCAAACACTTTGTGACATTCTCTTATTAGTCCAGTGAATGTTTAAATCCAAAATCCTATGGCCATACCTGACAAATACAAAGCACAGCTCTCCACTTTTATGGAAGAAGTGACACAAGGACAACAGCATGAAAAAGAATTTCTGCAGGCAGTATATGAAGTTGCGGAAAGTGTAATCCCCTATATCGAAGAAAACAAACAATATAAGGAAAATAAAATTCTCCGGCGATTAGTTGAACCGGAACGGGTGATCATATTTCGCATTCCCTGGGTAAACGACCATAATGTTATTCAAATCAACAGAGGATACAGAGTACAATACAATTCAGCGTTAGGACCATATAAGGGAGGTACGCGCTTCCATCCCAGTGTTAATCTGTCTATTTTGAAGTTCTTAGGATTTGAACAGACTTTTAAAAATGCATTGACTACCTTTCCGATGGGCGGAGGAAAGGGAGGGTCAAATTTTGACCCCAGAGGGAAATCAGAAGGAGAAATTATGCGATTTTGCCAAAGTTATATGACGGAATTAAGCAGGCATATCGGTCAGTTTCTGGATGTGCCCGGAGGAGATATTGGTGTAGGCGCAAGAGAGATAGGCTATCTATTTGGTCAATACAAAAGACTTAAGAATGAATATTCTGGCATCATTACCGGAAAGGGGCTTGCATCGGGCGGTTCTCATATCCGAATGGAGGCCACAGGGTATGGTCTCATATATTTCACAGCAGAAATGATGAAATCCAGAAATGATACTCTGGAGGGTAAAATAATTCTTATTTCGGGCTCGGGCAATGTGGCACAATTCGCCTGTGAGAAAGCCATAGAATTGGGAGGAAAGGTAATCACATTATCCGATTCCGGGGGATTTGTACATGACGAGGAAGGAATAAATAAAGAAAAACTGGAGTATGTAAAAGAATTAAAAAATGTGAAGCGAGGAAGAATAAAAGAATACATTTCCCGGTTTCGGAATTCCGTTTACTATGAAAATGAAAAACCCTGGAAAGTATCAGCTGATGTTGCTTTACCTTGTGCGACAGAAAATGAATTGGATGAAAACGACGCTAAATTATTGATTAAGAACGGTTGTAAATGCATAGCAGAAGGAGCCAATATGCCTTCTACTCATGGAGCTATTGAAATCTTTCATGATGCAGGAATATTATATGCTCCGGGAAAAGCTTCCAATGCAGGGGGTGTATCCACTTCAGGATTGGAAATGAGTCAAAACTCCATCCGTGAAAATTGGTCCAGACAAGAAGTAGATGAACGACTACAGGTAATCATGAAAAATATACACGAGCAATGTGCGAATTATGGCAAAGAAAAAGGAACCATTAATTATCTGAAAGGGGCCAATTTGGCCGGATTTACAAAAGTAGCTGATGCAATGATTGAGCAAGGTATTGTATAATATTAGCATTAGGAAAAAGTCATTAGAATTGCATTACTTCTACTAATACAAAAAATAAGATTACGTAAAATATTGGTTTTGTGTAATTTATTTATATTTTTTTCAAGGTGTCTTAACATTGGCTTAACAATAGGTAACAATTTGTTATCATTAAAGTCCTTTTGACTTAATACTTGAACTCAATCTTTGCGGCACACTTCAAAATCAGCCATGAAATCGAGATTGAGTATTATTTGTTTACCGATTATTCTGTTTTTTATTTCCAACCTCACTGCACAAACCGGAATCATCAAGGGTACAGTTACAGATGGAGTAACCAAAGAAGAAATCATTGGGGCCAACGTCATTCTGAAAGACACTCCATATGGAACTGCTACAGATCTGGATGGATCCTTTAGTATACCTAATGTACCCGAAGGCAGATATACCCTCATAAGTTCATATATCGGTTTTCAAAGTGATTCGATATCTGTAATACTTAATGCCGGTCAGGAATTAACGATCAATTTTATTTTATTTGAAAGCTCCAATCTATTGGAAGTAGTTACTACTACAGGCGTTCGCAAAACATCAACTGATGTAGCTATTCTTAATACTATTAAGCAAAGCAGGCAAATAGTGAGCGGGTTATCTGCGGAATCCATAAAAAGAACATTGGATAGCGATGCTTCACAGGTTGTGAAAAGAATCCCCGGAGTAACGGTCATCCAGGATCGCTTCATCGTAATCAGGGGATTAAACGAAAGATACAACAGCTCTTTGCTTCATAATATGAATATACCCAGTTTGGAGTCTGATGTGCGATCGTTTTCATTTGATATGATCCCCAGTAATGTCATAGACCAGATTCTCATTTATAAAAGTCCGGCACCTTACCTTCCGGGAGATTTCTCTGGTGGGACAGTTAAAATAACGACGAAAAGTATTCCTGACGAAAACAGTACTACATTTGAAATATCTTCAAGTTACAGGAATGGCAGTTCTTTACAACCCTTTTTTACTGAACAAAGAAGGCCGTGGCATTGGACAGGAATCAATGATGGATCCAACAATTTACCAGTTGATTTTCCTGAAAACCTGGTAGGGCTCTCACAGGATCAAATTCAAGCTGCAGGTAGATCATTGCCTAACAATTGGTCACAGCAGAGATATAACTCAGGAATGGATTACAAGATCGCACTAACCAATAATTTCAGAAAAGATATCGGTTATAAAGGAATGCAAATTGGGAATATAACCAGTATTCAATACAGCAATGCAAAGACAGTATTTACAACCCAAAACAATGCTTTTGAAGCCTATGATTTTATCAACGATGAAAGCAAGTTGAGGTATGCTTTTACTGATATGGAATACGGTCAGGAAATTATGGCAGGTATTGTTCATAACTGGACCTGGAGGATTAATTCAAATCACGTCATAGAATCAAAAAATTTATATAATCAACTCACATCCCATGATTTTATTGATCGTTTGGGTACTCAAATTGCACAAGGTTTTAATCAAAATAATTTTTCATTCTTTAATGAATATCGCGGACTTCTTTCTAATCAATTGATCGGCACACACAAATTGTTTAAAGATAAAACCCGTGTAGAATGGATAGGTGGATATGGCTACTCGTTTAACGATCTGCCTGATTATAGAAGGTACAGAAGAAATATCGTAGACATTGAGACTATGGAATCTGTATTATTTGTTCCCAGAGGTCAAACTCCAGATTTTTTAGGTAAATTTTACTCAAGTATGAGGGAGAACATTTACTCGGGTGCTATCAATCTGGAACACAAGTTTAATATGCATTCTTCCAGTGATTTTAAACCCATTGTAAGAGCAGGTGCATTATATGAAGATCGATCAAGAAATTTTGAAGCAAGAAACCTGGGATATACACGTGGATTTGCATTCGATGAAGTTCTTACCCAGTTTCCTGTGGATCAGATCTTTCTGCCTGAAAATATTAATCCATCCACAGGTATTCGTCTGGGTGAAAATTTTTCATCCAGCAATTTCTTCAATGCCAGCAACATGTTGAAGGCTATGTATGTTTCTTTGGATATTCCACTTAATAAATTCAATCTGTATGGTGGCTTCCGGTATGAAGATAATACACAAAGTTTACGAAGTCCCGAAAGATTTAATGAAGGTCCTATTTCACCCATAGAGCCTGTAATTCTAGAACAAAGGATAATACTACCTTCATTTACAGTTTCATACGAATTAACCTCAAAGTCATTCCTGAAATTCGTATATGGCAAGACCGTAAACCGGCCAGAATTCCGGGAAATTGCGCCTTTTGGATTTTATGATTTCACCTTTGACGCTACAGTTACGGGCTACCAGCAATTGAGAAATGCTACCATCGTTAATTTTGATCTACGATGGGAACTCTACCCTAGCGCGAATGAAACTGTTTCAATCGCTTTATTTTCCAAAAGATTTACTGATCCTATAGAATCACTATACGGTAATTTTGGAAGCGAACAATCCACTTTTTTATTCCGAAATACAGAAAGTGCTTTTGCCAGGGGTATTGAACTGGATATGAGAAAATCATTGACCGGTCTGACAAAAATAGCATGGCTCGACAGAATGGCTGTAATGGCAAATATATCGATCATTGACAGTCAGGTGACACTGGGAGAGGAATTGTCCGAACTACTTCGTGCAAAAGACAGACCCTTGCAAGGACAATCGTCCTTCATTGTGAATACAGGGCTATTTTATAGTGATCTGGAGAAAAACTTGCAGATTAATGTTCTATATAATGTCATTGGAAAGAGGATTTTGTTGGTTGGGGCAGCTTCTATTCCAGACACGTATGAGATGCCCAGAAATGTCATTGATATGAGTGTAAATAAAGGATTAACTCCCCGTTTGGGTTTAAAGTTAGGAGTAAAAGATCTGCTCAATCAGGAATTTCTACTCCTTCAGGATGGAAATGAAGATGGAATTTTTGACAGAAAAAATGATCAGATTTTCCGCCGGTTCAAACCGGGTTCTATTTTCTCACTTGGATTAACTTATCAGCTACAATAGCATTTTTGAAATTACTTAATTAAATAATTGTTACATGAAAAAGTCTATGTTTTCTATGAAAGCCTTGCCATTTATTTTGACTATGGTAGTGGCTTTTACACTCGTTTTCACCAGTTGTGGAAAAGATGATGATCCGGAACCCATGGGTGCACCTCCTACGGTCACAGTTGCTCCGGCTAGTGCATCCGGAATTGCCGGTGCTATGGTTTCCACATCGGTATCTATTAATGGTCCTGCCGGACTCACTTCATTGCGTATATTGAAANNAAACGGAGCACCTGACGCAGCGTTCCCTGATCAAAGTCTGTCCGGAACGACAGCTACTTATGATCTCACCTATACCATTGAGAGCCTTCCGGTAAATTCTGTGGTTAACTTTACATTTATTGCTACAGACGCAATAGGAAGATCGGTCACATCTTCTCCTTTTAGTGTTACCGTAGCTGCGGAACCACCTAAACCTTTAGTGCAAGTTGGTGGAGTAACCCGTTTGGCCGGTTTTGATGAACACATACCCGGAGTACCTGTACCAGGTATTGAAGGTACTTATCTTCAGGGCAATATAACTTTGACAAAAAACAAAAATTACGTACTTATTGGTTTTGTCAGAGTTGGACCTGTTCCAGCTGCCGGACAAACACCGCAAAATGATGATGGAAGAACCGAGGGTGTGCTTACCATTCAGCCTGGTACCATAATTTTTGGTGATGAAGCTACTAAGGGAACTTTGATTATTCAAAGAGGAGGAAAAATTATTGCGGATGGTACAAGAGAAGAACCGATTGTTATGACATCAATCAAAGCTCCTGGTCAAAGAACCCCCGGAGATTGGGGTGGCCTGGTAGTTTGTGGAAGAGCTCGAAACAATGAAGGATTGAATGTTCAATTGGAAGGGGGATATGCTGCATGGCATGGTGGCACCAATGATAGTGATGACTCAGGAATCATGAGATACCTTAGGGTTGAATGGGCTGGTATTCCTATTAATCCTAATGAAGAAGTCAACACAGTGACCTTGGGTAGTGTAGGTCGAAGTACTGTTTTAGAATATGTACAGGCATCTTACGGATTGGATGATCAATTTGAGTGGTTTGGAGGTTCAGTGGATGGTAAGTACTTAATATGCTACAGAGGATTGGATGATGACTTTGATGTCGATTTAGGCCACAGCGGAAATGTACAGTTCGGGATTGGAATCCGCGATTCCAAGGATGCTGACCAATCTGGATCGAATGGATTTGAAGTAGACAATAATGGAAGTGGTGAGTTGAGAGAACCATTTACGTCTACAGTCTTTTCCAATATCACCGTTATTGGACCGAAAAAGGTGAGAGAAACTTCCATTTCAGCTGAATTTCAACATGGAGCACAGTTGAGAAGAAGCACAAAGATCAAAATATACAATTCCATCATTACAGGATATCCAATGGGTATTTATATCGATGGAAGTGCAACAACAAATCATGCAATTAATAATGAGCTCCAATTAAGAAACGTCATTCTTGCCGGAGTAAGGGATTGGGGAGGCAATGGCTTTGGTAAAGCTTATGATCCAAACAGAGCTTATGCTCATGCTGGAGCCATCCTTCAAGCCAATTACCCGGATCCGGTCGCTGAGGGGCTTCCATTCAGAGATGGCAGTGGTAACCCGAGAGGAAATCATCCGGGTTCCGAACCCAGAGGACATGCCATCCGATATGATGTAGCCAGTTTTGATGCCATTAACTGGTATCTTACTCCAGCATTTGGTAATAGATATGTTGCCGCCTGGGATGAAATTGGAATCAGTCCAACTGTTTTCGATAGAGGAACACCTACATTTACAGTTCAGGCAAATAGCCTTGCAGCCACCAGTGCACGTTGGGATAATGTACCTGCAACCGCTACTAATCCAAGAAGTACATGGTTTGGCAACTGGGAGCAAGTACCATTTGTCGGAGGATTTGGCACTTCAGGCGATTGGACACAAGGCTGGTCCAGCTTTAACATCAATGAAGATTACGGTTTTTCACGATAAAATTGTTATTGAATTCAGGAAGCCGGTCGTTTCTTTATACGACCGGCTTTTTTTTACACAAAAAGTTCATGATGAATTTTAACCCTTATATTCTAATCTTACTTCCCTTTCTGATCATTGCGTGTAACACGCCTGACCCATTCGATTTCACACATCATATTCCGGATAAAGATCAAAGGGACAGTATTTTAACCGACATTGTCATTTACATTTATAAAGTGCCGCGCGGAGTAAGAAAAGAAAATAAATTCAATGCCGAATATCGTCATCTATATGAAAATGAATCGGGAAAATTTAAAATGATTAAATACCATATAGATGAAGAAGGCATACATACTTTTTTCCTGATCAGGCCGGTCAGAAGTCATCTGGCTGAGCACCGGCGTGGTGTGTTAGGCCGCTTTTCATTTGATGAACATATGAAAATCAGAAATTTCGAAGAATTAGCCAACACACCCAGACTTACTGAAGAAGAAATCATCGAAAAGGGTAACTATTTATGGCAGGATTTGATGTACTATAAAAATCTGGACAGATATTTTTTAAACAAGGATTATATAGAATTCCCTGATGATCGGGTTCGGTATGATATCCAAAACAATGAATGGACATACAACCAATTAGATATACTTAACAGGGAAGCTTTACCTAATGACGAGGAGAATTAAGATATCCTCACAATACAATACCTATATTAAACCTTAACATATTTCCCCTTTCGATCCATCCAAAAGCCAATCAACCATATCAACAACATATAGGTTATCGCAAACATGAATGAAGCACTTTTCGGAGTCAACCAACTGGAAAAACCCTGATTATAAACCACTGCCTTCAGTGTTTGATCCCCAATCTTTATCATATAAAAAAATCGGATAATAATGAGGGACAATACGTATAATATCAAAGGATTTTTTCCAAACACTTCAAAGAAATAAGTCCATCTCTTCTTTCCTAAAATCTCAATAGTAATAATAAGAAATACCAATATCAAGAGATCAAGTCCACACGTCAGAAGCACAAAAGATGAGGTCCAGATTTTCTTGTTAATTGGAAAGATCATATCCCACATCAAAGACAGCAAAATCAGTCCTATCCCTGTTACCAAAAGCCTGAGTGCCACATCTTTCTTGTCTGGATTTTCCCTGATATATAGCCCGGTAAGATATCCTGCCAGTACATTCACCGTAGCCGGCAATGAGCTCAATAAGCCTTCAGGATCAAATGGTACCCCTTCCCCCTGATATAATAGTCCGGAACCCAACAACCATAGGTCCAGCTTATGCCCAATATTGGTCAACATTTCAAAATCTCCCATAGTGGCCATTAATGCCCAATAGCCCAATAAAAATATAATACTCATTACAAATGCACCCCTTTTCTTGAAATGATATACCACCACCGATGCTATAAAATAACATAAAGCAATCCTCTGTAATACACCTAGCAAACGCACCTTGGAAAAATCTATCAAAGCCACTTTTCCATCAGGTTGTATTTCATAAAATGGAAAAGCATTCAGCAGATATCCTATCAGAAAAATAAGAAAGGTTCTTTTGATTACTTTGCTATAAAACGAGGCGGTGGAGCTATTCACATACTTAGTAAAACTAAAGCTCATGGCTGTGCCTACAATGAAAAGAAAAGAGGGAAATACCAAATCCGTGGGTGTAAATCCATGCCACGTTGCATGCGCTAACGGAGCATACAAATTTGACCAGCTTCCCGGTGTGTTGACTATGATCATCAGAGCTATAGTTAAGCCCCGCATGACATCTAATGATAAGTATCTTTCCTTCATTTTCAAGTAACTATACAGTGGTTCAATAAGTCAATTTCAAAAAATAATAATTATTCGAAAAATAAGTGATATTTTTATTTCTGTACAACAATGTACCGATAAAAAGAAAATTTAAAATGACTCGTATACAGATATACATATACGTCTGTGTATTTTATTGTATTGGGTTGAGCAGTTGTAACACTGTTCAAAACCGTATAGAAAAAAAATACCCCGTTCATGTAACATGGACCTGGCATGAAACCAATTGGTCAGAAATGTCAGGACACCAGGCAAGTTTCCGCATTTCTAACCAAAGTGTTGATACGATTCAAGGTAATTGGGAGTTCTATTTTAACACCTTATTTCTATCTTTAAACTCATCGGTGAAGAATGACTCTTTTCATATGCAGCACATTTCCGGTGACTTATGGAAAATATATCCCAAAGACAGTCTCCCCATCTATCCGGGCACAACTATTGATATTGCTTACGAATCCAGCTCCTTATTCTTTAAAAACGTTCAAGCCCCACACGGCTTCTATATGGTATGGAACAAAGATCCTGAAACCGCCCGACGCATACAATCATTTGAGATTAAGGGCATTGAAATAACCGAGTTGGCAAAAAATGTGTCTGGCTCTCAAATCCCAATACCAACAGCAAGCTACCTCAATGAAAAAAATAAAGAGTTGGAGGAATTGGAAGACTGGCACATAATACCCACACCTAAATTATTTGAATTTACTAATGAATATGGTTTATTGAATGCCAATACCCTGATCGTTGCTCCGGGCTTTTTACAGAATGAATCCAATTACCTTAATCATTTTCTGCAGTTATGGTTAACTGATTCGGTAACAGTAAAAACCAAAGTGGATGATGCTGAAATTGCAGTGGTGAATCTAACTATAAGTGAAGAGCTGGCTTCAGAAGCCTATGAGATGATTTATTCTGAAAATCAAATCAATATTAAAGGTGGTTCTCCCAAAGGCGTTTTTTATGGTATACAATCACTGATCGCATTGGTTCCTATAGAGGCTTTTACAAGAAAAAATGATCAGGTGCGGTTTCGATTGGCCAATATTTCAGATGCACCTGCATTTCCCTATCGGGGTGTACATATTGATGTCGCCCGCAATTTCCATGATGTAGGAACCATAAAAAAGATCATTGATTTGCTCGCTTTTTATAAAATAAACACCCTTCATTTTCATTTAACCAATGATGAAGGGTGGCGATTAGAAATTCCCGGACTTCCTGAATTGACAGAATTTGGGGCTGCCCGAGGGCATTCCCTCAAAGAAACCAGCTACCTTTTGCCCTATTATGGCACAGGACCGGAACTAAAGCGTCAGTACTATAGCACCGAGGATTTTAAAGCCATATTGAAATACGCACATAGCCGACACATTGAAGTCATTCCTGAAGTAAGTGTTCCTGGACATGCAAGGGCTGCTATCCTTGCCATGCGTAAAAGATATTTTAAATATATGCAGGAAGGGAACAGGGAAGAGGCAGAAAAATTTTTATTAGATGAT
>JRYF01001389.1_pt1 | contig 15388 bp, 12 predicted proteins | sample 235331 | NCBI WGS metagenome assembly JRYF01 (sample SAMN03074217, study PRJNA261475) | activated sludge metagenome | biome: Wastewater Treatment Plant; feature: Wastewater; material: Activated sludge; isolation source: activated biomass of a wastewater treatment plant treating hydrocarbon... ...
TGCTACAAATTGAAATGACTTTCGGAGTGGACTCATCTTTTGAGAAAACTGGCAAGAACCTCGGCGGGGGCAGGGCCATCGGAGCAGATGTCCAGTTGCAGGTGGGACTGGTTGTAGAATACAGCCCTTTCGGCGATTTTGGCATGGATGAAAGCAGGCAAATCCTCATCCGGCAAATGGTGCAAAAGCGGACGTTTTGTTTTTTCAGACCTCAAGCGGTTGGCAAGCAAAGCAGGATCAACATTCAAAAGGACGGTAATGCCGTGATCGTTCATCCAGGCCATATTGTCACAAAAACAGGGCGTTCCCCCGCCCGTAGCGACAATTATTTTGGAGTGACGGCTCGTCTCCCGGAGACATACAGCCTCCTGTTCCCGAAAGGCGGCTTCGCCTACCTCTCGGAAGATGTAATCAATAGTTCTGCCTGTACGCGCTTCGATGTATTCATCCAAATCAAGAAATGGAAACGAGAGCTTGTGGGCGAGGGCCTGGCCCAGGTAGGTTTTGCCTGCCCCCATGAAGCCGATGAGGAAAATGCGCATTGTTTACCATTGGCGAGTGAACGGAGTTTTTGATGGTAAAAGACCTGTTGGCACTCCAAGTGCCAACAGGTCTGGCCCCACCAGGCTCAGGCATCGGCCATCAGCCTTTTTTTCATCCGGTCAAACTCCTCGTCGGTGATGATGCCGGCAGCTTTCAGTTCGCCGAGTTCCCGGAGGCGGGCGATGATATCGGCATCCGAAGGCGGGGCCGGTTGGGCCGGTTCAGGTGTTGGAGCTGGTTCCGGGGCAGGGCTGGTAGTGATGGCAGGAGCAGTTTCCTCCGCCTTTTTCTTTGCATCTTGTTGCTTGCGCAATTCCTCCGCCACTTTTTTGCCTTTTTCAAATTGCTGGCGGTAGATTTTCTTCAGGCGTTCGGTATCGAAGTCCAGAATAGTACCGCCGGTTTCAAAATGCAGCTTGAACACTTGGCCCAGGGCATAAGTCGAGGCACCTGCCATCACAACGTTGCTGATAATGCCGACGGCCTGACCCACGATGGGTATCATTTTGGCCAAGCTGCCTGCACCCATGCGGGCCAAAGTGGAAGCGGTCAATGCGCTTACAATGGCCTTGCCCTGCGTTTCGTGGAAGTCAATGTCATAAGCCTTGCACAATTGCCGGATCATGTCGAGTTGCGAGGCGCTGACGGCCAGCACATCCACGACCACTAAGGGTATGGCCCCAGCACCCATACTGAAAAGGATGTGGTTGCGGATGATGGTCTCGGCGTGTTTGTCACGCTCTTTTTTCAGGTCTTTGTAATCGTTCATGACGTTGTTTTTGAATTTCTCTGCTGCGTTTTTGATAAATTCTTCCATCTTTCCGAAGGTTAAAATTCCAAATTTTTTCCAAGACTACAAATGTTCTTTTTCTCTAAAAAGTTTTCTTCGACCTGACGGGGACATTCACCGACCAAACCGCTTTTGCGTATTCCGATCAAGCTGCCCGCTGGTGCGGGGCGCAGCCCCGTACCATACTTCACAGGGACTTTGTCCCGTACAAGAATCAAATAAAAAGGATAGACGATCATGTATTTAAGGAACGTGTGCGAAATAACTTACCACTTTGGGCGGCATCTCTTTGACGCTGCCTTCGTTGAAGGAACAGTTGCGTAACCCTACTATGCGCCTGTTCCTTCGCCTCGGCAACCTCAAACATACGCTCGCCGAAAGCGGCAACTTATTTCGCACACGTTTCTGATTCCGCCGTTGTTGGCGTCCCCGCCAACAACATCAGATTAGCCAACCCTGGAAGGTTGTTGGCTCGGCAAATCCCTCTGAGGTTTTAATTATTGAAAATCAATACTTTATGACGTGTGATTTTCTGTTTTAGACAAGTTCAAAACTATTCCACTAAATTGATCAACGTCCTGTAATCGTCCCAGGGGGCATCGTTGTTTTTCATTTCGAGCAGGTCGAACATGGCATGGCCCATGCCATCGGAGGCGTAGCTTTCTTCGATGTCCGTAAGGGTTTGGCGGCACCGGATTTCGATTTGGCCGGCGGCAAGCTGCTCCATGCGCCAGTGCCAGGTGGCCGTCATTTTGCGGAGAATGGATTCGTTGACCTCCCGGTGGTCCCTGTCGGGAGCGAGGGGCGGCAAGTTGGCAAAAGCACGATTGTTGCGCACCAGCAGTTTTCCATTTTCAATAATAAAATAGGCCGTGTGTGCCCAGGTACCGGGCGGAGTGGCCAGGCGGGCGTACAACACGAGTTGCAGGTCTTCTTCATTTCGGAGCATTTCGGCCCGGCGGGCACTGCCCCGCCATTTCAAATCCACTACGGCCAGTTCGCCGTCGCGTTCCAACAGGAGATCGGCAATGCCCCGCACGGCAGGCGATCCGCTTTCTGTCGGGAAAGTTCCCGCCAGTTCCACTTCCGTACCGACGACCTTCCACCCGTTGTCACGTATGTGCGAGACGAGGCACCAGGCAGCATATTTCAACTTGTTGAGAAAATGGATGCGATCAGGCTCCTTGCCGTACATGAGCAGAACGGCCCCCTCTCGCGCCAGGAGACGGCGGGTTTCATGGTCAATCCACTGCGAGAGGGCCGGCTGGTCGAGGCGGTAGGGGTCTTCCTCTTTCAAGAGTTTCTCGAAAATCCGGTGGGCCAGGTTACCCTTCAGCGTGTGGTCGGGCACCACGCTGAGGATGGAGGATTTATTGAGCTTGATCTTGTGCCGGAAAACCCATTGGTAGGGATAGTAAAACAAGGATTCGAGGCTCGTGAGGGTTTCGTGCTCCCGTTGGAGTTTGTCGAGGTTGCGCACGAGGAGGAAAGGCTTGGGCCGGCCCAGGTTCCGGGTCTCTATTTTTTCGATGCCGGGCAATGCGAAGTGCCGGGAAAATGGCCCCTTACCTGCTGCTGCCACCGTGCCGAGGTGCTGCGCAATGGTATCGAGGCCTGAAAATGCGGCCTGCAAGTCGCCAAAGAGTGGATGCGGCAACACTTCCTCTCCGTCCACCGTATCGGGCAGCACGAGGACGAGGCGCTCCCTGGCCAACAGTACCGGGCGCACCTGCTGCCAGCGCATGAGCGCATTTTCCTGCTCCGGCGTATCGGGCCGCACGTTCAGCAGGGCGAGGTAGTCCCTTTCGTTGCCGTACCACCGGGAGAAAAAATGAGGTGGTTCGTTTTGGATGAAATTCCACCACCAGACCTCGCTCACCGGCCCGGTGAAGGCCCCCGGATGGCTGACGTAAGGCAGGTGCCCCGTTTCCCGCACCTGAAAAACCACCGGCGAAGGCTCGTAAATCGTGCGGACGATGCGCTCCAGTTCCAGGTGCGTGAGTTCCGTTTCGGGGAGGGCGGCCAGCAGTTCCACGATGCGTTTCGCCTGTTCGGCCAACACGAGCAGCGAGGTGTTCTTGCCGCCGTGTTCGTCGAATGAAGTCCATGCCCATTCCTTCAGGAAAGAAAAAACCTCCATCACGTCGTCCTTCGGCACGGTGCGGCTCATGTAGTAGCGCCGCCGCTCGAACCAGAAATGGTATTGCCTGCGCACCTCTCCGGGGCGAACGGTGGGGTCTTCGGCTGCTTTTTCTTCCAGTTCGGCAAAATAGCGCTGGATCATGCCCCTCCACCCTTCGCCTTGCAAGCCCGGCGACTGCGCCACCTGATTGGCGATGCGGGTGGCCAGGTCGTCGGCCAGGGGCTTTATGGACAAAGAGACAAATTCGAGCACTTTGAAGGGATCGACCGGTTCCCAGAGGAACGTTGGGGCCAATTTTAAAATCTGCAAGACCGGCCGTGCCAACGAGGCAGACTCGATGCCCAGGCTCGGCAGGCCCTCCTGAACGAGGGCCATGTCGAGCATCCTGTTTTTTTCGGGAACGAGCAGGGCAGGGCCGGCATCTGCTTTCTGCTCACCTGCGGGCCGGTTCAGCCGGAAGAGTTGGGCGAGCCAGGCGGCATCCACGGCCCGTTTGGCCCGCAGCAACAGCAGGGAACCATCGTTGGTGGGGTCGTGCTTTTCGGCAGGGCCATTCCCGCTCAGGCGACGTTGGAATTTTTGCAGATCGGTTTGCGGGGCAGAAGTGTTTGGCAAGGCAGCGGCACCCACCATTTGCTGCACGCCGGGCCGTGCTGCCGTGCTGCTCATTTTATCGAAAAGCCGCCGGAAGTGGCAGGGCAGCAGTTCAAGCGGTTCGTTGAGCCATATTTCCGAAAAAGGGTGTTCCCGGAAATCCAGGGTTTTCAGCACTTCCACAAAGCGGTCGGCATAGCCTGGCACCGGGCGGGGCAGGGCATTGTTTTGAAAAATAGCTTCCAATTCAGCCAATGCTGCCAGGCGGGGCGGCATGTTGCCTTGCAGCTCGAAATCCCAACCGGCCAGGAGCAGTTCGTCCCGGCGGGAGAGGAGTTCGGCAGCCGTGGCGAAGGGGTCTGCTTCAAAGGATTTTTGATAAAAAAATGACCGCTGCCCGTCTCCCGTTGCCAAGTGGGCAATCACGGCCTGGCGGTACTGCTCGATGCGCAGGTAGTCAATGTCGTCGGGCCAGCCGTCGAGGCCCAGGCAATTTTCCAGCAGCGATAGCAGTGTTTTACGGCCACATACATGCGCACCGCCCGACCGGTCGGGGCGGGGAAGGTGATGTTCGTCCAGTTCGAGTCCAAAGTAAAGGATCATGCGTTTGGGGGGAATGGGATATGGGTTTCACAAAAAACACCCCAACGAATGGGGCGCGGGTGATAGCAAAGGTATGAACGGGGGAGGTATTTTTTAACACAAACATAAAATTGGAACTTAGCTTCTTTTTTACCTTTGAGCAATCCTTCCCCTGACGACGTAGCAGGGAATTGGCCAGGAGGCATCCTCCGAGAGGAGCTGCCTGGTGGCACATGAATGAAGTTTGTAAATGGATTCTTGTAATACAAACTGTTGATTGTCAATATTTTGCCCAATGAATTAATGGCCGATGACCCCAATGACATCATGACGTAAAGCACTCATCACCACAAACCATTACTCATGTAAATTGAAAACATGGAAATCGTTGTTGTTCGTTTATTTCGTCGGGCGATCCTGACCACCCTTGCAGGCTTCTTCCTTTTTGCCTGCGGCAAACCATTACCTGAAAAGAGCCTTTTTGATGTTGTTTTTGATGAAAAACCCGTGTCGCTGTCTATCCGCACGGATTTCGATTTATTGACGGCAGGACAGAAGCAGGAAAAGTGGCAACCGGCAGATATTGCGTTCGAGTCCGCTTCGGGCGAGGCTTATGCCTTCAGTGGTCAAGTGCGTCCCAGGGGCGTTTTCCGAAAGGCCAACTGCGAGTTTCCGCCGCTCAAGCTGAAAATGGAGGCAAAAGACCTCGTTCAGGCAGGATTGCGGCCATGTCGCAGCTACAAACTCGTCACGCACTGCCGGGAGGATTACGTCTATGAGCAACTCTTGCTGAAAGAGTTCTTGGCTTTCAAAATTTACAACATCCTGACCGACAGGAGCTTCCGTGTGCAATTAGCCAACATACGCTATGAAGATCAGGCAGCGGACACGGCAGCGACGGAGCGCTACGGTTTTCTAATCGAGGACAACGATGAACTGGCCCTCCGGCTCGGTGGACGCATTCTCGACGAAGGACACGGCGACCCCAAAACCATTGACTTGCCGCAGTACAAGATTTTTATCCTGTTCCAATTCATGATAGGCAACACGGATTGGAGCCTTGCCAACCGCCACAACGTCGTGCTGATCCAACCCAACGAAACCAAAGTCCTCATGCCTTTTCCCGTGCCTTACGACTTCGATTTCTGCGGCATGGTGGAAGCACCTTACGCCATTCCGCCGCACCATCTGCCCATTGCCAGCGTGCGGGAGCGTTTTTTCCAGTGGCGGGGCAGCCAGGACGAGGACTTCACGGATACCTTCCACTTGTTCCGCTCAAAAAAAGATACCGTGCTCGCAACCGTCAGCCGTTTTGAACTCCTGAGCGAACATAGCCGCCAGGATGTGGCGGCGTACCTGGAAACTTTCTTTGAAATGCTCGATGATCCCGAACGGATAGTAAAACGGTAGGCCCTCCTTAAATTTTACCGTTCCCCAACAATCAGTACGAAACGACCCTGTTTTGTAGTTTTGCGCCGTGAAGAAGAGAACACAATGTGCAATGCATAATGGATAATGGCCCCAATAACCAACATCACTGAACATCTATGAAAATTTCCTTCCACATCAACTATCACGCTCGTTGGGGACAAAGGCTGGCCGTCGCAGGTTCGCTGCCGCAATTGGGCCACGGCGAGCCGTCGCAGGCACTCCGCCTCGAACATGTCGGTAACGGCAACTGGGTGAAAACACTCGAATGGGACGGCCCCGATACTGCTTTTACCTACAAATATATGCTCGTTGACGAGGGCATGAACGTGCTGAACGAGGACTGGGGGCCTGCCCGTCAGGTTTCGTTTCAAAAAGAAAAACCTGGTCGCATCGTGCTGAGAGATGTGTGGCGGGCAAAGCTGCACACCGAAAACGCACTGCATACCTCCGCTTACGGATCGGTCATTTTCAAACCGGGTGATGGGAAAGCCCCGGCCCTGGACACTACGAAGGGAAAAGCCGTGGTGAAATTCCAGATGCGGGCACCGAGGGTGGAACCGCACCTTCGGCTGTGCGTGTCGGGCAACGACCCGGCCCTCGGCAACTGGGATTTGACCCAACCCCTGGTGTTGGGCAGTGGCACTTTCCCGCTCTGGACGGGCGAAGTGGCCGTGCAGCCCGGCAGCGCCATTGCATATAAATACGGTCTGTTTGACCCTGCCCAGCAGCGGGCCGTCCTGCTGGAAAACGGCCCCGACCGCCTGCTGGACTGGGACGTGTTGCCCGCCAAGGACGAGGTGCTCATCGTTTCGGACGAATATTTCGATCACCCGCACGGAAACTGGAAAGGGGCGGGCGTTGCGGCTCCCGTCTTTTCCCTGCGCAGCGGGAAAGGTTTCGGTGTGGGCGAATTTGCGGACATCCGACTGCTGGTGGATTGGGCCAACAAAACGGGGCTGCGCATGGTGCAAATCCTGCCGGTGAACGATACTTGCGCTACGGGCACTTGGGTGGATTCCTACCCTTATGCCGCCATCTCCGTCTTTGCCCTGCACCCGCAATACCTCCACCTGGAACGGCTGGAGGGTTTTGACAAAACGGTGGACCAAGCGGAATACGCCGCCCGTCGCAGCGAATTGAACGCGCTCGACAAAGTGGACTACGAAGCGGTCATGCGCCTGAAATTGCAGTACGCCCGGCAGGTGTTCGATGCCCAAAAGACTTCCTTCCTGAAAAGCAAGGACTTCCTGGCTTTTATGAAAGAGAGCGAACATTGGCTGAAACCCTACGCGCTGTTTTGTTGCCTGCGGGACAAACACGGCACGGCAGATTTCAACCAATGGGGCGAGTACGGCCTTTTTTCACAAAAAATGCTGAAAAAGGAAACGGCTCCCGGCTCGCCGAACTATCAGGAAATCGCTTTCTATTATTATCTCCAATTCCACCTCGACCGCCAATTGAAGGAGGCCGCCGGATACGCCCGCCAGAACGGCATCGTGTTGAAAGGCGACATCCCCATCGGCATCTACCGCCACAGCGTGGATGCCTGGACGGAACCGAAGCTCTACAACATGAACGGGCAGGCCGGTGCCCCGCCCGACCCTTTCTCCGACATCGGCCAGAACTGGGGCTTCCCCACTTACAACTGGGCCGAAATGGCCAAAGACGGCTACCGCTGGTGGCAAAACCGCTTGCAGCAACTTTCCCGCTACTTCGATGCGTTCAGGATTGACCACATCCTCGGCTTTTTCCGCATCTGGGAAATCCCGATTGACCAGATCGAAGGCACGTTCGGCTATTTCAACCCGGCCATCCCTGTGCCCTTGCAGGAGTTTGCGGACAGGGGCATCCCGTTCGGGCACGAGCGCTATTGCATGCCGTTCATCACCGCCGATCTGCTCAACGAGACCTTTGGCGAGGAAGCCCTTTTTGTGGTGCAAACTTTCATGGAGAAGGATGGCGAGGGCGGTTATCGTTTCACAAAAAACAGTGACACGCAACGCAAAGTGGCGGCCCGGTTCGACGAACCGGAGCTGTCGGGGCGGGCACACCTGAAAGACCCGCTTTTCAAATTGCTCAGCGACGTGCTGTTCTTCGAGGTGCCCGGCTCGCAGGGACAAGCCTTCCATCCGAGGATTGATTTTCAAAAAACATACTCCTTCAAGCAACTGGACAAAGGGACCCAACAAAAACTGGAAGCGCTGTACAATAACTATTTTTACAGCAAACAGGAGGATTTCTGGCGGGAACAGGCCATGACAAAACTGCCGGCCATCAAAAACGCCACGAACATGCTCATCTGCGGCGAAGACCTCGGCATGGTTCCCGACTGCGTGCCGGGAGTGATGCGTGATCTGGGAATCCTGTCCCTCGAAATCCAGCGCATGTCGAAAAATCCCAAAACGGAATTTCTGCAGGCCGACGACATTCCCTACCTATCGGTGTGCAGCCCCTCCACCCACGACATGCCGCCCCTGCGCCTGTGGTGGCTGGAAAGCGAACGGGAACTCATACAGCGGTTCTACAACAAAGTGCTGGGCTTTGAAGGAACGGCCCCCGCAACCTGCATCCCGTACATCGCCGAGCGGGTCGTCACCCAACACCTGCAATGGCCCGGCATGTGGACGGTTTTCCCGATACAAGACCTACTTGCCCTCAGCGAGCAACTCCGCCGGGAAAACCCCGCCGAGGAGCGCATCAACGTACCTGCGAACCCGCAGCATTACTGGCAATACCGCCTCCACCTCGATCTGGAGCGCCTGCTGGACGAGGAACGTTTCAACCAATACCTGAAAGGATTGGTGCGGGACGCTGGGCGGTAGGGGCCATTATTGAAGGCTTGGTTCCCATTCCCAAATTGAAGTTATGAGCAACACCACTTCCGATTCCCTTTTCTCCAAAATCCGTAACTTCAGAACGCTTGACCCAGTTGTTGCAAGTTTGATCTCAGTAAAATTTATTTCACTTAGTTCTTGCAAGTTGCAAACTTGCAAGAACAGGGGTCTGTGCGGCCCGTTTGAGGTATCGTCATAGTTTTTCCGTTAGTTAATTTCTGCCACTTCCTACATTTGCCAAAAACAGAACGGAACAACATGAAAAATCGCAAAATCTTCTTCTGGTCCGTCACCGTTGCGTTGGCGGGATTTCTTTTTGGTTTTGATACGGTCGTCATTTCTGGGGCCGATCTCTCGCTTCAGCAATTGTGGCCGAGGAGTGATCTTTTTCACGGGTTTGTCATCATGGCATCTGCCCTGTGGGGCACGGTCATCGGGGCCTTGTTGGGCGGCATCCCGACCGACCGGCTGGGCCGAAAGAAGACCTTGATCTGGATAGGTGTGCTGTATGTGGTATCGGCACTCGGTTCGGCTCTGGCCACCGACCCCTGGATATTCGTGTTGTTCCGCTTCCTCGGCGGCCTCGGCGTGGGGGCCTCCACGATAGCCGCTCCTGCCTACGTTTCAGAGATTGCCCCGCCTGCCGACCGGGGAAAACTGGTGGCACTTTACCAGTTCAACATCGTGGCCGGCATATTGGTGGCCTATATCTCCAACTACCTGCTGAGCGGCATTGGCGACAATGCCTGGCGCTGGATGCTCGGCGTGGAGGCCCTGCCGGCGTTCATATATACGCTGCTTGTGTTTTCCGTGCCCAAGAGTCCGAGGTGGTTGCTTTTCAAAAAAGAAGATCCGGCGGCAGCGGCAGCGGTGCTTCGGACGATTGACCCGACGATGGACGCATCGGCAGCAATAAAACGGATGCTGGCCGATCACGGGAAGACAGATATCCACGACTCGATTTTCAGGGATAGATACAAGTTGCCCGTGATGCTGGCCTTTTTTATTGCCTTTTTCAACCAATTTTCCGGCATCAACGCCTTCCTTTACTATGCTCCCCGGATATTTGAAGCGGCAGGACTGGAGAAAAGCTCGGCCCTGCTGAGCAGTACCGGTATCGGCTTGACCAACCTGGTTTTCACGCTCGTCGGCCTGTCGCTCATTGACCGCCTGGGCCGCCGGCAACTGATGTACATTGGTTCGGCAGGCTACATCGTGTCGCTCTCGATGGTGGCTGTGGCTTTCCTGCTCGGCTGGCAGGGCATGGCCGTGCCTGTTTTCCTTTTCCTGTTCATTGCCGCCCATGCCATCGGGCAGGGTACGGTGATATGGGTATTCATTTCGGAGATATTCCCCACCCACCTTCGGGCCAGCGGGCAAGCGCTCGGCAGTTCCGTTCACTGGGTGCTGGCGGCGGCCATCCCCTCTTTCATTCCTTTTTTGTTCAAAAACATTGGTCCTGCCCCTGTATTCGCATTTTTTGCCATGATGATGGTGCTGCAACTGCTGTTTGTTTGGCGCATGATGCCCGAAACGAAAGGAGTGCCCCTGGAGGAATTGGAGAAGAGATTGGAGGGATGAGGAGCGAGGGTTGTTGAATGTCAAAAACCCGTCTAAATTGGACGGGGTCAGGTGTCTTTCATTTATCACTTTCGGATGCTCGTGCACACGGCAGTACGCATGTTCTTAAATTTGGCTATTTTTGCAAATAAAAATCTTCAACCATGCTAAAAGACGGCGATTTCTACGAAGAAACCCAAACCATAGAACCCACCTATTCCACTGATTACGAAATAGAACGAAATAAGCCTATGCCAAACAGAATCCACGGTCGTATCCAGCACAAAATCAGTATGCTGCTCGGATTGAAATACGAAAATCAGTTCGACTTCGAAAGCGAAGTCACCCTCGACACCCAGCCCAAGTCCTCCACTCCCGACATCTGCATTTACCCAAAAAAAACATTGCGCCTGAAAGAAATAGAAGCCAAGGCAACCGAGATGCCCCTGACCACCATCGAAATACAATCGCCTTCCCAAGCGCCCGAAGCCTTGATAGAAAAGGCTTGGGAGTTGTACTTTCCAGCGGGCGTGAAATCCGCCTGGGTCATCATACCTTCCACCAAAGCCATCCGCATCATCCTGCCCGACGATCAGAACTTCCTCTACACCCATGGCGAAGCAAACGACCCTGCCACGGGTATTTCCGTGCCGGTGGAGAAGGTGTTTGAAGGAATTGATTGGTAAATCGCTGCCCGTGTTCAATCACCCCCCCCATGGTAAAGGCATTTCAAAAAGACGATGTATTGCTGGAAAACATCCGCCGGGCACCCAGCGAGGCGGAGTCGTTCACTTTTTGGTGGCTCGGCCAAAGTGGTTTTTTGATAAAATGGAATGGGCGATACTTGCTCTTCGACCCCTACCTTTCCGACTCCCTTACCAAGAAATATGCAAACACCGACAAGCCGCACGTGCGCATGTCGGAGCGGGCCATCGAGCCGCACCGCCTCGATTTCGTTGATCTCGTCACCTCCAGCCACAACCACACCGACCACCTCGATGCGGAAACGCTCCTGCCGATGATGCAGGCAAATCCGGACATGAAAATCCTCGTTGCAACAGCGAACCGGGCCTTTGCCGCCGACCGCTTGAACTTCGACCCCGATTCGCTCGTCGCACTGGATGCAGGACAAAGCGCAGCGGTGCAGGGCTTTCAGTTGACTGCCGTCCCTGCTGCGCACGAAGCCCTGGAACGGGACGATGAAGGGCATTGCCGCTATCTCGGATTCGTGGCTGCCTTCGGCGGGTTTGCCGTTTACCACAGCGGGGACACGGTGCTGTACGAAGGCATGGCGGACGTGCTGCGGCCATTTTGCGTGGACGTGGCCTTCCTGCCCATCAATGGCAGCGACCCGGTGCGCCGGGTGGCAGGCAACCTGAATGCTGCGGAAGCCGCACAACTCGGCATGGACATCCGTGCCCGCTTGGTCGTCCCTTGCCACTACGATATGTTTGCTTTCAACACCGCAGATCCTGCCGGTTTTGTGGCTGCCGCCAACACGCTGGGACAAGCGCACCGGGTGCTGCGCACCGGGGAGGGTTTCACGATGAAAAAAGCATGATACCTGGTTCAAGGCCCTTGCAAGGGTGTTAATCAAGTGTTAACCTTGTATTTTTTTCGTAAAATTTACACAAAGGCAAAATGTTCCGTATTTTTATTTTTTATCAAAACAAATGAAGTAGTATTGACTTATTATTGTTTTAAAATACTTTTTATTTTTAAAATTACAGCATAATAAATCGTAAAAAATTTAGTAAAAACTCTAAAAAATAGCCGCTTCAAGGCACTGCAGGGCGGGTGCCACTTGACAACATCGGCGGGCAGGGTCTAACTTTGCACCGACTTTTGGTAATGCGTGGGGCTTACAAAACGCTGATGATATGAAAAATTTACTGCTCTCTGCGAAATGGACGGTGCCCCTGCTATGTTTTCTCGCCTTATTGTTTTCCAACGGAATTTACGGGAAGGATGGGCAGCGCAGCATCTTCGACCTGATGCACTTTCAAGAGGTGCTGGACATGACACTTGAAGCGGATTTTGGCTTGATAAAGGCCAACCGCCGCAAGGACGACACCTACAAGGGCCAGCTTGTCTTCAGGGACGAAAAAGGAAAGCGCCAGACATGGGACGTGAAACTGAGCGTGCGGGGCGCATTCAGGCGGATCCACTGCACCGATATACCGCCTTTGAAGTTCGATTTCAAAAAATCCGAACTCCGGGCCGCAGGCCTCTCGGAACACGACGACCTGAAACTCGTGACCTACTGCATGGGCACGGAGGAAGCGGCCAGGGATGCCTTGCTGCGGGAATACCTGACCTACAAGATGTTCAATGCCCTTTCCGTGCGCAGTTTCCGTGTGCAATTGTTGCGCATCACCTACAAGGACACGGCCACCAAAGAGAAGTCCGTCCAGTTTGCTTTCCTCATCGAAGATACGGCACAACTGAGGGAACGGCTGGGAGCCGGCAAGGTGGACGAAAAAAACGCCTACAACCTCCCGCCGGAGCGCTTCGACCGTGACCACCTCAAGACCGTCGCCGTGTTCCAGTACATGATCGGCAACACCGACTGGAGCCTGAACACGTACAAGAACCTGAAACTCATGGAAGAAGGCGGCAAAATCATCGCCGTGCCCTACGATTTCGATTTCACGGGGCTGACCAACGCCGTTTACTTTGCTCCTTCCTCCGACTATGGCCTCACGAGCCGCCACCAGCGCGTGTACCTCGGCTTCCCGGACGACATAGGCCATCTGCACACGGCCATTCACGCTGTCGCCGGCCGTCGCCCTTTGCTCGAGCACATCGTCCGCAATTTCAAGCTGTTGTCCCCGGCCAGCCGGAAAGACATGCGAACCTACCTCACCGCCTTTTTCGACAACCCGGACGTGGTGCGGCCCGGTGAAAGGGTGCTCGCCGGCCCTACCGGTTCTGTTTCAAAAGAGTAACTGTTCAGCAAGGTTTACTTTTCCGTTCACAACCATGCATAAGCGGCCCGTCCAAAGATCAATGGACGGGCCGCTTTTCGCATTGAGATCAAAACAAACCGGCAAAGGGCAATGGTGAGCCGGGCTACGGCCTCAACCTGACAAATCCCCCGTCCACCGGATAGTCGCACCCCGTGATGAAGGATGCCTCGTCGGAACATAGGAAAAGGGCCAGGCTGGCCACTTCTTCCGGGGTGCCCATGCGGCCAATGGGCTGGGTCTTGGCCAGTTTGTCGAACATTTCCCCTTCCCGGCCGGGGTAGTTTTTTTTCAAATAACCATCCACAAAGGGTGTGTGGATGCGGGCGGGTGAAATGCAGTTGCAGCGGATGTTGTCGGCGAGATAGTCCGTGGCGACAGATAGGGTCATGGTCAGCACGGCCCCTTTGGTCATAGAATAGGCAAATCGGTCGGGTATCCCGACGCTGCTCACGACGGAGGCCATGTTGAGGATGACCCCGCCACCGTTCTTTTTGAAATGCGGCACACAGGCAAACATGCCGTTGTAAACTCCCTTCACATTGACCTGGAACAGGCGGTCGAAATCCTGCACTGTCGTCTGTTCCAGCGTGCCGACATGGCCGATGCCGGCATTGTTTACCACGATATGGATGGGGTGCTGGTCTTGGATGGATTGCACCAATCGGATCACCTGTTCATGGTCGGTCACATCGCAGGCTTGAGCAGTGGCTTGGCCTCCTTCTGCCAGAATGGCTGCTGCCGCTTCCCGGACTTCTTTTTCTTTAAGGTCGAACAAGTGGACACGGGCACCTTCGGCGGCGAACCGTCGGGCAATGGCAAGGCCGATACCGCTTGCAGCACCGGTGATAATGGCAGTCTTGTTGTCGAGTTTGCGCATGGTGGAAGTTGTGTTTTGCATGAGGGATTACATCTGGAACAGCTTGTCCATCAGCACCCATTTCTCTCCAGGCTTGGCCCAGGGAAGGGGCTGTTGGAACTGCCACATCAAGGTTTCCCAGGCTTGTACCGTTGGGTCGGCGGCATCGGCTGCCGCTTTTTTTTCAAAAGAAAAATCCGCAAGGGTTTCCATGATCATGAAAAGGCGGTTCCCCGTGCGGTAAATCTCCAATGCTTCGATGCCCGCCGCCCGGAGGCTTTCCAGCACCTCCGGCCACACGCCGCCGGGCGCATGGTAGCGTTCGTAATCGGCGATGAGGGCAGGGTCGTCTTTCAGGTCGAGGGCAAAGCAATGGCGCATGGTCAGGATGATTTAATTTGATAGCCCCGCCAGCCATAATAAATGATGACGAGGAAACACAGGGCCGGCAACATGAAAGCCGATTGGTAGCTGCCCGTTGCGTCGGCGATGGCTCCCAGCATGGGCGGAAGTACCGCACCGCCCACAATGGCCATGATGATGAGCGAGGAACCGATTTTCACCTGGCTGCCCAGGTTTTTCGTGCCCAGTGCAAAGATGGTGGGGAACATGATGGACATGAAAAAACTGGCGAACAGGATGGCCGTCACCGCCACGATGCCGCTGGCCGCCTTCCGCTACCTGCACGAACGGCTGCCGCCGCCCGACGGCGTGCGCCGCCTCTACATGGACCACGGCACGACGGAGCTGGACGCGCTGTACGCGCCCTACCAGGCCTTCGTCGACGAGATCGTGCGCGAGCGCGGCTACACGGCGCAGGACAGCCTGCTGCGCAGCTTCCCCGGCACCGGCCACAACGAGCGCGCCTGGGCGGCGCGGGTGGACGTGGCCATCGCCTTCCTGCTCGGCGGGCGCTGAGAGGGTGAGAGGCCACCGAACCTGCCGCGGCGGTCAGGCAAACCGCCCCTGCAGGAACCAGCCGCCCGGCGCGGCCAGCCGCGTGCGGTACAGCCAGACCAGGGCGCCGTCCTCGGTGCGGGCGACGAAGTAGTCGCGCGCGGCGAGGTCGGCATCCCACCAGCCGGC
>JRYF01000573.1_pt1 | contig 15372 bp, 13 predicted proteins | sample 235331 | NCBI WGS metagenome assembly JRYF01 (sample SAMN03074217, study PRJNA261475) | activated sludge metagenome | biome: Wastewater Treatment Plant; feature: Wastewater; material: Activated sludge; isolation source: activated biomass of a wastewater treatment plant treating hydrocarbon... ...
CCGGAACGTGGTATTGCAGGGTTGCTGGCCCGGACGAGGGATTGGGGAATATGTTCAGGCTTCCCTGGAAGACCGATGTATTTTTTTCTCTGTCAGCCCCGCTGCGATATTCCAGGGGACAATCCTGTATTTCGAGCAGTTCCCTGGTCAGGTGTCCGTACAGGCCGATGGCCCAATAAACGGCCCTGCCGCCCTCCGCCGGGCATAGCTGGGCAATGGCTTCCAGTGTGGCCAACTGGGTCGGGAAAGGGAACATGAGCGTAAGGAATTTTGAAAGTAAAAAAAATAAAACCCGAAATCTCCAAAAGGGCAGGGTAAGCTGGGCCGGTCGGCCCGTCGGTTGGCGGAATGCAATCCGCCGGAAGCTGGGTAACGTGGGTATCGTTGTCATCGGTTTTCCGGAACGGGCGGGTTCCCGAAAACGCTGGGTGTGTTCGAACGGTTGCAATATAGGAGAGAAATGTTTGGGTGGCAACAGGTCGCATCCATTTTAACAAAACATGGTATTCCCGGCGGCAAGGTGTTTGCGGGTGGTCTGTTGCCTTAAAAGGAGTGGTATCGGACTTCAATTAAGTCGTAGTATCATATATCCAGGTATTCGATGCGTTTGATGACACCGCCATAGATTTTCCACTGGCCTTTTTCTTTCTTCAGGGAATATATCTGCACCGTCTCGTTTTTCCTGAAATCCACGCCATCCACATCCGATTTGGTGGTTTGCTGGACTTCCACCGTGGCAATGTCGTCCATTTTATAGAGGAGTTTCACATAGTCAATTTCGTAGGCGATGTCTTTGTCCAGGTTGGCGAAGAGCGTTTGGTGAAATTCATGGATACTCATATAGTTGGGCGATTCAGTGCTATAAGTGCGCATCACCATGTCCAGGTCTTTGGCCTTGGTAGCATAAGCGTTGGCGTGGATGAGCGATTCGATTTCTTTGTCCCTGATCGGTTCCTGCTGTGCGGTAGCCTTCATTTCGAGTGCTTTCACCTGGTCTTTGAATTGCAGGGTGTGGTGGCGTATCTGGTTCATCGAGACGACGGCTTCGTCGTAGCTGACGAGGTGGGCGTTCATTTTGTTCATCAGCTCATGGAGGCGACCCTTGAGCTGGATGAGATCGTTTTCCAGTTGGGCACTGCCTTCGTTGCGGGCCACGTCTTTCATCAGGTCAATGGCTTCCCCCAGCGCCTGAGCGGTGCCTTGTTCGATTTTTTCGGAAACGATAAACGAGATACTGCTGGTCATGATCTGTGATTTTATGTTGGCGTGGCATATTTGCACGTGCAAGGGTAATTCTAATGGCAAAGATACCCGTAAACCTAACGGATTTTTTTAAAAATAGCCACCGTGCTACCTTTGCTCTCTAAACCAGCCACCGACCATGACACATTCCCCTCATAAAGATACCTGCGAGGAAAACGCCTTTCGGGAACTCTTCACGGCCCATGCCCGGCATGTGCGCAATTTCCTTTTTTACAAAGGGGCTACCTCTGGGGAGGCGGAAGACCTGGCACAAGAGGCCTTCCTCCGCTTGTGGCGGGACTGCTCCAAAGTGCCCTTCGACAAGGCCAAAGGGTTTCTGTTCACCGTGGCCGGCAATCTTTTTTTGGATGAAAAAAAGCACGGGCAGGTCGTCCTCCGGTTCCAGCGGCAGGCCCCGGGCAATGAGTCGGATGCCGAAAACCCCCACTATCTGCTCGAAGCCAGCGAACTGCAAGACCGCCTCGAAAAAGCCCTCGCCCGCTTGCCAGATGGCCAACGCACCGTTTTCCTGATGAACCGCATGGACAAAATGACCTACCCGGAAATCGCCGAAAGCCTCGACCTCAGCGTGAAGGCCGTGGAAAAACGCATGAGCAAGGCACTGGCCGAACTCCGGCTCATTTTAAAGGGAATATGAAAAACGCCCGCCACCAGGTGTACGCACAGGACGAGTAGGGTAAACCCCGCCAAATTCGTTTTCAACAAAGGAGAAGAATCAAAGCAATGGAGAATAATTTTCAAGAAGACACGACCCTTGCCCGTTGGCTCGCCGGCGAGTTGACACCGGAGGAACTGGATGCCTTCCGGCAAAGGGAAGATTATGCCGATTTGGTCGAAATCGTCAAGGGAATGGAGGGCCTGAAGCTTCCCGACTATACCGAACCGGAGCAATGGGAACGGCTAAAGCCACAGCTTTCCAAAAAGCCGGAACAGCCAACAAGTGCCAGCGAACAAGCCACCCGTCCTGCTCCCAAAATCCGCCGGATGTGGCCCTGGCAGCGCATTGCGACCATAGCGGCGGCTGTGGCAATGGTGGCCCTCGGCCTGTGGTGGTTGGCAAGTGGAGACAATGGAAACGGCATCGGGGGCATCTGGACGGATACTTCCTTCAGCACAGGCCCCGGCGAACAAAAGCCCCACGAACTCCCCGACGGCTCCGTGGCCACCCTGAATGCCCAAACAGTCATCGAGTACGATGCCGGGAACTGGGACAACCAAAAAAGACTAACCCTTGCGGGCGAGGCTTTTTTTAAAACAAAAAAAGGAAAACGCTTTACCGTGCTGACGGAGCAAGGCAAGGTGGAAGTCGTCGGCACGCAGTTCAACGTCTATGCCCGCGACCATGAAATGGAGGTGAAATGCACCGAGGGCAAAGTGCAGGTGACAAACCCCGAAGGCACTGAGCGGGTATTGTTGGGAGCCGGTGAGCAGGTCAGCGTGATCGGCGGCAAGATGCAGCGGCGGCAGGGGCTGGCATTTTACCCCAACTGGGCCAAAGGCGAGAGCACTTTCCGCAGCGCTCCGCTGGAGCGGGTTTTTGGTGAAATGGAGCGGCAGTACGGCATCACGGTCGCCGCCGACAGCCTGGGCGAGCGCACTTACTCCGGGAAGTTCGTCCACAAGGATTTGGAAAAGGCCCTGCGCATGGTCTGCGGCCCGATGGGGCTGAAATGCGCCGTGAGCGGGGATACGGTGAGGGTGGGGTTATAGCGCCGAGGCTCAAGGTTCAAACAATTCTGCCACAGTAATGGCAAACCCCGGTATTGCCTTTTCGGCACTGCATATCGTTTTGTCAACGCATATTTTCACGTCCGTAGGGGAATTGTAAACATGCACTTCCCTGTCTTGTGGCAAAATGAGCCACACCACCTGAACGCCCGCTTTGAAGTATTCCTTCAACTTTTTGTGAACCAGGTAGAACCTATCGTTGTCGGATATTATCTCTATCGCAAAAGCGGTGACGGGTTGAAAATCCTCATTGGCGGCCTTTTTGATTTGTTCCGAATCATAATAGGCGATGTCGGGGATTCGGATTTGGGTTGCAGAAGTCCGGTTTTGGACTTCGCAAACCAAACGCCCTCCTTGTGCTGGTTTGGATTTTTCAAATATTCTGGTCAGGTTGTCCACCAGAAAAAGCTGCTTAGGTGTGATCATTTTGGTTGATTTTTCGATGATGCCATTGTTCCATTCGTATTTGAAACCGTCCTCCGGCTTCCAAAGCAGGTACTCCTCCAGGGTGGAAGGATAGGATGGCCCCGGCACAGGTTCTGGCTTGGTTCGCATCGGTTTGGCCCTTACCGGTTTTGCAATGGGCCTTTTCTCCAAAGTGGCTGCGGTCATCATTGTCATTGTTGCTTTTTTTGTAACTATTCAGCAGGGTTTGTTTTTTGTGAAAAATTGAATTTTTCACAAAAAAACCGATTCCAGAGAGAGGAAGAAGAAAAAATGAAATTTTTTCTTCTTCCTCTCTCCATGCTGGATAGTTACCTTTTTTTTGCAAACTTAGACAGAAAACAGGACAACCGCAACCTACTTTAGCGCCACAAAAAAGCTCACATGAAACAAACCCGCACGGGCTGCCTGCTCTTTCTGTGCCTGCTGTCGGGCGCGTTTCCCTTGTTTGCCCAAAGCGATCAGCCGCTCCTTTCGGCGCATTTCCGGCAGGCCGATCTCCGCGAGGTCATTTCCATTTTTGAGAAAAAACACGCCCTCTCCTTCTCCTTCGACGACGAGGCCGTGCGGGACATTCGCATCAATGCCCAATTTGCCGACGTGCCGCTGCGGGAGGCCATGCGCCTGCTCTTCGACGGTACAGGTCTTGATTTTGAAATCATTGACAACCAATATGTTTTGATAAAAAAAGCAGCGGAAACGGAGCGGGTGCTCTGCGGCAAAATCCTCGACCGTGAAACCGGCGACCCCCTCCCCGGTGCGACCGCCCATATCAGGAACTCACCTTATGGAACCGCTGCCGACGCGCATGGGAATTTCACCCTAAAGGGCCGTTTCAATAAAATGGACACACTGGAAATCAGCTATCTGGGCTATCGCCGGTTCGCCGTTAACGTTGGCAACTTCCCGGAACGGCCCTGTCCCGAATTTCGGTTGCAGGCCGAAACGCTCACTTTCCCCGATGTGATCATCTATGACTTTGCAACCGATATGCTGACGCTTGGTGAGCAGGGCAGTTTTCATTTCGACAGGAAAAAAATGCCTACCCTCCCCGGTTGGGGCGAGCCGGATGTATTGCGCACCCTGCAACTCCTGCCCGGCATCGGCAGTGCCGACGAGAGCGGTGCCCGCCTCAACGTGCGCGGCAGTACCCCCGACCAAAACCTCGTGCTGCTCGACGGCATCCCCATCTATCACACGGGCCATTTCTTCGGCCTGTACGATGCGTTCAATCCCTACATCGTGGATGGGGTGGACGCTTGGCGGGGCAATTTCGGCGCAGTGCATGGCGGGCGCAATGCCAGTGTGATTGACATTCGCACCAAAACCGGATTTTCCGACAAAACGCAGTGGGGCACTGGCATGAACCTGCTGAGCACACAGGGCTACATCATCGCTCCTTTGAAAAAAGAAAAGGTTTCGCTCCTTTTCGCCGCCCGCCGCTCTTACATTGATGGCCTGCAACAGACGGCCTACCGCAATTTTTTCAACCAGATTTTTCAAAACGGGAAAATTGACCTCCAGGAGGAGTACAGAAATGATGAATTCGTTACCTGGAACCCTGCCATCGCCTTTGGCGACGCCAACCTTAAACTGAGCTGGAAGGGCAAAAAACAACGCGAGAGCGCCGTCAGCCTTTATACATCCGAGGATCGGCTCGACTATCGCTTTGCCTACGACGACGGACTTTTTTTCTCAAAAACGGAAGACGTTATCCAGGCAGGCAACTTCGGCATGAGCTGGCAGCACCAGGCGCAGTGGTCCCCTGTGTTCAAGGTGAAATACAGCACGGCCCTGAGCAGCTACAACAACAACTACACCCTCCGCTGGAACGAAGCCGATCGCGAGCGGCCCTTTATCTACCGCTGGGAAACCAACAACAGCATGACTGATTTTTCGGCCCGCTTCCACCACGACTGGCAGGCGGGCGAGCGGCACCGTATGTCGTTCGGCTATCAGTTCAGCGCCCAGGAGGCTGTGGTTGTTTATCGCGATACCAATGCCGTGCGGCTGGAGGGCAACGTTTGGTCAAACGATACGGTGCGCAATGGGCTGCATACTTTTTATGCGGAATTTGCCTACCAGCCCAGCGACAAGTTCGGCTTCACTTTGGGTATCCGGGAGAACCGATTGCCTTCGCGGGGGCTATACTTTTCCGAGCCGAGATTGGGTTTCACTTGGCTGCCTTTTGGTCCCGGCACGGAGGAGGAAGGAAAGTTTACCGTGAAAGGCGGGATGGGCCGTCACTGGCAATTTGTTTTCCAGATAATTGATTTCGGCGATCTGGGCGTGGGCGAGCCGCTCTGGACACTCACCGACGAACTGCTTCCTGCCCAGGAGCTTTGGCAGTGGACCCTGGGTTTCAGCATTGAAAAGAAATCCATGCTGCTCGATGCCGAATTTTACAGGAAAAACAGCCGCAACCTCACCTCCCTCAATCTCCGCACGGACAGGGGCTTCGAGCGGCCGTGGTCGTTTGGCGGCGAATCCGTTGCGAACGGGTTCGACCTCCTGCTGCGCAAACGCTGGCGCGGGTACAGCATCTGGGCCGCCTATTCTCTCGGTAAGGTGACGATGCAGTTCCCCGAACTCAACGGCGGCTTTCCCTACCCTGCCCGCCACGACATCCGCCACCGGCTGAACTTCGTGAACATGGTCAACCTGAAGAAATGGGAACTCGCCGCCAATTGGCATGTGCGGAGCGGAACGCCTTACTCTATCCCCTCCGTCGTGCAGGTGCCCTGCCTTACCTGCACGGCCGACAGCCTCACCTGGGCGCTCGAATACGGCCGGTTGAATGCTGCCCGGCTCGCCCCCGTCGTCCGCCTCGACCTGAGCGCTACCTACAAATGGCAGAAGAAAAGGAACCGGGGAAAAGCAGGTCTCTCCATTTACAACCTGCGCAACCGCCGCAACCTGCTCGACAAGGAATTCCTGCTGGAAACCCCGCCGCACGATGAACCCCAATCCACTTACAAACTCCAGGAATTGGACAGGCTGGCGGCCAGGGTCACGCCCAGCTTTTTTGTGCTGCTCGAATGGTAGCAGCGCCTTGTGCCCATTATCCATTAACCATTTTGCGTTGTTGTTCATCCCTCACTTCCTCCCCGCCCCGTAAAACTGCATCCGCTTGCTGCAGGAAGTTCTTGCCCAGTGGCCAATGCCGAAATTGAACTCCAGCAGCACCTGGGCGAAAACAGGATGCGTAGGCTCGATGGAGTCGTAGGCCAGACTTTCGCCGGGGTTGGGGAAGCCCATTTCCGTACCGGCATCGCTGACAAAGTTCGTAAAGCCGTAGTGAAGCCGGATGCCCAAACCGAGCGAGAAGGTGTTGGAGCCTGCCAGGTAGCCGCCAAACCCCAAGGCTCCGGCCAGGTAGTTTTTTTCGTAAAACTGACCGGCATTGCTGACTTCAATGTCAATCATCGTCTGCTCCACCGAACGGACGAAAGAATACATCGGGCCGATTTCAACGTAAGCCCGGTTGCGGATGTAGCGGTACATGAGGTAGGCGTCAATGCTTTTCCAGCTAATTTCGTTGCGGAGGTCTTTCGTCACACCGGCATCAAATTCAAAATTCTGCCCGGACTGGTTGTACATACCTTCCAGGGCAAGGCCGTGAAAGGGGCCGAAGTTCAGGGAAATTTTAGCACCACCGCCATAAGTCGGCGTTACCAGGTACCGGTATTTGCTGTCGTCCAGGATGTTTTTGTTCAGGAGGAAGGAAGTCCCCCCTCCCCCTTTGAGGCTGGTTTCGAGCCAGATTTCCTGGGCACCGAGGGTGATGCAAAACAGGAGTGCGAGCAGGGTGAGGTTTTGTTTTTTCATGTCGTTGTTTCGTTGTGCAAATGACGGGGAAAAAATGTCCCTGCCAAAATAGAAATCTTTCGTCTCATGCCTATAATCTGTATTACAAATCGCTTCCAAGGCCTTCAACACGGCAAAAACTAATAGGCATTGGGGCGTTTTGTGCATTTTGATTGAATCTCTCTATCTTTGGATAAAATTCAATCCAGATGACTTCTCAAGAACTTCGCTTTTCCATCATCAACTACATCGGCTTTGGCATTGGCATTTTTAATTTCCTTCTACATGGGATAATTATCATCCCGCCTGCATGACAAGCATCACCACAGACATCTTTGGGAATGGGGACATTTGAGGGAAATGTTTTTGAAAAAAATCATCAAAAACCTCCAGTCATGCGAGCCATCCAAACCTTCCTCCCCTACCCCCGCCACACGGAAATCAAGCGCATTTTTGTAAACGCAAAACCGGAAGCGGCCTGGGAAACTGCCCGCCACTTCGACGCGGCGGAAATACCCTGGGTGAAAATGCTATTCGGCATTCGCACCCTGCCGGAGTGGGTTTTTGAAAACAAAGAACCCGAACCCATCTCCGTCGGCGTGGACGAGGTGACGAAAAGCGGGTCGGGTTTCCGGCTGCTGGCTGAAATTCCCGGCAGGGAGGTCGTCGTCGGTTCCGCCGGGCAATTCTGGCATTTGAACATACCTTTTAAAAATGTAGCGCCAGAAGATTTTGCCCAATTCAACGAACCCGGCTGGGGCAAACTCGCCTGGGCCATCGCCGTCGAGCCGTACCGCGACGGCAGCACCGTGTGCCTCGAACTGCGCACCACCGCCACCGATGAACGCAGTTGGAAAAACCTCAGCCATTATTACAACGTCATCGGCATCGGCTCGAAGCTCATCCGCTATTCCGCCCTCAAACACCTCGAAGCCACCCTCGGAAAAATGAAGCTGCCGGACACTGACACCATGACCCTGCCCGGCGACGAAATCATCGCTGAAACGAAATACTCCATCACCCAGGAAACCCTCATCGAAGCGCCACCTTCCATCGTCTGGCGCTACCTGATGCAACTCGGCTGCGACCGTGCCGGCTGGTACAGCATTGACCTGCTCGACAACGGCGGCAAACCTTCCGTGGACCGCATCGTGGAAGAATGGACGGACCGGCAGCCCGGCGACCGCCTGTCGGCGACACCCTCCGGGGATAGTTTTTTCGAGGTGTATCAGGTTTCAACAGAAAAACACTTCGTCATCGGCGGCGAATCGGAAAAGGCGCACGGGCTGTTGAGTCCCTTCAAAATGACCTGGGCCTTCGTGCTGGAACCTGTCGGCGAAGATGCCACGCGCTTGCTCGTGCGGGCAAAGATGAAGTCCTCGCCTTCGTGGGCGGAGTGGCTCGCGGGGAGGGTGATTTATCCGCCGGTGCATGGCCTGATGGAAGGGGTGCAGTTGCGGACGATAAAAAATATAGCGGAGCGGGATGCGCAGGTGCGGGAAGAGTACGCTATGGTTTAACATTTCAGATTTTACAGCCATGTTGAAAAAAACTTTGCTGGTGTGCGGTATCTTCTCCTCCCTGCTTTACGCCGCGATGACCCTGCTCATACCCCTGCTTTGGAAGGAGTACGATTCCGCCTCCCAAACGGTCAGCGAATTATCGGCCATCGGCGCCCCGACGCGGGCGGTGTGGGTCCCGCTTGGCATGTTGTACATCCTGCTTTTCGCAGCGTTCGGGTGGGGTGTTTTAAAAACGGCAAACGGAAACCGCCACCTGCGCACCACAGGCTTCATCATCCTGGTTTACAGCGCCATCAACCTATACTGGCCGCCCATGCATCTGCGCGGCCACGAAATGACCCTGACCGATACGCTCCATATCGTATGGGCCGGGATGGCGCTGCTCCTGATGCTGCTTCTGATGGGGTTTGGTGCGGCAGCACTCGGCAGGCAGTTCCGCCTTTACACCCTGCTGACTGTGGCCGTACACGTCGTGTTTGGCATTTTGACGGGCATCGAAGGCCCTGGTATTGCTGCCAATCTGCCAACGCCAACCATCGGGATTTGGGAGCGCATCAACATCGGCGCTTTTATGCTGTGGGTGGCGGTGTTGGCCATTGTGCTGTTGCGGAGAGAAAAAACCTACTTGCGAAGTCCGTTCACCAGCCCCTGACCACTGGCGAACGGACTTCGCCAGTACGACAAAACCAGCGGTGTTAAAGTGTAATTGCAAAACAAAAATGAACCCTCATGCCATCTGAATTTAACCGACTCATATCCCTCGGGGCGCTGGTGGCGCTGGCGGGCTACGTCCTTTCCGGCCCGGCAGGGTTTCTTTTGGTACAAATGACCCGTCCGCAACCGGCTTGGATTTCGGCGGCTGTTTTTGCCGAAAACTACCACGCTGTGCAGGATGTGCCCTATTATTTCGGGCTGCTGCTCATCGGCGGGATGCTCATGCTGGCCGCCGGACATTACCTGGCCGCTAAAAATGAAAATGGGAAAACCCGCTTCCACCTCCTGCTCGCCCTCGCCTGGACGACCGCTTTCGCCGCGCTGATTTTTTTCAACTACATCTGTCAGACCACCTTCGTGCGGCACCTTGCTTTGAACTATAAACCGGAATATGATGCGATAATTACCACGTTTTCCATGGCAAACCCCATGTCGCTTGCCTGGGCTGTGGAGATGTGGGGCTACGGTATCCTCGGCGTGGCAACGTGGCTGATGAGCGGGTATTATTTCAACAAAAACAAAGCAATTTACTGGCTGCTCATCGCCAACGGCGTGGTGAGTGTGCTGACGGTCGTTTTCACGGTGGTGGACATGAAATGGCTGCTGACCCCGGCTGGGCTGGCGGGCTATTTTGCGTGGAACGTGCTGATGATTGTGTTGATGGTTTTGATTTTCCAACACTCAAAAAAAGCTGCATTATGAAAATCAACAAAGAATGGCATGAACAAAACCGGATGCCAAAAAAGGGCCGTCAATTTACAGCAACGGAACATTATTTGACCACCACCACCTCTCCGCTCAGTATCACTGTTTCCAGGTTCAGCAAATCCTTGTAAACCAGCCGCCAAACATATACACCCTGATCTGCATTGTCGCCGTTCCACGCGGCCAAAGCATCGGTTGAATGGAAACGCTGGCCGCCCCAGCGGTCATAGATCGTCAGTTCCAGCACTTCGAAGTCGTTGCCAAAAGGTTGGAAAGTGTCGTTGATCCCGTCACCGTTGGGGCTAAATGAATTGGGCAGGTACACCTTGGAGCGACAATCAACCTTGAGGTGGAAATACTGTTCAAACTCACACCCGAAGGCATTCATTCCAACCTTGTACGTGCCTGCCGATGGGACCAGATAACTGGATGCCTGTAAAGTGCCATTTTCAAAATAAAAAACATCGGTGAGCATACTTTGCGGCACCAACAGAAAGGGCAGGTCAAGGGCACAGACAGTGGTGTCCATCGGCAATTGGAACGGTGAACCACTTCCTATAAAATCTGCAACAAAAGTTACGCTAACGCTGTCGGTCGCTTCACAAACTCCATCCGTAACAGTGACAGCATATTTTCCACTTGCGTTCAGCGGCAGTATTGCTCCTGTGTGTTGATTGCTCCACAAATAACCAGCCGGGCGGTTAGCTGCTGCGCTGATCTGATGCGGCACGTTGGGACAGAGCAGGCTATCGGCTTCGATGGCCACCGATAGCGGCGGCAGCACGGTGATACTGCGCTCGAAGTCCTTGCGGCAACCGAGTACCCAAACGGACTGGCGCAGTAGGTACTCCCCGGGTTCGTTGAAAGTATATGTGAACTCGAACGCATTGTGCAGCAGTGAGTCGAGGCCTGGGCCGATAAGTTCCCACTCCCGAGTTTGAGCGAGGCGGTTGTTGTCGCTTTGTGTAGTGGCGCTTTGCCCTGTGCAAAGCGTGTCAGGAAATGAGAAGGTGGGTAGCGGCGGTGGAGGAAAATCGCAAAAGGGCGTTAGGGTGTAGCTGACAGGTTCGATAAGGAGCGGCAAGTCCTCCAGGTCGAGCACGGGGTGCGGCTCAACGTGGAAACTGCCGAAAGTAACAGTGGTATCGCTCACGGTAAGGCAGGTTTGCAAGGTGGTACATCCTGCGATGTTGCCCGCCGGGTCAGTTTTTGCAACAACAGGTCGGGGATCGATGTTGCCTAAGCTATCAAAACCAAATGCCGATGCGATAACGAGACTTCCGTCGCTCAAGATTAATGGTCTTGGCGTGTAATGCGCATAGCCCTTTTGGCCAAGAATGTCGCCGTCGGCACTCAATTCAGCAAGTATGACCGGATATACACCCGTGGTTACACTTGAGAGGTACAGCCCGCCGCTTGGTGAAGCAGTGATGTCGGCAGTATAGTAGGGGAAGTTTTCACCTGAATATTTTTTCAGCCAAAGGAGATTGAAGTCATAATCTAACTTGGCAATGATGGCGGACTCTTTGTTGTCAGGATGAAATCCTACGTCAGTTTGCCGTTTGTCCAGCAGGTAAATGGCATCATCGGTGAAAAGGGATATGTCAAACGCCATGTGGTTTATCTTTTTCCATATTATTGGATTACCCTGGCTATCTAATTTTAACAGGACATGGGAAGAATGATGTTCTGGGCTGTCATTGACAATATAACCAGAAATATAAATGTCGTCGGCATTGCTAACGGTAATGCCCTGCGCTGTCACAAAAAGATTGTTGACTTGCAGGGAATCTTTTAGCAAAAGGCCTTTTTTCCAAATCGTATTTCCATTGCTATCCAACCGGAACAACTCAAATATACCAAAATTAGGATAAAAGAAGTTACTGCTAACAAACCCTCCGCTAACACCATTGAGTACAAGCATATCACCATTGCTGGCAAGGGAGAAATTGGGAAAATCCAATTTTATCGGAACTGTAAAAAATTTTTTGCACCAATAATCACCAGTTGACATATTGAGTGCAACCAAGTGCGATAGCTCCGTTGTTTTCCCAATAATGTAAGCCCAGATGCCTTTATAGGCTACATCACTGACAAAGTACCCACTATTGCTTGAAGACGCGCTTGGATAAGCAAAACTGTAGCCGGAACACACCCCATTTGTTAATTGCACCACTGACTGGGGGTTATGAAGGTACTTTTTTCTCAACACCAGAGAAACCTCTTTATTTTCATTGGCAAGAATAGTAACTGTACCAAAGATGTTGTCAACTTCCATTTTGTATTGATAGGAGTTGGACTGGCCAAAAACGTGAGTTGAAAATTGAAAAAGAATTGCAATTAGACAGTAAGATGTATAGCTCATGAATGGATTTAATTGAACTCATGTTCCCTGTATGCTGCGGGTACAACTAAAATGTCGAGGTAAGAGAGTGCGCTAAATAGCCCTAATTACTTTTCAGTGCAAAGGGGACAGGAACGCAAATTTTTTAGGCATTTCCGCTTCCGAAATAGTACACCTGGAAAACAAAATGGAGGCCAGTTATTCATAAAAAACTACGAAAGCATTAAATCCATCAAAACTGCCGCACATCGTAATGCTGAAGAGGAAGATATAGCCTTCCCTATTTTCCAGAAAAAATCACCTTGCTATATATGTCTTTCAGGAAAATGGGCTGACCAGCCACATCAAAGGATTCCTCCATTTTGTAATAATCCCTGTTTTCCCAAACGGCACTCTCCCCTACCCTGCTGTAAACGGAGACAAAGGGATGCTCCTGTTCGATATAAACGATGTGTTTCAGGGAAGGAATCTGTTTGTAATAAGGCAGTTTTTCGTTCCAATCCCGCGCATAAGTACTGGGCGAGAGGACTTCCACGACCAGCCAGGGGTTGGTGTTGGCGGTCAGTCCTTTGCGCAGGGTGTGCAGTTGAGGTTCGCCTTTCACCACGTGGGCATCGGGCGCGTAGTCTTTATCAAATGCCGGAATGTAAACGTGGCGGTTACTGCCACGAACTGCCATGTCTGGCTCGTTGGCCAAAGCCGAAATCAAGCAAGCGCCAATATACATGACGATTACCTCGTGGGGGTCGGAAGCGATGCTCATAAGTATGATTTCTTCGTTGTCGTATTCGATTTGATAATCACATGCGGCCAGCAAGTCGAGGTATTCTCGCCAGCTCGCCGGGATGCGGACGGTCTCAGGCCCCAATTCGAGGCGGTCTTCTATGGTGACGGGAAATTGTGTTTCGACGCGCATGTTGGTAGTTTTTTACAAAGATAGCTTTTTTGACCCAAAAAAAGCGGCCCACCGGCCGACAAAAATCATCCGTCCCTCTGCCAAAAATCAGCTTACTGCCCAGGCAGCATGAATAGATTCGGCCCATAAAACTATCCATCATGCAAACCATCACTTCTCAGGCCTTGTTTTCGGAGGCCAATCAATTGCTGACAGCCGCAGAAGCGGAATTGGAAAAAGCCGAAGAGGATGTCGTGAATCACCTGATTTGCCACAACGCCCGGCAGTCCATGGCCAATTATCTGAGCGGGTACCTGCTGGATCACGGGGGGCATCTTCCCTTCCCTGCTTCGCTGGAAAAACTCCTGGAAAAATGCCAGGCCCTCGATGCGCGTTTCCAGCAGATCGATCTGTCCCCCATCCATTGCCGTTTCGACACAAACGACCGGGAATATTGCCTCGACCACAAAACGGTCGGCGGTTGCCTCCACATCGCCAAGCAAGTACAGGCGCTGCTGAGTCCCCTCCGAAAAGTCGGTACAGAGGAAAAAAACTAACAGAGAGAGAATTTTATCTGAAGAAAATTCTCTCTCTGAATTTTCTTCTGTCTGTACGATGTACTACAACTTGAAATGGCTCTTCGGAGTGAACGCACTGCTGGAATGACAAAGGTCAGCACAGCGCCGGACAATCGTCATCCCGCCCATTTTCCCGCACGGGGTACATTCGTTCCAAATTAACCGTTTTCCATCCTCTGGATGAAGTTCGTGAAAACATGAACAGCATTTTAACGGCGGGCAAATGGACAAGCGCCAGCGCGCTTTAGCAAGCCTTCCGGCTTTTCAACACCTTGCCGGAAGGCTGAATCAACAAAGTTTTCATGCCCTTCATCGGAAGGCAAAATAAAAAGAAATGAACCTGTCAACCACCTACATGGGCCTCCAACTGCGAAGCCCGCTCATCGTTGCCGCCTCGCCCCTGTCGGAAAAATTGGACAACATTAAAAAGATGGAGGAAGCCGGGGCGGGTGCGGTCGTCTTGTTTTCGCTTTTTGAGGAGCAGATCCGCCAAGAGGAGGTCGCCTGGGCCTACCTCACAGGCACCGGCCCGAACAAACTGCCAGAAGACCTCGCCTACCTCCCGCCCATCGGCGATTTCAGATATGGCATTGACGGCTACCTCGAACTCATCCGAAGGGCAAAGGAATCCGTGGAAATGCCCATTATCGCCAGCCTCAACGGAATTACGCCGGGCGGGTGGGTGGAATATGCCAAATCCATGGAACAGGCAGGGGCGGATGGCATCGAACTCAACGTCTTCTTTGTGCCCGCTGACATTCACCTGCGCGGGCAGGACATCGAGTACCGCTATCTGGAAATTCTCAAAATAGTGAAATCCGCCGTGACGGTCCCCGTCGCATTGAAGTTGAACCCCTATTTCAGTGCGTTCGGCCATGCAGCCACACAGTTCGCCAGCGCCGGAGCCGATGCGCTGGTGCTTTTCAACCGCTTTTACGAACCCGATTTCGACATTGACACGCTCGAAATCGTGAACTCCCTGGAGTTGAGCACTGCCGAAGAAATTCGGCTCCCCCTGCTTTGGCTGGGCATTTTATACAATAAAGTTAAATGCTCCCTCGCCGCAACATCAGGGGTACAAGGCGCTCCCGAAGTCATCAAATTCTTGCTGGCCGGCGCCGATGCCGTCATGGTTGCTTCTTGTATTTTGAAAAAAGGCATTCCCTACATCTATCAAATCCTGGCCGAACTGGAAGAATGGATGCAGGCACGCAACTTCCGCTCCGTGACAGAGATGCGGGGCGTGTTGAGCCAGATGCAGGTAAAAGACCCCACCGCTTACGAACGGGCGAACTATATCAAGTCCCTCAAGGGGTATAAGGTGGGAGGGGTTTGATGCGTTTGAGGTGCCCTTTTTCATCCCGCAGGGAA
>JRYF01002486.1_pt1 | contig 15332 bp, 17 predicted proteins | sample 235331 | NCBI WGS metagenome assembly JRYF01 (sample SAMN03074217, study PRJNA261475) | activated sludge metagenome | biome: Wastewater Treatment Plant; feature: Wastewater; material: Activated sludge; isolation source: activated biomass of a wastewater treatment plant treating hydrocarbon... ...
GGTTGAGAAGAGGAATTTGTTGATCGGTGCGGTTGCAGTTCAGGCAAACGGGTTCGGTCATGGGATGCTCCTGATGGGGATAACGGGCGAAGTGTACCATGATGAAACGTCTCGAAACCGTGATTGGTTCCGAGACGTTTTCGTAAGTGGTCGCAATTACAACTTGCTACGGTATCAATAATATTTTCCCCTTCGACTGCCGTCCTTCGAGATAACGATGCGCCTCTGCGGCTTCTACAAGCGGAAAGGTTTTATCAATATGCACTTTCAATTCACCAGCCGCGATCCATTTGAACAGGTCGTTCACCCGCCCCATTAACTCGGTGCGGTCGGCGGTGTAGTGCGCAAGGAATGGACGGGTCAGGTAGATCGACCCCTTTGCATTCAGAACCTGTGGGTCCAGAGGCGGGACAGCGCCGGACGAGGCGCCATACAGAACCATATAGCCCCGCCGTCTAAGGCAGTTCAGGCTTTTGTCGAAAGTATCCTTGCCGACAGAATCATAAACGACATCCACGCCAACGTTGTTCGTCAGTTGTTTGACTTCAACGTCGAACTCGGTCTGGGTATAGAGGATGACATCGTCCGCGCCCGCCTCGCGCGCAAGAGCGGCTTTTTCCTCCGTGGACGCCGTTCCAATCACGCGCGCCCCGCGTCGCTTTGCGATCTGTACGAGCAGTTGACCCGTCCCGCCGCCAGCCGCGTGCACGAGGGCAGTATCGCCCTCTTTGAGCGGATACGTACTGAAGGTCAGGTAATGAGCCGTCATACCCTGAATCATCACCGCGGCCGCCTGCCGAAGGTCCACTTCGGCAGGGACGGGGACGAGTCGCCACGCCGGGGCAATTGCGTACACGGCGAAGGAACCCAGCACACTGGCATAGACGACGCGGTCGCCCGGTTTGACATCCGTCGCGTTGGATCCCACGGCGTCCACTGTGCCAGCCGCCTCTTGTCCGAGCGTGAGCGGAAGCGCTCCCTGATACCGTCCGATGCGGTGATAGATGTCAATGAAGTTGACGCCGACCGCTTCGATCTTGACCCTCGCTTCGCCCTCCCCCGGTTCTGGCGCCGGTACGTCTTCATATTTCAACGCTTCGAGTCCCCCATATTGATGCACACGGATTGTCTTCATGGTTTCTCCTTGGGGGTGAGTAAACAAGTAGACAGGTGTTTACTTGTCCACCTGTTTACCTGTTCACTAAAAGATCGCATCCATCAGATCCCGTTCCCGTAATAGGCGTCGTTTCCAATTGTTGATGAGCGGAACTACGAAAGGCAGGAGCCGCATGCTGTAATACGGCGGCAGGATGGGCAGACCAAGCAGGTCTCCGAAACTAATCAATACGAAGAGATGCTCCAGACTGCCGCGATGCCGCGCCAGATTGCGCACCTGGTCGTGGATTGCCATGCCATAGATGATCTCCCGCAGGGTGCGGCTCATGTTCCGCTTCTCCCGCGCGTACGTCATGCAAACAGCGCGTCGCCCATTCGCGTTAACGAATCTGTGCCTCGGACTTCATTCTCATAGAGCGGAAGTTTTGCACGCACCATGCCGTCGAACTTTTCCCAGATATCTTCCATGTGACGGTCCTGCATCGCCACGCGATTCTTGACGAAATCCGGCGACTGGTCATTGACCTGTTTGCGGTCGATCAGCATGTTGACGATCACGCCGCCGACCGGAATTCCAAAGTCATGGAACCAGCCGATGAAGCGCGTGATGACGGCAATGGGGAGCGCTTCCGGCAGGGTGACAAAAAAGAAGGACGTCCGCTCCGGATCGGTCAACATTTCGCGAGCCTTGCCCATTCGGTCGCGGAATGCCATCAGATACTCCATCAATGGGTCTTTTTCCTTTTTCTTGGTGAAGGAAAGCAGTTCGCGCAGGGAGCGGGCTTCTTCACGGCTCTTCAGCATCTTGTTGACCCACAGCGAATAGACCTGGGACATGCCCAATAAGCGGCGGGCATTGGCTGTCGGAGCGGTGTCGAAAACGTACACATCGTACTCGCCGCCCAACATCAGGTCTACCATGTTCTCGAACATCGCGGATTCTTCGAATGCCGGGTTCATCGTTGCGGATTCCACAAAATCCTCAGCCTTGGTGGAAATATCGGCGAATTTCAGGAACCACTGGATCTTTTCGCGGATCTCCTGTTTGGAGCGCTCTATGGTGTCCTTTGTGTCGATCTCATATGCCCAAAGGTTCGGCACACCGTTGACCGCGGTCGGCTTCCCGAAGACATTTTGCCCCAATAATCCGCTCAGGCTGTGGACGGGATTGGTGGATGCCAGCATGACGCGTTTGCCCTGTTTCGCCAGCCAGATGGCGGTCGCGCCTGCCATGGCGGTCTTACCCACGCCGCCCTTGCCGCCGAAGAAGAGGTAACGAAGAGAATCGTGCTTCCTGACATAAGCCTGCATTGTAGTTTCGATATCTTTCATGGCTGATTCTCCTTATTTTCCATACATGATTTCAGCCAGCTGCCGAATCATATCCAGTCCGGTCACATCACGTTCCAGTTCCGGGACGTGTGCCGCCACCTGATTGCCGAACATGGTCTTGATCTGATCAAGGTACTTGTCCTGCATCTCGATGCGGTTTTTCAGGTATGCTGGAATGTTCTGCTGAAGCAGTTCGCGTGGCACCACGCGGTTGACCACATAGCCCATGATCGGCACGTCGAATTTGGCGAACAGATCTGCCGCTTTGTTGGTATCTATCAGGATCATCTCCTCGGGGATGATGACAAAGAAGAAGCCGGTCTTTTCCTTGTCGGTCAGAATACCGGACGACGCATTGATGCGGGTGCGTATGTATTGGAGTTCCGTGAGGATCTGGTCTTCCTCTGTTTCCTTCTCGCGTTTCAGGCGGGATACCATCTCCTCATACTCCCGCATCTCCTCGCGCAGTTTTGTGATCTTGTTGATCCACTCGTCGTACACTTTCGCCATGCTCAGGTAGTACAACGCATGACCGAGCGGCACGAGATCGTAGATGTAATAATCGTACTCGCCGCCCACAACGATATCCACCACCGCATCGAAGATGGCGCTCTCTTCCATGGCAGGCTCGGCGGAGGCTGCCTGAATGTACTGCTCGATCTCCTCGGGGACCTCATCAAAACCGTACATGTCNNGATTTCCTGCGCCCATAGATTTTCCATGATCTTTACGGGACCCTTGCCGAAAATATCCTTCTGGAAAATGTCGGAAAGGCTTGCCTGCGGGTCCACGGAGAAGACCAGCACTTTCTTTCCTTGTTGGGCAAGCCAGTAGGCGGTTGCGGCGGAAAAGGTCGTTTTCCCCAACCCCCCCTTGCCGCCGAACATGATATAGCGTCGTTCAGGGTGTTCTTCAAAGATCTTTTTCAGTGACATTGTAATGTCTCCTAGAACATCGCATCAGAAACATCTTTTTCGCGCAACAGACGCCGCTTCCATGTGGAAATTTGCGGCACCACATAGGGAAGCAGCCGCAGGCTGTAATACGGAGGCAGGATCGGGATACCGATCATATCTCCCATCGTGATCAGGATGAAGAGATGCTCCATGCTGGCGCGCGTCCGCAGAGCATAGCGGCTCATGTCGTGCGAAGCCATGCCGTAAATCACTTCCTTCATGTTCTGCAGAAAACTTTTCTTCTCAGGTTTCTTGTCTTCCTGGCTCATATTGAGGCTCCTTTCAGTCTTTCTGTGTATGCTGGATGTTAGAGTCCGTCCAGGTGATAGTCATGCTCGTCGCTGAATTCGCGTTCGCGCAGTACGCGGCGTTTCCAGGTTGCTATATGAGGTACCACATAAGGTAATAGACGAAGACTGTAATAAGGCGGCAGGACAGGCACGCCGATCATATCCCCCACGGTCCCAAGCATGAACAGGCTTTCGAGACTGGCGCGCATTTCAAGAGCATGCTCGGCAAATTCCATGCCAAACAAGCCGTATAAGAATTCACGCGCCGCCTGCCGAAACGATTTTTTTTCTGGTTGACTCACGCTGTTCATATTATACTCATGCCCATCTGTCGAATTTGAGGTGTTCTGTGAATGTAAATGCACAAACGATAGTCATTGCCGCGGTTGCTGTTTTCATGGGATGGTTTGCCATCGGCATGATCTATAACCTGCGGCGCGGCGACAAGGTTCTGAAATGGATGCAGGATGGCCTGCCGCTTATCGGTCAACGCACCACCTTTCGCTGGCTGGGCACCTCGGTGGCAGAGATGGGGATCGCAAAAGCCAGACGCCCATTCCACCGCATGGATGTGCTGCTTGTCCTCAAGCCGCGCGATGTTTTCTGGATGACGATCATCGCGTTGCTCCAGAGACGCGACGACATCGTGATCTATCGCGCCGCCCTCGGCACGCCTCCTCTTCTGGACCTTGAACTTGCCGACCCAAAAACCTGGAGCGGACGCGAAGCCTTGGGCAGGGTGACCAGGCGCGGCTGGGAGGGAACCGATTACCACGGTCTGCGGCTGATGGCGCCCAAAGGGTTGCTCAACCTGGCAAGGGATACCCTCGACCAGCTTGCTTCCCCGATGCAGGCGCTGTCGCCGCGTTATATACGCCTCAGCCTGCGCAAGACCGCGCCAAACCTGGAAATCCATCTGCCATTCCCAAACCCGCAGGAAACAGACGCAAGGAACCACTTCCAATCCTTGAACAATCTCGGACGCGCCGTAGGCGAGCGAGGCTGATCCAAGGGGTCCCACCGCGAGGGGAGACGCGAATTTTCGCGTCTCCCCTTGATTTGTTTTTAAAGGACAGGGTTAATCTGCCGCTGCTGCCGCCTTCTTGGCGGGGGTTTTGGTGTAGCGTTGATAGGCTTTATAGCCGTCCCAGCCGATAATGAGCGCGGTGATGAACAACAGCACGGCAATGACGATCATCGCCCATGCGCCTGCCGCGGCTGACCCGCCTCGCGGCACGATCGTGACGAACAGGTTGCGCGCTGTAACCAGCGTGGCTGCCAGTGTGGTGATGTACATGAACAGGGTGGGCCACAGGGCGAACGACGGATTCTTCTTCTGTTCCCTCAGCCAGACCGTCACGATGAGCAGGCTGAGAGCGGCCATCAGTTGGTTGGCTGCGCCGAACAACTGCCACAGATACACCCAGGTGCCTGTCAGGACTAGCAGGATCGTGAGGAACATCGAAACGATGGTCGAGACGTGCATGTTCTTCAACGCCGGGATGACATCGCCTGCCCACTCCGAGAGTGTCACGCGCATGACGCGGAAGACCAATTGCGTCACGGTCAACACAATGACCATGAAAGCGCCGAACCCGAGAGCCGTTCCGAATACGAGGAAGTTGTCGCCAAAGAGGACGCTCAACAGGTTGCCGACCCCTGCCGCAAACCGGCCTGCGCCGCCGCCTGTACCCACGATGGAAACAGCCACCAGCGCCAGCAGGGCGAGCGTGTTCTCGGTGAACATCGCGCCGCCGCCAACGGGCAGACCGTCGGTCTCATATTCTAACTGGCGGGCGGTGCCGATCGATCCGATCAGCGCATGCCAGCCTGAGATCGAACCGCAGGCGATGGTTACGAACAGCATGGGCCAGAGCGGCTGCCAGGCTTTGGTCGCATCATAGACAAAGCCCCAGGTCTTGAGCGGTTCCAGCGCGAAGGCGCCGATTTCCGGTTTGATGAAGGGCGCCAGGACCGCGCCGAGAGCGCTAAGTCCAATGGTCAGCAGGGTGATCCAGAAACCGATGTAGTTCACGGGTTGGGCGAAACGCCAGATGGGCAGGGTCGCCGCGAGATAGGAGAAGACCAGCAGGAACAACGCCCAGAAAAGATACGCCGGCATGGTCTTGATCTCTCCCGTATCGGTGTTGTAGACCGCTGTCGATGGGCGCACCCCTTCCGCATTCGGCGCAGGGATGCGCGGATCGGCGTTGGTTGGGTCTGTCACGACCATGACCGCCTGATCGCCGCTGATCTTGTTGATCGCATTATTGAATGCAATGACCGCGGAACTGACCGGTCCCTGCGTGAGATCCAATCTGCCTTCAGCATTGACGGCGCGGAATGGACCAAGCATCATCGCCGCCAGGGTGACAACGACGACGATGGCTGTGACCAGGATCAGGTCCATCTTCCACTTGTAGAGCATCTGTCCCGCCAAAAAACCCATGATGCCCAGCATGACGATGCCCAAGGGGACATCCGCGCGGGCGGCAAGCAGGGCAGACATGATGCCCATGAAGGCTCCAGCCACCAGCATCAGATAGAAGAAAATGAAGGTGAACAGGATTGGACGGGTGCGGGGTGAGATCAATTTATGGCTGACGGCGCTCAGGCTGTTTCCGTCGTTACGGACGGCGACCATGATGGCGCTGTAATCGCTTACCCAGCCGATCAGCGAAACGCCGATCAACAGCCAGGCAAGCGCCGGCGCCCAGCCCCAGATATTCGCCGCCGTAATGGGACCCACGATCGGTCCAGCGGCTGCGATCGACTTGAAATGATAGCCGTACAATACATTGCGGCTGGTCGGCATAAAGTCCACGCCGTCCATGTACATTCTGGCTGGCGTAGCCTTTTTGGGATCCGATTTGATGACGTCCCGGTCGATCTGCTTGGCATAGAAGTTGTATGCCAGGTAGATGACTACAACGGCAAGAACAACGACCCAAAGAGTATTCATAACGTAGACCTCCGTTCGCATGTTGCTATAGACGAAATTGACAGATATTCGTACTTATGGGCCAGCAGGGTGATTTCTCCTCGTCCCCTTGCTGGCTCGTGAAAGAACTGGTTTCCTTCCATCTACCTCCTTTCAGCGGGTCCCACTGGTGCATTCATACTTCCATGTGTCGACTCGCCAGTTGTTGGGCGATTTCCTCGCCCGCGGATGACAACATTCGACTGCCGATAAATCGTGATCCACCATCCACAATGACCGCCGGATAGCGGCGGGCATTGTATTTCAACGATTTGTAGAATCCTTCGATGGATGCCGCATCGATCACCTTGAGAACGACCTTGTCGCAGTGCACCCGGAACATTTCCCTCACCCAGTCGGATACCTGCTGATACTCGCGCGTCAAATCCTCGGGCAGACTGCTCTCCAACTGCTCCTCGTGCGTGCGATTGGATTTTCCCATTTCCTGCCATGCCACCTCGCAGTGCATGCAGTGGTAAAAGGCTGTCGGCGCGTAGGCAATGATCTCAACCAGTAAGGGCTCGGTCATATCATGCTCCCGTAAAACAAAAACGCCAGTGAGCCTCCCCTTTGCTCAATGGCGTCATGATGCGGCTTCCAGACGGGACGGCCATGTCCTGCCCGTTTTCGGAGATGAACCAAATTTGACAAACTTTTGACGAATGCGACATCCTTTGCCTCGAAAAAGCGAAACCAGATTGCCACAAAACTTGCCGATATTTCGTCTAAAACGGTGATTATTGATTAATTTTACAAATCTAAGTCACAAAAGTCAACTGATATATGTAACTTTCTGAAAAACTGAGGGTTGAAGCAGGGCTAATTTCTTGCTTTCAGTTCCACAGGTAGGAGCGAAGCGTAGATGAAATCCGCAATCGGGGTGGGAATATCCAATTCGCGTCCCTTGCGCCCGATTACGCCGACCATCGATTCCAGTTCCGTCCTGCGTCCCGCCTCCACATCGAGTTGCATGGATGCCTTGATGTGCGGGGCGGCGTTGTCCATGAAATCCAGCGATTTCTGAACGACATCTTCATCGAGGAATATCCCCTGCGCGCGCGCCACAGCCACAACCTCCTGCATCAACCCGATGATCTTGGCGCGGGTTTCGGGAACCGAACGATACTCTCCCATGGGCAGGCGCGTCAGGGAGCCGAAACTGCTGGCGGAGGAGATGAAGACGAACTTCGTCCACAGGATCTTGAGAATGTTTTCGGAGACCTCGACTGTGGCTCCAATATTTTTCAACACCTCATGAATGGATTGGATGCGCTCTGAACGGGAGCCATCCAATTCCCCAAAGACGATTCGCCGGAACTGCGAAACCTGCTTGATGACCCCGGGCGCCTCCACCGCGGACGAGAGCCAGGTCGCGCCGCCGATGACATGCTCCACGCCGACGATTTTCCCGATCCGCTCCACAGCATCGACGCCGTTTTGCAGGCTCAATACAGCCGTCTGTGATCTGATCGCCGGGCGGATGGCTTCCGCCGCCTCATCCGTGTGATAGGTTTTGACGCAGAACAGGATGAGGTCCGCGCCCTCGACCTCGGCAGGATTATCTGTCGCTTTTGCTGGTGAAACGGTGAAATCGCCATGAATACTTTTGACTTGCAAGCCGTTCGCACGGATGGCTTGCAGATGCGCGCCGCGCGCAATGAACGTCACATCATTTCCCTGCTGTGCAAGTAAACCGCCGTAATATGCCCCAACTCCGCCGGTTCCCATGACCATGATCTTCATATTTACTCCTGTTTCTGTGCATTAATGTATAGCACGGTTTTGTCTCAAATGGCTTCAATTTTTTGTTCGATCACATCTCCGTCCGACCAGTTGCCTTCCACCCATTTTGCCACATTTTGCAACGCGGATTGTAAAAATGCGCCGTCATTCCCGACCATGGCGCAGACAATGACCGCCTCGTCCCATTTGTCCTGAAGATCCATTTCAGCGACCGAAACGTTGAACTCGCGGTGCAGGCGTGAGATGAGCGGTTTGATCCGTCCGCGTTTTTCCTTTAGAGATGTGCAGGCAGGTAAATGGAGGTGGATGGTAAGTGTGGAGAGCATCTGTTTTTTTCTTGTAGTGGCGACTTTAGTCGCTCTATGGACGGCTGAAGCCGTCACCACCGTTTTTATTTCATCGTCTCACGCATTCTGCCCGCCAATACTGCCGCATCTTCGTCACTGCACGAGTCGTCTCGTGCCAGGAATTTCATCCCCTTCTCGGGGTCGTCTTTTCGGTGAGGCACCAGCCACGAATGGAAGTGCGGCGCGCCTTCCATCAGCGTGACCTGGTAAACGCGCTCCGCGCCGGTGTGCAGTTTGAGCGCGTGATAGATTTTCCTCATCACATTCCCAAGCGATGCGGACTCTTCATCCGTCATTTCGGCGTAATCCAAAAAGTGACGCGTCGACTCGATGAACAATGTCCCCAGCGGACCCAACTTCCCCGGCGCGTGGCAGACCATCCAGTGCTCGTCTTCGTAGATGTATCCACCGGGTGGCGAGGCTTCTTGTCCATTATGTTTGCGGCAGATGAAACAGTTTTCCATTCTACATCGTGGCTCCCGATTTCCGAATGTTTCGACAGGCTCAACACAAGTTTACGAATTACCAATTACGTTTTACAATCCCTCGCATGGACATCGAAACCGCCTACAACAAAGCCCTCGATTACCTCTACTCCTTCGTGGATTATAGCCTCAAACATTCGTCCGAACTTGCCAAGGCGGACTTCAACCTCGACCGCATGTTCGCGTTGATGGAGTCGCTGGGCGAGCCGCAGAAGAAATATCCCATCATCCATGTGGCGGGGACGAAAGGGAAGGGGTCGGTCTCGGCGTTGTGCGCGTCCGCGTTGCGGGCGGCGGGCGCCGCCCTGACTGGCGAAGCCGTGTCGAAGGGATACAAGGTTGGGCTTTATACATCACCGCATCTGCTGGATTACACGGAGAGAATTCAAATCAACGGCGAGCCGATATCGCATGAGCAGTTGATCGAGTTGGTGGAAGAGATCAAACCGCATGTGGCGAAGATTCCCAAACTGACCACCTTCGAGATCACCACCGCGCTGGGCTTCATGGCGTTTGCAAAATTCGGCGTGGACGCGGCGGTTCTCGAAGTCGGCTTGGGCGGGCGGCTGGATGCGACCAATGTCGTCATGCCGAAGGTTTCGGTCATCACCTCGCTGTCGTACGATCACATGGCAGTGCTGGGAGATACGCTGGCGAAGATCGCGGGAGAGAAGGCGGGGATCGTCAAGCCGGATGTGCCGGTGGTTTCCTCCCCGCAAAAGGAAGAGGCGCTCGAAGTCCTGGAGCGTGTAGCCAAGATAGGAGGATGTGAGTTCACGCTTGTTGGCAGGGATGTACGGTTTGGAAAAGTTGAATCGTCGCTCGATGGACAATCGCTTCGCATCATTGACGACCTTCGACCTGTGACTTTGGACCTTCGCCTTCCCCTCCTCGGCGACCACCAACTCGAGAATGCGGCTGTTGCCTGTGCCGCCCTCAAAGCGAGCGGACTCGAGATTTCGGACGAAGCCATACAAAAGGGATTTTCCCAGGTAAAATGGCGCGCCCGCTTCGAGATTGTAAGACGCAATCCGCCCGTGATTTTCGACTCGGCTCATAACCAGGATTCATTCGTCAAACTGCGGCAGACTCTCGACGAATATTTCCCCGGCAGGCAGGTTACCCTCATCTTCGGCGCGTCGGAGGATAAGAACCTCCCCGGCATGTTCGCAGAGATGAAACCGAAGATTAGGCGACTCATTGTCACACGTGCGGACCATCCGCGGGCGCTCGAGGTGGAGAAAATTCTCGAGTTGGCGGAGCAGGCTGGTGTGGAGTCTGAAGCGGTCAATCCTGTTGAGTCCGCTTTGGCGCGGGCATTGGAGTTGTCAAAGAATGATGGTAGCATTGTCCTATCCGCCGGCAGTATGTTCGTCACGGCGGAGGTCATGCAGGCATGGAATAAATTAATGTCGTTGCGAGGAGGGCTTTAGCCCGACGAAGCAATCCCCGCTGCACAAGGAGATTGCTTCGCTCCCTTTGGTCGCTCGCAATGACATGAGGAAAATATGAGTCACCCAAAAGAATGGTACGAAGAAGAAGATAATTTTGACCTGACCCTCTCGCAGCGGACGGAGGAGTTGTACCGCATCCCGAACCTCGAGCCGAAAGCCGACGGCATGATCGAAGCCGCGGTGCTGCCGTTGCGCGACCTGATCATCTTCCCGCGCATGGTCTCGCCGATCTTCGTAGGGCGTGAGGCTTCATTGCTGGCGGTCGAGGAAGCGCAGCACAAGGGACTGACCGTCATCGGGCTTACCCAGACCGATCCCGATCAGGACCGTCCCGGTGTGGGCGATTTCCTGCCGATCGGCGTGTAGATCTCAGTAGTCCCCCTAAAATAAAAAAAAAAAAACTCGCACTCCGCCCTTGTGCAAGGACGCCGCCGCGTGGAGATCGTCGAGTTCGTCCGCACGAAGCCGTACCTCGTGGTGCGAGGACGCGTCGTTCCTGAACCTCAGACCGCTGACCGCCAAACGCAGGCTCTCATGCGCTCGGTTCTTGACCTGTTCGACCGCTGCGTGCAATTGGACCGCGCCATCCCTGAAGAGGCGCATCTCTTTGCGATGAACATCTCGGAACCCGGCTGGTTGGCGGACATGATCGCCACCTCGCTGGCGCTGAACTACGAGGCGAAGCAAAGCCTGTTGATGCTGCTCGATGTGCGCGGACGCCTGCAGGCATTGAACAAGATCCTGGCGCAGGAAGTGGACGTGCTGGAACTGGAGGACGAGATCCACGCGCGCGTGCAGGACGAGGTGGACAAAAGCCAGCGCGAATTCTATCTGCGCGAGCAGATGCGCCAGATCCAGAACGAACTGGGCGAGGGCGACATCTTCACGAAGGACGCCTCCGAATTAAAGAAGAAACTGGAATCAGCAAACCTTCCCGATGAACCCAAGGCTGTTGCGCTCAAGGAATTGGACCGCCTGAGTCAGATGCCGCCGATGGCGCCCGAAGTGGGCATCATCCGCACGTACATTGATTGGATCGTGGAACTGCCGTGGTCGAATTTCACGCCGGATAACCTCGACGTGAAGAACGCCGCGAAGATTCTCGAACGCGACCATTACGGCTTGAAGAAAGCCAAGGAACGCATCCTCGAATACATTGCCGTCCGTTCGCTGAAACCGAAGAAGGAGCGACAGCCGATCCTGTGCTTTGTGGGTCCGCCCGGAACCGGCAAGACTTCGCTGGGGCGTTCGATTGCCGAGGCGCTTGGCAAGAAGTTCGTGCGTGTGTCGCTGGGCGGCGTGCGCGATGAAGCGGAGATCCGCGGGCACCGCCGCACGTACATCGGCGCGCTGCCCGGGCGCATCATCCAGACCATGAAGCGGGCGGGGACGTCCAACCCGCTGTTCATGCTGGATGAGATTGACAAGTTGTATTCCGATTTCCGCGGCGACCCTGCCTCGGCAATGCTGGAAGTTCTCGATCCTGAACAGAATAACACCTTCAGCGATCATTACCTCGAAATGCCGTTCGATCTCTCCAAGGTCATGTTCGTGACGACAGCGAATTATCTTGGCAGTATCCCGCCTGCGCTGCTCGACCGCATGGAGGTGATTGAGTTCCCCGGTTATATCGAGGAGGAGAAACTCGAGATCGCCAACCGTTATTTGATCCCGCGTCAGGTTGAAGAAAACGGATTGGACGGGACCAACCTCCGGTTCGAGGTTGAAGCGGAGCGCCGCATCATCCGTGAATACACTTATGAGGCGGGGGTCCGCAATCTGGAGCGCGAGATCGGAAAAGTCTGCCGTAAGATCGCGCGTTTGAAAGCGGAGGGGAGGAAGTTCCCCACAACGATCACTGCCGAAGCGATCGAGAAGTTGCTGGGTCCGCAACAGTTCTTCCAGCCGGAAGCCGAACGCTCCGATGAGGTGGGCGTCGTGACTTCGCTGGCGTGGACGGAGAACGGCGGCGAGATCATGCCGGTGGAAGTGGCGGTCTTGGAGGGCAAAGGCGGCTTGCAAATGACCGGACAGATGGGCGAGGTGATGCAGGAATCCNNGCACGCCGCGCTGACCTACATCAAATCGCGCGCCGAAACGTTGAAAATTGACTTGGAAATCTTCGAGCGCATGGACATCCACATCCACATGCCCGAAGGCGGCATCCCGAAGGATGGTCCCTCTGCCGGGATTACCATGGCGACGGCGATCATCTCCGCGTTGACGGGACGCCCGGTACACAAGGATGTGGGCATGACCGGCGAGATCACCCTGCGCGGGCGCGTGCTTCCCATCGGCGGCGTGCGAGAGAAAGTGCTGGCGGCGCACCGCGCCGGGCTGAAGACCGTGATCCTGCCCGAAAAGAATTTGAAAGACCTCGTTGACCTGCCGAAGACCGCCAAAGCGGAGTTGAAGATCATCCCGGTCAAACACCTGGACGATGTCTTGAAGATCGCGCTTTCGCCGGAGGTTGTGGTGGAACCGCCGAGACCGAAGAAGCAAAACAAAGAGGAGACTCAGGAAGACGGAGACTGAGATTACGCGACACGCAGTACGAAGTATACGCTGCGTGTCGCGTAACAGGCGGAGCGATCCATCATGGCAATTGATCTCAAGGACAAGGTCGTTCTCATCACCGGCGCATCGTCGGGGTTCGGGGAGGATGCGGCGCGTCTCTTTGCCCTGGAGGGATGCAAGGTCGTGCTGGCGGCGCGCAGGCTCGACCGTTTGCAGGCATTGGCAGCAGAGATACAAAATGCAGGCGGCGAGGCGCTTGCCATTCCTGTGGATGTGAACGAACCCGCCGAGATCGAAGTGATGGTGCAGACCGCGCTCGACCTGTATGGGAAGATAGACATCCTGTTCAACAACGCCGGTTACGGGAGCGTGGACTGGTTCGAGAACCTCGACCCCGAGCGCAACATCGAAACCATCATCCGCGTGAACCTGATCGGCACGATGCTGGTCACGCGCGCGGTCCTGCCATATATGCTCAAGCGCCGCAAGGGTCACATCATCAATATGTCTTCAGTTGCAGGTCTGATTGCCGCGCCTCTCATTACCACTTACGCCGCGGGTAAATATGGCGTACGCGCCTTCACCGACGCCCTTCGCCGCGAAGTCAGACCGTTCGGCGTCAGGGTCACAGGTATTTATCCCGGCCCTGCCACAACCGAGTTCGGCAGGAAACTCAAACGCACGAAATCGCGCGAAACCATCAAACGCTTGAAGTACCCGCATCTCTCCTCCGAATACGTCGCCAGGCGCGTGGTGGATGCGGCGAAACGCCCGGTGCGCAGTCTCGTCATCCCGTGGTGGTTCCGCGTCATCACCATGTTCGACACGCTCTTCCCGGTGGTGGTGGACTGGATCCTTTATCTTTTCTCGAGACGCAATCACAAACTGGATTGATCCATTCGTCCCGCAGGTTCAATTGAAAGATATCAACCCGCGTATGAACCTGCGGGACGTTTAACCTACAAGGAGCCACGCATGACTCAGTCCCGCCTCGACAGACTCAACGCTTCATTACGGACCTCCGAAATTGATTCGGTTATCCTGAATCCCGGTCCCACGCTGACGTATCTGACCGGACTCCGCTTTCACTTGATGGAACGCCCGGTCGTTTTGTTTTTCGCGAGGGATCAGGACCCCGCCATCGTCCTGCCTGAATTGGAATTACAAAAGGTCGCGTCATTGCCTTATAAACTTCAAGTGTTCGCGTACCCGGAGAATCCGTCAGAGTGGGAGAATGCCTTTCGCAAGGCGGCGCAGGCTCTCGGTCTCGATGGGAAGCGGATCGGCGTCGAGCCGCGCAACCTGCGCCTGCTGGAATTCCGTTACGTCAAATCCGCCGCGCCGGAGGCGGACTATCCCGATGCCAGCGAGGTGCTGTCTGCCCTGCGGTTGAGGAAGGACCAGGCTGAAGTCGAGGCGATGCGGAAGGCGGTCAAGATCGCGCAGTCCGCGCTTGAGGCAACCCTCCCATTGATCAAGATCGGCATGACCGAAAAGGAATTGTCCGCCGAGTTGGTGATGCAATTGCTCAAGCATGGTTCAGAACCCGAAGTGCCGTTCAGCCCCATCGTCTCCGGCGGACCGAACTCTGCCAACCCACATGCCTCGCCGACCGAGCGGAAATTGCAGGCTGGCGACCTGCTCGTGGTGGATTGGGGCGCAACGTATGACGGATACATCTCCGACCTGACGCGCACCTTTGCAGTGGGCGAGGTGGACGAGGAATATCAGAAGATTCACAAGATCGTGCAGGAGTCAAATGCCGCGGGACGCGCCGCAGCAAAGCCCGGTGTCCCGTGCTCGAACGTGGACATTGCCGCGCGCGAGGTGATCGAGAAATCGGGTTATGGAAAATATTTCACGCACCGCACCGGTCACGGCATCGGCATGGAGGGACACGAGGAACCGTACATGCGCGGCGACAACATGCAGACTCTTGAACCTGGCATGGCGTTCACCGTGGAACCGGGCATCTACCTGCCCGGCAGGAACGGCGTCCGCATCGAGGACAATGTGGTCATCACCGAATCAGGCGCAGACGTGTTGTCGGATATGGCACGGGAGATGATGATGGTTTGATAAATTCCTTCTTGCCGCGAATTTCACGAATTT
>JRYF01000894.1_pt1 | contig 15273 bp, 11 predicted proteins | sample 235331 | NCBI WGS metagenome assembly JRYF01 (sample SAMN03074217, study PRJNA261475) | activated sludge metagenome | biome: Wastewater Treatment Plant; feature: Wastewater; material: Activated sludge; isolation source: activated biomass of a wastewater treatment plant treating hydrocarbon... ...
CCAAAAAACAACCCCTGCCAATTAGTTACAAAAGTGTTCATGCAGCATCAACGGACGATGGCGACATACCCTTGCAGCATGGAACCCTTTCCGTCGTTCAGGCGGAGTTGGTAAAAATAGGTTCCGGGCGGCAGCGGCATCCCGGCATGGGAGCCGTCCCAGTCGTTTCCATAACTTTTTGACTCAAAAACCTTTGAACCCCAGCGGTTGTAAACCGACAGCGAACTGCCCGGCCAACCTGTGGCACATGGTATAATAAAGGTATCGTTCTCCCCGTCCCCGTTGGGACTGATGAGATTGGGTACAAAACAATCGCTTGCCGCTGCCGAGCCACCGAGGTTCAGCAGCACGTATGCCGTATCGCATACCGACGGGCAGGTCATGGAACAGATTTGATAGGTGAAACTATCCTGCCCGAACCCATTCGGGAGCGGCGTATATTGTATGTGGCCCGTGCCGTCTTCCTGCAAGCTGCCTTTTGCGGGTTTTGACAAAAGGGAAAACTCCCAGTCAAGCGTGTTTTGGGTGAAATCATTCGACAACAGGTTGGCTTCCAATGTATTGCCACCGGCAGGGACACTGAACACATCCCCTACCGCCGCAATATCTTCCACAAATACCGTCACCGTATCGGCTCCGGCTCCGGGGCAGATGCCATTGGTCAGCGTCCAGACAAAGCGGTTGGCACCTACGGTCAAGTGGAGCACGGGCGTTGTTGCCTGAGCGGGTTGCACCACCACTGCTCCATCGAGGGAGGCCCAATGGCCACTGCCAACGGATGGGGAGACGGCTTGTAGCAAGGGGATGACTGTTTTATCGCAAACTACTTGGTCAGGCCCGGCGAAAGCATGGCCCGTTTGCGCAGGAACGACTTCGAGGTGAAACTTTTCCGAAGGAGCAGACAAGCAGCCGTTCATTTCGGCAATGGCCGAGTAGGTGCCTGCCTGTGCCATCGTCACATTTCCCAAAGGAAGCACAGCGCCCGCCGAACCGGTCAGCGGTTGTGCATTTTGACCAAAATAAAAAGTGTAAACGGCTCCCGCCTCGACATTCGCCACCTGAAGTGCTGCATCCGTTCCTTCACAAACCGCCGGAGCGCCCGACAGCACGGGCACAGCGGGCGTGTCCTGAATGAATACCGTTGTGGAGGCGGTCAGCGTCACGGAACATCCCGGCAGGCCGACCAGCACGAGGTAACTGCCGGCCTGCATGGTTTCCACGTTTTTGAGCAAGGGGTTGGGCACGTCGGCATAGAAACCCGCCGGGCCATACCAGAGGTAGGTGGCTCCGGGCAGAAGGGCCGCTTCGAGTTGTATGTCGGCACCCTCGCAGGCAGGGGCCAATGAAGTCGTCGGGTTGGTGGCCTGTATGGCCGTTGCCGTTCCGATCACCGTTACGGCAACGAGGTTGGACGGCGGAGGCTCGCAGTTGTCCACCTGCATTTTCACATAATAAACCCCCGAATTGGAGGGCATGGCAGACGATATAATAAAGGTGGGGGAAGTGGTGATGCCCAAGAGGAAGTCCGTCACGCCGTTGTTGAAAAACCAATGGTAGGCGGCGGCAGTGCCCGTAGCGGTCGAGGCATCTAATTGCAGCGGTTCGCCCTGGCAAAGCAATGTTTTGGCCGCCGTGATGACGGGCGGGGCCGGCATTTCATCCACCTCCAACAGCATGGAGTAAGGCTGGGATGTGCAGCCCTCCGCCGATGCGAGCGAAAGGGTATAGGCCCCGGCATGTAGTGGTGCGACTTGGTTGAACACGAGCGGATAAGGCCCCGTCGGCGGCCCGGGGGCCGTGAAGATGAAACCGCCTGGGCCTGTCCATGTATATTGAACCTGCCCATTGAGCGGCACGGCATTTTCAGCGGAAAAAACAACAGGTTGGCCCTCGCAATAGACCCCCTCGCCCATGGGGTCGGATATGACCGGAACAGGATTCACCTCCAACAAAGTCACGGCGGTTTCAAAAGATGTGCAGCCGTTCAGCCGCACGGTCAACTCGAACAGGGTCGTGCCCTGCACGGTGAGCAGGGGATTTTGTTCAACGGAAAAAACGGCGGGGCTGCCCGCCATTCGCCATTCATAGCTGGCATCCTGGGCAGGGGCTGCAAAAAGTTGGGCCGTTTCACCGGAGCAAACCGTGCCCCCGTTCCAGGCAATTGCCTGTGGCAATGGTTTCACCTCGACGGGCACGGGGTCGGAAAACGGGGAAGGACAGGTGTTGACAATCGTTTTCACATAAAATGGCGGTATGGCTTTGGGATCGTTGGCGGGCAACACCAGCAGGTACTCGCCGTTTCCTACCTCTTCCCCGGCCCCGTTCATCCACTCATATTGCACATTGCCGAGTGCCACTGGATTTTGCACCATCATCACGATGTCGCCCTCCGGGCAAACGGGGCTGTTGGCAGCTACGCTCGGCACCGGCGGCACGGGCAAAATGCCATCCACCACCACACTGGCCGTTGCCTGACAACCATTGGCACCCGTGACGGTAAGGGAGTAAGCCCCAATATCATCGAATTGTGTGTTGTAAATCAACGGGTTGGGGGATTGGGACGAAAACCCGCCCGGCCCTGTCCATTGCCAGGCAATGATGTTGTTCGTGTTGGAAAAAAACTGAAGCGAGCCACCCTCGCAAGGTTGCGTAAGGTAAAAATCGGGCGAAGCAACGGGCTTGTCGAGCACGTCCACGAACAGATCGGCGGATTGGACGGTGCAGTTGTCCACCGTCACCCTTACCCGGTACATGCCCTCCTCCGCAGGCTGTACGGCGTTGAGCATCAAGCTGTTGGAGGTTTGACCGAAAATCGGGTTGCCATTGCGGAACCACTGGTAGCTCACCTGGGAACCACTGTACAGGCTCGTGACCAGCGCAATATCGCCGCCGGGACAGGCAGCACCCGAACCTTGCACGATGGGTATCGGCACGGGATCTACGACCTGCGTGACCTGGATACCCTTCGAGGCTTTGCAGCCAAAGGCATTGGCCACTTCAAGCTGGTAGCTTCCATTGGCGGCAGCCGTTGCGCCGGGAATGACCGGATTGGCCAGTTGCGAAGCAAAACCATTCACGCCCGTCCATTGGTAGCTCAGGCCCGCACCGCTGGCATTGGCCGTGAACTGGAGGTTTTTCGGGGAGCAATCGGGGGCCGGCGAATAGGAAAAAGCCGGGTCGAGGTCGGGCATGGGGAACAGCGAAAGGGTCGTCAGGGCGATGTTTTCCGATGTGCAACCGTCCTGCACAACCAGCAACTCAAAGGTCTGCTGTTGACTGACGTTTGCCACGAGAGGAGCGGGCAGCATGGAAAACACAGCCGTTTCCCCTTGTTTTTTCCATTGGTAAAATGCGCCGGGCAATGGGTTGCCGAAAAGCTGCACTTGTCCACCGGGGCAAACCGGGCCGCTGTTCTCGGCAAAAGCCTGCGGACGGGGTTTGATGTTGACCTGCACCGCTTCGCTGACGGCGGTACAGCCACTTGGCTCTGTTACCCGCACACGCCAGTTCCCCGATGTGTAGGCCGGATGACCGGGAGAGATGAGCGTGGTGTTTTCAGAAGTGGTGAGGCCCGGCAAGGCGAGGGTTGCAGCAGCACTGCCCGCAGGGCTGAGCCACTCGTATTTTGCCGCCGCAGCATCGGTGGTGATTTCCAGTTTTTCACCAAAACAAACCGGGCCGTTGCTCGAAATGACGGGAACGGGCGGCAGCGCATGTACCAGCAAACTTGCCGAGGCACTTGCCGGATCACATCCGGGGGCGTGGACACTAAGCGTGTAAACCCCTGATTGAAAGTTGTTTATGTTAAAAATGACCGGATCGGGGATGCTTGCAGCAAAACCTGTCGGCCCTGTCCATTGATAAACCGTTCCTGCCGGAAGCGGGGCAGGCAAGAGTGCCTTCAGTTGCATATCGCTGCCGACGCACACCTTCGACGGCACATCGAGGTATAGCTGGATTGCTGGATTGGGGAGCAGTTCGACCGGGGCAGCAGTGGCTTCTACGGCACAACCGAGGTGCGTACCACGTACTTTGGGTTCGTAGTTCCCGGTCGTCAGGCCCGTGAAATGATTGCCCGTTGACCAGTTTTGACCGCCGTCAATGCTGAATTCAAGGTTGTTTGCGCCATGCGCCTGGATGTGCAACATGCCATTGTTCCCGCCGAGACAGGCGACCGGGCCGGCGAACAGCAGGCTGTCAATTTCCAAGATGCCATCGGTGAAAAGGCATCCCGTACAGGGAGCGGAGGCGGTAAATCCTTCGGAACAAGCTACCTGAGCGGAGCTTGACCCGGCAAATTTCACGTAATGCCCGATGTCGGCCCCTATCGAGTTGGGCGGCAGAAAGGGGTCGCTGTTTTTCACCATAAAAACCGAGTCCCCCTGGCAACTGCCCCCGTTGGCAAATTTGAACAAGGGGACTTTTGTGTTGGGCTGTAGGGCCAGGCCCAGCCCTGAAGCATTCATCCTAAAACGGAGGTAATCGTGGCCGGGTGCTTCCAGGGGGCTGTCAAACCGGGCCGTGCTTCCAAAGGACATCGTACCGGGGAGCAGGTTCGTGAGGTCTCGCACCTGAAAAAAGGGATTGGGCACTTTTACCGTCACCTGTATCATCTCGACCGTAGCAGGCAAGGACAATCCGGCATCGGGGGCGAGGGATACCTGGTAAAATCCATCGGGCTGAACTTCCAGCTCCATGGTGACCAGACAATTGGCCAGCATCATGCAATTGGCAGCGCCCGTTGCGTAGTTGCCGGAATAGGCATCGCCCCCGGCACCCGCCACGACGAACCGGTTGCCAACGGGCATGTTCAGGGAATTGGGCGGCAGGAAGGGGTCGGTAAATGGGTTCATGATTTCCAGCGCCCCCGTGCAACCTGCGGCATTTTCAAAACTAAACAGTGGGACTTCCACCCCTGGCTCAAATGCTGCGCCGGAGGCCGTGCCGGTCAAATTGAACAGGATGTAAGCCGTGCCGGGATTTTCCAGGGGTTGCTCCACGATGTTGGCGAGCGTCCATTGCCCGATATGGCCATGCAGTCCAGCCAATTGAAAACCACCCGCCGGTGCGGTTATCGTGACCTGTGCATCCTGTATGATACTGGCCAATGGCGGCAGGTATTCTGTTTGCGAACGGGCCACGACCGTGTAGGTCGTACTGCCGGGCAGGAGCTGCAGTTTCAATTCAACTTGGGCGGTCAAAACGCTCGTCAGGAGCAGGAAGACGGGGAGTATGTGCAGTGTTTTTCTCATCGCATTGGTATCGGTAACAGGCTCCTGCTCCGCAGCGACGGCGTGACGACCGGCACGGCAAAGCAGCCAGAGAGTCCACTCCGAAAAGTCAATTATATGAAGAAAGAACACAAGGAGAGAGAGATGATTTTGNNCCCGTGCCGGAGGCACGGTTTTATCATTGACTTTTCGGAGTGGCTCAGCCAGAAGAATCGTTGCCCACACTGGATGGGCGGAAGTATATTTTATCGAAAGCCTGAAAGTTGTGGATGCCCGATGGGCACAAATGGTTTTTTTTAGAATGGGTAAATGACTGGTTCCTATCGGAATGGAAAGGAGGCTAAGGGATTCCCCTCAAGCTGAACAAGCAAAGGGAACATGGCAACAAATATGCCGGGAAGGACAAGGTCTGCCAAATTTTTTACATTTGTCATGCCGCTGCAAACGCGGGATCATGTACGCTCGCTGCACAACATTCAGCAAATTATGACAAAACTATCCGTTCTGCTCAATTGCCCCATGCCCAAGCTCGACTTCGACCTGATCACGCTGGGGCATGGCAGCGGTGGCCTGCTCACGCACCGGCTGCTCGATGCCGGCGTGTTCAAGCTGCTCGACAACGACCTCCTCAACGAGCAACACGACGGAGCCATTTTCGACCTGGAAGGACGCTTGGCCTTCTCGACGGACAGCTTCGTGATATCGCCCATTTTTTTCCCCGGCGGCAACATAGGCGAACTGGCCGTGAACGGCACGGTGAACGACCTGGCCATGTGCGGGGCTATTCCCCGCTACCTGTCCCTCGGTTTCATTCTCGAAGAGGGCCTCCGCATGGACGACCTGTGGGAAGTCATGCTCGGGGTGCGCTCGGCAGCGGACCAGGCCGGCGTGAAAATCGTGACGGGCGACACGAAAGTCGTGGAAAAGGGAAAGGGCGACCGGGTTTTCATCAACACTACCGGTATCGGAACGCTCCACCCGGCAGCGCATATCGGTACCGGACGCGTTCGACCGGGCGACAAAATCATCCTCAGCGGCGAGGTGGCGACGCATGGGGTGGCCATCATGTCGGTCAGGGAAGGGCTTGAATTTGGGACGGATATACGTAGCGATACCACGAACCTGAACCATCTGGTGAAGGAACTGCTGGATGGCTGTGGGGAGGCCGTCCATTTCCTGCGGGACCCTACGCGGGGCGGTCTGGCCACCACATTGAACGAGGTTGCCAAAAAATCAAAACTCGGCATCACCATCGAGCAGGCGACGGTTCCGGTGGGCGAACAAGTGGAGGCTGCCTGCGAAATGCTCGGGCTGGACCCGCTGTATGTGGCGAACGAGGGCAAATTCATCGCCATCGTTGCAGCGGAAGCCGCCGATGCGGCGGTCGCATTGTTGCGAAGCAACGAAAAAGGAAAACAGGCGGCCATCATCGGAGAAGTAGCGGAGGCGCACCCGGGCCAAGTGATTTTGAAGAGCCGCATCGGTGGGCGGCGGGTCGTGAACATGCTGCCGGGGGAGCAGTTGCCGAGGATTTGCTAAGAAACTGTTTTATCACCCTTCGACGGCCATAAAATACCACTTTTCGGCGGCATACTGTGGCAAATTTTCAAGCGATAGGAACCACTATCCCTTGAAAATTTCCCTTCGTCTGCCGCTCGAAACCTGACATTTTCTGTCTCGTCAAGGGTGATAAAACAGTTTCCAAAAACAAAGCGCAACCTGCCTATCACCGGCAAATTGCGCTTTTGTTGTACCCACGACTGGAGTCGAACCAGCACATCCTTGCGGACACTACCCCCTCAAAGTAGCGCGTCTACCAATTCCGCCACGTGGGTAAGTAACCTTCCATAATAAAATTGGAACACCAATTATGTCCCATTCTTTTTTGCGAGCGCAAAGATAAAGCAATTCCCCAAAAAAAATGGTTCAAAAAAAATTTAGAAAAAAAAGCGCAGTAAAGTTTGTTTTTAAATATTTAAAAATTCTATGTTTGCGCCAGCAAAAATACGACAGCACCCCCCTTTGCGTCAGACGGATCAAGAAAGAAAACTCGTGCTAACATAATCCTGGAACATTTCCAAAACTCGCACCATGGAACACTCTGTACTTGCTTTGGCCATTTTGGCCTTCGGGCTGCTGCTTTTTACTGTAGGCACCCATCCGTCCCATTCCACCGATCCTACCGATGAAGATTCCAATGCCGGTTCGTTTTTGAAACGAAGCGGGCGCTCGCCCGGCCAGGCTTGGTATGAAAAAAACAAACCCGGTTAAAAAATTCAAAAATTTAAGATTGCTTAACTATCTGTTTATCTTAACGGTACAAAGATAAGTGGCATGATTTTTACATCTCAAAATACATAATTTGTAATTCCATGAACGCATCACGACTCCCCTCGCTGATCGCAGTGCTGGCTATTGCCTCCTGCACAACGCTTGCTGCGCAAACTGCCGCTCGATTGAGCGACGGTGAATCCTACGCAGTTACGAGCACCGCTGCAAAAGAATCGGGCACGGTGTCCATGCCCTACCGCCATCACAAAAAATTGCCGCAAATGTTCACGGGCTATGCCATCGAGATAGCTGCATCGAATTATCCGCTCGATCAGGCCAACCCGATTTTCCGGCAATTCGGCAACATTCACTACGAAAAACTGCGGGAAGGGGGCTACTCCTACCTTATTTTGGGAAAATTTTCTTCCAAGGAATCGGCACTGCATTTTGTCGAGACCATCATCAAGCCCAAAACCGAAAAGGCTCGGCTTTTTGAATACAAAGACGGCATCCGCAAGGCTATCCGGGAATAACCGGCCCTGCCCTGCGCCAACATAGTAGTTTTCTTTTCTTGAGACCAATGACGATGGAGCCCGTTCCCGGATTTCCGGGGCGGGCTGCTTTTTTTTTACAAGAAAACTGATGTGATTTCCATGAAACATGCCGGTCGCATTGCCTGACCGGCAAAAAGGAAGGTCAATTCAGAAACCTCTCACCAAGTATGTTTTGGCTCCTATGTGCATGGAACTGATGCTCCGGTCGCCATTCAAATAGAGCAGCATCTTCTCTTTCGCATCGTTGATGAACTCCCACTGATAGCGCTCTTCCATCTGTCCGGCACTTTTGTCTTCCTTTTCCGAAACGCGGCGCACGGGGTACTTCCAGGTTTTATCTTCCCGAAGGCCATCGTCGTACTGCACGATGGAACGGACAATGACGAAGTATTCCTCGATGATTTTCACGTTTTTAGGATCAGCCGGCAGCGCCGTTGAGTCGGCGGCAACGATGTCCTCCGAATCAGGTTCGGTGTTGTTGGTGGCAACCTCAGCAACCACTTCGTCCTTTGCCTTTTTCTTTTTCTTGTCCTTGTCCTCGATGGTGATGGTTTTCACGAAGGAGATGCTCGTACTGTCCCCTATTCGCAGGCGTTCCTGCACGCGGGCATCGTTGTGGATGCGCAGGAAGGGATAGAAACTTTTGCCCCAAAGCGAGTCGGTATTTTCTATGGACAATTCGCCCCTGTCGGTGAAATAGGCCTGTTCCATTTCCTTGATCTTGGTGGGAATGGCCGAGAGGTAAAAAATGATTTCCTTTTCGTTGGGCGAACGCCTGAAAATCAGCATTTCGACCATACCATACTTGTTCAGGATGATTTTCAGGTGCCCCTGCAAGCGGGCATCGCGGGCGTTCATCAGCAACAGCTTGAAGCCATACTCCTCCGGCATGATGTTGTTGATGTTGTAAACGCCTTCTATACCCTGTCCTTTCACGTACAGGTTGTTCAGCGTGATGCCAAAGGAGTAAGCCCCTGCCTCTATTTCTTCCTTGCGGTCATTGGGTATTTCTTTCATGTAGGGCTTGAAATCGTAGCCCAGCAAATCGGAAGGCTCAAAGAAACGCCTGTCGGTAATGTAGGTGTATTGTGCCTGCGCCAGCGAGGCAAGGGTCAGCAGGAAGAGTACGAGATTCTTTTTCATGAATGATTTTGAAAGGATATGAAATGAGGTTTGAGGGGTTTGACGCTGATAATAAGCATTTTACGGGGCGGTACGGATTTTTTTAGAAAACTGTACCAAACAACGATACGATGAACGCATTGTTTTGAACCACAAAACTTCATCTTTTTGGGGAAAGTTTTAGGGTTCAGAAAAAAGAAAGTCCCGGTTGCCGGGGAGCGTTGAAATAAGCCCGATTTGTTGGATCGGCAAATCACGTTGGGGTCGCTTTCGCTCACCGACACCGCCCGATGGAGCCGCCAAAAAACGTGTCGGACATGTTTTCCCAAGCACCGCCCCCGTCCGTCGTGCGCCAGGCCCCGCCGCCAGGGGGAGGGATTAATGGTTGAGTCAACTCCGAAAAATCGGAACAGAGGAAAAAAACAAACAGAAAGAATTTTATTTGAAAGAAAATTCTCTCTCTAAATATTCTTCTCCCTGTGCCATAAACGAAGACTTATCATGGCTTTTCGGAATGGACTCACATTTGAATTTTCGAAAGGAGGCTTACATTTCACAAGCTGTGAAAATTTGTCACGAAGAAGACGGATGTTTCAAGCCTTTTTCAAGTTTCCGGTGCATGGATTATATTTGCTTGGGCTGACAATCATACAGTCAGCGCCTCGGCACCGCAAGCATTGTCAAAGAACCCAATTTTGCTCCAATGAAAAAAACAATACTCCTTCTCCTTCCATGTCTTTTCATATTCCAAACCGCATGGCCCCAGGTTTTTGTGAACGAAAACAACCGTTGGCACAACGCCGATTGCTGTTACAACTTCGTTACCGGGGAGATAGACTGTGACTCCCGGGCATATAAATTCGATGCAGCGATTGACATTGGCGGGGTTGTCTATTTCCCGCTATTGGATTGTAAAATCAATGATTTGAATGACTGCCTGCCAACCGGCAGGTTTTACCGGGAAGAAACCGGCAAGGTATTTCTGAAATTTGAAAACATCAACCAGGAATACCTGATTTATGACTTTACTATTTCCGCAAACGATACTTTTTTGCTTGAACAGGACTTCGCCAGCTATATGCTGCAAGTACTCGAATTGGACACGATTGAATTGAAATCGGGCGAGACGAGGAAAAGATGGAAGGTTATGAATCAGTTTGCGAACGAGATGTATATCATTGAAGGTATTGGAAGCATGTACGCTCCGATGAACCCTGCATTCATGTTCACCCTAGATTGCTGGACCGAGTTCAGGTGTTATTTTATTGCAGACAGTTTGGAATTAGGCCCCGGTTGGTGCGAAACAATTGTCGGCACCCGCACGGAGCCGAATATAAGCCTCTCCTTTATGGTTGTCCCTACTCCTTTTTCCACAAGTTTTCGCCTCCTGCAGTTGAACACCCCGATAGAAATCAGCGTGGATATTCTGGATGCACAGGGAAGGTTGTTATATGCCCGACGAAACATCCGTGAAAAGGAAAGTGAATTTGACATGGAGCAGTCGGGCAGCGGGATATATTTTCTGAGGATTTTTTCCGATACCGGGTTGGTACATTCCATGAAAGTCGTGAAGTTATGATGAGCGGGGCGATATTGCAGCAATTCTTTAAGTTCTGAAAATCAGTCAATTAGTCACTAATCTTGACCTCGGAGAGAGCCTGCCCCGATTTTTCGGGGTCGTATGTTGGTAGAAAACGACAACAGCCCGTCTTTCCGACCTCGGAAAGGTCGCATGGGTCGCAAGAAAACATGCGACCTCTCCGAGGTCAAAAAATACATCTAAATAACTCGTTATCAAAACTTAAAGAATAGTTGAATAGATGATTTTGAAATAAAATTTCAAAATCATCTCTCTCTCCAAAAATTCTTTTCCCGTGCCGGAGGCACGGTTTTATCATTGACTTTTCGGAGTGGACTCATCCTTAATCGCCTGAAACAAAATCCACCACCCGCTCGATCACGTCCCGGTGCTTCATCAACTTGTAATGGCCATAACCCTGCGTGACCAGCAGGCTGGCATGGTCGTAGCGCTCGAAAATGTCTTCGGCAGAATCAAAGGGAACGGACAGGTCGAACTTGTCGTGGACAATCAGGATGTCCTTGACCTGCACCTTTTCGAGGGCATACAACACATCGGTCTGTTCAAACGACAGGCCGCTTACTTTTTTTCTTATTCTGTTTTGAAAAACAAGCCGGGCACGGGGCGGCAGCTTGATCAAGTCCATGTAATCAGATACCACTTTGCGGGTGCTTGCAGGCACGGCAATCAGCACCAGTTTTTCGATTTCAATGCTGTTGTCGAGGTGTGCCAGTGCGTAGGAAGTAGTGGCCCCGCCAAAGGAATGGGTGATGATGCCGTGAACCGGGCCAATCTGTTTGATGACGGCCCGGACGGCCCCGGCAAAATGGGGCAGGTTGGTGTGTTTACCGCCAGAGTTGCCGTGCGCCGGGCCATCGAGCGCCACGACCCGATAACCCGCCTCCAACAGGCCCGGCACAAATGTCCGCATGGCCGTGCCCCTCGATTCCCACCCGTGTACCAGCAGGACAGTGCGCTCGCCGCTGCCCCATTCGTAACATTTCAGGATGATTTTTCCATACAGTACCTCGAAAAGGCGGGCGCTTTCAAGGATTTCATCAGAACGGCGATGAACGGCCCTTGTCCTCGGTTTTGAAAACAAGTAATAAGCTGCACTCGCTGCCAGTGACGGGAACAAACGGCCCAGCCCTGCAAAGGCCCATGGGATGAGCCGAAGGTAAAACGGATAAGACTTCTTTTGCTCCGGCAGTGTTTCCAACTGGAATGCCGGCAAAACTTCGATGCTTTTGGTTGCTGTCATGATTCGGGTGTTTTAAAATGTCATTGATTGATCATTGTGGTCATTTCATCCCTCATCCCCCGTCCCTCATCCGGCAAACATACTAATTGGTATTTTTTATTCTCAAATCCTCTATCATCTGGAGGAGTTGCCGCGACATCACCTCGAAGGGCCGGGGGCTGCGCTGCACGCGGGCGAGCATGATGCCACCTTCGAGATTTCCGATGAAAAGCGTGGCAAAATCCTCCGGATCGGCATCGGGACGGACTTCCCCGTTTTCCATGCCTTTTTGCAGGGTGCGGACAATGCGCCTTTTCCAGTCGTCGAGGGCAGCAAGCACTTTTTCCCGCAGGACCGGCTGCGCATCGTCGGATTCGATGGCCGTGTTCTGGATGGGGCAACCGCCTTCCACGGGCGGGTTCAATATGCGTTCACGGTAGAAATAGACAACGGCTTTCAGCTTGTCCAGCGAGTTTTCTATCACGGCAGTGCGTTCGCCGACCGCTTGATAGACCCTGTTCACGGCATGGTCGAAGGCGGCCATGGCGATCTCTTCCTTGATGCCTTTTTTGTCGAGGCCGTCCCGTTTAAAGTTGCCATAGAGACCGCCTTTGGTCAGTCCGGTAGCCTCGGTAATGTCCTGCAAGGTGGTACCGTGATACCCTTTCCGATTGAAAAGATCGGCTGCCTTTTCGATGATGAACTGCCTTGTTTTTTCCGATTTGGTCATGCCTGCTGCTGTGGCTATTTTTTTTGGTTGGTCAAAACGATGCACAAAATTATACCTTTTAGTATATTTTTCAAATAGTGGCCGCTTTTTCTTGCTATTTTACAAGTTGGCTTACATTTGCCCTATTATGGACAGCATGAAAACGACCTATCTATTGACTGGAGCCAATCTTGGCGACAGGTTGGCCACCCTGCAGGAAGCCAAGCGGCTCATTGGTGAGAAAATCGGCCTCGTCAAGGCAGCTTCCAGCCATTACGAAACGGAGGCCTGGGGCGTGGCGGATCAGCCTCCTTACATCAACCAGGCACTTGAGGTACTTACCCCACTGGAGCCGGAGCAAGTGCTCGCCATGATTTGGGAAATCGAAACAGCCCTCGGCAGGGAACCCCGCAAAAAATGGGGGTCAAGGCTGATTGATATTGATGTGCTGTTTTACGAAGACCTGATCCTGAACACCGACACCTTGACGCTCCCTCACCCGCACCTGCACCGCCGGAATTTCGTGCTCGTGCCCATGCTCCAAATCGCACCCGAAAAGATGCACCCCCTGCTCCAGAAAACCATCGAAGAACTTTACGAAGCAACCGAGGACACCCTCGATGTCATTTTACTTGAAACCTTCGCTACCGAAATACAGACAGGATGAATCATACCGAAACCCGATACACGGCAGTTAACCGCACGATTGACCCGCATCCCTTTCCGCATGGTTTCATAGCCATAGAAGGCAACATTGGTGCGGGCAAGACGACACTTTGCCAGATGCTGGAACAGGAACATGACTGCCGCCTGATACTCGAACAATTCACCGACAACCCTTTCCTGCCGCACTTTTACAAAAACCCGGAGCGCTACGCTTTCCCCGTCGAACTGTTTTTTATGACAGAACGCCACAAACAGTTGCAGGAGTCGCTGTCGCAACGTGAGCTTTTCCCGCATCTCGTGGTCTCGGATTATTTTTTCATCAAAACGCTTCTTTTTGCAAAAAACAACCTCAACGACGAGGAGTACCGCCTTTTCCAGCGCCTGTTCCATACCCTGAACGCCACTTTCCCCAAACCCGACCTGCTCGTTTTCCTGCACCGCTCCGTGCCCGACCTGCTGGGCAACATCCGCAAACGGGGCCGCAGCTATGAGGCGGACATCCGCCCCGACTACCTGCAATCCCTCCAGGATGCCTATTTCACCTACCTGAAAGCGGAAAAGGATTTTCCCGTCCTCATCATCGAAGTGACAGGCGTGGACTTTTGGGAAGACCGCAGTGCTTATGAAAAAATCCTGGGACTGATGAAAAGGTCGTACTCAAAAGGGGTGCATAGGGCTGCTGTCAAGTAATTTACCCCTGAGTCCACTCCGAAAAGTCATTTCAAGTTGTAGTACATAGCACAGGCAGAAGAATATTTAGAGTGAGCATTTTATTTGAAAGAAAATTTCTTGGAAAAATTTTCTTTCAAATAAAATGCTCTCTCTGTTTGTTATTTTCTGTTGTGCTGACTTTTCGGAGTGGACTCACCCCTTCCTCACCACAAACCCCTTCCCCACCGAATACCTCGAATTTTTGAAAAGCCAGTCATCCAGCCGGATGAAAGCATCGGTGGCTTTCACGAGCAAGGGTTCTTTGGCCGATGGGCGGAGTTTCACCTTTTTGCCTTCCCTGCCGGAAATGTTGGCCGCATTGGCCTTGAAGGTGCGCTGCAGGATGCCCGTCCAATACATCTCCGACAGGGCAACGAGGTAGCCACTCAGGTTTTTTTCGACCAGCACTTCGAGGCCGTATTTTTTGCACCATTCCACAAAAAGGGCGGCATCCACCAGGTATTCGTGGCCAAAGGCATAAGCCCCTTGTGCGATGAGCCTCCTTCCCGCCAGCCGGTTCACGGGGTCGTAAGTCCAGGGAAAAAGGGTCTGTGGAAAAGTGATGAAGGCGAGGCCGCCCGGTCGGAGCACCCTTGCGATTTCTTCCGTCATGCGCTCCGGCTTCCCGACGTGTTCCATCACGTCCACCGAGGTCAGGAGGTCGAACGAACTGTCGGGGAAGGAAAGATGGAGAGCATCCTCGATGCGATAGGTGAGGTTGGGCACGGCGGCGTTCATCTTTTGGGCAAAAGCGATGTCGGCTTCGTTGATGTCGCAGGCAGTCAGCAGCTCGCAATGGGCAGCGATCATGGGGTCGTAATCGCCTTCGCCGGTGCCGAGGTTCAATGCCTGCTGGAACTTTCGGGCAGCGCTGAACATGCCGAGGTTTTCCCGGATGAAGCGGTAGCGGTTCCTATATGTGGGAAACAGTAACTTGTAGTTCATTCCAAATTAATGGGTGTTTGAGGCTGTTGTAAAACCTCTTACCAGTTTTTCATTTCTTTACTGCGAAAGCAGTGTTTCATCATGGATTGACAGGATAAGTTCGATCAAGTTCAATTTTCTCAATTCAAGTGTCATGGCTGTTTACTTTTTGTTGTGCCTATCGGCAAATTATTTGGGACTGTAATTTTTAGCGGGAAGACCAATTTGGCGACCCCGCACGACACGGGCGACCGCAAGGGTCGCCC
>JRYF01000438.1_pt1 | contig 15243 bp, 12 predicted proteins | sample 235331 | NCBI WGS metagenome assembly JRYF01 (sample SAMN03074217, study PRJNA261475) | activated sludge metagenome | biome: Wastewater Treatment Plant; feature: Wastewater; material: Activated sludge; isolation source: activated biomass of a wastewater treatment plant treating hydrocarbon... ...
CCCGTCTCGAGGTACTTGTTCATCAGCTCTTCGTTGGCCTCGGCCGCGGCCTCGACCATCTGCTCGCGCCACTTCTCGCACTCGGCCTGCAGGTCGGCCGGGATCGGGCCGTAGTCGAACTTGGTGCCCTGGCTGGCCTCGTCCCAGACGATGGCCTTCATCTTCAGCAGGTCGACCACGCCCTTGAAGCCGTCCTCGGCGCCGATCGGCACCACGATGGGCACCGGGTTGGCCTTCAGGCGCGTCTTCATCTGGTCGTAGACCTTGAAGAAGTTGGCGCCGGTGCGGTCCATCTTGTTGACGAAGGCCAGCCGAGGCACCTTGTACTTGTTGGCCTGGCGCCAGACCGTCTCCGACTGCGGCTGCACGCCGCCGACCGCGCAGTACACCATGCAGGCGCCGTCGAGCACGCGCATCGAGCGCTCGACCTCGATCGTGAAGTCCACGTGCCCCGGCGTGTCGATGATGTTGAAGCGGTGCTCCGGGTAGGACATGTCCATGCCCTTCCAGAAGCAGGTGGTGGCGGCCGACGTGATCGTGATGCCGCGCTCCTGCTCCTGCTCCATCCAGTCCATCGTCGCGGCGCCGTCGTGCACCTCGCCGATCTTGTGGTTCACCCCGGTGTAGAACAGGATGCGCTCGGTGGTCGTCGTCTTGCCGGCGTCGATGTGCGCGCTGATGCCTATGTTGCGGTAGCGCTCGATCGGGGTCTTGCGGGCCATGGTGTACTCCAAAGACAGGGGCCGCCTGCCGGGTTCGTACAAACCCGCAGGCGGCCTGGAAGCCGAGGTCAGAAGCGGAAGTGCGAGAACGCCTTGTTGGCTTCGGCCATGCGGTGCACCTCGTCGCGCTTCTTCATCGCGCCGCCGCGGCCTTCGCTCGCCTCGAGCAGCTCGTTGGCCAGGCGCGCGGCCATCGACTTCTCGCCCCGCTTGCGCGCCGACTCCTTGAGCCAGCGCATCGCCAGTGCCTGCCGCCGCACCGGGCGGACCTCCACCGGGACCTGGTAGTTCGCGCCGCCGACGCGGCGCGACTTCACCTCGACCATCGGCTTGATGTTGTTCAGCGCGATCATGAAGATTTCCAGCGGATCCTTGCCCGCCTTCTTCTCGACTTGGTCGAGCGCACCGTAGATGATGCGCTCGGCCACCGCCTTCTTGCCCGACTCCATGATGACGTTCATGAACTTGGACAGGTCGACCGAGCCGTACTTCGGGTCGGGCAGGATCTCGCGCTTGGGGACTTCACGGCGACGTGGCATGGGAGTCTTCCTTCTTCAGCTTCAGTTGGCCCGGTCCGGGTGACCGGGGCCGCGAAAGACCACGGCGGACGGGTCTTTCACTTACTGGCCGGTGCACCCTTGGGCGGCCGGCCGGGGACCTTCAGGCGCTCGCGCGGCCTCAAGCCTTCTTGGGCCGCTTGGCGCCGTATTTCGAGCGCGATTGCTTGCGGTCCTTGACGCCCTGCAGGTCGAGCGAGCCGCGCACGATGTGGTAGCGCACGCCGGGCAGGTCCTTCACGCGGCCGCCGCGCACCAGCACGACGCTGTGCTCCTGCAGGTTGTGGCCCTCGCCGCCGATGTAGGAGATGACCTCGAAGCCGTTGGTCAGGCGCACCTTGGCGACCTTGCGCAGCGCCGAGTTCGGCTTCTTCGGCGTCGTCGTGTAGACGCGGGTGCACACGCCGCGGCGCTGCGGGCAGTTCTGCATCGCCGGCGACTTGGACTTCGTGGTCTCGACCGCACGGCCTTGGCGCACGAGCTGGTTGATGGTGGGCATGGGTGTTCTCGGTCCCGGTTGAATGCGCGCAGCGGCTTTCGACAGGCCGGTCACGCTGGCGTGGCGCCGCCGCGACAGGGTGCCGGCTCACGGGCCGTGCTGCAGGCCATGCGAGCCTTGCAAGCCGTACAGGCCGCTCATGCGGGACGCGCCCAGCACTTCGCGCGGCACAGCTTGCCGAAAAGCCTGCCAGTATATTCGGGAAGGCCAGCACCCGCAAGGCGCCAGGTGTCCCGCGACGCTGCCCGCCGATGCCGCCATGCCGACCGCCACCTCCGTCGCCATCGCAGCCGCCACTGCATCCGCAACCGCAGCCGCCGCCGTCCTCGACACCAACGTCGTGCTGGACTGGCTGGTGTTCGCCGACGCCCGGGTGGCGCAGGTCGCCGAGGCAGCCCGGGACGGCCGCCTGCGATGGGTGGCCTGCGCACGCATGCGCGACGAACTGGCCGCGGTGCTCGGGCGCCCGCAGCTTGCCCGCTGGTCACCCGACGTGGCACGCGTGCTGCGGCAGTTCGACACCCTGGCCGAGCGCTGGCCCGATCCACCGTCGGCCACGCCGCCCGGCCACCCGTTGCGTTGCAGCGACACCGACGACCAGGTCTTCGTCGACCTCGCGCTGGCGGCGCGCACCCGCTGGCTGCTGACGCACGACCGCGCGCTGCTGCGCCTGGCGCGCCCGGCCGCGGCACGCGGGCTCGTCGTCCGGCCCCCGCAGGGCTGGGCGCTGGACTGAAGCCCAAGACGAACGAAGGGCGGCCGAAGCCGCCCTTCGGGGCCCGCCCGGGCCGCGCGCCCACCGGACCAACCTCCGCGTTACGCGCTTCGGGATGAGCGCCCGGAAGCTGCCCGGCGCGCTCAGGCGCCGCCGGACTCCCCGCTCGCCTCGTGCGCCGCGTCGACGCCGGCCAGCTGCGCCGCGGCCAGCTCCTCGGCCTCCTGCAGCGCGATCGCGCGCCGTTCGGACTCGTCCATCTCCTCCTTGACCTTGCGCGCCTGGTGGAAGGCCATGCCGGTCCCGGCGGGGATCAGGCGGCCGACGATGACGTTCTCCTTCAGCCCGCGCAGCTCGTCGCGCTTGCCCATGATCGCCGCCTCGGTCAGCACGCGCGTCGTCTCCTGGAACGAGGCGGCGGAGATGAACGAGTCGGTCGACAGGCTGGCCTTGGTGATGCCCAGCAGCACGTCGGCATGCGTCGCAGGCAGCTTGCCCTCGGCCCGCATGCGGTCGTTGGTGTCCAGCAGCTCCGAGCGCTCGACCTGCTCGCCGGCGATGTAGCCGGTCTCGCCCGGGTCGACGATCTGCACCCGGCGCAGCATCTGGCGCACGATGACCTCGATGTGCTTGTCGTTGATCTTCACGCCCTGCAGGCGGTAGACGTCCTGCACCTCGTCGACGATGTAGCGCGCCAGCTCCTCGATGCCGAGCAGCCGCAGAATGTCCTGCGGGTCGGCCGAGCCATCGACGATCAGCTCGCCGCGGTTGACCACCTGGCCCTCGTGCACCAGGATGTTCTTCTCCTTGGGCACCAGCTCCTCGTAGACCTTGCCGTCCGGGTCGGTGATCTGCAGCCGCACCTTGCCCTTGGTCTCCTTGCCGAAGCTGATGGTGCCGGTGATCTCGGCCAGCGTGCCCTTGTCCTTCGGCGTGCGGGCCTCGAACAGCTCGGCCACCCGCGGCAGGCCGCCGGTGATGTCGCGCGTCTTCTGGCCTTCCATCGGGATGCGCGCCAGCACCTCGCCCGGCGCCAGGTCCTGCCCGTCGCGCACCTGGATCAGCGCGCCGACCGGGAAGCCGATCGTCACGCTGTGGTCGGTGCCGGGGATCTTGACCTCGTTGCCGGCGGCGTCGAGCAGCTTGACCTGCGGCCGCACGACCTTGGCCGCGCCGCGCCGCTTCGGGTCGATGACGACCAGGGTCGACAGGCCGGTCACCTCGTCGACCTGCTTGGCGACGGTCACGCCCTCCTCGACGTTCTCGAACTTCGCCTGGCCGGCGAACTCGGTGATGATCGGGCGCGTCAGCGGGTCCCAGGTCGCCAGCACGGTGCCGGCCTTGACCGGCTGGTCCGGCTTGACGGTCAGCGCCGCGCCGTAGGGTAGCTTGTGGCGCTCGCGCTCGCGGCCATGCGGGTCGGCGATGATGACCTCGCCCGAGCGCGAGATGACCACCAGCTCGCCCTTGCCCGACTTGCTGTTGGTCACGTAGCGCATCGTCGAGTTGAACGACACGATACCTTCGCTCTTGGCCTCGACGCTGTTGGCCACCGCCGCGCGCGACGCCGCACCACCGATGTGGAAGGTCCGCATCGTCAGCTGGGTGCCGGGCTCGCCGATCGACTGCGCGGCGATCACGCCGACCGCCTCGCCGACGTTGACCAGCCCGCCGCGGCCGAGGTCGCGTCCGTAGCACTTGCCGCACAGGCCGAAGCGCGTGTCGCAGGTCAGCGGCGTGCGCACCTTGACCTCGTCGACCCCGGCCGCCTCCAGCGCGTCGATCGCGTCCTCGTCGAGCATCGCGCCGGCGTCGAGCAGTGTCTCGCCGGTCTCCGGGTGGGTGACCTCGATCGCCGTCATGCGGCCGAGGATGCGGTCGCGCAGGCTCTCGATGACCTCGCCGCCCTCGACCAGGGCGCGCATGTTCATGCCCTCCTGCGTGCCGCAGTCGTCCTCGGTGACGACCAGGTCCTGCGTGACGTCCACCAGGCGGCGCGTCAGGTAACCCGAGTTGGCGGTCTTCAGCGCCGTGTCCGCGAGGCCCTTGCGCGCGCCGTGGGTCGAGATGAAGTACTGAAGGACGTTCAGCCCCTCGCGGAAGTTGGCGGTGATCGGCGTCTCGATGATCGAGCCGTCCGGCTTGGCCATCAGGCCGCGCATGCCGGCCAGCTGGCGGATCTGCGCCGCCGAGCCGCGCGCGCCCGAGTCGGCCATCATGTAGATCGAGTTGAACGACTCCTGGTCGACCGCACGGCCGTGGCGGTCGGTCACCTTCTCCTTCGACAGCTGGGCCATCATGACCTTGCCGACCTCGTCGCCGGTCTTGCCCCAGATGTCGACCACCTTGTTGTAGCGCTCGCCGGCCGTCACCAGGCCCGAGACGTACTGCTGCTCGATCTCCTTGACCTCGCGCTCGGCGCGCTCGATCAGGTCGTGCTTCTGCGCCGGCACCAGCATGTCGTCGATCGCGATCGAGATGCCGGCCCGGGTGGCCAGCGCGAAGCCGCTCTGCAGCAGCTTGTCGGCGAACACGACGGTGTCCTTCAGCCCGCACTTGCGGAAGCTGGCGTTGATCAGGCGCGAGATCTCCTTCTTCTTCAGCGCCTTGTTCAGCAGCGCGAACGGCAGCCCGCGCGGCAGGATCTCCGACAGCAGCGCGCGGCCGACCGTGGTCTCGACGAGCGAGGTCGTCGGCACCAGCGCGCCGCCGTCCTTGCCGCGCACGTACTCGGTCAGCCGCACCGACACGCGCGCCGTCAGCTCGACCGCGCCGCCGTCCAGCGCACGCTTGAGCTCGGCGATGTCGGCGAACACCATGCCCTCGCCACGGCCGTTGATGCGCTCGCGGGTGGCGTAGTACAGGCCCAGCACGACGTCCTGGCTCGGCACGATCGACGGCTCGCCGTTGGCCGGGAACAGCACGTTGTTGGAGGCGAGCATCAGCACCCGCGCCTCCATCTGGGCCTCGATCGACAGCGGCACGTGGACCGCCATCTGGTCGCCGTCGAAGTCGGCGTTGAACGCGGCGCAGACCAGCGGGTGGAGCTGGATCGCCTTGCCCTCGATCAGCACCGGCTCGAAGGCCTGGATGCCCAGCCGGTGCAGCGTCGGCGCCCGGTTCAGCATCACCGGGTGCTCCTTGATGACCTCCTCGAGGATGTCCCACACCACCGGCGTGCCGCTCTCGACCTCCTTCTTGGCCGCCTTGATGGTGGTGGCGATGCCCATCGCCTCCAGCCGGCTGAAGATGAAGGGCNNGCCATCAGCTTGGGCAGGCCGCACTGGTGCAGCTTGAGCGTCGGGCCGACGACGATGACCGAGCGGCCCGAGTAGTCGACGCGCTTGCCCAGCAGGTTCTGGCGGAAGCGCCCGCCCTTGCCCTTGATCATGTCGGCCAGCGACTTCAGCGCGCGCTTGTTCGCGCCCGTCATCGCCTTGCCGCGGCGGCCGTTGTCCAGCAGCGAGTCGACCGCCTCCTGCAGCATGCGCTTCTCGTTGCGCACGATGATCTCGGGCGCCTTCAGCTCCAGCAGGCGCGCCAGGCGGTTGTTGCGGTTGATGACGCGGCGGTAGAGGTCGTTGAGGTCGCTGGTCGCAAAGCGGCCGCCGTCCAGCGGCACCAGCGGGCGCAGGTCCGGCGGCAGCACCGGCAGCACCTCCATCACCATCCAGCTCGGCTTGATGCCGCTCTTCTTGAACGCCTCGAGGACCTTCAGCCGCTTGGCGTTCTTCTTGATCTTCAGCTCGGAGCCGGTCATGTCGTTGCGGATCTTCTCGATCTCGGCATCGATGTCCATGTCCTCGAGCAGCTTCTTGATGCCCTCGGCGCCCATCATGGCGACGAACTCGTCGCCGTGCTCGGCGTGCTTGGCCTCGAAGTCGTCCTCGGACATGATGCTGAACTTCTTCAGCGGCGTCATGCCGGGGTCGACGACGACGTAGGCCTCGAAGTACAGCACGCGCTCGATGTCGCGCAAGGTCATGTCGAGCACCAGGCCCAGGCGCGACGGCAGGCTCTTGAGGAACCAGATGTGCGCGCAGGGCGCGGCCAGGTCGATGTGGCCCATGCGCTCGCGCCGCACCTTGGTCTGGGTGACCTCGACGCCGCACTTCTCGCAGATCACGCCGCGGTGCTTCAGGCGCTTGTACTTGCCGCACAGGCACTCGTAGTCCTTGATCGGCCCGAAGATCTTGGCGCAGAACAGGCCGTCGCGCTCGGGCTTGAAGGTGCGGTAGTTGATCGTCTCCGGCTTCTTCACCTCGCCGAACGACCACGAGCGGATCTTCTCCGGGCTCGCGAGGCCGATCCTGATGGCATCGAAGTGCTCGTCCGGGGTGAACTGCTTGAAAAGGTCCAGAAGTCCCTTCATGCGAATCTCCTAATTCGTTGCCAGATGCGTCGTCGGTGGCTGGATCAGTTGCGCTCGAGCTCGATGTCGATGCCCAGCGAGCGGATTTCCTTCACCAGCACGTTGAACGACTCCGGCATGCCGGCCTCGATCGCGTGCTCGCCCTTGACGATGTTCTCGTAGACCTTGGTGCGGCCGTTGACGTCGTCGGACTTGACGGTCAGCATCTCCTGCAGCACGTAGCTGGCGCCGTAGGCCTCAAGCGCCCAGACCTCCATCTCGCCGAAGCGCTGGCCGCCGAACTGCGCCTTGCCGCCCAGCGGCTGCTGGGTGACCAGGCTGTACGGGCCGGTCGAGCGCGCGTGCATCTTGTCGTCGACCAGGTGGTGCAGCTTGAGCACGTGCATGTAGCCCACCGTCACCGGGCGCTCGAAGGCCTCGCCGGTGCGGCCGTCGAACAGGGTGCACTGGGTGCGCGTGGCGGTCAGGCCCTTGCGCGTGGCGACCTCGTCCGGGAAGGCGAGCGCCAGCATGGCGCGGATCTCGGTCTCGGCCGCGCCGTCGAACACCGGGGTGGCGAAGGTCACGCCCGAACGCAGGTTGTCCGCCATCTCGACGATCGCGTCGTCCGAAAGCGCATCGAGCTGCTCCGTCTTGCCGCCGCTGCCGTTGTAGAGCAGCTCGAAGAAGCGGCGCAGTTCCGCCGCCCGCGCCTGCTGCTGCAGCATGTCGCCGATGCGCTGGCCGATACCCTTGCCGGCCCAGCCCAGGTGCACCTCGAGCACCTGGCCGACGTTCATGCGCGACGGCACGCCCAGCGGGTTGAGCACGACGTCGACCGGCGTGCCGTCAGCCATGTAGGGCATGTCCTCCTCGGCCACGATCTTGGACACCACGCCCTTGTTGCCATGCCGGCCCGCCATCTTGTCGCCCGGCTGCAGGCGGCGCTTGACCGCCAGGTACACCTTGACCATCTTGAGCACGCCCGCCGGCAGCTCGTCGCCCTGGGTCAGCTTCTTGCGCTTCTCCTCGAACAGCAGGTCGAAGCTGTGGCGCGTCTGGTCGAGCGAGTTCTTGATGCTCTCGAGCTGGTTGGCGACGTCCTCGTCGGCCGGGCGGATGTCGAACCAGTGGTACTTGTCGACCGAGCTCAGGTAGGCCTTGTCGATCTTGGTGCCCTTGGGAATGCGGTTCGGCCCCCCGTTGGCGACCTTGCCGGCGAGCAGCTTCTCGATGCGGTCGAAGGCGTCGGCCTCGACGATGCGCAGCTGGTCGTTGAGGTCCAGCCGGAAGCGCTTGAGCTCGTCGTCGATGATCTGCTGCGCGCGCTTGTCGCGCTGGATGCCCTCCCGCGTGAAGACCTGGACGTCGATCACGGTGCCGTTGGTGCCCTGCTCGACGCGCAGCGAGGTGTCCTTCACGTCGGACGCCTTCTCGCCGAAGATCGCGCGCAGCAGCTTCTCCTCCGGCGTCAGCGTGGTCTCGCCCTTGGGCGTGACCTTGCCGACCAGCACGTCGCCCGGGTTGACCTCGGCCCCGACGTAGACGATGCCCGACTCGTCCAGCCGCGCGAGCTGCTGCTCCGACAGGTTGGGGATGTCGCGCGTGATCTCCTCGCTGCCGAGCTTGGTGTCGCGCGCCATCACGACCAGCTCCTCGATGTGGATCGAGGTGTAGCGGTCCTCGCGCACGACGCGCTCGGAGATCAGGATCGAGTCCTCGAAGTTGTAGCCGTTCCACGGCATGAACGCGACCAGCATGTTCTGGCCCAGGGCCAGCTCGCCGAGGTCGGTCGACGCGCCATCGGCCACGACGTCGCCGCGCGCGACCTGATCGCCGCGCTTGACGATCGGCCGCTGGTGGATGTTGGTGTTCTGGTTCGAGCGCTGGTACTTGATCAGGTTGTAGATGTCGACCCCGACCTCGCCAGCGAAGGTCTCGTCGTCGTTGACGCGCACCACGATGCGGTTGGTGTCGACGTAGTCGACCACGCCGCCGCGGCGCGCGGTGACGACCGTGCCCGAGTCGACCGCGGCGACGCGCTCGACGCCGGTGCCGACGAGCGCCTTCTCCGGCCGCAGCACCGGCACCGCCTGGCGCTGCATGTTCGCACCCATCAGCGCGCGGTTGGCGTCGTCGTGCTCGAGGAAGGGCACGAGCGAGGCCGCGACCGAGACGATCTGCGCCGGCGCGACGTCCATGTACTGCACGCGCTCGGGCGACAGCAGCACCGACTCGCCTTTCTCGCGCGCCGACACCAGGCTGTCGGTCAGCCGGCCCTCGGCGTCGAGCGACGCGTTGGCCTGCGCGATCACGTACTTGCCTTCCTCGATCGCCGACAGGTAGTCGATCTGGTCGGTCACCTTGCCGTCGGCCACGCGTCGGTACGGCGTCTCCAGGAAGCCGTACTCGTTGAGCTTGGCGTACAGCGCGAGCGAGTTGATGAGGCCGATGTTCGGGCCTTCCGGCGTCTCGATCGGGCACACGCGGCCGTAGTGCGTCGGGTGCACGTCGCGCACCTCGAAGCCGGCCCGCTCGCGCGTCAGACCACCCGGGCCCAGGGCCGAGACGCGCCGCTTGTGCGTGATCTCGGACAGCGGGTTCGTCTGGTCCATGAACTGCGACAGCTGCGACGCACCGAAGAACTCCTTGAGCGCCGCGCTGATCGGCTTGGAGTTGATCAGGTCGTGCGGCATCAGCGCCTCGGTCTCGGCCTGGCCCAGACGCTCCTTCACCGCCTTCTCGATGCGCGCCAGGCCCGAGCGGTACTGGTTCTCGGCCAGCTCGCCGACGCAGCGCACGCGGCGGTTGCCCAGGTGGTCGATGTCGTCGACCTCGCCGTTGCCGTTGCGCAGGTCCACGAGGATCTTGACGACGTCCAGGATGTCCTCGTTGGACAGCGTCATCGCGCCCTCGGGCGTGTCGCGGCCGACGCGGGCGTTGAACTTCATGCGCCCGACCCGGCTCAGGTCGTAGGTGTCCGCGCTGTAGAACAGGCGGTGGAACAGCGCCTCGACCGCGTCCTCGGTCGGCGGCTCGCCGGGGCGCATCATGCGGTAGATCGCGACCCGCGCGGCGAGCTGGTCGGCGGTCTCGTCGCTGGCCAGGGTCTGGCTGATGTAGGCGCCCTGGTTCAACTCGTTGGTGAAGATGCAGGCGAGATCGGTGATGCCGGCGCCGCGCAGCTTCTTCAGCAGCGTCTCGGTCAGCTCGTCGTTCGCCTTGGCGATGATCTCGCCGGTGTCGGCGTCGACCATGTTGCGCGCGACGACGCGGCCGACCAGGAAGTCCTCGGGCACCGAGATCCACTCGGTGCCGGCCTGCTGCAGCATGCGCACGTGGCGCGCGGTGATGCGCTTGTCCTTCTCGACGATGACCTTGCCGTCCTTGTCGGTCAGGTCGAAGCGCGCGATCTCGCCCTGCAGCCGCTCGGGCACGAAGGCCATCTGCGCGCCGGCGTCCATCAGCCGGAAGTGGTCGTTGACGAAGAAGTGGGCGAGGATCTGCTCGGGCGCGAGGCCGATCGCCTTGAGCAGGATCGTCACCGGCATCTTGCGCCGGCGGTCGACCCGGAAGTACAGGACGTCCTTGGGGTCGAACTCGAAGTCCAGCCACGAGCCGCGGTAGGGGATGATGCGGGCGCTGAACAGCAGCTTGCCCGAGCTGTGCGTCTTGCCCTTGTCGTGCTCGAAGAAGACACCCGGGCTGCGGTGCAGCTGGCTGACGATCACGCGCTCGGTGCCGTTGACGATGAACGAGCCGTAGTCGGTCATCAGGGGCACCTCGCCCATGTAGACCTCCTGCTCCTTGATCTCCTTGACGACCTTCTGCGGGTGGCTCTCGCGGTCGTAGATGATCATCTGCAGCTTGGCGCGCACGGCGGCGGCGAAGGTCAGCCCACGCTGCTGGCACTCGCGCACGTCGAACGGCGGCTTGGCGATGTTGTATTCGATGAACTTCATCTCCACGAACCCGTTGTGCGAGACGATCGGGAACGCGGACAGGAAGGCCGCCTGCAGCCCCTCGGGCTTGCGGTCGCGCGGCGCGACGTCCTTCTGCAGGAAGGCGTGGTAGGACTCCTGCTGCGTGGTCAGCAGGTAGGGCACCTCGAGCACGCTCGGGCGCTTGCCGAAGCTCTTGCGGATGCGCTTGCGCTCGGTGTAGCTGTAGGTGGTGGATGCTTGCGCCATGAACTTCTCCGTGTCGAGAACCGCCGCCTGGCCGTGGCGGGGGTTTCGTCGGCGACTGGCAATCTCGGGCCCCCAGGAGACCGCTTCACGGTCTCCGCCCCCGAAGGGGCGGGCCGACCCGGGCGCGGCCCGGCGTCGACCCTGGGCCTTGCGCCCCGCTAGAAGCTTGGTGACAGGCCACTACCCGTCGCTGGCGGACAACCCCGGCCTTGCACCGGAGCCCGACCAAACCCGTTCCCTGCAGTCGGATCAGAGAACACTTACAAACCCCCGCGCAGGGGCTTGAAAGTGCTCCCGGGCGGCGCTCACGCCCGGCCCGGACCGCGTGGCGGGGCGGGGTCGGCCCCCGGCCGGCCCCGCCCCGGCCCGCGTCACTTCAGCTCGGCCTTGGCGCCGGCGTCGAGCAGCTTCTTGACCGCCGCCTCGGCGTCGGCCTTGGCGATGCCTTCCTTGACCGCCTTCGGCGCGCCGTCGACCATGTCCTTGGCCTCCTTCAGGCCCAGGCCGGTGAGTTCGCGTACCGCCTTGATCACCGACACCTTGTTGGCGCCGGCTTCGAGCAGCATGACGTCGAACTCGGTCTTCTCCTCGGCGGCCGGGGCGGCGGCACCGCCACCGCCGGCGGCCGGGGCGGCCATCGCCGCCGCGGAGACACCGAACTTCTCCTCGATGGCCTTGACCAGGTCATTGAGTTCCATCACGGTCATGCTGTCAATCGCGGACAGGAAAGCGTCTTTGTCGAATGCCATTGGGGTTTCCTCAGGAATGGGGGTATGAAACAGGGAGTCGATCAGGACGGGCTCAGGCTGCGGCGGCCTCGGCCGCACCGCCACCCTTCTTCTCGGCCAGCGCGGCCAGCACGCCGGCCAGGCGCTGGATCGGCGACTTCAGCAGGCCGGCGACCTGGGCGATCAGGACCTCGCGGCCCGGGATCGCCGCCAGCGCCTTGACGCCTTCGGCGTCGAGTGCCTTGCCGGCGTAGACGCCGCCCTTGATCACCAGCTTGTCGTTGGTCTTGGCGAACTCGGCGACGACCTTGGCCGCGGCCACCGGGTCGTCCGAGAAGCCATAGATCAGCGGGCCGACCATGGCGTCCGACGCCACCTCGAACGGCGTGCCGGCGACCGCGCGGCGGGCGAGCGTGTTCTTCAGGACATGAAGGTACACGCCGCTGTCGCGCGCCTGCCGGCGCAGCCCGTCCAGATGGGCGACGGTGAGGCCACGGTACTCGGCCAAGGCCAGGGTCTGCGAGCGTGCGGCCTGCGCCGACACGTCCGCCACCACGGCTGCCTTCTCGTTGCGATTGAGACTCAAAGGTCTGCTCCTCGAGAAACGCGCGTCGCGGGCGACGAGCCCCCGCTTCGCGCACGGTTTGCAGCGACCTCGTGTTCACGGAACCCCCAACGGAACTCCTTCACAGCGGGACCGCCATCTGCGCTGGCGTGGGGCCCGGCCTGCCGGCCGGGTCCGCGATTAAGGGGCTGCGGCAACGCCGCGGCCCCACCAGCGGTCTCGGATGGCCCGCCGCCGTCGCCGGCAGCGGCCCACCACATGAAGGCGGCACGGCGCACCTCGCGGTGCTCCCGGCCGCCCATGTCCTCCGTCACGCCTGCGCGGCGATCGACGCCGTGTCCACGCGGACCCCGACGCCCATCGTCGACGACAGCGCGAGCTTGCGCAGGTACACACCCTTGCTCGCCGCGGGCTTGGACTTGTTCAGCGCGTCTAGCAGCGCACGCAGGTTGGTGGTCAGCTTGTCGGCGTCGAACGAGCGGCGGCCGATCGTCGCGTGGATGATGCCGGCCTTGTCGACCCGGAACTGCACCTGGCCGGCCTTGGCGTTCTTCACCGCGGTGGCGACGTCGGGCGTCACGGTGCCGACCTTCGGGTTGGGCATCAGCCCGCGCGGGCCCAGGATCTGCCCGAGCTGGCCGACGACGCGCATCGTGTCGGGCGACGCGATGACGACGTCGAAGTTCAGGTTGCCGGCCTTGACCTGCGCCGCCAGGTCGTCCATGCCGACGATGTCGGCGCCGGCGGCCTTGGCCTCCTCGGCCTTGGCACCCTGGGCGAACACCGCGACGCGCTTGGTCTTGCCGGTGCCGGCCGGCATCACGACCGCGCCGCGCACCACCTGGTCCGACTTGCGCGGGTCGACGCCGAGCTGCACCGCGACGTCGATCGACTCGTCGAACTTGGCGGTCGCGGCCTCCTTGACGATGGTCAGCGCAGCATCCAGAGGGTACAGCTTGGTGCTGTCGACCTTGCCCTGCAAGGCCTTGGCCTTCTTGGTCAGTTTGGCCATGGTCAGACTCCTTCGACGATCAAGCCCATCGACCGCGCCGAGCCGGCGATGGTCTTCACCGCGGCGTCGAGGTCGGCCGCGGTCAGGTCCTTGGTCTTGGTCTTGGCGATCTCCTCGAGCTGCTCGCGCGTGACCTTGCCGACCTTCTCCAGGTGCGGCCGGCCCGAGCCCTTGTCGATCTTGGCCGCCTTCTTCAGCAGCACCGTCGCCGGCGGCGACTTCATCACGAAGGTGAAGGACTTGTCCGCGTACGCGGTGATCACCACCGGCAGCTTGAGCCCTGGCTCGATGCCCTGCGTCTGGGCGTTGAACGCCTTGCAGAACTCCATGATGTTCAGGCCGCGCTGGCCGAGCGCCGGCCCGATGGGCGGCGACGGGTTGGCCTTGCCGGCCGGGACCTGCAGCTTGATGTAGCCGACGATCTTCTTCGCCATGATGGCTCCTGACCGAGTTCAAACGACCGCCGGGGCGGTCTCCTCGTGCTTCGACCCTGGGGACGGGCGGTGCGCCGGGGTCGGGGCGGCGCGCCGCGGCTTGTCCGTCAAACCTTGCCTGCGGCCCTTGCGGGCCTCGGCGAAGTCTGACGAACTTCGTTCGTCAGACTTTCTCGACCTGACCGAAATCGAGTTCCACCGGTGTCGCGCGGCCGAAGATGGTGACCGAGACGCGCACCTTGGACTTCTCGTAGTTGACTTCCTCGACCGCACCGTTGAAGTCGGTGAACGGCCCGTCCTTGACACGCACCAGCTCGCCGACCGTCCACTCGACCTTGGGGCGCGGCTTCTCGGCGCCCTCCTGCATCTGGTTGACGATCTTCATGACCTCGGCTTCCGAGATCGGGGTCGGGCGGTTGCGCGCGCCGCCGACGAAGCCGGTCACCTTGCTGGTGTGCTTGACCAGGTGCCAGGTCTCGTCGGCCATATCCATCTCGACCAGCACGTAGCCGGGGAAGAAGCGCCGCTCGCTGACCGACTTCTTGCCGCCCTTGAGCTCGATGACCTCCTCGGTCGGCACCAGGATGCGGCCGAAGCGCTCCTGCATGCCGGCGCGCTCGATGCGCTCGCGCAGGTTGCGCTCGGCCGCCTTCTCCATGCCGGAGTAGACGTGCACGACGTACCAGCGCTTGGTCGACGCCGGCGCGGCCTCGGCGGAGGCCGCCGCGACCTCGGGGCTGGTGCTGTCGGTGGTGGGTTCGTTCATCGTGGACTCCTCAGCGGCGCCAACCCAGCACCAGGTCGTACAGCACCCATTCGATCGTCTTGTCGGCCAGCCACAGGAACAGCGCCATCACGAAGACGAAGGCGAACACGTAGCCGGTCATCTGGATCGCCTCCTTGCGCGTCGGCCAGACGACCTTCTTGACCTCGCGCGCGGAGTCGCGCCCGTAGGCGACGAGCTGTCGGCCCGGCTCGGACAGGAAGAAGACGACGACGCCTGCCGCCATCAGCACCAGCATCACGATCACGCGCACCCAGGTGTCCTGCGCGCCCATGACATAGAACGCCACCACGCCGCCGACCGCGAGCAGCGCGGCGACGCTGAGCTTGGCCTTGTCGGCGGGCGAGGTGACGGTTTCGACTTGCGGGTTGGTGGCCATCGGCGGGTTGGTTCAGGTCCGGGCGGACGTGGCGGGCGCGTCGGGTGGGCTGCGGCGGTTGGTGGTGATCGGCGTACGGTCCTTGCGGCGGGCGGCCTTAAGCGACGTTGCCCGCGGCGCTCGGGGGAGCGGGCCGCGGGCCGCTGGACTCCGGTGGCGACCAGCCTTCAGCGGCTGGCAGGGGCAGAGGGAATCGAACCCCCAACCTTCGGTTTTGGAGACCGACGCTCTGCCAATTGAGCTATACCCCTGCGGACTCCCGTCGCCGACCGGCCGGCGCCGGTCACTCGATGATCTTGGCCACCAC
>JRYF01003974.1_pt1 | contig 15237 bp, 17 predicted proteins | sample 235331 | NCBI WGS metagenome assembly JRYF01 (sample SAMN03074217, study PRJNA261475) | activated sludge metagenome | biome: Wastewater Treatment Plant; feature: Wastewater; material: Activated sludge; isolation source: activated biomass of a wastewater treatment plant treating hydrocarbon... ...
AGGCGTTTTTGTACAGCCTCTAAACCAAACTCGTGATGCGGCAGCACCACCGTACTGACTCAGGCAGCGACGCGCGGGGCTGCGGCGTTGTTCGAGCCCGGCTGGCGTTACCAAGGAGCGAGGGTCCTGCTGCTGGATCTTGAGTCCGATGGCGCGCGGGTCCGATGATCGGTTGTTTTGCCGCAGGCCGGTCATTCAGGGGGCCGGCAGCGCCACCGGCGCCATCAGTTCCGGTCCCTCGTGGCGGGCATCGTTTACCGCCGCGCTCACCGGCCAGACCCGCAGCCGGCCGGGCGGGCACGGGATCAGCAACGGCCGTAGGGCCGCCGGATCGGTCAGGGTTGGATCGAGCCAGCGCGCCTCATCCGCCGGGTCCAGAATCACCGGCATCCGGTCATGGATCGGGACCATTAAGACGTTGGCTTGGGTGACCAGGATGGTACAAGACTCCAGGACTTGGCCGTCCCGCTCCCACCGCTCCCACAGGCCGGCGAAGGCGACCGGCTGGCCGTCGGCTGGGGCGATGCAATAGGATTGCTTGCGGGCACCGAGTTTTCGCCATTCGTAAAAGCCGTCGGCGGGAATCAGGCAGCGCCGGCGGCGAAACGCCTGGCGGTAGGTCGGCTTCTCGGCTACGGTTTCGGTCCGGGCGTTACTGGTGCTGTAGGCGGTCCGAGGCTCCGGAGACCAGGCTGGCACCAGGCCCCAGCGCAGGGCGACGAGTTCCCGGCCACCATCGGCGACGCTCCGGATCGCCCACACCGACTGGCTCGGGGCAAGGTTGTAGCGGGGCGTCGGGGCCGGCGCTGCCGGCAGGTGAAACCGCGCGGCCAGTACCTCACCGGACGCGCGCTGGATGAAACGGCCGCACATGGTTTCGGGTCACACTCTCCGTCATCAAAAATATGGAGTCTATAACATGAAGCCGAGTCTCCCTCTACTGTTGTTGTTACTGTTCCTGACCGCCTGTCAGCTTCTGGAGGATGCGGGCGATGCCCGCACCGACCGTCTTGCGACGGGGACGCCCCTCGACCTGCATCAGAACTTGACCATTCCCCCCGGTCAGGCGGGCGTGTTCATCCAAGGGACCCCCATCGGTGATCGGTATCGCTACGACGCCGTCTGCCGGCTGGAAACGCGCACGGTCGACGCGACGTTCCGGACCGTGACGGTCGACCGCTTCACCGTCGAACGGGTCCGCCAGGAATGGGAGCGCTTCTCCCAGCGGGAAGATGGCCTACGTCGGGTCGGTCTCTTCGACAGCGACGGGCCAGCCCTGCTGCGCTTCTCCACGATTCTGTACCTGCGTTCCGACCGACAGCCGGATGTGTTCCGGTTGGTCTGCAGCCACTTGCAGGACAGCGCGCAACAACCGCGCTACCTGACCGCCTCCGAAATCCGCACCGTACTAGCGCCGATCATGACCTTGCATTGAACGACCTCACGCACCGACAGGCTCTCCGTAACCTGGGTGTTGGGGGGCAGAGTTTTGAAGGTGGAGCCGACCTCTGAGCGGTTTGGGTTCCACGGATACCCGAGGGCTTGCGCCGGGAACCGCCGGCCCGCCGGTTCGTCGAAGGAATGTCGCTGTTCCAGCCCATTTTGGAGGAATGACAAGCTCATGAATTCGGAGCCACTTCAGGCAAACCGCACGCGGGACAGCGCCACGCTGACTGTCTATTTCGATGGCGGCTGCCCGGTCTGCGCGCGGGAGATTGCGTTCTATCGCCGCCAAGCCGGCGCGGATGCCTTGCGTTGGGTGGATGCTGCCCGCCCGTCCGCCGAGTTGGGCGCCGACCTGGATCAAGCGGCGGCGTTGCGGCGGTTCCACGTGCGCCGGGCGGATGGCGTGCTGGTTTCGGGCACGGCGGCGTTCGCGACCCTGTGGCGCGCGCTGCCCCGGTTTGCGAGGTGGGGGCAAATCGCCGGACTCCGGCCGGTCAACGCCGTGCTCGACCTCGGCTACGCCGTTTTCCTGCGGTTCCGCCGTTGGTGGCGGCCGGTGCCGGAGCGCTGTGATCGTGGTTGATCCATCAATGCGAAGTGCCTCCGAACATATCGATGATTTTCTAGCGTTCGCAACAAGTTAACATCACCATAACCAAGAGGATCAACGACCCATGACCGATGCCGAACCACACGCCGGAGCGCTGGTGGCCGCCTGTGCCAAGGAAGCCAGCTCGCACATTCTCTCCTACGCCCGCGACGCTGGGCTGGATCCGCCCTCTTTTCTACTCAGCGTCACCGCCGTGCTAGCGTCCTCCGCGCTGGCGGCCCAACCTGAGGACCAATTGCCCGCCGCATCCCGTCACCTCCAGGACGCCCTGCAATTGGTACATTGTCTGCGGGACCACGATCACAGGGCCAACACCTGAGGGACTATTGCGCCGCGCCGGTCTCCGCGCGGCGTGACGGAATCCTTCAGCCGGAGCCGTGCGCCAGCTTCAGGCCGACGATTCCGGCCACGATCAACCCGACGGAAACCAGCCGCATCGCGTTGGCGGAATCGCCGTAGAACAGGACACCCACCAGGAAAGTGCCCACCGCGCCGATGCCGGTCCAAACGGCATAGGCCGTGCCGAGCGGCAGGGACCGCATGGCCCAGGCCAGCAGGCCGAAACTCAGCACCATTGCGCCCAGCGTGACAAGGCTCGGCCCAAGACGGGTGAAGCCAGCGGATTGTTTCACTGAAAATGCCCAGACCACTTCAAACAGTCCGGCAACAAGCAGGGCAAACCAGGCCATGATAATCTCCAGCGTATCGCTACGCCGAGCCGTCCCGGACCTGAGGCCCTCCGCGCAAGACTGCGACGGAAGGGGAGGACGTGGCCTCGTGAGGNNGGCCAGCCCCAGCCCCAGCCGGCCCGGCGTTTGCGACAGCTTCAAGCCGACCGGCCAGCCGATTTCAAAAAGTCCCGCCGCGATCAAATAAATCCAGGGCATCGCCATTTTCTTCTCCAAGGTCAGCAATTGCATGGGTTGGCGCGCATGATCCTCGCGTTGCCGTGAAGAGGCTACACTTTACAGATGGAACGATCCTTCGCTCTCCAGCGCCTGTACGGTGAGGTAAACATCAACATGCAACCGCAGATCATTCCCGAAACCAGCTATTTGATGCGCATGGCGGATGGGACCATCAAGCAAGTGAATCCATTGACGGGAACCGAGGTATGGACCGTGCCCGGCCGGGCTAACCGGCCGCTGGCGGTGGACTCGCGCCCTCCCGCGCCTCTCGATCCGGCCCGACACGAGGCCTACTGCGCGTTCTGCGCCCGGCGTTATCTGGAAACTCCGCCCGAAAAGGCACGCCTGGTACGAACCAGCCACGGCTTCACCACGCTGCGTCATCTCCCCGCCGAGGCGTTGTTCGATACGGTGGCCGAATTCCGCCGCATTCCCAACCTGTTTGAAATCGTCTCCTTCGACTACTGGTGGAAGAACTTTAGCTATCGGTTGCCCGACGCTCTCGAACTGCACAAGCGCAATTATTTGGCCTCGGAAGCCGGCCGCGAGCATGTCTTTCAGGTCGTGGAACAACGGCTGAAAGCCTCCGGCGTGGATGAGAGCATCCGGGAGCGGATGTCTCCGGAGGAACGATTGCAACTGGCCAATGCGTTTTTTGGCGGCGGGCACGAGGTGATCGTCGCCCGGCGCCACTTCATCGACGGCGCCACCCACGACCATCAATTAGCCTCCTCTGGCGCCCTGACCCCGGAAGAACACTATCAGTATCTGCGCTTCACCATCGATGCCATGCGCGATCTGTACATCAACAACCGTTACGTGCGCTACGTGGCGGTGTTTCAGAACTGGCTGAAACCGGCCGGCGCATCCTTCGACCACTTGCACAAGCAATTGGTGGCCATCGACGAACGCGGCGTCCAGAACGAGATGGAACTGCAGCGGGTCCGGGCCAATCCCAATCTCTACAACGAAGCCGCCGTCAACTTCGCCGCCTATCACAATCTCGTGGTGGCCGAAAACGAGCACGCCATCGCCTATGCCGGCTTCGGCCATCGTTATCCCACGCTAGAGATTTTCTCCAAAAGCGAGCGCAGCCAGCCGTGGAACCATACTCCGGAGGAACTGCGCGGCATGTCCGATCTGATCCATGCCTGCCACGCCGCCACCGGCTCCGAGGTGCCCTGCAACGAGGAGTGGTACTACAAGCCGCCCGACGTCGATGTGCCCATGCCGTGGCGGGTCATGCTCAAATGGCGGGTATCGACGCCGGCCGGGTTCGAGGGCGGCACCAAGATCTACGTCAACACCATCGATCCGGAGAGCTTGCGCGACCGGGTGGTGCCACGGCTGTTCCAACTCAAGAACGAAGGCCGGATCGCGCTGATGAAGATCGCCTTCGAGTGCGCCTGCGTGCCCAACTGCCTCCGGTACAACCCCGCCGTGCGGCAGCAGGAATCCTCCCATCCCGAATTCCCGCCGCTGTCGGATGGCCGAGCAGGGGAAGGTTGACGGCGGGCGTTGATGTCCAGCATCCACAGCACCGCCATCGTCACTCAAACCACGAGCGCCCGGAGCCGACAAACCCTCCCTGCCTTGAGGAGCACGCCATGTTGATGTCGGGCCAGGATTATCGCGAGTCGCTGCGACGCTACCAGCCGCGGGTGTTTGTCAACGGTCAGGCCCTCAGATCGGTGGCCGACGAGCCATTGCTGGCGCCGGGCGTGAACGGCGTCGCGCTGACCTATGATTTCGCCCTGCGCGAGGACTGCGCGCCGCTGATGCGGGCGAGTCGTCCCGACTTGGCCGGCGGGCGGGCAGTAAATCGGATGATCGCCATTCCGGCCTCCGGGCAGGATTTGCTTGACAAGCTGGAGGCGGTTCGGTTGGTCTGTCAGGAAACCGGTTGCGCGCAGCGCTATCTGGGCGGCGACGCGCTGGCCGCGATCCAACAGACGACCGCACGGCTGGACGCGGAATCGAATTCAACCTACGGCGAGCGGTTCCGCGCCTATCTGGAGCGAGCGTATGCGGAAGACCTCGCGCTGGGCGTGGCGATGACCGACGGCAAAGGGGATCGGAGCTGGCGGCCGAGCCAGCAGACCAACCCCGATGCCTACGTGCGGATCGTCGAGCGCCGTAAGAACGGCATCGTGATTTCGGGGGTCAAGGCGATTATCACCGGCGCGCCGTACATGCACGAACTGCTGGTGCTGCCGGGCCGAAACATGAGCGCGGCGGACGCCGCCTACGCCGTGTGTTGCGCGGTTCCGGTGGACGCGGAAAACCTCACGCTCGTCGCCCGACCGGCCGGGCGGCCCGGCGAGCCGGCGGCGACCTTCAGCGCTCGCTACGGCCAGTCCACGGCGGTGGCGATCTTCGACGGGGTGTTCGTACCTTGGGAGCGGGTATTTCTGGCCGGCGAGTGGGAGCATTCCGGGTTTCTTACCGACCAGTACGCCACTCACCACCGCCACACCTGCATCGGCGCCCGAGCCGGGTTCGGCGACTTGCTGATCGGCGCCAGCGCGTTGATGACCGAGGCGAACGGTCTCGATCTGGACCGCACGCATCACCTGCGCGAGGCGATGGTGGAGCTGATTCAGATCGTGGAGGGTTTTTTCGCCTGCGGCGTGGCGGCTTCGGTCTACGGCGTTCCGGACCCGGCTGGGGTCATGGCCCCCGAACCGGTGTTCGCCAACATCGGGAAATTATTGCTGGCGACGCAAATCTACGACATGCACCGCATCGCCCATCAGCTCTCGGGCGGTCTGATTGTGACCCTGCCGGGACCGGAAGAGGACCACAACCCAGCCACCGCGGGCCGGTTGTCCGAGCTGTTGGCCGCCCGCTCGGACATCCCCTACGAAAAGCGCATCGAAGTCGCGCGGTTCATTGAGGATCTGACCGCCTCGTACCAGGCCGGCTGGTATTCGGTGATCTCGCTGCACGGCGGCGGCTCGCCGGAGGCGATGAAGAAGGCGATCTGGCGGCATTATCCGGTCGGCGATCCGGTGGCGCTGGTCGAACGTCTCCTCGACCGCGGCGTGCTCGACGATGGCACCCGTCCGCTCGTCCGTCGCCGGCAGCCGGGGCGTTGTTGCGCCATGGGCTGTCAGGCGCCTCCCATGCCGCAAGAAATGCCACTCTCATCACCCTCGGACGCGCCCGCCCCGGAGTAGGCGTTTATCCCTCTCCTCCATCGGCATCAACCGTGCCCCTTATCGCGCTGAATAGCCACCCGAAGGTTCCACGGCGTCGCTGTGGAGCCTCTTTTTAGCGACGCGATTCCAACGCCCGGTCCCCAGCGTTCAATGCGTCTCGCCAGGTTTCGGTCCAATAGCACAGGAGGCTTGCAGGCAAGCCGGCCCACAGGCGTAACCCATCCGCGGTGGACCAGTGGCTCCCGAACGCGCGGGAATCCAAGGGAGCCACCCCTCGAAACGCCAGATCCCGGAGGTACTGCCTGAGACCGGTCCGGATCAAGACCGCGTCCACGGGAGACGGTCCGGCGACATCGCCGATCACACCCTCCAGGGTCAGCAGGGCCTTGCGAAACAGGGTCAGTTCCTCGGGGAAGCGCATCGCGCCCGCCAGCCCCAGTCGGTCCAACAACGCCATCAGCCAGTCCATCCCGGGAAAGGTCCCCTGGCGCACCTGGCGCAATCCCGCCGCGACCGCATCGCGCAGCGCCGTTTCATCGAACGGTTGCCCCAGACTCGCGATGGCCCGGCAAACACCGGCCTCATCCTGGGCCAGGGCGTTCGCCACCGCCTGCACCACGGCGACGCACTGCGCCTTGCTCAGAGAGATGACCAGCGCCCAATCCAGAATGGCCAATCGACCATCGGGCGTCAGGAACAGATTGCCGGCGTGGGGATCGGCGTGAAAATGAGCAGCCGACCGAGAATTACCCCAGAACGGCTTGGCGATCAACGCCTCGATCAGGGTCTCCGCGAGTAGTCGGCGCGCGTGGAGCGAGGGGTCGGGGTCAGTCACCTTGCGACCCGCGACCCGTTCCATCGCCGTCAGACGCGGGGTGCATAACGGCAGCAATTCCGGAATGAGAACCGCCGGGGCATCGGCATAAAACGCCGCCGCTCGCGCCAGATGAGCTTGCTCGCGGTCGAGCCGGATCTCGTTCGCCAACAAGTGACGCACGCTGTCGAGGGTATGGCGATAATCGAGCGTCGGCAACTCATGGACCGCGCAACGGGCCTCCAGAAAGGGGCCGAGCGCCGCCCAAACCTCCAACTCTTCGTGCAACCGCGCCTCGATCCCCGGCCGCAACACCTTGAATACACCCTCGTGGGGCATGGATTCTGGCGGATCGCGCCAGACGAAGGGCACGACCACCGCCACGCTGGCCTCGGCCAGCGCCACGGGTGCCACGTCCAGGCCAGCGATCGCGCCCAATTCCCGCTGGATGATGGCGATGATCTCCTCCAGGGGAGTCGTGGGCGCCAAGGACTCCAGGCCCTGCAAATTCTCGCGCAATTCGGCCGTCAGCCGCCGGTCGCGCGCCACCACCTGCCCCAGCTTGTGCAGGGTCGGACACTGGCGAAACAGGGCGACCAGACGCCGCGCGGGACTCGTGGCGGGCGGCAGTTGCAGTTGCTCGGCGAGGAGGCATGCCCGACGCGGGGCCGACAGTCGCTCCAGAAAGAACCATAACCCTTCCAGCAGCAGGGGTCGGTAGGCGGCGTAAGCCTCGGGTAGAAATTGCCCGATCCGCAGCGCCTCGGCCAGCGCGTTCCAGTCTTGCTGCCCGCTCATTCCGCCCCGGCGTTCGGCGGACGGCAAGGTTTTTTTCATAAAGTCGTTTCCATGTCCATGAGTGTAGGTAGCTTTTCTGGGTTGCCCGTTTTTTCCAACCTTGCCAAGAACTCGCTACGGCAGGGCGCCGGCGAACTCCCGTAACGCGGTGTCCATGTCGATGGCGTAACCGATTCCTTCGAACTTGTGGGTGATGCGCTTCATCGTGTTGATCCCGACCACCCGACCGTTGGTCAGTACCAAGGGGCCACCGCTGTTGCCTGGATAAATTTTGGCATCGGTCCGAATAAAGGGGGGCTCGATGCCGGATATCACGCCGGCGCTGATCGAATCGCGCAGGCCCACTGGGTTGCCGATGGCGTAGACGGGTACGCCGTGCCCGACGTCGGCGGGCGCCGCCGGTTGCAGGGCCGGCGTGACATGCTGGTCGACCTTGAGCAGGGCCAGATCGTGATTCCGGCTGACCGCGAGGAGCGACGCGCGCAACTCGGTTCCGTCTTTGAGGAGAATGGTGAAGGTGTTTGCGGCGTCGGCCACGGCCAGATTCCAGTCCATCTGCCGCCGCGCCGTGGTGACTTTGCGTTCCGTCTCCTGGAACTCGCGGCGGTCGGTGGCCAGCTCGCCCCGCAACGTCTGGTATCGATCGCGCTGGGACTGATAATGCGCCCGACGTCGGGCTTTCTCCGCACCTTCCGGCAGCCCGCGCAGGGAAGCCTCATACCGGGCGAGATCCTGATTGAATTGCTCCATTTCCCGCTCGCGCCAGACCAGATTCTGACGCTGGCGTTCGATGCGCTGTTCGACATCGCCGACCGTCTGTTGGAGCGTTGCCCGGTCGGATTCGGGGAGCTTGATCACATGCTGGTTGGTGAGGAGATGGCCGGAGTTGGAAATAAAAAACCCGGACCCGGACCCCAAGGGGGTTTTGATCAGGACGGTGCCCAGCGTCGCTTCCTGGAGTGGGTTTTGGGGGGAAAAGCGCTCCCGCAACTGGGCGTTCAGGTCGTGGGTCGGGCGGTTGGCCGCGGCGGATCGAGGCAGGACTTCGACCGGTTGTTGCAGGTCGGTCCGAGGTCGGTCGGTATAATGCCAGTGGCCGTGTTCGTCCTGATATTTGTACAGTTGGGCGACGCCGGGCGAAGCGGCGATTAGAGCGAACAGGGTCAGGGCGAACGGCGCCAGTCCACCGCGCAGGGCGCCGGGCCGCGTCGAACCAAGGCCGTGCCGGACGAACGCGCGCGGAAGCCGTATCGCGAACATGATCGGTGATCTCGAGTGGCGTGCGGATGATCCCACGGGAATTTTCGAAGTGGCGAGTGCGTAGGATAACCCGGCGCGGGGCTATCCGCATGATGGGTTGCTGGCTACACCGATCTCGGCGATCCCCCTCCGGGGCAGGGCAATCGCGCTATGTGGTGGCTGGGGTCAGGATGCCCAGGATAAGGTTCATACAGAATTGCGTTCTGGGTGGTGGCTCTCGCCGCATCGCCGAGGCATCGGCCGCGCCCGCGACCAACCCCGGTAGTTGGTCCCACGATGCGCTACGTCTGACCGAGCACGTGGCCATCGACTTTGTCCAGGAAGCCGCCGAATGGTCCGTGCTCTACACCAGGGAGGCGAGCGCCCCAGACTGGAACAAGCCGCTCGGCTTGCCCGCCCGGCCGCGAGTTTCCACCCAGGTCTCCAAGAAATCACACAAAACGCCTGCCAGGCGATCCGGATAACGATCATCCCGCAAACGGATCAGGGGCAGGCGAGTTCCCGCGCCGTGGGTTTCAGCGCCGCGCAAGCGTCCACCAGTCCCAGTTCGGATCGAGCGGCTGATTCCGCGACCGGGTGGGCCGAAGTCCGCAACACGGTCTTGATCTGATCGGGCGTGAGTTCGGGCTGATGCTGGAGCAGCAGGGCCACTACCCCGGTGACATGAGCAGCGGCCAGGGAACTGCCGGACAGTAGCGTATAGCGACCGTGAGGGACGGGGACGACGATGTCCCGACCCGGCGCCACCGCGACAAAATCGGCGCTCCGCCAGCGCGGCGGGGACACGGTCCCGTTGACGTCGCAGGAAATGACCGGCACGACCAGATCCAGCGCGGCGGGAAATCCGGGATCGTCGCGCTCCTCGGCGGCGGCGGCCACCAGAACGATGCCCCGGCGGTGAGCCGCGGCCAGCAGTCGCGCCAGCAGGTCATCGGGCCGGCCGTTCAAGCTGAGATTGATCACCCCGGCCTTTTCGTTGATGGCGAAATCCACCGCCTTGGCCAGCGTCCAACTGCTGCACGCCGCCTTGGCACTGGCGGGGTCCGCATACCAGCAGGCCTTGACCACGGTGAGGGCCGCGTCCGGGGCCACGCCATCCAACCCTATCCCGTCCGCGCGGGCACCGATCACCCCGGCGACCGCCGTTCCATGCCGGTCGTCTGGGAAAGAGTGTTCCCCTCCTTCCACAAAATTGGCCGTGCGGACTCCCCGATCCCGCAGGTCGGGATGGTCGGTGTCGGCGCCGGTATCGATTACCGCCACCGCCACTCCCCGCCCGGTACTGACGTGCCGCGTCCGGTCGGCGCCGATCAGCTTTACCCCATAGGCCAGCGCGGCGTAGGGATCGTCGGGCATGGCCCGGAGCGCGTCGAACACCTGATTGACTTGCGCCAGCTCGATGCGTGGGTCCGCCCGCAATTGGGCGATGACCGACTCCAGCGGCTGATCCACGGGTACCTGGAAGACCAGACACTGCACGCCGATGGAGGTCAGGGGAAATTCGCCCACCGGTCGCAGTCGATAGCGGGCCTGCACCTCCCGGGCGATGGCCGGCCATTGCGACCGCTCGCTCTCGGCCAGCGCCACGATGATCTGTCGGGATCGCAACTGCTTCGGCACCCCTGGTTCCGGCACGTCCTCCACCGGCTCGCGTTCCGGCAGACCGCCGCAGGCGGTCAGAATCAGCAGCGCGGCGCAGGCCACTCCCACCGTCCAGCTTCGGTTCCACTTGTCCATCTTCGGTCTCCGGGTTCAGGGGTGTTCCAGCGGCTCCACCAACCGCACCCAGGGGTGAGCGCGCAGGACGTTCGCCGCCCGGTCCAGCGCCTCGTCCGGACGTCCGTCGCCGGTCACGGCGATGGTGTAGACGCCCAACGGAGTGGGACCGGCGACGACATGACCCGCGATGCCATGCAACAGCGTCCGCAGTTCGCCGACGCTCATCGCGTCGTCGAACACCACCCGCAACCGCGGTTCCGCCGTCAGGGCCGGCGGGCCATCGGACAGGGTTTCATAACCCGGATCGACCGGTTGCGTCGGCAACAGCAGCGCCAGCGCCAATGCCGCCAGGGCCAGGCTCTGGGCGGCCAAGGTCCAGCGCACGGGCGCGGGCGTATTCCGCAACCATTCCAGGATTGGTCGCCACCACGGCGGATCGGTTCTGGCGGGGGTAGGCGCCGCGTCCAGCCGGTCGATATCGGCCAGCAACCGGTCGAACGCGGCAGGCTTGGGTTGCCAGGTCGCCGTCTCGTGCGCCTCGAGCAGACGGGCGAGGGCGCGGCACTCCTCCAGTTCGGCGCGGCGGATGGGATCGCGAGCGAGGGATTGCTCCACCGTCGCCGTCTCGGCCGGACTCAAGGTGCCATTCACGTACCAGGGCAGAAGTTCTTCGATCTCCCGGCGTGGGTCCGGGATCGGGATATTGGGGGTTGACGAGGTCATGGGGACGACTCCTCGGCGGTAGCGGAAATCGAGTGTCCGCGCTGGGCCAGCCAGTAGGCCAGTTTCTTGCGCGCGTGGAACATCCGGGTTTTCACCGTGTTGACCGGGCAATCCATGATGTCGGCGATCTCCAGGTAGCTGCGTTCCTCGCCGAAGGTCAGTTCGATCACGGCGCGGTGTTCCGGCGATAACCGGTCCAGCGCCCACGCCAGAGCCTGGCCCAGTTCCCAACCCATCACGGCATGTTCGGGGGTATGCGGCGCGGGCGTGACCGTGTGCCGCGCATCCTCCCGATCATCGGCTTCATCCAGCGCCGCCGGCGACAAATCATCGAAAGACACCTCGGTCCGAAACCGCGTCGCCCGGCGCAGCACGTGGAGTCCCTTGTGGTGAGCGATGCCGAGCAACCAGGCGGGCAACGGTCCTTGGACGGGATCGAAGCGGTCGGCGCTCTGCCAGACCGCCAGCATGACGTCGTTCATGGCTTCATCCACCCATTCAGGCCGTTTCAGCAACTTCAGCAGATAGTTGCCGAGCCGCCGCGCATGGCGTTCGTACAGGATTTTAAAGGCTCGCCGATCCTGGCGCGCCACCGCGCGCATCAGTTCCAGATCGGAGGTTTCGGAATCCGCCGCGGCGGTTGCCTGTGCGGCAATGACGGCGGGTTTGTCCATCGCGCCTTCCTCCATAACGTATATCCCTCGTGAATCCCGAAAGGTTCAAACCACGCCGGAACCGCCAGAACATTTTTGTCGCGGTTTTCTTGTTTCGACAACGCCGTGAAAAATTATTCAGCCTCTTGAACCTTGCCGGATTCCCCGGGGAATTACCGTTTAAGCGAATGAAATTCGCCCCGGATTTGAATGACTGGCCCACATTAAACACCAAGAGATTTCATCATGAGTGACTCTGAAAGGGTACGCAAGCCCACGGAAATGGCGAAGATATTTTTCTCCACGGCAGCCAATGCGGCTTTTCCCGGCGTCGTGGGAAACGGCATGGAGCCCAAGGAACTCGCCAATGTCCTGCACAAAATAGCCGCCGGTCTCGAAGAGATAGCCACCGGTCTGCGTGCGACCTACATCTTGCTGGCGGAAGTGAAGGAATTGACTCGACGTCAGAACACGCCGCCGCTCGGTCGGCCGTAGATGTTTCCCACCGGGTAAGGACCATTACGAATTTAAGTATATGAGGTGATCGATGAGCACACTGGATAATTATTTTCAGACGGTCGGCGCGATGAACGAGCGCATGTGGAGTGAGGCCCGGCCATTGGAGAAACAGCTCCGGGATTTGGAAATCGAATACCAGGCGGCGAGCCGGAGGCCGATTACGGACGTGGTGTCCCGTGGCGTGGCCGCCATCCTTGCGACCCGGATTAACGCCACCGCGGATAAGCTCAACGCGGTGTATGACAACTGGCGGCGCAACCTGTCATTGATGACCCCACCTCCGCCGACCGTCGATCCGAACGCCTTCCCGCCTCCGAGATCATCGGGGAAGCTGTCCGCCAAGATCCCCTGGCCGAAGGACGTCCCGCCCGAGGTCCGACGATATCTTGGTCGGGTCATCGATCAAGGCGGCATCCCCTTGAGCAAGCGGGTTGCCGTGACCGTGGCGAAGGCTCCTTATGGCGGCGGTGGCCTGGTCGTCGAATTCGCCAAGTGGTAGCGGTCGAGTTCGTTGCGGATGTCGATGGATTATCGGATTTTGTGGAGGATTGAAAATGCCTTACCACCTCTGTCAAGTGGAAGATCGGCTAAAGCAGGCCTACAGCCGAGCCATCCAGCAAATCGACGCTGGCGCGTCGGAATTCAGCGACTTGCGCAGCCAGAAACTGGAGCCCGATATCGGACATGCATCGGCAATCCAGCAAGCCAATATCGCCCCCGTGTTGATCGATGGAAGGCAGTTATCGTGGCGGGAAAACCGGTTTCGTCGGGGAGAACTCAAGGGAAGAACGGTCATCATCGGAGATCCCGCGGACTTCAACCAAAAAAAGGTCTGGACGATTCATGTAAGCGATCAGCGAGAGTATCCCATCTTCCTGTTGAGATCTCATTTGTATCTCACGCTTCGCGGCATTCCCTATTCTCTGCGGCACAAGACCGCCGACAAGTTGCTCAGAGGAAGCAATCAAATCGGAGGTATGTCGATCTGGACGCAACTCACGATCCAGGAAGAGGCTCTCGCATTTGCCCGGATTCCATTAAACGAACCGACGGGTTTCAGGGACGTCGAGCCGAATCTGGGCATCATCAAGTCGTCAGAGACCGCGAGGGTGGTGAAAGCCTTTGTCGCGACCCCTCCTCCAGGTGGGATGCACAGGGTGTATCCCGGCGACAAGCTGTTCCTGCTGGAAGTGTGGACCACGCCGAGCATGAAAAAGGATCTGCTGATCAACGCGCCCGTCGGCGGTCTGGTGGAGCGCGTCCAGGTCAAGGCCGGCGATTCGGTGCAAAAAAACCAGGAATTGGTTCGCCTCAAAGATCCCTTCCAGGAAGACCCCTGGCCCTACGGCAGGTGCTCGATCCCGTAGAGCGCTTTGTCGCCGCCGAGGGTTCCCGAACGCGGCGGAGACCGGCTTTGCCGCAACGCGGGCGATGCTAAATGGAATAATCCGGCGCCGCGCCGGGAATCTCGATGCTCGCGAGCGTCGAGCCTTCGTATTGCACCGCCGCGGGCTTGCCAACGTAATCCTCGCCGTATAGCGTGGTCAGGGCCTCGGCCAGCAAGCGCGAATCCGCTTGCAATCGATATTGGCCGCGGCCCGTGTCCAGAATTAAGGTCGCGACGGTGCCGTCGTCCACCACGTCGGCGATAGTGCCGGTGAGGTACTTCATGACGTGCCCTCCTTCCATTGATGTTGCACTGTTCCACAGTCCCATATTCGACGCCCATCCGGCCAGGTGTCTGGCGCCGGCCGTGCTGCGATCATCAGGGACGGGAATCCTCGGTCATCGGTCTGTTGGATGGTTGGGTAGTTACCGTTCATAAGTGAATCCTGGCTTGCGTGGTCGCGGTCGCCGTCATCCGCTCGGGCTCTCGGACGGCGGGTGGGGAAGCACCTGGAAGTCCAGATCGAACCCCAGGATAAGGCACCGGGCAGATCAGCGGAGATCCACGTCCGTCGCCACCATTGGAGTCTTCATCCGCATCCGGAGGTCCCTCTCCAGTCAATGATAGACTGCATGGATGACCGAATCATCACCGGCCTTGCGCCATGCACCGGTCGATGTGGCCTTAAATTTATTAACGGTATTATTATAGTTACCGTTACGGGCATTCGATCCGATTCCGGCTATTTAACAAATCCTACCGGGGAGTGGTTTCCATGACTATGCCTTTGCTGACGACGGCTTCCGCGACCGTTCTGGTGGTCGACGATTCCACGGAAAATCTCGATGTCCTCGGTGNNTCGGTGAATTGCTGCTGCCGACCTATCGGGTGCGCGCGGCGAATTCGGGGCGGCGCGCGCTGCAAATCGCGGCTTCCGACCCGAAACCCGATCTGATCTTGCTCGATGTGATGATGTCAGAAATGGATGGTTATGCCGTGCTGGCGCGCTTGCGCGAAGAGCCGCGAACCCGCGACATTCCGGTCATTTTCGTCACCTCGATGGACGCCACCGAGGATGAAGAACGCGGCCTGGAGCTCGGGGCGGTCGATTACATTACCAAACCCTTGCGGCCGTCGATTGTCCTGGCTCGGGTTCATACCCAACTGGAATTGAAACGAGCGCACGACTGGCTGCGCGACCAGAACGTCTATCTCGAAGCCGAAATAGCGCGGCGCATG
>JRYF01000146.1_pt1 | contig 15235 bp, 12 predicted proteins | sample 235331 | NCBI WGS metagenome assembly JRYF01 (sample SAMN03074217, study PRJNA261475) | activated sludge metagenome | biome: Wastewater Treatment Plant; feature: Wastewater; material: Activated sludge; isolation source: activated biomass of a wastewater treatment plant treating hydrocarbon... ...
GTCCGCCTCGGCCGGCTGGCCGACTCGTCGCTCGGCGCGCGCTTCCTCGGCCTGAATCCCTGGGTGCTGGTCGGCGCCCCGGCCTACCTCGCGGCGCGCGGCACGCCACAGGAGCCGGCCGAGCTGTCGCAGCACGCGGCGCTGGTCTACAGCACCGTGCAGGGCGACGAGCGCTGGCACTTCGGCGGCGCCGACGGACGCACGCAGGCGGTGCCGGTCAAGGGGCCGCTGCGCAGCAACAACCTGTCGACGCTGCTGGCCGCGGCGCGCGCCGGGCTGGGGGTGGCGATCCTGCCCTGCTACGTCGCCCACGCGTCGGTGCGCAGCGGTGCCGTCGTGCCGCTGCTCGACCGCTGGACGCTGCCGGCACAGGAGATCCACGCCGTCTACGCGTCGCCGCGCCTGGTGCCGGCCAAGGTGCGCGCGTTCGTCGACTGGCTGCAGGAGCGTCTGGCCGGCGACTGGTGGCAGGCGTCGGGTTGAGAACAACCCCAGGGCCGTGCTTCGCCCAGCCCCCGCGAAGCTCGAGTCGTCTTGGGGCGGCCTGGCAACGACCTGGGAGGCGACCCCACCCTGCCCGCGTTGCCGGCCAGGATCCGTGCCACGGCCAGCAGCGTCGGCTAGCGTGACCGGATGGCATGCCGGGTCACATCGAGCCATCATGGCGCGATGGGCCCACGAATGTCGTCTTCCAAGCATGGAGGCGCCGAGAGGCGGCGCCGATGGACCTGGAGACCGCGATGCCCACGCCCCCGACATGCGCCGCCACCGCCTGCCAAGCGACCGCACGCCCACCCCGCCCCGCGCGCCCCCGCCCTGGGAACCTGGCTCCCCGCGGCCGACCCCTGGGGCGGACGGCGGCCCTGGCCGTCGCGCTGGCCGGCACGCTGGCCTGCGCGCTGCCGGCCTGGGCGCTGGAGGCGCCGCTGGTCGGCGATGCGCACGTCCACGCGCTGACGCCGGCACAGAACCTCGGCCGCGCGGCGCGGCTGCAGGTCGGCGGCGGTGCCACCGCCTTCCTGCAGTTCGACCTGTCCGCCCTGCCGCCGGGAACGACGCCCGAGATGGTGCGGCAGGCGCAGCTGCTGCTCTACGTCCTCCAGGCCGGTGCCGACGGGCAACCCGGCGAGGGTGGCCGCTTCGAGCTGCAGCAGGTCTTTGGCCCCTGGGCCGAGCGCAGCATCACCTTCGAGACGGCGCCGCCGCTGGGCGGACCGGGCAGCGGGCTGGTGTTCGAGGTCGCGCAGGCGCAGCAGTTCGTCGCCATGGACGTGACGGGCTGGGTGCGCGGCTGGCTGGCCAACCCCGGTGCCAACCACGGGCTGGCGATCACCGAGGCGCTGGCCACGCCACGCGCGCTGGCCACCATCGCCAGCAAGGAGAACGTCGGCACCGGGCACGTGGCGCGGCTGCAGCTGACGCTGGCCGACCAGGGGCCGGCCGGTCCCCAGGGCGAGGCCGGCCCGCCGGGGCCACAGGGTGTCGCCGGCCCGCCCGGGGCGCCAGGACCGCAGGGGCCACAAGGCGCACCCGGGCCCCAGGGCGCCGCAGGCCCCCAAGGCCCGGCGGGCCCGGTCAACCTGTTCTACGTGCGCTCCGAGTCCTCGTTGACGGGCAACGCCAGGAGTTCCCGCTTCGCGGCCTGCCCGGCCAACACCCATCTGGTCGGCGGCGGGTGCGGACACCGTGACATGAACGCCGCCGCCTCGGACGTGATCCTCAACTACTCCGGGCCGGCGCCGGACAGCCCCACCTGGCGCTGGCGCTGCATCGTGGACAACCGGAGCAGCGCAGGGCGCGCCTTTCAGATCTACGCCATCTGCGCATCGGCCACCAGCGTCAGCGGGCCCTGAGCGCCGCGGCGGGGCGGTGCTCGGGGTTCAATCCTCGTGCGGCAGCAGCGCGTTGAGCGCGATCGCGATCACCGCGATCGGCAGCAGGCCGGTCTTGAGCAGCAGCGCCAGCGTCGCCGGCAGGTGCTGCACCGCCGACGGCACGCTGTACAGGCCGAGGCCGATCGACAGCGACAGCGCGATGATCACCATGTTGCGCCGGCTGTACTTGACGTCGGCCAGCATGCTCAGCCCGGCCGAGGCCACCATGCCGAACATCACGATCACGCCGCCGCCGAGCACCGCGATCGGCATCGCCGAGATCACGGCGCCGATCTTGGGCACCAGCCCGGCCAGGATCAGGAACAGCGCGCCGAAGGTGACGACGTGCCGGCTCATGACGCCGGTGATCGCGATCAGCCCGACGTTCTGGCTGAACGAGGTGTTCGGCAGGCCGCCGAACACGCCGGCCACCGCGGTGCCCAGGCCGTCGGCGTAGGTCGCGCCCTGAATCTCCTTGTCGGTCGCCTCGCGGCCGGCACCGCCCTTGGTGATGCCGGAGACGTCGCCCACGGTCTCGATCGCCGACACCACCGCCATCAGGCACATGCCGATGATCGCCGCCGGGTGGAACTCGATGCCGAAATGCAGCACGTTGGGTACGGCGAACCAGCCGGCCGCGGCGACGCGGCCGAAGTCGACCATGCCCATCGCGACCCCGGCCCCGTAGCCCGCGCCGAGGCCGATCAGCACCGCCGCCAGGCTGGCGAAGCCCTTGACGAAGAACTTGACCGCCATCGTCACCACGATCACGGTCAGCGCCAGCCCCCAGTGCGGCAGGGTGCCGAACTCGGGCTTGCCGATCAGCGGCACGCCGCCGGCGGCGTACTGGATGCCGACCGGGATCAGCAGCACCCCGATCGCCAGCACGATCAGCCCGCACACCAGCGGCGGCAGCAGGAAGCGGATGCGGCCGATCACGGTGCCGAGCAGGAAGTGGAAGATGCCGCCGACGATGATGGCGCCGAACAGCGCCGGCATGCCGCCGCCGGCGGCGCCGACCGCGACCACCGGGATCATGACCGGGATGAACGCGAAGCTGGTGCCCTGCATGATCGGCAGCCGCGCGCCGACCGGCCCCACGCCGACCGTCTGCAACAAGGTGGCCAGCCCGGCGCAGAACATCGCCATCTGCACCAGGTAGACCATGTCGGCGCTGCCCATGATGCCGGCCGCGCCGGCGACGATGAAGGCCGGCGTGACGTTGGAGACGAACATCGCCAGCACGTGCTGGATGCCCAGCGGCACCGCCTGCGCCAGCGGCGGCGTGTAGTCCGGGTTCTTCAGCCGCTCGCGCAGCGTCGTCGGCGCGGGGGCACCGTCGGGGGCACCGCCTGGCGTGGCGGCGGCATCGGCATGCGCAGGCTTCATCGTCGTCCTCCTCGTGGACCCGGGTGGATCCTGGTGTTGCCCGCGGCGCTGCGCCGCAGGCGGCAAGCCGGTGTCGGACCCGGCCGTGGTCGGTGTCAGCAAGGCCCGCCGGCGACCAGCGCGGCCGCCAGCCGGTTGTGGGTCTCGACCAGCCGCGGCAGGTCGACCGTGACGAGCTCGCCGTCGCGCACGACGACGCGGCCATTGACCACGCTCAGGCGCACGCGCGGGGTGTGGCACAGCACGAGCGCGGCCACCGGGTCGTGCAGCGCGCCGGCGCTGCCGATGCCGTCCAGCGGCACGCCGACGATGTCGGCCGCCATGCCCGGCGCGAGGGCGCCGATGTCGTCGCGGCCGAGCACGCGCGCGCCGCCCAGCGTGGCCAGCTCGAGCATCTCGCGCGTGGTCGCCGCCGCCGGCCCACGGTCGGGCCCGAGCGCGACGCGCTGCAGCCTCAGCGCCAGCTGCAGCTCGGCCAGCATGTGGCCGCTGTCGTTGGACGCCGGGCCGTCGACCGCGATCGCCACCGGCACCCCGGCATCGCACAGCGCGCGCACCGGCGCGATGCCCGAAGCCAGCCGCGTGTTCGACCCCGGGCAGTGCGCGACGCCGGTGCCGGTGCGCGCGAACAGCGCGATGCCGGCGGCGTCGAGCTGCACGCAGTGCGCGTGCCAGACGTCGGGCCCGAGCCAGCCGAGCTGCTCGGCGTACTGCGCCGGCGTGCAGCCGTAGCGCTCGCGCGTGTAGGCCACGTCGTGCAGGTTCTCGGCCAGGTGGGTGTGCAGCGCGACGCCGTGCGCATGCCCGTACGAGCGCGCCAGCGCCGCCGTCTCGCGCATCAGCGCCGGGCTGACCGAGAACGGCGAGCAGGGCGCCAGCACGATGCGGCGCATCGCGAAGCGCGCCGGATCGTGCCAGCGCTCGACCAGGCGCTGGGCGTCGGCCAGGATGTCGGCTTCGCGCTCGACCAGCGCGTCCGGCGGCAGCCCGCCGGCGCTCTCGCCGACGCTCATCGCGCCGCGCGCGGCGTGGAAGCGCATGCCGATCTCGTCCGCCGCCTCGATCGTGTCGTCGACCCGCACGCCGTTCGGGAACAGGTACAGGTGGTCGCTGCTGGTCGTGCAGCCCGACAGCAGCAGCTCGGCCATCGCGGTCAGCGCCGACACGCGCGCCATCTCGGGCGTCAGCCGCGCCCACAGCGGGTACAGCGTGCGCAGCCAGCCGAACAGCTCGACGTCCTGCGCCGCCGGGACGACGCGCGTCAGGGTCTGGAAGAAGTGGTGGTGGGTGTTGACCAGCCCCGGCAGCACGACCTGGTCGCGGGCATCGATCACCTCGTCGGCGGCGTCGGGCAGGTCGGCGCTCGGGCCGACCGCCTCGATCACGCCGCCGCGCACGAAGACCGCGCCGTCGGCGATCTCGCGCCGGTCGGCGTCCATCGTCAGCAGCACGCGCGCGTGGCGGATCAGCAGGGTGCGCATCGCGGCGGGTCGCGTTCGGCCGGCGGACGTGATCTCAGTCCACCGACGCACCGGCGTCGAACCAGCGCTTGACCAGCGCGCGTTCGGCGTCGCTCATCTGGGTCACGTTGTTGAGCGGCATCAGCCGCAGCACCGAGACCTGCTGGTAGACCGCCTGCGCGTGGCGGCCGAGCAGCTCGGAGGTATGCAGGGCAACGTTCTTCTGCGCCAGTGCGTCGTTGTGGCACATCACGCAGTGCTGGTCGACGATGGTCCGGACGGCCGCGTAGTCGGCCGGCGCGGCGGCCATCACCTCGGCCTGCGCCCTGGCCTCGGGGCTGAGCGGTGCCGGTGCCAGCCACCACGCCATGCCGAGCAGCAGCACGCAGCCGACGACCGCATGCTCCCAGGGCGCACGCCGGCCCTGCACATGCGCCTTGTGGCGGGCGACGAAGCTGTGCCGGATCAGCGCCCCGGCGAGCATCAGCAGCACCAGCACCAGCCAGTTGTTCGGCCCCTGGTAGAGCCAGCCGTAGTGGTTGGACAGCATCGCCAAAATGACCGGCAGCGTGAAGTAGGTGTTGTGCACGCTGCGCTGTTTGCCGCGCTGACCGTGGATGGCGTCGGGCTGCTGCCCGGCACGCAGCTGGGCGACGACCTTGCGCTGGCCGGGGATGATCCAGAAGAAGACGTTGGCGCTCATCGCGGTGGCGAGCATGGCGCCGACGAGCAGGAAGGCGGCGCGGCCGGCGAACAGCTGGCAGGCCAGCCAGGACGCGAAGACGACGAAGGCGAACACCAGCACGCCGACGATCAGGTCGCCGTGCGGGCGCTGCCCGAAGACCCGGCAGATCAGGTCGTAGACGAACCAGAACGCGACCAGGAACGCGAGCGAGGCGACGATCGCCGCGCCGGGCGACCAGTCGTGCACGCTCTTGTCGACCAGGAAGCTGCCGGCGTTGAACAAATACATCACCGTGAACAGCGCGAAGCCGGTCAGCCAGGTGCTGTAGCTCTCCCAGTACGACCAGTGCAGGTTGTCCGGCAGCGGCCGCCAGCGCGGCGCCACCATGTACTTGTTCGCGTGGTAGAAGCCGCCGCCGTGCACGGCCCACAGCTCGCCGTCCACACCCTTGTCCTTCAGGTCGTCGTGCGCGGGAGGCGTCAGGCTGTTGTCGAGCAGCACGAAGTAGAAGGAGGAGCCGATCCACGCGATCGCGGTGATCACGTGCGCCCAGCGGAGGAGCAGGTTGGCCCAGTCGAGCAGGTAGGCATCCACGGTCAGACCCCTGGTGGTTGGCAAGGCACGGCCAGCCGGTCCGGCTGACCGTGCCCCACACCACAGCGGGCTCTGTGAGGAGCGGGTGTCGCTACCGCCGGCGGCGCCGGTTCGACGGCGCGGCCGCGCGGGCTCCGCGGCGACGATGACAAAAGTGTATACACTTCTGTGAACCGTGGGGCCCCGGGGTAACCCTAGGCTACACGATCCATCGAGCGGGTCACGCGACGACCCGGCCGACGCCGCGTCAACGCGACAACGCGTCAGCGCGGCGGCTCGGCGCCGCAGGCCGCGGCGTCGTCGGCGGCCACCTCGCGCATCGCCTTCGCCGCGGCGACCGCGACCGCCGGGGGCAGCACGACGCCGTTCTTCGCCGCCAGCAGCTCGGCCATCACGCTGACCGCGATCTCGGCCGGTGTCTTGCTGCCGATGTACAGCCCCACCGGCCCGCGCAGCCGGGCCAGCGCCGGCGCGCCGATGGCGAAGTGCTCGGCCAGGCGCGCCCGGCGGGCGTCGTTGTTGCGCCGCGAACCGAGCGCCCCGACGTAGAAGGCCTCGCTGCCGAGCGCTTCGATCAGCGCCAGGTCGTCGATCTTCGGATCGTGCGTCAAGGCGACCACGGCGCTGCGCCGGTCGGGGCGGAAGGCCCGCACGACGTCGTCGGGCATCTCGGCCGACACCGCGACCCCGGCCACCGACCAGCCACCGCGGTACTCGCTGCGCGGGTCGCAGACGGCGACGCTGAAGCCGCTGAACAGCGCCATCGTCGCCAGGTACTCCGACAGCTGGCCGGCGCCGATCAGCAGCAGCCGCCAGCCGGGGCCGAAGGTCAGCGCCAGCGTCGTCTCGTCGCGCGCCAGGGCGTCCGGGTGTTCGGTCGGCTCCAACACCACGGCGCCGTCGGCGAGCCGCATGCACCGGCGCACCAGCGCACCGCCGTCGAGCCGGGCCACGAGCTCGGCGAGCGAGGCCGGGTCGGGGTCGAACTCGAGCAGCAGCTCGAGCGTGCCGCCGCAGGGCAGGCCGAAGCGGTGCGCCTCGTCGGCGCTGACCCCGTAGCGCACGAAACGCGGCGCGCCCTGCGGGATGCCCGCCTCGTGCACGTGGCGCGCGATCAGGTCGTCCTCGATGCAGCCGCCCGAAACCGAACCGACCACCGCCCCGTCCTCGCGCAGCGCCATGATCGACCCGACCGGCCGCGGCGACGAGCCCCAGGTGCGCACGACGGTGGCCATCAGCGCCCGCCGCCCGGCCGCGCGCCAGTCGCGCAGCGCCCGCAGCACCGTCAGGTCGACGTTGTCCATCGCGCCATGCTAAGGCCGATCGGAGCGCAGCGCCGGCGGCCCGCGCCCGCAACGCGCGGCCGGCTCAGCTGCCGCGGTAGGTGGCGTAGCTGAAGGGGCTGACGAGCAGTGGCACGTGGTAGTGGGCCGCCACGTCGGCGATGCCGAAGTCCAGCGGCACGCGGTCGATGAAGGGCGGCTCGGGCAGCACGACGCCGCGCGCGCGGAAGTAGTCGGCGACCTCGAACAGCAGCCGGTAGCGGCCGGTGGCCATCGTCGCGCCTTCGAGCAGCTTGCCGTCGGTGCGGCCGTCGGCGTTCAGCGTGACCGCCTTCAGCGCCTCGAAGCCGCTGCCGGCCTCGCGCAGCAGCGTGACCTTCATGCCCGCGGCCGGGCAGCCGTGCGCGGTGTCCAGCACGTGCGTGCTCAGGTGTCCCATCGTGGGTTCTCCTCTCGGGCGGTTCGGCTGCGCCCCGGCGGGCACCGCGCAGCCGGATTCTCCATGCTTCAAGGGCCTCGGCCGCGGTCGATGACGATCGCGCGCAGGTCGTTGACGTTGGTCAGCGTCGGCCCGGTGACCACCGCGTCGCCGAGCGCCTCGAAGAAGCCGTGGCCGTCGTTGTCGGCCAGCCTGTCCTTGGGATGCATGCCCAGCGCCCAGGCGCGCGCCAGCGTGTCGGGGGCGGCGATCGCGCCGGCGATCTCCTCCACGCCGTCGACGCCGTCGGTGTCGCCGGCGAAGGCGTGGATGCGCGGGTGACCGTCGAGCGCGATCGCCAGCGACAGCAGGCATTCGACGTTGCGCCCGCCGCGCCCGCGGCCCCGCAGCGTCACCGTGGTCTCGCCGCCCGACAGCAGCACGCACGGCGGCTCGAACGGCTGCCCCCGCCCGGCGACCTGCAGCGCGATGCCGGCCAGCACCTTGCCGACCTCGCGCGCCTCGCCCTCGATCGCGTCGCCGAGCACATGCGCCGCGTAGCCAGCCTCGCGCGCCACCGCGGCGGCGGCCTCCAGCGCCATCTGCGGCGCGGCGACGATGCGTGTGGCGGTACGCGCCAGCCGCGCATCACCCGGCTTGACCGACTCGCCGCGCCCGCTCTCCAGCAGCGCCAGCGCCGCCGGCGGCAGGGCGACGCCGAAGCGGCGCACGATCGCCAGCGCGTCGTCGCAGGTCGTCGGGTCGGCCACCGTCGGGCCGGAGGCAATGTCCAGCGGCCGGTCGCCCGGCACGTCGGAAATCAGCAGCGTCAGCACCCGCGCCGGGTGGCAGGCCGCGGCCAGCCGCCCGCCCTTGATCGCCGACAGGTGGCGCCGCACGCAGTTCATCTCGGCGATCGTCGCGCCCGAGACCAGCAGCGCGCGGTTGATCGCCTGCTTGTCGTCCAGTGTCAGCCCCGGCGCCGGCAGCGGCAGCAGCGCCGAGCCGCCGCCGGAGATCAGGCACAGCACGAGGTCGTCGGCGGTCAGCCCCTGGACGAAGCGCAGCAGCGCTTCGGCCGCGGCCAACCCGGCGGCGTCGGGCACCGGGTGCGCGGCCTCGACGATCCGGATGCGCTCGCACGGCACCGCGTAGCCGTAGCGCGTGACGACCAGCCCGCCGAGGCGGCCCGATTCGCCCGCCCACGCCCGCTCGACCGCCTGCGCCATCGCCGCCGACGCCTTGCCGGCGCCGATCACGACGAGCCGCCCGCGCACCGTCGCCGGGTCGGGCAGCTGCGGCGGCACGCACCGCGCAGGCTGCGCCGACGCCACCGCGGTGTCGAACATGCGGCGCAGCAGCGCGCGTTGCGCGGTTCCGGTGGCGTCCACGTTGGTCTCGGCAGGGATCGGGTTCAGACCGCAGTCTGGCCGATCTCGAAGTTCGACAGCTGCTCCAGCGCGCGCACCATGCCCGAGTGGTCCCAGGCCGCGCCGCCATGGGCACTGCAGGCGCTGAACAGCTGCTGCGCGGCGGCCGTGCCCGGCAGCGCCAGGCCCAGCGTGCGCGCCGCCGACAGCGCCAGGTTGAGGTCCTTCTGGTGCAGCGCGATGCGGAAGCCCGGGTCGAAGCGGCGCTCGATCATGCGCGCGCCGAGGATCTCCAGGATGCGCGAGGTCGCCAGCCCGCCGAGCAGCGCCTCGCGCACCCTGGCCGGGTCGGCGCCGGCGCGGGCGGCGAACAGCAGGCCCTCGGCGACCGCCTCGATCGTCAGCGCGACGACGATCTGGTTGGCGACCTTGCAGGTCTGGCCGTCGCCGCTGCCGCCGACGCGCGTGATGTTCCTGCCCATCAGCGCGAACACCGGCTTCACGCGCTCGAAGACCTCGGGCTTGCCGCCGACCATGATGGACAGCGTCGCGTTCCGCGCGCCGACGTCGCCGCCGCTGACTGGGGCGTCGAGGTAGTCGCAGCCCTGGGCCTCGATCCGGGCCGCGAACCGCCTGGTCTCGACCGGCGAGATCGACGACATGTCGACCACCACCGAACCCGGGCGCAGGCCCGCGGCGACACCGTTCTCGCCGAACAGCACCGCGTCGACGTCGGGCGTGTCGGGCAGCATCAGGATCACGATGTCGGCCGCCTGGGCGACCGCCTTGCCGCTGCTGCAGACCTCGGCCGCGGCGGCGATCTCGGGCGGCACCGCGCCGCGCGTGTGGACGAACAGCTTGTAGCCGCCCTGGATCAGGTGGCCGGCCATCGGCGCGCCCATGATGCCCAGGCCGATGAAGCCGATGTTCAGTGCTTGTGTCATGCAGGGTTCTTGAGGTGGAGGTCAGCGGCCGTGCACCTCGACCGTGCAGCGCTGACCAAATGTTGACATTGTCAATATTTGGCGGCAGTCAGCGGCCACGCGCCCGCGCGAGCCAGCCGAGGCCGGCTTCGGTGCCGGCGGCGGGCTTGTACTCGCAGCCTATCCAGCCGTCGTAGCCGACGCGGTCGATGTGCGCGAACAGAAAGTCCCAGTTCAGCTCGCCGCTGCCGGGCTCGTGGCGGCCCGGGTTGTCGGCCAGCTGCATGTGGGCGATGCGCGGCAGGTGCTTCTCGATCGTCGCCGCGATCTCGCCTTCCATGCGCTGCGCGTGGTAGATGTCGTACTGCACGAAGGCGTTGTCGGCACCGAGCTCGTCGAGCACCGCCAGCGCCTGCGCGGTGCGGGTCAGCCAGAAGCCCGGGATGTCGTGGCTGTTGATCGGCTCGATCAGCAGCTTCAGCCCGGCCTGCTTCAGCTCGGCGGCGGCGTAGGCGAGGTTGGCGACCAGGGTCTCGCGCAGCCTGCCGTCGGCCACCCCGGCCGGCGCCTTGCCCGCGAGGCAGTTGAGCTGCGGGGCGCCGAGCGCGCGGGCGACCTCGATCGCGCGGCCGAGGCCGGCGCGGAACTCGGCCACACGGTCCGGGTGGCATGCGATGCCGCGCTCGCCGGCATCCCAGTCGCCGGCCGGCAGGTTGTGCAGCACGAGCTGCAGGCCATGGGCCTCGAGCCGGGCCTTGATCTCCTCCGCCGGGTAGGCGTAGGGGAACAGGAACTCGACGGCGTCGAAGCCGGCCTTCGCGGCGCGCTCGAAGCGGTCGAGGAACGGCACCTCGTTGAACAGCATCGTCAGGTTGGCGGCGAAACGGGGCATGGCGGTCTCCTCCAGGTCAGTCCAGCAGCGCGACCGCGGTCGGCACGTCGCGCCGGTCGGCGGCGAGCTCCTCGAACTCGACCACGTTGTCGATCTCGGTGCCCATCGCGATGTTGGTCACGCGCTCGAGGATGACCTCGATCACGACCGGCACCTTGAACTCCTCCATCCAGGCCTCGGCCTGGCGGATCGCCGGCGCGATCTCCTCCTGCCGATGCACGCGGATCGCCTTGCAGCCCAGGCCCTCGACGACCTTCACATGGTCGACCCCGTAGCCGGCCGAGGCTTCGCTGGCGGGCGTGTTGATGTTCTCGAAGCCGAGCTGCACGCAGTAGTCCATCGTGAAGCCGCGCTGCGACTGGCGGATCAGGCCGAGGTAGCTGTTGTTGACGACGATGTGGATGTAAGGCAGCTTGAACTGGGCACCGACCGCCAGCTCCTCGAGCATGAACTGGAAGTCGTAGTCGCCGGACAGCGCGACCAGCTTGCGCTGCGGGTCGGCCGCACGGACGCCGAGCGCGGCCGGCACCGTCCAGCCCAGCGGCCCGGCCTGGCCGCAGTTGATCCAGCGCCGCGGCCCGTAGACATGCAGGAACTGCGCGGCGGCGATCTGGCTCAGGCCGATCGTCGAGACGTAGGTGACGTCCTTGCCGAAGGCGTTGTTCATGCACTGGTAGACGCGCTGCGGCTTCATCGGCACGGCGTCGAAGTTGGTCTTGCGCAGGTAGTCCAGGCTCGCCTTGCGGCCCCGGCACTCGGCGGCCCAGCCCGACCAGTCGGGCAGCCGGCCGGCGGCGCGCCACTCGCGCGCGAGCTCGACGAACAGGTCCAGCGCCGCCCTGGCGTCGCTGACGATGCCGTAGTCGGGCGCGAACACGCGGCCGATCTGGGTCGGCTCGATGTCGACGTGGATGAACCTGCGGCCCTTGCAGTAGACCTCCGGGCTGCCGGTGTGGCGATTCGCCCAGCGGTTGCCGATGCCGAGCACGAAGTCGCTCGCGAGCAGGTTCGCATTGCCGTAGCGGTGGCTGGTCTGCAAGCCGCACATGCCGGCCATCAGCGGGTGGTCGTCGGGGATCGTGCCCCAGCCCATCAGCGTCGGGATGACCGGGATGCCGGCGGCCTCGGCGAACTGCACCAGCGGCTCGCTGGCGTCGGCGTTGACGATGCCGCCGCCGGCGACGATCAGCGGCCGCTCGGCGCCGGCCAGCATCGCCAGCGCCTTCTCGACCTGCCTGCGCGAAGCGGCCGGCTTGTAGACCGCCAGCGGCTCGTAGGTGTCGATGTCGAACTCGATCTCGGCCATCTGGACGTCGAACGGCAGGTCGATCAGCACCGGCCCCGGCCGCCCCGAGCGCATCAGGTGGAAGGCCTGCTGGAAGGCGCGCGGCACCTGCGCCGGCTCGAGCACCGTGGTCGCCCACTTGGTGACCGGCTTGGCGATGGCCGCGATGTCGACCGCCTGGAAGTCCTCCTTGTGCAGCCGCGCGCGCGGCGCCTGGCCGGTGATGCACAGGATCGGGATCGAGTCGGCCTGCGCCGAGTACAGCCCGGTGATCATGTCGGTGCCGGCCGGCCCGCTGGTGCCGATGCACACACCGATGTTGCCGGCCCGGGCGCGCGTGTAGCCCTCGGCCATGTGCGATGCGCCCTCGACATGGCGCGCCAGCACATGGGCGATCGTCTGCCGCTCGCGCAGCTGCGCGTAGAACGGGTTGATCGCCGCCCCGGGCACGCCGAAGGCCTGCGTCACGCCCTCCTTCTCCATCACGAGCACTGCGGCCATCGCGGCCTTCATCCTTGCCATGCGGGTCTCCTGTTGCCGATGGCCGGCATCGTGGCGCAGTGCTGCAGCGCTGCAAAGGCGGCGCACGCCATATGAGCTATTCCGCGGTGGAATGAACGGACGTCGCCGGACCGAGAATCGCGCGAACCGGCATGGGGTCTCTTGTGCAGCGCCGTTGAAAGTGTATACACTAAGGTGCACAGTTCGACTCGACACCATGCCCCGCAGCAGCCCCCCGATCAAGCTCGTCGCCGGCCGCGCCGTCGCGCCGAGGGCGGCGCAGCCCGAGCCCGAGGCCGGCGGCACGACGGCGCGCATCGTCGAGTCGATCACGACCGCGATCGTCGAGCGCCGGCTGATGCCCGGCACCAAGCTCGCCGAGCAGCGCATCGCCGACATCTTCGGCGTCTCGCGCACCGTCGTACGGCAGGCGCTGAACCAGCTCAGCCGCGACCACCTGGTGACGCTCGAACCGGCCCGCGGCGCCTTCGTCGCCGAGCCCGGCGTCGAGGAGGCGCGCCAGGTGTTCGAGCTGCGCGCGATCCTCGAGTCGGCCTTCGTGCAGCGGCTCGCCGCGCGCATCACCGACGCCCAGGTCGCCGCGCTGCGCGCCCACCTGCGCGACGAACGCGAGGCCGTCACGCGCACCGACGTCAGCGGGCGCACCCGGCTGCTGGCCGACTTCCACGTCGTGCTCGCGCAGCTGCTCGGCAACGACGTGCTCGCCGAGCTGATGGCCGACCTGCTCAGCCGCAGCTCGTTGATCGCGCTGATGTACCAGTCGTCGCACGCCGCCGAGCATTCGCAGGACGAGCATGTGCAGATCGTCGACGCGCTCGAACGCCGCGACGGCAAGGCGGCGGCGCGGCTGATGGAGCAGCACCTGCTGAGCGTCGAGCGCAACCTGCGGCTCAAGCCCCGGGTGCCCGATCTCGCGCGTGCGCTGAAGCCGCGCTGAGTCCCCGCGCCGTGCCCGACCCCAAGCCCCAGAGACCAGACCGCACCGATGCCCCCCGCCTCCTCCCGCACCGATCCGCACCGCGATCCCGGCGCTCCCGACACCTCGAGGTACCCGCGCGACCTGCGCGGCCATGGCCGCCGCCCCCCGCACCCGCGCTGGCCGGGCGACGCCCGTGTCGCCGTGCAGTTCGTGCTGAACTTCGAGGAAGGCGGCGAGAACAGCGTGCTGCACGGCGACGCCGGCAGCGAGCAGTTCCTGTCGGAGATGTTCAACCCGCCCGCCTTCCCGGCGCGCCACCTCAGCATGGAGGGCATCTACGAGTACGGCGCGCGGGTCGGCGTCTGGCGCATCCTGCGCGAGTTCGAGCGGCGCGGCCTGCCGCTGACGGTGTTCGGCGTGGCGATGGCGCTCGAGCGCTGCCCGGACGTGACGGCCGCCTTCGTCGAGCTCGGCCACGAGATCGCGTGCCACGGCTGGCGCTGGATCCACTACCAGAACGTCGACGAGGCCACCGAGCGCGAGCACATGCGCGTCGCCATGGCCATCGTCGAACGGCTGACCGGGCCGCGCGCGGCCACGCCCGGCAGTCTGCACGGCCTGGGCTGGTACACCGGCCGCGACAGCCCGGCCACGCGCCGGCTGGTGGCCGACTTCGGCGGCTTCGAGTACGACAGCGACTACTACGGCGACGACCTGCCGTTCTGGCTGCAGGTGCGCCGCACCGACGGCAGCCTGGCACCGCAGCTGGTCGTGCCCTACACGATGGACTGCAACGACATGCGCTTCGCGCTGCCGCAGGGCTACAGCCACGGCGACGAGTTCTTCGCGTACCTGCGCGACGCCTTCGACGTCCACTACGCCGAGGGAGCGCGCGACCCGGCCGAGGGTGGCGGCGGGCCGTCGATGATGAGCATCGGCATGCACTGCCGGCTGCTCGGCCGCCCGGGGCGGATGCGCGCGCTGCAGCGCTTCCTCGACCACGTGCAGCGTCACGACCGCGTCTGGATCACGCGCCGCATCGACATCGCGCGCCACTGGCGGCGCACGCATCCGTTCGACGCCCGCACCGCCTTCGTCTGGGAATGAACATGCCGACCCTGCAAGACCTCAACCGCGCGCCGCCGACCGCCTTCGCCGCGCTGCTCGACGGCGTCTACGAGCACTCGCCGTGGATCGCCGAGCGCGCCTTCGCGAAGCGCCCGGCCGGCGGCTTCGTCAGCCTGGCGCAGCTGGAGCGTGGCCTGGTCGAGGTGGTGCGCGACGCCGGCCGCGACGCCCAGCTGGCGCTGATCCGCGTCCACCCCGAGCTGGCCGGCAAGGCCATGGTCGCCGGGGCGCTGACCGCCGAGAGCACGAACGAGCAGGGCAAGGCCGGGCTGACCGCCTGCACGCCCGAGGAGTTCGCGCGCATCCAGCAGCTCAACGCCGACTACAACGCCCGCTTCGGCTGGCCGTTCATCCTCGCCGTGCGCGGCCCGCGCGGCCAGGGCATGAGCAAGGCCGAGATCATCGCGACCTTCGAGCGGCGCCTGGCCGGCCACCCGGACTTCGAGTTCGCCGAGTGCCTGCGCAACATCCACCGCATCGCGCAGATCCGGCT
>JRYF01008031.1_pt1 | contig 15229 bp, 18 predicted proteins | sample 235331 | NCBI WGS metagenome assembly JRYF01 (sample SAMN03074217, study PRJNA261475) | activated sludge metagenome | biome: Wastewater Treatment Plant; feature: Wastewater; material: Activated sludge; isolation source: activated biomass of a wastewater treatment plant treating hydrocarbon... ...
ATTTCAGGACAAGTCAGGTTGTTCGCCTGCGCCAGTTGTCGCACTATTGGCTGCTGAACGAAGTTTTTAAAGGTGAAAGACCTGTTAGCACTCGAAGTGCTAACAGGTCTTGCTCATTCCAAAACAGACATGCAATTTCGTTCATTGCCTGCCCGATATGCGTGCATATCACTGCAAGCGGACGAGATTTTTTTCGGCATCCCGGGCTTCGGGGGCCGTGGGGTATTCCTCCTTGATCTTCTTCCAGGCGCTGACGGCATCGGAATTTTTGCCCTGCTTTTCGCTGAGCATGGCCACCTTTTTCAGGTAGTAAGGGGTGAGGATTTCGTTGTCGTTGGCATTGGCGGCTTTTTTGTAAAAACCGAGGGCCTTGTCGAGGTCGCCTTTTTCGGCCCAGGCATCGCCGAGTGCGCCGTTTTTCATCATGGGCATGGTCTCGCCTTTGGCGCTGAAATCCTTGAGGTAGGAAATGGCGGCATCGAATTGGCCCATGTTGAGGCAGGAAACGCCGGCATAGTAGAGGGCCGCATTGCCCGCATCGGTGCCGCCGTACTTTTTCACGATGTCGGCAAAGCCGGGATAGCCGCCGCCGGGATTGGCGAGGGCGAGGCTGAAGGAGTCCCGCTGGAACTGCCACTCGGCCTGGGCCATTTGCTCGACGGCTTCTTTCTGGCGGGGGGCTTTGTAAAAGTTGGTGTAGGCCAACCATCCGCCCACGATGACCACGAGGGCCGCCACGCCAATGAGGATTTCACGCTGGTATTTCTCGAAAAAGTCTTCGGCCTGGCCGGTGACTTCGGTGATGTCTATCAGGACTTCTTCTTGCTTCTTTGTCTTTTTGCGCTGTGCCATTTTGTGATTACTGATTTTAGTCTAAGGTTGTCTGTACAAGCCACTGGACGTTTTCTGTTTCCCGCAGATTTCGCTGATTTCTCCGCTGCTTTTCGCAGAACCGGCTCCTGCGGCATCTGCGTTCCCCATCTTCGGTTGCTGCGGCAACAACTGGATTTCTGCGATTGATTGGAAAAATGTCCAACAGTATGCTCCGTGCGCCCTTTTACGCATGGTTTCGGACAAGGTTTTCAAAAAGCGGCGCAAATGTAAAGAAAGTTCGGGATGTTTCACCCCCGGCACGAGCGATTGCAGATTTGCGTCCACTCCGAAAAGTCGGCACTAAGGAAAAAAACAAACAGAGGGGGAATTTTATTTGAGAGAAAATTTGGGATGCTTCATAACGCAGTTGACATAGTTGATAAACACATAGACACATAAGGACACATAGTTTGTCATCCCGAAGGGAACTATGTGCCCTATGTGTCTATGTGTTTATCAAAAGTGTTAACTACTTTTTCATGTTTATGAAACATCCCGAAAATTTTAAAAAAAATTTTCTCTCAAAAAAAATTCTCCCTCTAAATATTCTTCTGTCTGCGCTATGTGCCAGAACTTGAAATGACTTTTCGGAGTGTACTCAGATTTGTTTTCCAGAACAGCTTGCCACCGACCGCCCAATGTGCCGTTCCGTAACGGAAACCCGCCGCTTCCTCGCCATTCTTGCCGTTCAATAATTCGCTGCCCGTTTTTTTTATGTATTTTCGCACATTTACAGCCACGTTCCCGCCCAAACAGGGGGGACGTGGAATTTGAAACCGAACCGCTCCGGCAGCTTCGCCCCAATGCCTTGCACTCATAGAAGCTGTTTAAATTCTCTTCGCCGGGCTACAAAAGGCCCTTTTCCGCCCTGAGGTGAAAAAATTTTTCGGCAATAGTGCCGCTATTCCCTCAAAATTTTTTCACCGCAGGACAAAAAATGGCTCTTTTCTATCTCCGGCAAGAAAATTTAATCAGCTTCTCAACAAAAACCGGCAAAATGCCCCCCGAATGAAAAAACTCCGGCTACTCGCCGTGTCGTTCGACACCGACATCCGCCCCTGGGAACTGGTTCAGTTCCGGGGCGCCGTGGCCCGCAAAGTGGGCATCGAACACGAGTGGTTCCACAACCACGATAATGGAGCCTCCCCCGACCCCTCCCAAGGAGGAGCCTCCCCCGACCCCTCCCAAGGAGGGGGGAAAGGCAATGGTAAAACACGCTACCACCACCGCTACCCACTTATACAATATAAAATAGATACGCACGGACGCCAGATGCGCCCCATGCTGCTCTGCCTCGACGACTGCATCGAGGAGGCGCACCACTTCTTCAGTCAGTCGGACTGGAGCCTGCGTATCGGCGACCGCACCCACGACATGCGCATCGCCCGCCTGCACGTGGACCAGATCAACCTCAACGTCTGGGAGACCTTCCTCCCCTACCGCCTGCACAAATGGCGGGCACTCAACAGCGACAATTTCCGCCAATGGCAACAACTCGAAGGCATCGTGGAACGCACGGCCTTCCTGGAAAATATCCTCGCCGCCCATATCCTCTCCTTCGCCCGTGGCGTGGGCTGGGAACTGGACAAACACCTCGATTTGAAAATCACCAAGCTCCTCAAAGAGGAATGGGTGAGCTTTAAGGACATCAAGATGCTGGCTTTCACCATCGAGTTCAAGGCGAATGTCTCCCTGCCGGATTTTATCGGGCTGGGGCAAGGGAGTGGGGTGGGGTTCGGGGTGGTGCGGAGGCAGGGATGAGGGGATGAGGGACGAGGGTTGCCTCTTTTTTCATTCCGTAGGAATCCGTTCCGTCACGAGGGCCGTTCAGGGAACCTTTTTTTCATTCCTGCAGGAATCCGTTCCGTCACGAAGGCGATTTGAAGGGCTTGTGTGCATTGTCTCACAATCTAGCAAACATTGAAAAAACTACATAAAATTTCAAGACCATGTCAAAAATCTATCAACTCAAAATCACTTTGAAAGAAGTGAAACCGCCGATATGGCGGAGGCTGGAAGTACCGGCGAACATCAAACTGGACGAATTTAGGGACATCATCCTCAACGCCATGGGATGGGGCGGCTGGCACCTGACGAGTTTTGAAATCGGCGGTTGTGAGTTTTTCGGCGACGAGGAAAGCGCCGATCAGTTCGGCGGCATCCTGATGAGCAAGGCCCGCCTGGACAAGTACCTGACCACCGAAAAACAAAAGGGCCTGTTCACCTACGACTTCGGCGACTACTGGCAGCACGAAATCCTGCTGGAAAAAATCCTCCCCGCAGAAAAGGGAGTGAAATACCCCCGCTGTACGAAAGGCAAACGGGCCTGCCCGCCCGACGACTGCGGCGGCCCCTACGGCTACATGGGGCTTTTGGACATTCTCGCCGACCCGAAACACCCGGAACATAAGGAGACGCTGGAATGGGTTGGTGGGGCGTTCGATGCGGAGGGGTTTAGCGTGGAGGGGGTGAATGAGGGGTTGTGAAAACCAAATTAATTCAAACAAAAAATTCTCAAATGGATAAAATCATTTTCACTTGTAAAACAATCACCCCGCTTGTCATGAATGGGGCGTATGGAGAACACCCCGAATTGCGCCCCCCAGGCATCAAAGCTTCATTGAGGTTTTGGTGGCGGGCGTTGCATGGGCATTTGCCATTAGATGATTTGAGAAAACAAGAGGCTGAAATTTTTGGTAGCACAAAAGGCAGAAGTAAGGTGCTAATCCGAATTGAAGAACAACTTGAAGAGCAAATTAATAGTAGAACTTATCTCTTGCCCCACAAACAAACGGAAAGAGAAAAATCACCTGTTCCTGCTTTCATTCCAGAATTGACCTGTAAAGTCAGAATTAATTGCGGCTGCAATTCTGCTCAAAAAGACATGTTGAAAAACCTCTTCATTTTGGCTTGTACGCTTGGCGGTTGGGGAAAAAGAAGCCGGCGTGGGTTTGGGTCGGTGGCCGTTTCGGAAGTTGATGGATTTCCTTATTCAAGCCCTATTGATTTACAGGGAATTCTAAACTGTATAAATTCTATTGTACCTGGGAGGTATTCCATTCAATCAAATGCCATTAAGCCAGTTTCTCTAATTTCAAAACAGAAGGCAGAAGACTATCCATTTGTTCTTGAAATAAAAGTTGGTACAGAAACCACGACACTTGCACGGATAGGCCAAGTTACACATGATGTTAAGGCCGGTAACTCATCAGAATACTCTAAGAGTCTGGGGGATGGCCGCCCAAGGCTTGCATCTCCAGTTTATGTATCAATTCTTGCCAATGATATACCTGTAATAACTACATTGAAAAAAGACCCTTGGGTCAATGCTGAATTGCAAAATAGCCTGAAATCCAAAATCCTAAACGCATGAAACACCTTCTCCTTTTTACCATTGGCCCTGTTCAAGGCTTTATTGCACAAGCCAGAAAAACACATGACTTGTATGCCGGCAGCCGGCTGCTATCCGACTTAATCAAGGCTGCCATCGGAGCGGCGGGAGGCAAACTCATATTCCCTTATTTGGGAGATGCCATGCCCAACCGCTTCTTGATGGAGGTGCCCGAAAATGAAAATAACCTTCTGGCTTACGGACAAAAAGTTGAAAATTCTGTGCGTAATAAATGGCTGGAAATCGCTTTCAAGTCACTTGGGGGTATTCCCAAACCTGCTGGTTTTGATGAACAAATACAATCGCACCTCGAAATCTTCTGGGTTGTAGGGGAGGCGGGCCCCAACTATGTTGAGGCTGTAAAACAACTTGAAAAAGAACTTGCTGCCATTAAAAACGTTCGCCCTTTCCAGCAATACGGATGGCAAGGAATCGCAGGGGAAAAAGGACGCAAATGCGCGCTTGACGGGCAGCGAAATGTACAGTTTTATTGCCCTTCCAATGGCAAATCCGTTAAACCAACGGACAGTCCGCTTTATTCAACAATGGGTGGTGTGACCATACAGAAATTCCAACCCAACGAAATGCAACCAGGTGAAGGGCTTAGTGCTGTGAGTTTTGTAAAAAGGAAATATTCAAGTAGTCCTTTCGACTCTACTGCTGAAATTGCTTTGCTTGATGCCTTGAATTTTTTAAAAGACAAAAAAAAGAACATAGCCTCTTGTATCCGCCTGAAAGAATTTGAAAACGCTTTCGATGGTTTTAATGCCCAATTGTATTACGAGGAAGGATTGTCTGAACAGTTTTTGGAAAAGCAAGGGATTACTTATGACCGTCCATTGTATGAACTAAAAAGAATTAGAAAAGAATGCCTTGAGGATTTCGCCAGAGAGAATGGTTTTAAATTCCAAAAATACTACGCCATCCTCACCTTCGACGGTGACGATATGGGAAAATGGCTCGCCGGGGAAGGTCTGAAAGACAAGCAACAACTTCAATCCTTTCAAACGGAATTTGCAAAATGCCTTGGAGGATTTGCCGAAGCAGCTAAAAAACGGCTGCTTGATGACAGGAGCGGGCAAACTGTCTATGCAGGTGGCGATGATTTTCTCGGATTTGTTAACCTCAACCACCTCCTTCCTGTGCTGAAAGATTTACGAAGCATGTTCAGGGAAAAAGTGAATAAGCCACTCGCCCCTTTTACAACCAAGGAGATAACCTTTTCAGCGGGCATTTGCGTGTCACATTACAAAGAACCTCTTTCGTTGGTATTGCAGGAAGCCAATAATGCACAGAAGAAGGCAAAAGACTTTGACGGAAAAGATGCCTTTGCCATTTCAGTCATCAAAGGTTCGGGCGAGAGCCATTGTACGGTATTGCCTTTTGGAGAAAAGGAAGAAAATGTGGAAAGCATATCAACATTGACAAATGCTCTGATACTGGAAAAATTCTCCAACAATTTCATCAAAACCCTTAGGCTCGAATTCGAGCGGGTGATGGATTTTTATGACGACCCTACTTCATTCGAGCAGGTTTTCGAAGCTGAATTGAACCGGCTGTTGCTAAGAGGATGGAGCAAAGAAGAAAAAAAACAAGCGGCAAAAGAAATGACTGAAATGCTAATGACACTTTACAGTATGCGCAAGACCGATAACTTTTTCCAGATGCTGCACATTGCTGATTTTTTTCAACGGGAAATGGATACTCCACAGAAACAAGAAAATAAAACTGAAACTGTCTGACCTATGCCATCAATTTCAATTCAAGCTACCGATACCCTCTTTTTCAGAGATGGTCGCCCCTTTTCGATGGGTGACGACTCTTTTGCTCAGGGTATTTTCCCTCCACCTCCGAGCGTTCTGTATGGCGCTTTGCGTTCCTTGTTCATTGCCAATGGATTGGAGAATGGTGAGGAATTGAATGACCTGATTGCTTCCTCCGAATCACTTCAAATACAGTTCATGGCTTTTGATGATGGAAATGGCAGCCATTATTTGCCATTGCCGAAGGATTTGATTGTTCCCAATCAAGGCAAAGATTTAAAAGCCATACCACTTCAATTGGTGGATAAGCCGCTTTACTCAAACAGCATTTCTCCCAAAACATTGAAAAGTAGCTATGATGGAAAAACGAGCGACGAGCCACATCTAATTGGTTTGACCTCCCTCGAAAGCTATTTGGACGGGTATCAGGAAAATATACCTTTCCAAAAAATATCGGATTTTATCACGACTGAATCAAAAATCGGGATTGGGCGAGATAAGGAATCCAACATAGCCGATGGCGGTAAACTTTTCCGCATTCAGGCAAACCGGATGGCAAAAACCAACGGTAAACACACAAATAAATTCTATTTCTTGCTGGACTATGAATCGCTCTCGTTACCATCGTCAGGCTGGATAAATTTTGGAGGAGAAAGAAGGGTTGCAGCTTTTAAAACGGCGAAAATATTTAAAATCCCTTGCCCGGAAATTGGCTCACCCCAGTTCAAGATTTACCTATCGACACCGGCTGTGTTCGAAGGTGGATGGAAACCTGAAAATTTACTCAAAGAGCATGGATTGACCTTATTGGCTGCTGCGCTCGACCGCCCGTTGAACGTTGGTGGTTGGGACTTGAATCTGCAACGACCGAAGCCGATGGTGCAATGTGTTCCCGCTGGTTCAGTGTATTATGTGGAGGCAGCAAATGAAGAAGAAGCAAAAATAGCTGCCGCTGCCATTCATGGGCAGTCTATCTCTGAAAATTTAAACCAAACCGATTACCGCGCCATGGGCTTTGGCATTGCGTATGTCGGTAAAATCTGAAACAAACATGAAAATCATTACCACAGTCGGAACTTCTTTGATAAGCAACTCTAACGTCAATTGTGATGACTTGGAACATATCAAATTCTCCGAGGAGCTTTTTGATGGCAAAAATGATAGCAGCACAAAAAAAGTAATTGCCAACAAGGAAGAAAAGCTGTTGCAATTCCTCAATGGAGGAAACACTTGTGCTGAACTTGCTACACTCAAAAAGATAGACCCCGAAGCCAAATCTGATATTTACCTTCTTTGTACTGAAACGGTAACGGGCTACATGTGTGGGCGGGTATTGCAAAGGCATTTAGGTGAAAAGGCTAAAATTCAAATCATCCCAGGACTACAGGTAAAAGATGCCAAAAAATTTGAGCAAGAAGGCTTTTTTAATTTAGTGGAAGCAGTGAAAGCCATCAAGAACGATGAGGCAGAGGTATTATTGAACATTTCCGGTGGATACAAAGCATTGATACCGCCCTTGACTTTGTTGGCACAATTGGAGCGAATCCCGCTTTATTACATGTATGAGGATAGCGAAGAGGTAATTGAGACAGGTAGTCTGCCCATAAGTTTTGATTGGGAGGTTATAGAACAGTATCATGTTTTTCTGCACAACGCAAACAAAAGAAACAACGATGCCTCAGATGAAGCAATTGAGGAAATGCGTAGCTTGAAACTGATAAAACCAGACAGCAGGGATTTGACCATTGTCGGTATTCTCCTCTCGCAGTATTCAAATCGGGCAAGCCCGTTTACGGAAAGGATTTTTGGATATTTTATTGAGCACAAGGTCAATGAGTGTTATGCAAATGACCCGAAGTATGGGCGAGAAAAAGTGGAGCATAGCGTCAAATTGGAGGGGATGGGCACAGAGGATATTGATGTGTTGATAACTCCAGAAGCAGGTAAGTTTATTTCAGTGGAGATTAAACCTTCAAATGTGCTCGGCGATGCAGGAAAAATGCAATCAATTCAGGAAGCCTTTATTACCAGAGTAAATATTGCTAAAACTGAAAGGGGTAAGCCAGTCGAAATTTGGCTTTTGGTCTATTCATACACAGACAAGAAAAACGATACCCGCTCAATGACTGACAATGAAAAGGCAATTGCAGAGAATTTAGCCAAAGAAATAAGAAAAGGAATTGATGATGATTTGACTTTTAAGGTGCTGCATTTTTTCATCGAAAGAAATAAGTTGAGCGGCGAAAGTCATATTTACCAGACCTTCATGAAAAAGCCTCTGAAATCAGATAAAATCAAAGAAATTTTCAACTCATCGAATAGTAAACCATAATGTTATGTTCCAACTCGCAAGCCCTTTATTCCTGACCTGCGAAACCCCGCTCCACGCCGGCAGCGGCGATTCGCTCGGTATCGTGGATATGCCTATCCAACGAGAACGCCACACCTCCTTTCCCAAAATCGAAGCATCCTCGCTAAAAGGTGCTTTGAGGGAATCGTTTGAGGAAAAATTTCTAAAAGAAAATCCTAAACGTGACCACCCCCGTGTCTTAAAGGCATTTGGCCCCGACGGTGGCGACCTAAATGCTGGCGCACTTGGCTTTACGGATGCTCGCTTATTGCTTTTCCCGGTGAAGAGCATGAAGGGAGTTTTTGCCTGGATTACCTGCCCGAAGGTGTTGAAGCAATTTTCGGAAGACCTAAAATTATCCGTCAAACTGGAAATCTCTGGACAAATAAGCTCCGAAGAAAAAAAGGCAGTTCCATTAAGTGATGAAACTTCACTTGGGTTCGGAGGTAATTTTGTCCTCGAAGAATATACGTTTGGCAAAGCAGGAAAAGCTGACTTGAAAATAGATGGTAAGCCATTGGCTGATTGGCTGGCTGACCATCTGTTTACTGCTGGCTCCTATTGGCACGGCAAAGCAAAAACGGACATCCTGCTACTTACCGATGACGATTTCAAGGATTTTGTTGACCTGTCCACCGAGGTAATTACCCGCACCAAAATCAACAATGAAACAGGGACAGTACAAAGCGGGGCGCTCTTCACGGAAGAATACCTGCCATCTGAAAGTGTGCTGTATTCCCTCGTATTGGCAAGCCCGGAATTTCTCAATACTACGGAAATCAAAGAAAGGGACGAACATGGCGAACGAAAACATCGCCGACCTGAAAAGGCTGACGGAATATTGAAGTTCTTTACCGATAATTTACAGCCTGTATTCCAATTGGGCGGAAATGCCACGCTGGGAAAGGGGCTGTTGCGTACCAAGATTGTTTCACCTGCTTAAAATCAATAAAAACAATGACTGATTTATCAACTATCAAGAAATTGGAACAAGGGCGGGCATCATTTGCATTTGAATGCGCCCAACGAGGTGCACAACACCGGCAAAGTTCAAAATACAAGTCGCATGTTAAAAAACTGCCCATGATGATTAAAACCAATGGGTTGGGTGCCTCATCTGCCTTTGCATTTTCTAAAAGAAATGGAAGTGATGAAGCTTGGCCATTGCTGACATCTCATATTGAAAATTGGTTGGTGATGAAAGGTATTTTGCGACAAAACGAAAACTTACATGAAAAGGTAATTACAATGCCATCAGATGAGTACCGTGCCCTGTCCGTCGAAGTTCTTGCATTTCTTAACTGGCTGCGCCGGTTTGCCGAAGGCTTAATCATAGGCGATGCCGAAGACAACGATTAACAATGGAAAAAGGAATACTGCATATCAAGAAAAAGCCCCGGCACATTAAGTCGAACGGAAAAGATATTCCAATAAAAAAGGAAGTGCCCGAAATCGGGAAAGAGTTCGACAAAATGGAATGTGAATTTGACGGTGTTCCTGCCGTTAAAATTATTGTGGGTGGCAAAGTGTTTACAGCAGATTTAGAGGCTTTAGAAGCTAAAAAAGAAAAAGCTAAAGAAGCGGATGAATTTAAAAGAGCTTATGAAGACATTCTACGCAGACAAGAAAGTAGCGGAGATAGTTTTTCTTTAATAAAAGCAAGAATACCGAAAGACACCAGAGAATGTTTAATAGAGGACGGAGACAACTTTTTTCTAAAGTTCAATCAGTTTGCTCATTTTAATGATGAGGATAATAAATTTTATCATTTCAAAATGCAAAGAGGAAGAGGTTTTCAAATAAAACCTAATTTTGGAAATCTCTTCGAGACCGAAATGCAACTGTCTGAACGCTTATTTACTTCTGCTAAAACTTTATTCTCGGCGGAAGGACAACTTATTGCTTCAAAATTCCGCCCTGATTGGCGTTTCGTCACTGGTTTAGGTGGACACAGCGTCTATGAAACAGGTTTCACTTTGCACCACATCTATGGCATTCCTTACATCCCGGCTTCCTCCATCAAAGGAGTGCTGCGCTCCTGGGTAATTTATTCCAAGTTTGGTAACAATGAAGGCAGGGCAATTTCTGAGTGTGAGGACTTTTGCAAAGTTTTCGGATGCCCGGCTGAGGTGAAAGTTGAACGAGAGGGTCTAAAACCAGAAAAATACCAGTCTATTTTTAAGCAAGCAAGACAAGGAAAAGTTACCTTTTTTGATGCGCTCCCGACAATATCACCTACTATCGAACCCGACATAATGAACCCACACTATGGAGATTGGTACGGCGAGAAAAAAGATAGAAATGGGAATTTTATCCCGCCTACTGATACACAATCACCGGTACCCGTCTTCTTCCTGACTGTGAAAAATACGCCATTTCAATTCCTGCTTGGTTCAAAAACCTGGAATCTGGAAACAGAGAAATTTTGGGATGGTCAGACATTGGGTTGGTGGCTTAAAGAAGCACTTGAAGAACACGGCATAGGCGCCAAAACCGCTGTTGGTTATGGCTACATGAAACCTGCATAAATCCGACAGCCTATGCCCCGCAACATATTCATCTCCTTTCTTGGTACCAGCAACTACGAGCCGGTTCGGTATTTCAATCGTGAAATATCGGATGCCTTGCTTCCGGTCAGATTTGTACAGGAAGCGAGCATTTCTTTCCATTGCAGGCATTTTTCAGGAGAGGATGAAATATTGATTTTCACCACTGAACAGGCTTTTGAAAAGAACTGGAAGGATTACGAGCATTTGAATTTCAAGACGAAAGAAAAGGAACCAAGGGCTGGGCTTGAGCATTGCTTGCAGGAAAGGCAGCTTTCCTGCCAGTGGTCAAATGTGTCCATTCCCAATGGCGAGTCCACCGACGAAATCTGGGAAATTTTCAACATCGTTTTCGATAAGATTCAAGAAGGAGACCACTTATATTTTGATATAACTCATGGTTTTCGCTCTATTCCCATGTTGAACATGGTGTTGATGAATTATGCCAAGTTGTTGAAAAATATCGTAGTCAGAGGAATTTTTTATGGCGCATTTGAAGCCAAGGTGAAAAATGAGGCTGGGGAAGATTGTGCACCTATCTGGGACCTTACACCCTTTGCAGAACTTCAGGATTGGAGTATAGCCGCACATACATTCGTCGAATCGGGAATTACATCTGAAATTGTCAAACTAACCAAGGAAAAAATCGCCCCAACTTTAAGGGAAACAAAAGGACAGGATGCTGCGGCAAGAGTATTGAGCCTACTATCAAACAGCCTTGAAAAACTGGAAGGGGACTTTTCTACAAACCGTGGACAAGAAATCGTTGACGGCAAATTGTTTGACCAGATAAAGTTGCAGTTGGAGAAGTTATCGAGCAACAGGGTGATAATCCAGCCCTTGAAACCCATTCTGGAAAAACTGGAAAAGAAAATCAGCAACTTTTCAGGTGATAATAGACTTAATTGGCTTGCCGGTGCGAAATGGTGTCTTGAGCATAATTTGATTCAACAGGGCGTGACGCAGTTGCAGGAAGGGTTGATTACCCAAGCAATTTTAGAAACGAAGGGAATCATTCAACTGGACTATACAGATTTTACCCACCGGGAAATTGTCCGTCAATCTTTTATTATCAGGAACAAAAAAATCGCTGAAAAAGACTGGATGCCTCCAAGCCGTAATAACGTTATCGTTACCCGTAGTTTTCAGAAAGCCGATATTATTGAGCATTTGTACAAGGCTTTTCAAAAATTGACAGACTTGCGCAATGACATCAACCATGGTGGTTATCTGCATAATACGCCACCTAAAAAGTTCAAGGAAAATTTCGGGTTGATTCTCGAAGAGGTAGAAAAGTATTTTCAATCCAAAAAATAACCCCCCATGCTCCTCAACCTATCCAACCACCCCTCCCCTACCTGGCCGCCTGAGCAACAGCAAGCGGCAGCAGCGCAATTCGGCGCCGGCATCACCGACCTACCCTTCCCACAGATAGCGCCGGAGGCGAACGAAGCGGACATTGAAGCGCTGGCCGGTGAATACCTGCAAAAAATCGAAGCCATGCAGCCCCGGCCCGCAGCCGTACACCTCATGGGCGAGATGACCTTCACTTTTGCGCTGGTGCGTCGCTTGCAGGCGGCGGGCCTCCCCTGCGTGGCGAGCACGACCGCCCGTGACGTCGTGGAAGAAGGCGGCGTAAAGGTATCGAAGTTCCGGTTCGTGCGGTTTCGGGGGTATTCACATTGAGCCGCCCTGCGTTACCAGTGCGGGCTTACTATTTGAAAAAAAAACTAACTTGCATAAAAAAAGTAGCATGAGCCATTTAACGATACCGGTAAAATTTGACCTGGATCAATTTCTCCAGTTTTTTTCCCAATTATCGCCGGAGAATAAAATGTTGATATTCAATGCGCTGAAGGAATCCATGCAGGCAAAACCCACCAAAGGTTTACAGGATTTTCCTTTGAAAGGCAGTGTGCTATCCTACCGGTTGCCTTTTGATGCTGTGACTGAAAACGATTGGGAGGCCATGCGATGATGGTATTGGATACACATATCTGGATTTGGTGGGTGGGTGGTAGCACCGACCTTCATCAAAAAAACCTGGAGGCTATAAACAATGCTTCCCGGCTCTGCGTCAGTGCTATTTCATGTTGGGAGGTAGCTAAACTTGTCGAATTGAACAGGCTGACGTTGACTTTGGATGTGCTGGATTGGCTCAACCAGGCGCTTGCTTATCCAAAAGTGCAATTGATACCGCTAACCACCGAAATTATCGTCGAGTCAACCCGCCTGCCCGGAAGTTTTCACAAAGACCCGGCCGACCAATTGATAGTTGCCACAGCCAGGATATTGGACTGTCCGTTATTGACACAAGACCATAAAATTTTGAGTTATCCGGACGTGCAAAAGGTGAAAGAAATATAGCAGGGATATGGCCAGGTAAAACGCTGGCATGAAGGAATCGAAGTTCCGGTTTGTGCGGTTCAGGGAGTACCTGGATTGATAGCCCCTTTCAGAGGAAATCTACAGGATTATTTCAGCAGGGCAGGCAAGAAAAGAAGAGATCAATGATTATCTCAAAAACAAATTTGACGGCCATGACAAAACATAAGAAAATAGCTGTACAGGCTGCGATTGATTTGTTGAAATCGGGCGGAACGAAAGTTCCCAAGGCATAATCGAAGTTGTTGAAGCCCACACCTTTGAGGCTTTGTCTGCCAGAGGACTGTTGCCCCCTGCGTGGTGAACTTCAGGTACGGATATATACGCAGCGTGGTTCCGGATTTTATTTCTCGCCCTTGCACCTTACCTTTGCATAAAATTAGCCAACATGAAAAAAGAACTGTTGAAACGGATTACGGCCAACCCTGCACAATGCGGCGGCAAACCTTGCATCCGGGGCATGCGCATCCGGGTGACGGACGTGCTGGACTTGATGGCAAATGGGCTGACCTCCAAACAAGTCCTGGAAGAACTCCCCGACCTTGAGGAGGAAGATATCGCTGCCTGCCTGACTTATGTTTCGTTGAAAATAAACCATCCCGTCCTAACTGCCCTTGCTGCATGACACTCTGGCTCGATGCCCAACTTTCGCCGACACTTGCTCCCCTTGGATTCAGGCAAATTTTCCGGTCACCTGCCTTGCGGTGCGGGATGTCGGACTTCGGGACGCTACCGATTTGGAGATTTTTCTGGAAGCAAGAAAACAGGGTGCTTTCGTCATCTCGAAGGACATTGATTTCGTGAACCTCTTGACCTTGTACAAATCACCTCCAAAAATCATCTGGCTTACCTGCGGCAACACCTCCAACGAGCGCCTGAAAGCGATTTTTACCCAACATCTGCAAACAGCACTGCAACTCCTGCAGGGCACTGACGATTTGGTGGAAATAACCGGGTAGTCATTATCGCTCTGAAAGCCTAACGCCAGTTGGCAGGCCAGGTTCGGATGCAAAAAATCATTCTGGGCGACCCAATCACCCATTGGCTGATGAACAATGTTTTTGAAGGTTAAAGACCTGTTAGCACTTCAAGTGCTAACAGGTCTGGCCCCATTCCAAAACAGTCAAGAATTTCGTTCATGGCCCACTATTTTGACAGCTTCGAGGCGATCATGCCACGGCATACCCCGAATACGGCCTGGCATAGGGAGGCTGAAAGCCCAGCACGATGTCGGATTTCGGGATGCCCATTTTCACGAGTTCGGCGGCGATATCGGTGTCTGTCCAGTTGGCCTGGAGCCAGATTTTGCCATCGGGGCGTATGTCGAAGTGAAAAACAACGGAATGGACAAACACTTTGCCGTCCCAGCCCAGGGTGACCAACTGGAAGTGGTTGCGTTCCCGGTCGGCGATGACCTGGTTTTCGGCATCCCGGATATTGGCAGGCGTAACGGCGGCGTGTTTTTCCAGCAACCGAATAATAGTATCCTGGTATTTTTTTATTTTATCCATTGTACGATAATTTCAAGTTCAGGGTCGAAGGTCAGGATGCGGAGGTGAAATTTTTCAACGGCCATTCTGATGGCAGGGATGTCGAAATATTTAAGATAGACCGCATCGGATACTGCCAGAAACAATTCCCTGTCAGGTTCCTTTGCTTCCAGTCCGATTTCATAGTTCAGGTATTGGCCAAGTGCTTCATGAAATTCATAAACAAACGAGGCTCCCGCAATGGTCTTGATTTCGACAGCAATTTTTTCCTGTCCCTTTTCAGCAGCGATCATTCTTTCGGCTCCAAGGTCTATGTCATGCTGGACGCCCAATATTTTGACCCGGTAAGGATCGGCTGTGATGTTCCAGCCTTCTTTTTCCAGGGCACTACGAACGGCATCATGGAAAATATCTTGTAACTACTTAGTAGG
>JRYF01003779.1_pt1 | contig 15227 bp, 10 predicted proteins | sample 235331 | NCBI WGS metagenome assembly JRYF01 (sample SAMN03074217, study PRJNA261475) | activated sludge metagenome | biome: Wastewater Treatment Plant; feature: Wastewater; material: Activated sludge; isolation source: activated biomass of a wastewater treatment plant treating hydrocarbon... ...
ATTGGGATATTGGGATATTGGTTTGTCAGTTGGCGCAAATCACGGCCAGCACTGTTTCGTCCTGGTGGGAAAAACCGAGGTAACCTTCTTTGCGGTAGCTGATTTCAACACCGCAGCCAGGATCGACGGGGGATTTCAGGAAATCATTTTTGATGGAAAAATTGGTGGCTTTCAGCCTGTCAATCCAATGGGTGGCAGGTTCGTGCTTTTCGAAGCGGTCTTTTTCCCCTTTGCCGATGATGTCCTCGATTTCACGTCCAAAAAACAGCTTGAGTGCATTTTTTTCGGTGTTCCCGATATTTTCGATGCGGTCAATGACCTGGAAGATATGATGGAAGTGGCTGTAACAGTTTTTGAAACGCAGGAAAAAGTCCGGTTCAAAATGGTTGACATTAGGCTCGATCAGCAGGAAAAGGCCGGGATTCAACTCCTTGATGCTGGCAATGGTTTTCCGGCGGGCCGTATCTGATTGGATGTGATGCAATGCCAGGGAAGCGTTCACGATGACTTTGCCATATACGTTTTTGATTTTGGAAAAATCCACATTTTCAACGCCATCTTTGATAGCGGTAAATTCGATTTGAAAAGGCACTTTGCCGTTGTATGCCAATATGATTTCCTTTGCTTTGAGGAGGGCATCGCCAAAAGGCTCTATCCCTATAATGTGCAGCTTTTCGAGGCTGGAAATTTCACGGACACGCTCGATGATGTTCACCACCTGTGTACCCTGGCCGATGCCGATGTCCACCAATGTCACTTCCTTGCATCCTTCCATTTCTTCCACGATCATACCGTTGGTGATGTACTGGCTGAATTTTACAAAAGGGAATTTTTCAATCAGGATATTGAACAATTGTATTTGGGAGATTTCATATTGTCCGAGGTAGATGTTTTCACCAATAAATTCGGAGTTGATTTTTTTGTTCAATGCTTTGATGAAAAGGGTGGCCAGGAGTTTTTCGGAGTCCGTATCCATGCCGTCCATGCAGGAGGCGAAGAAGGATTCGATTTCCTGTTTGGTCGTCCCGTCGAAGTTCGGGGCCATTTTCATGAAGTCACTCAGGGTTTGATAAATGTCACATTGGATTGTCTGGCTCATGATTGTTAGCATTTTTAAAGTTATTTGAAAGAAGCATCGAGGTTTTCGTTATCACCTCGTTTTGTTTGATGAGACAAAGATGGAGGCAAGGGAAGCCAGCTACCAATTTTTTGAAAACGACCCGTCGTGGATTTGAATTTAGCAGGGGGAAATAGGGAATGAAGCGTGGAGGGCTTGAAGCTCAGACTTTCCAAGTTTTAAAAAACTTGGTAAGTCTTTGCGTAGGGATGAGTTAATGAGTTACCGGCTTCGGATGACGATAAAGTTTTCCTGCACCTCAAAAGTTCCCCGCCCGCCCGTTGTCTGCTGCCGAACGGTCTCCTTGCCGATGAACTCCAAAACTGCCGCCCGTTTGGCCAGCGGAATGCCTGTCTGTGCTTCCCAATGCTCCGCTGAAGGAACGTTCAGGATGGCCAGGGCATCGCCGCCACCGAACTCCCACCAGGAACTGAAATTGCCATCGGGATTTTCGTAGAAAAAATCGCCGCCCCGGCCTTCGGTGTGGAAATAGACTTTGGGGGCTTTTCGCTCCACGTCTTCAAGATAAAGCAGGGTGATGGTCGTCGCGGGTGATGTGGCCAGTTTTTGGTTGTCCACCAGCCATTTTCGTATGCCGAGAAACCCCGTTTCCATGCTTTTCGCAATCAGCCCGAACCACTCCTCCAGCGGCTTCCCCGTTGTAGATTTCAACTCGCTGATGAAGTTTATTTCTTTATCAAAAAGGGAGAGTTCCATGTTTCAGAATTTGATTAAAACAAAGAGGCTGCCTGCGATGAGGAGTACAAATAACCAAATAATGCCCACAAGATAACCCATGCCGATACCCGGCCCTTGTGTGCTGAAAGCGCTCATGATGGTTTCAAGGACAAAATGCCCGCCGAGGATGCACGCCACCCAAACACGCAGCAACAGCCAGCGTTTTTCCACGGATGGCAGCCACCACATTGCGAAGCAAACCAAGACCAGCAACGGTATGTAAAACCAGCTTTTTTCAATGAAATCATCAATGGATTTTGAGGGTGGTACATTCGCCTTTGCTACGAAACGGGCTGCGACATAAGCCAGCAACCACAATAATTCCGGGCCGATTAAATACCGCATGGTTTAGCTGGTTTTATTGTAACTGTTTAGTAAATTGGTAACTACTTATACTCAACGCCAATAGGTTTTCCCGAATTTCGGGAAAACCTATTGGCGTGAAGTATAGCAGGGTGTGTTTTTGGGAAAAATTGAAAATTCCCCCTCCTGCTAAGTAGTTACATTTTGTTGAATTGTTCAGGGATGATTTCAATTCTGGCGGCTTCATTTTTTCCGGGTCAAACATTACTGAAACCAGCGATGAGAATTTGAACAGCTTCTCTTACCCTTCGATGATTTTAATGGCTTTGTTCAGGCTGCGTCTGAACGCTGGGTCATTGGCGCAGGCATCCTCCCAGTTCAGGCTCAACCACAGTTCCCTGTCCATCAGGGCGGCATCCCCTTTCATGCCCCAAAGCACCAGCACCTCGACGGCTTTTTTGAAATGGGTTTCGTTGTCGCCCTGCAGGCACTGGATGATGAAGCGATGTACGGCCTTGTTTTGCCGCATTCGGCCCAGGGCATTGAAGACGTAGTTGCGCCAGTAGTCCGATGTGTCCTCGAATTCGAGCAGCGAAATTGTGACTTCCGCTGCTGCATCGCTGTTGAACTGCTCGCTGAGTACCTGGCCGATGGCTTGTCGGGCCTTCAGGTTTGGTGTCTTGGCAGCTTCCACGAAAAGCGCTTCAATATTGGGCACCCCATGATAGCGCAGCACCGTCGCTATGTAATGGAAGCCCGAATAATGGTCAATGGTTTTCAGGCGTTGTGTCAGTTCATCCATCAATTCCCGCTTCCAAATCGCCTCGTCAATAGGGCTGGCTTTGTAGCTGTTGCCGTGTTCCCGGTAGATGTAGTGGTGCATTCCGCCGTTTTCCATGAACATCTGCCTCATGCGGGTCTGTTCCAACGATTCGCCTTCCCGTTGCGGTGGTTTTTCCCTTACCTGTAAATGCTGCAAAATTTCCGCCCGGATGTCCGAAGAAATCAACCTTTCCACGCCATGAGGATCGGCCATCAGCCGCTCGAAGGAGATGAAACTGAGGTACATCAGCCCATCATACCAGTTCTGGGCACCGGCTTCGATTCCGAAGTAGCGAAGGTTCACAAAGTCCTTTCTTTTGTGATCGCCTTCCTCCCAGAAGCGGTCAATGGGCAGTTTAGGATATTCAAAAAGCGGAAAATGCTTTTGTGAAACAGGGCCGATTTGCAAAAACGCATTGCGGATTTGCGCTACGACCCACTTGCGGGTGTCCAGATCGGGCAGTGGCATCAGCGGCCCATAAAACCAGAAATCGCTGAACAACTGCTCGTGTACCTGGCCTGCCATTTGGCCGTACATCGGAGTCAGGTCTTTGTAAAACAGCCCTTTGGAATTGACAGTCAGTTCCCAGCGATAGGTATTGCTGACTTTGACCGTGTATTCGTATTTGCGCTCTTCGATGCGGCTGGTGCGCAGTTGTTTCCAGAAATGGTAGCGAAGTAAGGCCTCCTCTGAAAGTTCGCCGAAAACCTCTTCGGCCATGTCCAATACCTCCTGCTGCATGGCTTCCATGCGCACGGCCAGGGGTTCGCCCGTCAACGGCTCAAAACAGGTGAGCAATTCGGCGACTGGCCATGCCCTTTCAACACCTTTCAACTTTTGCAGGACGTGGTATTCCCTGAAAATGAGCATTGGAAAAGAAATTTGATACCGGCAGTAATGCACCACTTGAAGAAGCTGGGCACAACGAACAGGACTGCCTGCCTGCGTCACCACATACATTCACTCAGAAAGACAGTTTCTGCCTGATTATGCCAAACAGCCACGGGTACCCAATCAGGCAAAGAGCTACACCGAAAACGCCAAATGCGACCGGCAATATCCATGCATCGCCGCCTTTCAGCGTAGCCTTTTCCGGCTCATTTGGCAAATACCAGATGTCCACCGTTTGGCCAACCTGATAGATGGAGAGTGCCGTGTAAAACGTGCTGAAATACTTCTGTTCCGTTCCCTTGTCAGTTGTGAAAACCACCACCGGGGCAAAGGAATTGGGCCGCCCTTTTTCTCCTACCTTGCGGTTGCGGCGAGCCATTTCCACTACCACCCCCTGCGTTTGCTGCCCCAGTTTGATAATTCGCCCCGTTTGTTGCCACTCCCGCCATGCGATGATGGAAAAGAGGGTGCCACCTAAGACAAGCATCAAGCAGATGGCGAGGTTGATTTTTTCACGAATATCCATAGTTCCCAATATTCTGTTTAAAAAAAAAATTCATTGAAGGCCCTTAACCCTTAACCATTAATGCGAATAACGGGTATGAGTTTCGAATAAATTGACAATCAGGCGGTTAGATTTCCGAAGTTGATAAAACTTCGGAAATCTGGCCTCTCGGCAATTGAAAATCAACCCAATAGGATAACCCGTTATTCGCACCATTNNAATGCTAATTTTTGTTAAATTATTTTAAAACTAACGGGGGGGGGGTTGGGATGAAGGGTAGGAAATGATATGCCAAACGAAAGAGTTGTACCGGGCGCATTTTATCATGGTGCAGCAATCGGGGTGTGAATCCCTCGCTTGATTGTGGGGCATATGTCGGAGACGTGCCGGGTTAAGCTGACTAGAATCTAAAACCCAAAAAAAAAGACCCGGCACCCCCTCAGGGCCTGCCGGGTCTTTGGCGAAAACATGAGCATCGGATGCTGCATGGTGTTACTTCCTGTCCGACACCACTTTCATGTCTTTGACTTCCCTTGTTTTGAAATCAACGCCACCTTCCTGGTGCCTTTCGGGGATCACGTCCACCCGGCGGTTGAGTTGGTGGTCGGATTCGGGGCAGAAGACGTTGTCCCGGCAGTCGTTGATGGGGTTGTTTTCGCCGAATTGCTGGGTAGCGATGCGCTTGGCATCAATGCCTTTGTTGACGAGGTATTTCTTGGCAGTGTTGGCCCTGTTTTTCGACAGGATGTCATTGTAGGAGTTTGTGCCTCTGGAGTCGGTGTGGCCGTCGAGCCGGATTTGCAGGCTGGGGTAGCGGTTCATGAGGATCACGAGGGTGTCGAGCGTGGGCCTTGCGTCCCGGCTGCGGATGTAGTAGCGGTCGAAGTCGAAGAAAATCGGTTCGAGAATGACGAAGATGGGGGATTTGAGCCGCACAGTGACCGTCACTTCTCCGTCCTGGCAGTCGAGTTGGTAATTAGTCAGCGTCACGGAGTTGTCGTAGTAGGGGCGTTTGCTGGCGAAAATTTCGTAGTCGTCGTTGCAGTCAATTTGGGTGGTGGTGGTGCCTTCTCCGTCACCCGTGAGGCTGACCACCTGGCCCGTCCGCTTGTTTTTCACCTTGATATCGGCGAGCGGGATGGGAGCGTTGGAGGGGTCCTCCACCACGAGTATTGTCAACTTGGCGATGCGCTTGTCTTTTTCCAGCGGAATGATGTATTCCGGCTTTGCGGTCAGTTCGGCGTAGGTAACTTCCCGCCTGTCCTGCTTATAGTCCGATTTGTTGGTGGTGATTTCGTATTTGGTGCCTTTGCGGGCGGTGAAAGAGAAGCGGCCCGTGCGGTCGGTTCTTTCGCTCATGGCCCGCTGGGCGGCTGCGCCTTCGGGGATACCGTATATTTTATCGAGCATGTTGGAGAACTCCACGGGCACGATGTCGAGATTGGATTCGGGGAGGCTCTCGTTGGTCGCTTTGTCCACCACAAGGATGATGACCTCTTTGGATTCGNNGTCCAAGCCTGTACCTCCGGATCGGTCGCCGGCGTAGTAGCCTTCGGTGCCGCCGTTCAGGGGCACGAAGTTCACGTCGTCGCCGCCCTGATTGAAGGGAGGGCCGAGGTTGCCGATCATTTCCCACTGTCCGCCAGCGCCCATTTTGGCGGCGAAAATATCGAGGCCACCGGCCCCGCCATGTCCATTGGAGGAGAAGAAGAGGTTGTTGTTTTCGTCGAGGTAGGGGAACAGTTCGCTGCCGGAGGAGTTGACAGCGTCGCCGAGGTTCACGGGAACCGACCATACCCCGTTTTCGTATTTTGACGACCACAAATCCATGCTGTTGTCTTTGGAGCCGGGCCTGTTGGAGGAGAAGACCAGCAGGTTTCCGTCTTTCGACAGGGCCGGGTGGGCCGTGGACCAATCGTCGCTGTTGAACGGCAGTTCGGTCACATTGACCCAGGAATCGCCGGAGAGATCGGCGGAATAGAGTTTGAGGTCAATGATGTTCATCGTGTTTTTCCCGCTGAGGTTGTTGCGGGTGAAAATCATCTTTTTGCCGTCCGGGCTGAACGTGGTCGCACCGTCGTTGTATTTGCCGTTGATGCCGCCTTTCAGCAATTCCTTTTTGCCAAAAGTGCCATCCTGGTTTTTTGGTGCGTAAAACACGTCTGTGTAATCACCTGGATTGTCGGACGGGCACTGCAGGAAGCGGTTGGACTTGGAGGAGGTGAAGATAATGCCGTTGCCGAAGGGCACCGGGCAGAAGTCAAGCCCCTTGGAGTTGATTTCCTTGATTTCTTTGATTTCAACTTCCTGGGCAAACATTTGCCCCCTGCTTACCAGGCCGAGGAGAAACAGTATGGGTAAAATATTTCTCATTTTTTTGTTTTTAAAAAACTGATAGTTCGATGATGGAATAGTCGGAGCCGAACCGGCAAAAAGGACATCCGGCCCGTTGCACGGGCCTTTGCCTTTCGGTCCCTTTTTAGAAATATCTCAAGTTCTTGATTTGGCAATCCTCGCACGGGAAGGTGTAGCCCAGCATGACTTCATAGCTCCCGGTCGTGGCCTTCCTGAGTTCCGATATGGTGAAATCCATGGCCAAACCCAAGCGCATCCCGTTTTTGAATTGATAGACGATGAGTCCGTCAATAGAGTCGTCGAGGCGGTAGGCGGCACCCACCATCAAGGCATCGAAGAAGCGCAGGTTCAGGTTCAGGTCAAGGTCGAAGGGTGCGTGCGGGTTGTAGCGCACCTGCACGTTGGGCAGCAAGTCCACATTTTTGCCGATGGGCACGTCCAGGCCACCCTGAAAGAAGTAAGTGTTCACCTTGCCGCTGAATTCGCTGCGGTCGCTGTACAGCGAATTGGCCAACATGCGGGGGATGGATGCCCCGACATAAAAGCGGCGGTTGTGAAAATAGACACCCGGCCCCACGTTGAAGGTGGATTTGGATTCGGCATCGTTGCCAAGGGCCACGTCGTTCGGGTTGACGGCGCTGTTGCGTTCGGTCCAATCAGCGCGGGCATTTTCAAACCGCCCACCGAGGCCCAGGGCCAGCGTGTTGCGATTGTTGAAACGGATGCGGTAGGCATAGTTCAGGCCCAGGCCGAGTATCCTGTCCAGGCCGATTTTGTCGTAGATCATGTTCAGCCCGATGCCGCTCGAACGCCCGGCAAAAGGCATGTGGGCATAGAGGTTGGCCGTCCGGGGCGCACCGTCAATGCCCGACCACCACTGGTTGCGGTAGATGACCCCGGCATCGAGGACTTCCTTCGAGCCTGCCACTGCCGGGTTGAAGTTCATCTGGTTGAACAGGTTGAACGTGAAAATCTGCTCGCTCTGCGACCAGGCAGATACCGTGATGAAGGTGATGAGTAGGGTATATGTTAGCTTTTTCATGTTCACTTAATTTATTGTTGATTGTCAATGGTCAGGAACGGATGAAAAATAAATTGCAGGATTTATTTTTCATGGATTGCACTTGATTCGATGTTTTGTGAAAATGGATGCTTGCAATTTATTTTTCTGTTTTTCCAGAATTGTTGAAAGGGGGTGGCCGGTATTTTTTTGAAATGCCGGCCACCAGCCATCAACAATCGCTACCTGACTACTTTTATGTAACCCGACATGGGCTTGTCGCCACTGTTTTTGTCCAGTTGCAGGAGGTAGAAGTACGTGCCGGCGGGCACGGGCTTTTTGTCGCTGCCGTAGGTTCCGTCCCAGTCGTTGCGGTAGGGTTCAAACACGGCGATCTCATCGCCCCATCGGTTGAACACCCGCATACGGTTGTTCGGGAAGTTGTCGGGATTCTCCAGGCACAGCACCACGAGATTATCGTTCACGCCGTCGCCGTTGGGCGTGATGATGTTGGGCACCACACATTCCACGACAAATGTCAGGCGGACAATGGCCTCGTCGCACTGATCCGGGCAATCCACCATGCAGATGCGGTAAACAAATTCGTCGCTGGAAACGGCACCGGAGCCGGGCGTATAAGTAAAGTCGCCGTTGTTGCCGATCTGCACCGTGCCGGATGATGGGCCACTGACCACCGTGATGATAAACGAACCACTCACGATGTCGTTGGTCAGCACATTGCCGCTGATGGGCGTGACGGAAGTTGCGCTGAACTCGTCGTCGTTGGCAATGGGTTGAGCGACAAGGCTTACACTTACCGCTGCGGACGTTGCTTCACAACCATCTATGGTAACCTTTACGGTGTAGTTGCCAGGCATCGGGTTGGGTATGTCAAACACTGGGTCGTCGGTCATCCCCAAACTGACACCATCTTTAAACCATTCGTATTTTGCTCCTTGCTGCGGTTGAGTGCTAAGCTGTAATTCATCACCAATACACAGCGGGTTGGGGGATGCAGTCAGTACGGGCGGCTGTATATTTTTCACCGTAATCGTCACAGATTGCGGTGTTGCTTCGCAACCGGCATCCGAGTTGGCTGTAATGGTATAAGTACCGGCAGATGCGTTGTTGACCGTTACGGGGAAAGTGAAAGTGGTGACTTGTGTAACCGTACCGCTTTCATTCAGGCCCGGCCCGCTGATAGACCAGTTCACGCTGGCAGCACCGTTCGGGTCAATGGTGAACGTGATGGTCGTGGATTCACCTTCGCAAAACTCACCGCCGCCGCTCACATTGAGGATGAGCGGTTTGGGGTTGACCTCCACGAGTTGCGTGGCCGGTTCGGAGGTACAGTCGCCCAAAGTCAGTATCAAAGTATAGAGACCTGCTTGACCAGGCGTGATGTCCACGATGTTACAAGGGAACGGGCCTGAGCTGGGTGCAGTACCTGTGCAGACAATATTGCCATCAGGATCAAGCCAGGTGTATGTCACCGTGCCCAAACCGGGTGTTCCGGTGCCGTTCAGTGGTACATCCAGACCTTCGCAGTAGGTGCCGCCCCCTGTGACCGAAATAATCTGCGGGGTGGGGTTCACGGTTACGGTGGTGCAAACCGGATCGGCCTCGCAGCCCTGATCGGAGGTAAGTTCGAGGCAATAGGTGCCGCCATCGCTCAGTTCCAGCGTACCCAGATCGAGGGTCAGGGTCGTGCCGCTCGGCACGGTTCCCGATTCGATGGGGTTGCCGTTCAGCGTCCACACATAGTCAATATCGCTGTTGTCGGAAATGGTTACCGTAGCCGAAAGCACCACGCCGTCGTCGCCTGCGCAGTATTCGCCGCCGCCATCAATGCTGTTGTCCACCACTTGCGGCACCGGGTTGACCGTTACGTTCACACAGGCAGTGTCAATGCAGTTGCCACCATCGGAAACCACGAGGCAATATTCTCCCGTTTGGGGCGAATTGTCCGTCGCAGGGAAGGGGCCTGCCCAGGGAGCCGTGCCCGTGAACAGCACATTGCCCGCAGGGTCGAACCAGGTATAGGTCACGGTGCCGGAGCCGGGTGCACTATTTGTGCCATCCAGTACCAGGGTTTCATTTTCACAAAGTACATCCGGTTCGGCAGTGGCTGTAATCTCTGGCGATTGGATGTAGGTGATTTGTGTACAGGCGAGGCTGGAAACGCAGCCGTCAAAGGATTCCAGCGAGGCGCAGAAGAAACCTGCCTGGGTCACGGTGACGCATATTGTATCACCGCTGGCGGCTGAGCCGGTGACCTGTGTGCCATCTGGTGCTATGTAGGTGTAAAAGAAACTGTCAACCGCAGGATTGGTATTCCAGAAACACAACTCAACGGGGTCGCCCTCGCAATAGGTTCCGCCCCCCGTGATGGNNTGGGATTGAGGGTGAGGTAGAAGCTGTCGGGTTCGGAAATACAGCCCTCGGCGTTGATGATAAGGACATAGAGGCCCTCACCGAAGGTGACCAAAGGCGATATCTCATCGCAGAACACCTCGTTGCCATTGCCTGTTCCCGTTATCAATTCACCACTCGGCGTAATCCAGACATAATCGAATACGCCTACTCCCGGCGTGAGGTTTTGACCGCAGAGCAGCAAGGTGTCCAATTCGCACAGGACGGTATCGCCCGTTAAGATGAACCCATCGGGTTGTGGGTTGAAGGTAATGTCAGTACTTCCCTCGTCGCCACAGCCATTGCTGGTGTCCAGAATGAGGATGTAGGTTCCTTCAATCGGATTCGTCACTACGACCGGGAATGGCCCGGCGGCTGTTGTAACTTCTATTGCAATGGTATCGCCGTTCGGGTTGATCCAGATATAGGTAACAGGATCGGCAGAGCCGATGCCGGTTCCGCTCAGAATCACTTCTTCGGCTTCGCAATATTGGCCACCTCCCGTAATTATGACGATTTCAGCACCCGGATTGACACCCACCTCGACTTGTATCGGGTCGGCCACGCATCCGATTTCGGAGGTCACATCCAGCGTGTAAGTACCTGCTTGGGATGGGCTGATATTGGGAAGTAAAAGTACCAGAGGGTCAAAACTGCCCACCGTGAACGGGCCGTACACCTCTCCGCTGGGACCTGTCCAGGTATAAGTCAATTCCCCGGCAGATACCGTGTTGACGGCAGACAGTACCACGTCATCGCCTTCGCAGTAGGTGCTGTCAGGCGTAACGTTTTCGATGTTCAGGCCAGGGAACACATTGATTGAAATGGAAGTGTCACTAACGCAGTTCGTGATGTTGGAGGTCAGCGTGAGGGTATAAATCCCAGCGTCACTGGCGGAAATATTGGGAATTGTGGCAGTGAAAGGCCCATTGTCGCCAACACCCTGTCCGACAATCCCGTTCGGGCCAGTCCATATATATATGATAGGTGCAAGCCCCGGCGTGGTATTGATGGCACTGAGGGTCACGTCCTGCCCGGCGCAGGCATCCCCTGCGCCCAACAATTCTTCAATGGTCGGTGCGGGTGAAATGCCAATGGTAACACACTGTTGGGTGGAGAGGCATCCGCCCTGTGTTGCCAGCACGAGGCAGTAGGTTCCGGCATCAGCGGCAGTAAGTGCAGGGATAGTTACCGGGAATGGCCCAAGTTCCAGTGCAGTAGTGGCCGTGAAGGGGAATATAGGGTTGTTCGGATTAGGCCCTGTCCAGGTGTAGGTGATGGGGCCGGTACCGGCTACGTTGTTTTGTGCCGTAAACGTGACGGAAGTGTTTGCACAGAAATTCCCGTTCGGGCTGATGGCATTGATCTCCGGTACGTTGTCTATGATCACGTTGAAGGAGAGTGGGGTAGAGGCGCAACCGCCAACAGAACAAACCACCGTGTAAGTTCCTTCAAAGGAGTTGTTGACGTTGGTCAGGTTGAGGGTTATTGGGTCGTCCCCGTTGACATTTTGCGTGGTGGTGAAAAAGTTCGGCCCTGTCCACACACACACCATGTTGCCGATACCGGGGACCGTGTTTTGGGCAACTAAAGTCACATCGGCTCCATCGCAGTAATTGCCACTGCCGGAAACGGCCGAGAGCGAGGGCGTGGGGTTCACGGTTACGTTCACCGTAACGGGAGTGGAAACACATCCCTGATCGGAAGTCAATGTCAGGGTGTAGGTGCCCGAATTGGCAGATGTGGCATTGCTGATGGTGACCGAAGTGGGGTCAGTGCCCGAAACCGTTCCGGTTTCATTGAAACCACCAGGCCCAGTCCATTCGTAATCAATCAGGCCGACACCGGGAACGGTATTGGCTGCCGACAGCACAATGTCCTCCCCGGCACAGTAGCTGCCGCCGCCCGCAATCGGGCTGGATGCAGGGGTCGGGTCAATGGTCACACTATATGAGAGCGTGTCGGCACAGTTGCTGGAGGTACTGGCAATTACCTGATAAGTGCCGCCATTGGCCGCCGAGGCCGGTGCAATGAGGACTACACTGGTATCCGTCAGGCCAATTGTTTCACTAAAAACAAAATTGTTCGGGCCTGTCCAAGAGTAGGTTATATCTGGCAGGTTGGTGACAGAATTGGTGGCACTCAGCAGCAAATCCTGACCTTCGCAGACCGAACCGGGGTCGCCCACTGCCGAAAGGATGGGGGTTGCATTTTCACACACGCAATCAATCACCACGTTGAATATAATAGTATTGGAATCTATATCGAAGTCTATGAAAAACCATTGATCGAGATAGACATCGTTGCCGGCATTGTTGCCGTAGGTATAAGGAAGGGTGGTGGGTTGTGGCACACCGGGGATGGGCACACCACCGATGGGGAAACTAATCGGGCCACCCACTTCGGTGTGGTCATAATAAAATAAAGAATCAGGGTATCCGGCAGGAGCATTCAACCATTTGAAGGTGACACCTCCCATGTTGTTTTCCACATCGGTCAAAGCGATGTGTATTTCACCAAATCTGATTTCGCCCTGATAATTCACGGCGACGGAATCCTGGATAGGTATAGGGTTCCCAAATCCGTCCGAACCGCCCCAGAAAATGGAGTCCACGCCGGGGCTGATGGTACCGATGACGGTGACATCTTCGGGGTCATTGAAAATGCCGTTGCCGTTGATGTCGAGTTGCAGGGTCACGCTGCCGCCCAGGTTGGTCTCGAAAATGAACCAACCCCCTTTGCCAAAGCTAATGGAACCAGGTGCACAGGGCGGCCCTCCAGGGTTGGCTCCCTGAAAGTAAAAGTTGGTGAGTTCGAGCAACTGCACGGGCCTGTACAGCCAGGTAGTATGGGTATTGTTTCGGAAAATATCGGTCACCATGGCCGATTCGGGCATGTTCGTATCGGGCAGGTTGAAGAATATCTTGTTGTTTATGAGCGCCCCAAAATCTTCGGCCTGGGGTTCGTAGAGGTACAACTGGTCGGGGACCCACGTGGCGGGATCGTCGCTCCGGGTGAAGGTAAAGCCAGGTGGCGGGTTGGGTGGCGGGGGCACGGGACGAGGCTTGGATTTGTAAATCGGGTTCCCGTTGCCATCCACGATGCCGAAGGAGTTCGAGGAAATAGGAAACCGGAAGGGATCAGCATCCTTGATATCCACTTGATAGAGGTAGCCACCTTGCGTTAGCACATAAAAAATGGGGGAAGTATTGAAACCGTTTCCGTTGAGTACCGAAATGTGTTCGTTGGTATAGACCCTGCCCGTGTGCAGGGTGCCGCCCATGTTGCCGGCTGCGCCGGAGCTTACCGTGATGTCCCAGGCCAACACGACCCGGCGGGAGTTGGGTTGATTGGCGGCCCTTGTCCACGAAGCGTTGTTGAGGATGTTGGTGAACCCGGCATTTACGTAAGAAGGATAATTGAAAACAACCGTCCACACACCTTCCTGGCCAGGTTGAACCTGGATGACACCGGGCGTATAACCTTGCCCTCCGGCTCCGGTAGGGCCGTTCATTTCCTGGATGTTGTTTTGGATGATTGCCAGTCCAGTGGTAGCCCCCGTGTTGTCGAAGGTGATGGCCAGGGTGCCGTCGGGCCTATATACCTTAATATAGCCCTCTTGAATGCCCACATGGCTGGAACCGACGTTGATGTACTCCCCGACACCGGCATAAACCTTTAACTGCTGTGGATCACGGGTATCGAGGAACATCCTGAAACCGGGATAATTCACAAAGTCTTTGGAACCTTCTGCGAGGAGTGGGTTTAACCTCAAACCGGAAATGGCCAACACAGCGAGGCCGATCAAGGCACAGCGTCTTAGCATACCGGGAAGTTGTAGAAGTGTTTTGCTGAGTAAAGAAACGCGCATGTTTCCAAGTTTTTTTGAAAAAAAGATGTGCTGAAGTTGTTTCTCAAGCCTTTCTCGTAAGTATGCAGGTAAGCAGTCGCCAGGCAGAATATACACAGGCAAGAATGGAGTTTCACTATACGCAAACCGCCGGTCCTTGTTTCCTAAAGCCGGAAAAAGGATGTTTCATCTGCCCGGAAAAAGTTTCTTTTGTAGTTCCGTAAGGTGTGTTGAAGGCTAATGGAGCTTCAAATTTGCCGAAGTATCTGCAAGGTAAGTTAGAGGCCCAATCTCCTGTTCTGAGATGGTGGCAGTAAATGCGGTTGTCAAGTCGTTTTCGTTTGTAAAGAATCATGGCCAGGGTTGTGATGTTTGTCCGGCCAAAAGTATTTAACAAAATCGGTAAGCACCAAATTTTTCTTTATTTTTTTATGGCGTTGCTCTTGACTATCAGTAAATTATTTTCCGAAAAGCTATTTGTTCACGTCACTCCGTACCATTTCCAATACAGCCAAAGACATAAACACCGCTTCTTCTTCTTTATCCATGTCGGTCAGGAGTTGAAAAGCCCTTGCGTTGAATTGGCCGGAGCGATCGGGGTTCAACAGGCTGCCGATTTCCTTTTCGCCCATTTTCACGGGCAGCAGCAAGGCTTCGCTCTCCCGGTTGATTTGTGCCAACAGTTTGTCGCCCTTGTAATGGAACAACCTGCCGGCGGCATCCATTTTCCCCACCAATTGCTCGTCAATCACCAGTTCCACCTCGTCGTTCTTGATGCGATAAATAAATTCGTTGCTGGTGGTGCGGGCATATAGCAGGGCGTTCTCCTTTTGGCCGACATATTTCCGGTAGGCCCATGCAATGACCGGTTCGTGGTAAATGGTTGTGAAGATACCCTTAGCGGCACGGGTGACTCCCTTGCGGTTGGTCTTTTTCACCTGGTTGAACGACAACTGTTCCATTTCCTCTCTCGACCAGGGCACGAGGTCGGCCAGCCAGGGTTGCAATTCGGCTTTTATTGCTTTCAAATCCTGTTGGACTTTCCGCCGCCCAGGCTGAAAGTTCTGCATGGTTTTCAAAACGGCGAACAAACCGATACCGCCAAAAACCAATATCAACAACATTGCTATCACTGGTCCCATTTTCCTTTTTCTTTTTTGTTGAGCAATGCTATGAATTTTTCCATTAACGGCCAATGAAAAATCGTCTTGGGATCGAAGGAAAAATAAAATG
>JRYF01004614.1_pt1 | contig 15202 bp, 17 predicted proteins | sample 235331 | NCBI WGS metagenome assembly JRYF01 (sample SAMN03074217, study PRJNA261475) | activated sludge metagenome | biome: Wastewater Treatment Plant; feature: Wastewater; material: Activated sludge; isolation source: activated biomass of a wastewater treatment plant treating hydrocarbon... ...
CACCGTCGACCCCGAGCGCGATACGCCGGAGCTGCTGCGCGATTACACGAAGGCCTTCGACCCGCGATTCCTCGGCCTGCGGGGCGATCTCGAGGCCACCGAGGCGACCGCGCGCGAGTTCAAGGTCTTTTACCGCAAGGTGCCCACCGGCAGCTCGTACACGATGGACCACACGGCGCTGAGCTTCGCGTTCGACCCGGCGGGCCGGCTGCGGCTGGCGGTCTCGCACGATGCCGGCGCCGACCAGGTCGCGTCCGACCTCAAGCGGCTGCTGGCCGAGACCTCGTGACCCTGTGGCCATTCGCGCCGGACGCGCCGGGCACACGCCGTGCGCCCGCTGCGGTGCCGGCACCCCGGCTGCAAATGCTTCCGACATCCCCCGGCTTACTTCCCGACTTTCTTCCCGAAAGGATGCCCCGATGAAAACGCTGTCGATCAAGACCCTCGTCCCGCTCGCGCTCGCCGCGCTGCTGGCCGCGCCGCTGGCGCACGCCCAGACCACGGTCACCGACCCCTGGGTGCGCGGCACCGTCGCCCAGCAGAAGGCGACCGGCATGTTCGCCAAGATCAGCTCCGCGCAGGGCGGGCGGCTGGTCGCGGCCTCGTCGCCGGTGGCCGGCGTCGTCGAGATCCACGAGATGGCGATGGAAGGCAACGTGATGCGCATGCGGGCGGTGCCCGCGCTCGAACTGCCGGCCGGCCGCCCCGTCGAGCTGAGACCCGGCGGCTACCACGTGATGCTGATGGACCTGTCGCGTCCGCTGAAGGAAGGCGAGTCGGTGCCGGTGACGCTGGTCGTCGAAAGCGGCGGCAAGCGCGAACGGATCGACCTCACCATCCCGGTGCGGGCACCGACGGCGCGCAGCGACATGTCGAACAGGCACTGACGCCCGCGGGCCGCGGCACCGCCGCGGCAGGCCGCTGTTGCCCGTGAATCTGAAACGAATCCGGGCCGCGTACCCGGGGCACGTGCACACGCTCGGCACGCGCCCGGCCCGCTTTCCCGACCTTGTCTGCCAGCACCCGCCACATTCGGCCGGCCGCAGCGTTGGCTGCGCGCCATCGACCCACTCGATCTTCTGGAGCATCGATGCATCACCTTCCCAGACCTGCCGCGCTCGCCGTGGCACTCGCCCTGCCCGCCGCCGGACTGACCGGCGCACTCGCTCACGCTGCCGGCGACAAGGCCAGGCTGCCGGCGGTGACCGTCAGCGGCACCCTCGACGGCGCACCACCGCTCGGCGCGACCAGTCTCGATCCAAGCCTGATCGCCGCCGGGCGTGCGGCGACCAGCGACACCGCCCGGCTGCTCGAAGTCCTGCCCGGCGTCAACGCCTACGGCGCCGGCGGCGTCTCCAGCCTGCCGGTGATCCGCGGCCTGGCCGACGACCGTCTGCGCATCCAGGTCGACGGCATGGACCTGATGTCGGCTTGCGCCAATCACATGAATCCCCCGCTGTCGTACATCGATCCGGCGGCGGTAGGCCGCATCGAAGTCTTCAGCGGCATCGTCCCGGTCAGCGTCGGCGGCGACAGCATCGGCGGCGCGATCCGCGTCAACGCGCCCGATCCGCAGTTCGCTCCCGCCGGGCAGGCGCGACTGGCGACCGGCGAGGCCGGCGCGTTCTATCGCAGCAACGGCGACAACTGGGGCGGCAGCATTGCGGCCACCGTGGCCACCGCGACGCTGAGCCTCACCTATCGGGGCTCGACGACGCGGGCCGACAACTATTTCGCCGGTGCCGATTTCAAGCCAGCGGGGCCGGCGGCGCCGGGCCGAGGCTGGCTCGATGCCGACGAGGTCGGCTCGTCGTACTTCGAATCGACCAACCAGTCGCTGGCCGTCGCCATGCGCCACGACGAGCACCTCGCCGAACTGCGCATCGGTGTGCAGGACATCCCCGGGCAGGGCTTTCCCAACCAGCGCATGGACATGACCGGCAACGACAGCACCCAGTTCAGCCTGCGCTACCGCGGGCGGTTCGAGTGGGGCGCGTTCGAGGCGCGCGCCTTCCACGAGAAGACCGAGCACCGGATGGACTTCGGCGAAGACAAGCTGTTCTGGTACGGGCCGAACAACGTGCCGAACTCCGACGGCATCGCCGGACCCAGCAGCGGCGGGCCGAACGGCCGCGCCGCCGGCATGCCGATGAACACCGAAGGAAAGAACGGCGGCATCGCGGCGCGTGCCGACATCGCGCTGTCGGCACGCGACCTGCTGCGCGTCGGTGCCGAGGGGCTGCGCCACCGCCTGGACGACCTGTGGCCGCCGTCGGGCAAGGGCATGTGGCCCAGCACTTTCATCAATATCAATGACGGCCAGCGCGACCGGCTGGCAGCCTTCGGCGAATGGGAGGCGCGCTGGAACACACGGTGGCTGACGCAACTGGGCATGCGTTACGAACGGGTGCGGACGGACGCCGGGCCGGTGCAGGGTTACAGCCCTGCCTTCAGCCCCGCCGACGAGAAGGCGTTCAACGCCGCCGACCGCCGGCGAACCGACCATCACCTCGACCTGGCCGCCGTGGCGCGCTTCACGCCTGCGCCGACGCAGACCTACGAGATCGGCGTGGCGCAGAAGACCCGCTCGCCGAACCTGTACGAGCGCTACGCCTGGTCGACGCACGGCATGGCGATGCGCATGGTCAACTGGGCCGGCGACGGCAACGGCTACGTCGGCAACCTCGACCTCGAGCAGGAGACCGCGCGCACCGTCAGCGCGGCGGCCGAATGGCACGACGCCGGCCGCGAACGCTGGAGCCTGCGCATCTCGCCGTACTTCACGGCCGTGGACGACTACATCGACGCGGCACGCTGCTTCTCGGCGACGCCGTACGGCCAGGCCTGCACCGCCGAGAACCTGACGCGAACCACCGGCTTCGTCTACCTGCGCTTCGTCAACCAGTCGGCGCGGCTGTACGGGGTCGAGATCGCCGCCGAAGCACTGCTGGCGAAGGCGGAGAGCTTCGGCACCGTCACCGCCGCCGGCACGCTCGCCTACGCGCGCGGCGAGAACCGTTCGACCGGCGACAACCTGTACAACATCATGCCGCTAAACGCGCGCTTCGCGCTCGTGCACCGGCAGGGCGGCTGGACCGGCACGCTGGAGACGCTGGGCGTGGCGGAAAAGGACCGGCTGTCGCAGGTGCGCAACGAGGTGCGCACCGCCGGCTACGGCCTCGTCCACCTGCGCGCGAGCTACGCCTGGCAGCGCCTACGGCTGGACTTCGGCGTCGAGAACCTGTTCGACCGCTTCTACAACGCCCCGCTCGGCGGCGCCTACCTTGGCCAGGGCAAGACCATGTCGGGCACCGACCTGCCGTGGGGCGTGCCGGTTCCGGGCCAGGGCCGCTCGGTTTACGCCAGCGCGACGGTCGCCTTCTAGCCGATCCGCTTCGGCGCCGCGCCGGGGCGCGCCCATGAGATACCGGGCCGCCCCAACTGCGAATCCTTCGCGCGCGCGAGAAGGTGGTCCCGTAAGCGAGCCATCGGCGCCGAAGCGCGCCGTCGCCGTCCGCCCGACGGCCGGCGACGAGGAACTGACGCAGTCGCTTTACGCGGCGGAAGCGAAGATCTATCCACGCGCGGTCAGCGGCCTGTTCGCCCATTGGCGCTGGGGCATGGTCTGGCTGACGCAGATCGTCTTCTACGGCCTACCGTGGCTCACCTGGAACGGGCGGCAGGCGGTGCTGTTCGATCTGGCCGAGCGTCGCTTCTTCGTCTTCGGGCTCGTGCTGTGGCCGCAGGACCTGATCTACCTCGCCGCGCTGCTGGTGATCTCGGCGCTGGCGCTGTTCTTCGTCACCGCGGTGGCCGGCCGCCTGTGGTGCGGNNTCCTGTGGATCGAGCGCCACACCGAAGGCGACCGCGCGGCGCGGATGCAGCTCGACGCCGCGCCGTGGAGCCCGAACAAGCTCGCTGCGCAAGGCGGGCAAACACGCGCCGTGGATCGCGCTGTCGCTGGTCACCGGCCTGACCTTCGTCGGCTACTTCACCCCGATCCGCCTCCTGCTCGACGAACTGCGGCACTTCGCGCTCGGCCCCTGGGAGACGTTCTGGATCCTGTTCTACGGCTTCGCCACCTACGGCAACTCCGGGTGGATGCGCGAGCAGGTGTGCAAGTACATGTGCCCGTACGCCCGCTTCCAGAGCACGCTGATCGACGCCGACTCGCTGGTGATCGCCTACGACGCGCGGCGCGGCGATCCGCGCGGCTCGCGCCCGCGCAAGGCCGAGCCGAGGCGGCTCGGACTCGGCGACTGCGTCGACTGCACGCTGTGCGTGCAGGTCTGCCCGACCGGCATCGACATCCGCGATGGCCTGCAGAACGAGTGCATCGGCTGCGCCGCCTGCATCGACGTGTGCGACGACGTGATGGGGAGGATGGGCTACGCCCCCGGCCTCATCCGCTACGCCACCGAGCGCGGCCTGGACGAGCGCCACAGCCGGCCGCAGATGCTGGCGCGGGCACTGCGGCCGCGCGTGCTGGTCTACGGCGCGGCGCTCGCCGCCGCCGGCGCGGCGTTCGTTCTCGGCCTGGCGTGGCGCAGCCCGTTTGCCGTCGACGTCCTGCGCGACCGCGGCGCGCTGGCACGCGTGACCGATGACGGCGCCGTCGAAAACGTCTATCGGCTGCAGTTCATCAACCGCACCGAGCGGCCGCAGCGCTACCGCATCGTCGCCGGCGGCCTGGACGGTCTCGTGGTGGACCAGGGCGTGGAAACCGTGGCCGCTGCGGCCGGCATCGGCTCGGCGACCGTGCGCCTGCGCCTGGCCGCGGACGACGCCGCCAGGCTGGCGGCCGGCCCGCACCGGATCGCGTTCGAGGTCGAAGCACTCGACAGCAGCGCCGCGCCGGTGCGCGAGCGCTCGACCTTCATCGTGCCGCGCTGAGCGCAGCGCCGATCACGCCGTCGCGTCGAGCCGGGCGGCGCAGCAGCGCGCCGATCTCGGCGCCGAGCTGCAGATCCGCCACCGAGCCGAAGTGGTGCGCCCGGAGGACGCCGTCGGCGTCGATCAGCAGCAGCGTCGGCGTTCCGTGCAGTCCGTAGGCGTCCATGGTCGCCGGCAGGCCACCGGTGGGCCGGTCGATCGCCACCGGAAAGGCGATCCGATACTCGTGCAGGAACGCCGCCAGTGCCTCGGCACTGCCCTGCACGCCGTGATGCTCGAAGACGCAGTGCAGGCCGAGCACGGCCACCTGCGGCGGCGCAAAGGCCGCCGCGATGCGCTGTGCCTGCGGAAGGCCGTGAAGGACGCAGCCGGGGCACAGCATCTGGAACGCCTCGATGACGACAACGCGGCCGCGCAGCCGGCCGAGGCTCGGCGGCGCCTCGACGTTCAGCCATCGGGCGACGTCGAGTTCCGGCGCCGGTTGCCCGACCGCGACGCTCATCGCCGGCCGCGCCGAGGCCGATCGACCGCCGCCGCGCGGCGCGCCATCAGAAATCCCCTTCGCGGACGTACGGGTGGCTCCACAGGATCACCTGCAGCAGCACGGCCTTGATCCAGGCCTGATGCATGCGTTCGACCTCCTCGGGCGAGGCGCCCTTGCCGGCGAGGAAGGGCTTCAGCGTCGCCGTCACCGGGTACAGCAGCGCCGGCAGGTAGCGGTAGGCGATGTGCGGCACCGCCTTGGCGCCGTCGGTGCGGTTCTTGCCGCTGCGGTGGTGGCGGCGGCCGACCTCGAACTGGTAGTCGAGCCAGCGCTGATCGAAGTTGGCCCGCGCGGTATCGAGGATCCACTGCCCGAAGCGGCGCCGGACCGCGGCAAGGTAATCCGCATCGGGCCGGCCGGAATCGTCGGCGAAGGACGCCAGCAGATGCGGCTGCGAGCCGACGAAACCGTACCAGACGTCGAGAATGGCATCGGTTTGATCCGCCAGGATCGGCTCCGAGGCGCGCAGCGCGGCGACGTCGTCGGCGCCGAGCAGCAGCGTCTTGTTCAGCAACTCGAGTTCGCCCGTACCGATCGGCGCCCGCGGCACCGACGGCTGGCCGAGCGTGTAACCGGGAATGGACGAGGAGGCGTTGGCGGCTGAGCTCATGGGGCTGTCTCCGTTGGCGATGAGGGCAGGCGCCCGCGAGGCGGCGCCTGTTGTATCGTGGCGATACCATTGCAGTGTGCCGCCCGGGACCCGCTTTGTCAATCCGGTATCGCCGCGCTACTATCAGCCATGGATCCGTCGGCCGACCTCTATCCCCTCGTCGAGCGCCTGACCAACCTGCTGCGCAGCGGGCTGCGCGGCGAAGGGGCGGCGCGCGAACTCGAGCCGGTGCACCTGCAGGCGCTCGACTACCTTGCGCGCGCCAACGACTACAGCAACACGCCGATCGGCGTCGCCGAGTACCTCGGCCTGACCAAGGGCAACGTCTCGCAGCGGCTGCTGGGCCTCGAACGCGACGGTTTCCTGCGCCGCCGGCCCGACGCGCGCGATGGCCGAATCTCGCACCTCGTTCCCACCGCCAAGGCGCGCGCCCTTCTCCTGCGCGCGGTGCCGCCGCCCCATTGGCGGCAGGCGATCGACGCCCTGCCCGCGGCGCGTCGGGAAGTGCTGGCGCAGGGCCTGCGCGAGCTGCTGTCGGCGCTCCAGGAGGCGCACGGCGGGCGCACCTTCGGCGTCTGCCGCAGTTGCCGCTTCTTTACTCGTCGCGAAGGCCGCAACCTGTGCGGCATGACCGGCGACTTCCTGCTGGACGAACAGACCGAAAGGATCTGCCGCGAGCACGAGCCGGCGGCGGCCGAGGAAGCCGGCTGAGGCTGCCGGTCGGCAACCGCTGTCCCCGGGGTTCGAACAGCGCCCACGGGCCAGACCGAGCAAGGGCGGGCGGCTTTGCGTCGATGCCCGGCTACCCCCTTCCGGGTACCTCCGCCACGATCGGGAAGCCGGCGGCATCGCTTGATGCGGCTCAAGGTTGACTGCCGGGCAGACGACCACACTGCGAGGTTTACCATGGCCGCCACGGGTGAGCCGTCACCCGCCCGGCCATCGGCTCGCGTTGCCGTTCGCTGGAGCACCTCGATCGCCATGCATGCCGCTGCGCCCAGGCCACTCGTCTACTCCTGCTCCGGCTGCTCCAGCGCCGCGCAACTGGCCAACGCCGTGGCGCTGAAGCTCGACCGCGCCGAGATCGCCGAGATGTCCTGCATCGCGGGCGTCGGCGGCGACGTGCCGTCGCTGCTGCGGCTGGCCGGGTCGGGCCGGCCGATCGTGGCGCTGGACGGTTGCGCGCTGGCCTGTGTGAAGAACACGCTGGCGAGGCACGGCATCGAACCCACGCTGCATGTCGAGCTGTCCGAGCAGGGCGTGCGCAAGCGCTACCACGCCGACTTCGATCCGGTGCAGGCGCGGCGCGTCTTCGCCGAGGTCGGCCGGCGGATCGCCCGGGCGATCCCGGAGACCGGCACCCGCCCATCGGCGCTGGTGCAGCCGAGAATCGGCGAAGGAGCCTGTTCATGAGCCTTCCGAAGCTGCCTCCGCTGAATCTCGCCGGCCGCCTGCTGCGGCCGATCGTCCAGGGCGGAATGGGCGTCGGTATCTCCGCGCATCGCCTCGCCGGCACAGTGGCGGCCAACAACGCCGTCGGTACCATCGCCTCGGTCGACCTGCGCCGGCACCACCCCGACCTGATGGCGCACACCACGAGCATCGGCTGCGGTGCGCACGCCAAGGCCGCCATCAATGCCGCCAACCTCGAAGCGCTCAATCGCGAAATCGGCGCCGCCCGCCGCATTGCCGCCGGCGCCGGGCTGCTGGCCGTGAACATCATGCGCGCCGTGGCCGAGTACGCGGCCTACGTGCGCCAGGCCTGTGCCTCCGGCATCGATGCGATCGTCGTCGGTGCCGGGCTGCCGCTCGACCTGCCGGAGCTCACCGCCGACCATCCGAAGGTGGCGCTGGTGCCGATCCTGTCCGACGCCCGCGGCATCGCCCTGATCCTGAAGAAGTGGGAGCGCAAGGGGCGGCTGCCGGACGCGGTCGTGATCGAGCATCCGAAGCACGCCGGCGGCCACCTCGGCGCGGCGCGGATCGAGGATCTCGGCGATCCGCGCTTCGAGTTCGAGCAGGTGCTGCCGGAAGCGCGGGCGCTGCTGCGCGCGCACGGCGCCGAGCAGTTGCCGCTGATCCCGGCCGGCGGCATCAACACGCCGCAGCGGGTGCGCCAGCTCTTCGACCTCGGCGCCTCGGCGGTGCAGGTCGGCACCGCCTTCGCGGTCACCGAGGAAGGCGACGCGCACCCCGAGTTCAAGCGCGTGCTGGCCGAGGCCCGGCCCGAGGACATCGTCGAGTTCGTCAGCGTCGCCGGGTTGCCGGCGCGGGCGGTCCGCACGCCGTGGCTGGAGAACTACCTGCGCCTGCTGCCCAGATTGCAGGCCAAGGCCGCCGCGCGCGGGCCGAAGAAGTGCACCATGGTCTTCGACTGCCTGGCGCAGTGCGGGCTGCGCGACGGCATCGCCAGGATCGGCCAGTTCTGCATCGATCACCAACTGGCCGCCGCGCTGCGCGGCGACGTGATGAGCGGCCTCTTTTTCCGCGGCGACGGCAGGCTGCCCTTTGGCAGCCAGATCCGCCCGGTGCGCGAACTGATCGCCTACCTGCTCGGCGAGCCCGCGGGCGGCGAGGAGCCGCACGCCGAACCGGCGCTGGCTGTCGCATGACGACCGCCGCGGCGGCAAAGACTCCGCGCAAGCCCGAACTCGTCTGCCCCGCCGGCTCGCTGCGGGCGCTGACGGTTGCCGTCGACGCCGGGGCCGACGCCGTCTACATGGGCCTGCGCGACGCCACCAACGCGCGCAACTTCGCCGGCCTGAACTTCGATCTCGCCGCCACGCGCGAGGGCATCGCCTACGCGCACGCGCGCGGCCGCAAGGTGCTGATGGCGCTGAACACCTTCGCCGACGCGCGCGACATCGCGCCGTGGCAGCGGGCGGTGGACGCCGCCGCCGGGCTGGGCATCGACGCCCTGATCCTCGCCGACCTGGCGGTGATGGCCTACGCGGCGCGCACGCATCCGCAGCTGCGGCTGCACCTGTCGGTGCAGGCCTCCGCCACCAACCACGAGGCGATCGAGTTCTATCGCGCCCGCTACGGCATCCAGCGGGCGGTGCTGCCGCGGGTGCTGACGGCGTCGCAGGTGGCGCACCTGATCCGCCACTCGAAGGTCGAGATCGAGGTCTTCGGCTTCGGCAGCCTGTGCGTGATGGTCGAGGGCCGCTGCCATCTGTCTTCGTACGCCACCGGACAGTCGCCGAACAACTTCGGCGCCTGCTCGCCGGCCGCCTTCGTCGACTGGCGCGAGCGGCCCGACCACGGCGTCGACGCGCGGCTGGGCGGCATCCTGATCAACCGCTTCGCGCTCGAGGAGCCGCGCGCCTACCCGACGCTGTGCAAGGGCCGCTTCGACGTCGAAGGCGAAACCGGCTACGCGATGGAGGAGCCGACCAGCCTGAACACGCTGCCGATCCTGCCCGAGCTGATCGCCGCCGGGGTGGCGGCGATCAAGATCGAGGGCCGGCAGCGCAGCCCCGCCTATGTCGGTGAGGTCACGCGGGTGTGGCGGGCGGCGATCGACGCCGCGGCGGCGGCGCCGTCGCGCTTCGCGCCGCAGCCTGCGTGGACCGCGGCGCTGGGGCGCCTGGCCGAAGGGCAGCAGCACACGCTCGGCGCCTACAGCCGGCCGTGGAAGTAGGAACTCCGATGGAGATGAGGCGGGACGCCGAACGATTCGCGCCGCCGCAGGCGGGCGGCGAGGCGTTCGTCGCCGAGCGGCCCGCGGTGCTCGAGGCCGCGGCTGCGCGGTCTGTTGCACTCGCCGTCGGCCCGCTGCTCACCTACTGGCCACGGCGGACGCTGATCGACTTCTACGCTCGGGTGGCCGAACTGCCCGTGGCCACGGTGACCCTCGGCGAAGTGGTCTGTTCCCGCCGGCACGAGATGAAGGTCGACGACTGGCTGGCGCTGGCGCGCGATCTCGCCGCCGCCGGCAAGGAGGTCGTGCTCGCCACCCAGGCGCTGATCGAGTCCGAGGCCGAGTTGCGCGCGATGCACCGCTTCGCCGACCAGGACGAGTTCCTCGTCGAAGCCAACGACGCCGCCGCGCTGGCGCGGCTCGCCGGCAGGCCGTTCGCGATCGGCCCGCACGTGAACGTCTACAGCGCCGCCGCGCTCGACGAACTCGCCGCGCTCGGCGCCGTGCGCTGGGTGCCGCCGATCGAGATGCCGGTCGATGCGCTGGCCGCCGTCAACCCGCCCGGCCGCGCGCCGCCGGTCGAAACCGAGGTCTTCGCCTTCGGCCGCATGCCGCTGGCGATCTCGGCGCGTTGTTTCACCGCGCGCCACTACGGCGCCAGCCGCGACGAGTGCGGCTTCCGCTGCATCGAGCACCCCGACGGCCTGACGCTGCGCACGCAGGAGGGCGAGCCGTTCCTGGCGCTCAACGGCCTGCAGACGCTGTCGGCGAAGCTGATGTGCGCCCTGCCCGAGCGCGAGGCGCTGGCGGCGGCCAAGGTGCGGCGACTGCGGCTGTCGCCGATCAGCGCGCACTTCGACGCCGTCGTGCGCGCCTACGACCGCGCCTTCAACGGCGGCGCCGATCCGATCGCCGAGGCGCGGGCGCTGGCGACGCTGGAACTGCCCGGCGCGCTGGCCGACGGTTACCTGCGCCGCGAGGCCGGCATCCGATGGAGTTGCGCATGAGCGCGCCGGGCCGCCCCAAGCGCGAATCCTTCGAGCACCAGCGAGAAGGTAGCCCAGTGAGCGCGCACGGCCGCTCCGAAGCGCTCATCCCGAAGCGCGCAGCGCGGAGGGTATTCCCGTGAGTGCGACCTTGCCCGGCGGCTTCCGCCTGCCGCCGCTTCCGGCACCGCCCGAGCCGCTGCGACGGCTGATCGAGCGGCTGCCGGTCGAGCCGCCGTCGCTGCTGCTGGCCCTGGTCCTCGATCGCGTGCTGCTGCCGCGGCTCGACGCCGAGGCGCGGTCGCAACTCGCGGACCAGACGGTCGAGGTCTGCGTGACCGACTTCGGCCTGCGGCTGCGGCTCGCACTCGGCCGCACCGGCTTCGCGTTGGCACCGCCGGCGGGGGCGCCGAAGCTGCGCGTGGCCGCGACCGCGGCGGCGTTCTGGCGGCTCGCCGCCGGCGAGGAGGACGCCGACACGCTGTTCTTCGAGCGCGCCCTGGTGATGGAAGGCGACACCGAGTACGGCCTGAGGCTGAAGAACACCCTCGACGCGATCGGGCCGCTGGTGCCGCCCTTGCTGCGGGCGCGCTGAAACGCCGTGATCGGCCGGCGACCGGCGCCTGCTTACCGGACCGCATCGACCGGTTGCCTGCGCCGACCCGTGTGCGCGGCCTGCGGGGCCGCCGCGGCAGGACGACTCCGCAGCCAGCCGAAGTGCCGCTTCGTTCTGCCGACGGATCGATGAGCGGCGGCTTCGGTGCGAAACCTCCGGCCGGGCGTCGGCCGGCGATTGCCTTGCGGCAGCAGTCCGAGACGCCATCGGCCGGCGCCTCGCCGCGCTGGCTGCTGGTCGCGCCGCACCGGCTGTTCTTCTTTCTCGCCATGGTCGGGCTGGCCGTCGTGTCGCTGTGGTGGCTGGCGCAGCTTGGCGGCCGCGCCATCGGCGCGCCGCTGCCGATGGCGGTGCCGCCGTCGTGGCTGCACGGCTGGACGATGGCCAACGGCTTCCTGCCGCTGTTCATGTTCGGCTTCCTGTTCACCGCCGGGCCGCGGTGGCTGAACGTCGAGCAACCGCCGGCGCGCCCGCTGGCCGCCGCGGGCATCGTCGCCGCTGCCGGGGTGCCGCTGGCGCTCGCCGCCGCGCATGTCGACGCGCGGCTGGTGGCCGCCGCGGCGATGCTGGTGGCCGGCGCATGGACGGTGCTGCTGGCGCGCTTTCTGCGCCTGTATCGCGCCAGCCGTATGGCCGACCGCACGCACGCGCGGCTGGTGCTGGTCTTCTTCGCCTTCGGCACGCTGGCGAACCTCACCTTTGCCGCCGGCATGGCGCAGCTTTCCGCGACCTGGATCCACAGCGCCGAAATGCTGTCGGTGTGGCTGTTCATCGCCCCGGTATACGTGACGGTGGCGCACCGGCTGATACCGTTTTTCACCGCCAACGTGGTGCCGCGGCTTGATGCCTGGCGGCCGCTGTGGCTGCTGGCGACGATGCTCGGCATCGTGCTCGGGCACGGCCTGCTACCGCTGGGCTCGGTGTTCGTGCCCGGCGCCGCCTTCGGCTGGCTTCGGCTCGCGGTGGACGTCGCCGGCGCGGCGCTGGTCTTCTTCGTCGCCTGGCGCTGGGGCGTGGTGCAGAGCCTGCGCAACCGGCTGCTGGCGATGCTGCACCTGGGCTTCGTCTGGCTCGGCATCGCGCTGGCGCTGTACGCCTGGAACCAGGCGATGCAACTCGCCGGCATGCCGTCCGCGGGCCTCGGGCTGGCGCCGCTGCACGCGCTGACGATGGGCTTCTTCGGCGGCGTGGCCTTCGCGATGGTCACCCGCGTGACCGCCGGCCACAGCGGCCGGCAACTGCTTGCCGACACGCTCACCTGGGGGCTGTTCTGGACCCTGCAGGCCGCCGTGCTGGTGCGGCTGCTGTCGGAAGCGTGGCCGGCGCAGGCGCGCTGGCTGATGCCGCTGGCGATCGGGCTGTGGTGCGCGGCGATGCTGCCGTGGGCGGCGCGCAGCGTGCTCATTTACCTGCGCCCGCGCGCCGACGGCCGGCCGGGCTGAGCGGCGTGTACGAAACGCTGAAGTGGCTGCACGTGGCGGCGGTGATCGCCAGCGGCGCCGGCTTTCTTGCGCGCGCCGCGCTAATGCTCGCCGGCTCGCCGCGCCTGGACGCGCGCTTCGTCCGCGTCGCCCCGCACGTCGTCGATACCGTGCTGCTGGCTGCCGCGCTGGCGATGGCGGCGATGGCCCACCTCTCGCCGCTCGCCCATCCCTGGCTGGCGGCGAAGATCGCCGGCCTGCTCGCCTACATCGTGCTCGGCGCCATCGCGCTGCGCTACGGGCGCACGCTGCGGGCGCGGGTCGCGGCGCTGGCCGGCGCCGTTCTCGTCTTCGCGTACATCGTCGGTACCGCAATGCAGCGCGATCCGCTCTGGCCGCTGTCGATCGGTTCCTGACGGCCGCTGCGGCCCCGCCGCGTTGACGCAGGTCAAGGCGAACCCTTATCGGTATTGCGCATCGTTGCGCCGTCGATCACTAATTGGCACTTCGAACCGCGGCCGAAGAGGCGGTACGCGGCAGGGAGGAAGGCTTGTCGATCATCGATTTCCGCATGCCGGCGGCTGGCTTCGACCAGCCGATCGCGCTGTGGCTGGCCTGCCACGACCGCGTCCGCCGCATGACCGGGCTGCTGGAGCGCCTGCGCGAGCACATCGCCCACATGGGCGCCGACGACGCCGCGCGGGTCACGGCAACGACGATCCGCCGCTACTTCACCGAGGCGGCGCCGCGCCACCACCAGGACGAGGAGATCGACCTGTTTCCGTTGCTGCGGCGGTGCCTGCCGCAGAAGGCGCCGGGCCGGGCGGCAGAGGTCAACGCGGCAATCGAGCGGCTCGAAGCCGACCACGTCGCGCTGGGCAAGGTGTGGGAACGCCTGCTGCCGGTGCTGGAAGCGATCGAGCGCGGCGAGGCCACAGCGCCCGATGCCGATGACGTGCGCGCCTTCGCCAGCGGCTACCGCGCCCACTGCGAGGTCGAGGACACGGTCATCGCCGACGCGCTGAGGCTGTGCATGACCGACGCCGATCTCGACGCCCTCGGCCAGGCCATGGCCGAGCGGCGCGGCGTCGACTGGACCCACCTGCACAGCAGCCGCGGCGACGGCGGCTAGGCGCAGTCGCGGAAGGAACGCTTCGATGACCGAACTGCTCGACTTCTCGGTTCCGGCCGGCGGATTCGGCGGGCCGGTTGCCCTCTGGCTCGCCTGCCATCAGCGCCTGGAAGGCGTGTGCGGCCTGCTGCGGCGGTTCGGCGCGCACGTGGCCGACTTCGGCGCCGACGAGTCGTCGCGCATGGCCGCCGAAGGCCTGCGGCGCTACTTCAACGTCGCCGCGCCGAGGCACGAGGAGGACGAGAACCTCGACCTGTTCCCGCGCACGCTCGAAAGGCTGCGCGGCCGCAAGCGGGCGACCGTGCGCTCGCTGATGGATCGGCTGCAGGACGATCACGTCGCCGCGGCGAAGCTGTGGCGGCCGCTCGACGAGCAGTTGGCCGAGGTACAGCGCGGCGGACGGTCAATGCCCGATCAACAGGCGATCGACAGGCTGGTCGAGCAGTTTCTCGCCCACCGCAAGGCGGAGGAAGAGGCGCTGCTCGCCGTGATCCATGCGGCGCTGCAGCCCGAAGACCACGCGAGCCTCGGCGAGGCGATGGCGGCGCGCCGCGGGCTGACCTGGAAGCAGCTGAACACCCGCGCGCTGTAGTTCGGCGTCCGGATCAGCCGGCCGGCGAGGAACGCAGGCCGTAGACCTTGCCGTCGGAGAAGAGGTACTCGACGCGCAGCAGCCGGCCGTCGCCGATCGTCGGCGCGGTGTAGCCGATGACTTCGATCCGGTCGCCGGCCTTCAGTTCGCGTATGCCCCAGGCGTTCATGCGGAACAGCGGCGCGAACTCCAGCGCCCAGTCGCCGGCCGCCGCTTCGGGCAAGCGCGTCTTCGCCAGGACCGCCGCGCCGTCGACCCGCTGGCTCTGCGCCGGCATGGCGCGGCTGGTCAGGCCAGCCGGCAGCTTCAGGTCAGCGTCGACGGTGAGCACCGCCTCGGCGTGCGGGTTGGCCCAGCGCACGGTCTTGAGGCGCCCTTCGAGGTAGACGGGCTTGTCCTGATCGAAGCTCGACCAGCCGTGGTGGGCGAGCGCGGCGGCCGGAGCGGCGGCGGCGGCGAGCAGCAGGGTTCGACGTTTCATCGCGGAGGGACTCCTACAGGTAGGCGATCAGGCGGCCGGCAGCCAGCACCGACAGCCACAACGCGATCGACGCGGCGGCCTGCGCGCGCGCGGCGGTGTCCTGGCGGCGCACGCCACCCCGTGCATGAAAGACGATCGCGTTGACGCCGGCGATCAGGATCAACACCAGCTTGACCCGGAACGCGGGATGCGCGGCGAACTCGGTGGCGCCGGAAATGAACAGCAGCGAGCCCGACGCGGCCGCGCCCGCAAAGGCGAGCAGCGCCGTGCCGAGCGCCAGCCGC
>JRYF01001105.1_pt1 | contig 15201 bp, 15 predicted proteins | sample 235331 | NCBI WGS metagenome assembly JRYF01 (sample SAMN03074217, study PRJNA261475) | activated sludge metagenome | biome: Wastewater Treatment Plant; feature: Wastewater; material: Activated sludge; isolation source: activated biomass of a wastewater treatment plant treating hydrocarbon... ...
TGGCAGCCCTTGCCGGTGTTGACCTGCACCGCCGGCACGCCGGCGGCGCGGATGCGGTCGGCGTCGAGCGCGGTCTGCTGGTCGCCTTCGATCACCGCCAGCCGCCGGCCGGGCCGCCGCTGGCGCATGGCCGCCAGCGTGGCCACCAGCAGCGTCGTCTTGCCCGAGCCGGGGCTGGACATCAGGTTGACCGCGGTCACGCCATGGGCGGCGAAGTGGGCCCGGTTGTGCGCCGCGTGGCGCGCGTTGGCGCCCAGCACGTCGGCTTCCAGACGGATCGCACGCAGCGCCGCCTCGGGCGTCCCGGAGTCATGCTTCAGCTCGATCTCGCCACAGCCACATGTCACGCACATCGGTCCGCTCCTTCGCTCGCGATCGCCTCCGCAGTCTCGGGCACCAGCAATTCCACCACCCGCATCGTGGTGCCGCCGACGATGCGCAGCCGCACGCCGCCGCACACCGGGCAGGGATCGAGCCGGTCGCGCAGATCGACCTCAAGCGCGCAGTCCGCGCACAGCGCGCGGCCCGGGGGTTCCTCGATCTCGATGCGCGCCGCCTCCAGCGGCGTGCCGGGCGCCAGGGCATCGAGCGCGAAGCGCAGCGCGGCGACCTCGACCCCGGCCAGTGCCGGTACCGACAGCCGCAGCGTGTGCACGCGGTCGAAGCCCTGAGCACGGGCAGCCTGCTCGACGATCCCGAGCACGTTCTCGGCCAGGCTCAGCTCATGCATGGGCCACCCCGGGCGCCCGCGCCGCGCCGGCTTCGTCGCGCCGCGCCGCGAGCCAGCCGCGCGCCAGCACCAGCGCCGCCGCCAGCCGCGTATGCGCGGGTGCGCTCATGCTCTCGCCCAGCCCGAAGGCCGCGCCTTCGATCGCGAGCTGCCAGGCCGGCGGCAGCTGAGCGCCCAGGTGCGCCGCCACCTGCAGCACCGCGGACGGCGTCAGCGCATGGCTGAGCGCCGGCAGCGCGGAGGCCGGCGCGAGCGGGGTCAGCGCGACACCCCCTGCCGCGGCCACCGCCCCCGGCCGCGCGGCGTCGACGAACAGCACCGCGCCCCGTCCCTGCAGGTCCAGCGCATGCTCGACCTGGAGCTGGAAGTCGGTCAGCAGCTCGACGTCGCCGGACGCCTCGACCCCCTCCGACTGCAGCGCCTCCTGCAGCGCCGGGCCGAGCGCGTCGTCGCCCCGGCTGGGGTTGCCGACCGCGAGCACCAGCCATGGGGCGATCGGGTCCGGGGTCATGGCATCAGGCGCTCGAAGCGGCCATCGCCATCGCGCACGGCGTGGTCGACCGTCGCGCCGCCGTCGTCGACCAGCATCAGCTCGAGCGGCATGCGGCCGAGCGCGTGCGTGGCGCAGCTCAGGCAGGGGTCGTAGGCACGCACCGCGGTCTCGACGCGGCTGAGCAAGGCCTCGGTGATCTCGCGCCCGTCGAGGCTGTCGCGCGCCACCGCGCGCACCGCCTCGTTCATCGCCTCGTTGTTGTGCGTGGTGCTGACGATCAGGTCGCACTCGGTGACCAGGTCGTCCGGCCCGATCGCGTAGTGGTGGATCAGCGTGCCGCGCGGCGCCTCGATCACGCCCACGCCTTCGCGCCGCCCGGCCGCGGCGCCGGGCAGCGGCGCGACGCGCGCGCCCTCGACCAGCGCGTCGTCGGCGAGCAGCTCGCCGATCACCTCGGCCGCGTGCAGCATCTCGATCATGCGCGCCGCGTGGTAGGCGAGCGACCCGTGCACCACGCCGCCGGCGACGAAGGCCTGGCGCCGCGCCTCGGCGCGCGGGGTCGGGATGGCGTCGCACACCTGCACCCGCGCCAGCGGACCAACGCGGTACCAGCCGGCGGCGCGCCCCAGGTGGCGCAGGTAGGGGAACTTCATGTAGGTCCAGGGCTCGACCGCCTCCTCGATGTGCTCGGCGTAGCGCTGCACGTCCACGCCGTCCAGCAGCAGGCCACCGTCGGCGTCGCGCCAGCGCAGCCGGCCGTCGTAGAGGTCCATCGCACCGGCCGGCACGCCCGGGCGGCTGCCGTCGGCGACCAGTGCCAGCCAGTGCGAGCGCATGCTCGCGAAGCCGTCGAACAGCGCCGGGTCCTGCGCATGCAGCGCATCGACGAGGTCCACCGCGCGCTCGCACCAGTCGATGATCGGCGGCAGCCCCGCCGCCAGCTCGGCGCGTTCCTCGCGCGTGAGCTGGCGGTTCACGCCACCGGGCACCGAGCCCGTGCCGTGCACGCGCTTGCCGGCGGTCATCCGGATCACCTCCTGCCCGAACTTGCGCAGCAGCACGCCCTGGCGCGCGATCTCGGGGTGGGCCGCGGCGACCGCCATGATGCTGCGCTGGGCACGGTCGCTGTCGAGGCCGAACAGCAGGTCGGGCGACGCCAGGTGGAAGAAGTGCAGCGCGTGCGACTGCAGGATCTGGCCGTGGTGCATCAGCCGCCGCAGCGCCTGCGCCGACGCCGGCACGGCATCCGCCACACCGAGCGCGACGTCGATCGCCTTGCTCGCCGCCAGGTGGTGCGAGACCGGGCAGATGCCGCACAGGCGCTGCACCATCACCGGCACCTCCCAGTAGGGCCGGCCGACGATGAAGCGCTCGAAGCCGCGGAACTCGACGATGTGCAGCCGCGCCTGCTGCACCCGGCCGGCGGCGTCGAGCAGCAGCGTGACCTTGCCGTGGCCTTCGACGCGCGAGACCGGGTCGATCGCGACCCGGCGCAGGCCTTCGGGCGTGGTGGAGGGGGCGGTGGCGGCGTCCATCAGTCGTAGTGCAGCGGCGGAAGCTCGGGCGCGCGGCCATCGAGCAGCGCGAACAGCAGCGCGCCGATGGTCTCGGCGCTCGGCGGGCAGCCGGGCAGGAAGTGATCGATGTGCACGACCTCGTGGATCGGGTGCACGCGCGCCAGCGGCAGCGGCAGCTCGGGGTCGTTGGGCACCTGGCTGCCGGGCGCGAGGCCGGGGCGATCACGGTAGACCTCGATCAGCATCTGCCCGACGTCGAGCGCGTTGCGCTGCGCCGGCAGGCCGCCGTTGACCGCGCAGGCGCCGACCGCCACCAGCACCTTGCAGCGGGCGCGGAACTCGCGCAGCACGTGCACGTTCTCGGCGTTGCACAGCCCGCCTTCGACGAGGCCGATGTCGCACGGCCCCAGCGTCTTGACGTCGTTCAGCGGCGTGCGGTCGAACTCGATCCGATCGAAGAGCTCGAACAGCCGTTCGTCCATGTCGAGGAAGGACATGTGGCAGCCGAAGCAGCCGGCGAGCGACACGGTGGCCACGCGCGGCTTGCGCGCGTCGGCCGGCGCAGCGGGCGTAGTGCCGCCGGCGGCCGGCTCAGTCATCGCCACCTCCGCCGGCCGCCGGCGCAGCGGTGGCCGCGTGGTGGTCGCGGGCGTCGGCCGGCCGCGCGCCAATGGCCACGGCGAACCCGCGCCGCTTCGGCAGGATCGCGCCCACCGGGCAGATGTGGGCCGCCATGTCGTCGGCCGCCAGCGCGCTGTCGCCCAGGCGGCCGCTGGGCGAGTCGACGACGATGTGGGTCGCGATGCCGTGGCCGCTGATCGCGAACACGCCCTTGCCGTCGACCTCGCGGCTGGCGCGCAGGCACAGCTTGCACAGGATGCAGCGGTTGAGGTCGAGCCAGACGTCCGGGTGGCTGGCGTCGACCGGGCGGTGCGGGTAGAACTCCTCGAAGCCCGGGCCGGTGACGCCGAACGCGTAGCCGGCATCCTGCAACCGGCAGTCGCCGCTCTTCTCGCAGCCCGGGCAGAAGTGGTTGCCCTCGACGAACAGCAGCTGCACCAGCAGCCGGCGGCGCTGGTCGAGGTCCGGCGTGCGGCACTCGACGACCTGCCCCGCGGCCGCGCGCGTGGTGCAGGCGGCGGCGAGCCGGCCGTCGACCCGCACCGTGCAAAGCCGGCAGGCGCCGCTCTGGCCGAGCGCCGGGTGCCAGCACAGGTGCGGGATGTCGTGGCCGGCGCGGCGAGCGGCGGCGATCAGCGTGTCGCCGGGCTCCAGCGGCACCGCGGCGCCGTCGAGCGTGAAGCGGTCCTTCATCCGTGCCGTTCCAGGTGCGCCCCGGCGTCGTCGCGCCCGGTCACGCGGCGCGCCGGCGCCAGTTCGGCATCGAGGTCGAAGCCCGGCACGAAACGCGGCGACGCCAGCCGGCGCGCATAGGCCTCGGGGAAGCGCGCCAGCGTGTCGCGCAGCGGGTTGGTGGCCGTGGCGCCGAGGCCGCAGTGCGTCGTGCCGTGCATCATCGCCTCCAGCGCGCGCAGCTCGGCCTCGTCGAACATCGAGCCATGGCCATCGGCCAGCTTGTCGAAGCGGCGCCGCACGAGTTCGGTGCCGACCCGGCACGGGGTGCAGAAGCCGCAGCTCTCGTGGGCGAAGAACTGCGCGAAGCCGCGCGCGACCTCGAACATGTCGCGCGCGGCGTCGAACACCATGAAGGCGCCGGCGGTCGGCACGTCGTCGAAGGCGATGCGGCGGCCGAAATCGGACGCCGCCAGGCAGACACCGGACGGCCCGCCGACCTGCACCGCCTGCGTGCGTGCCGCGCCGGCCTCGGCCAGGATCTCGGCCACCGTGACGCCGAACGGCAGTTCGTAGACCCCGGGCCGCGCGACGTCGCCGCTGACCGAGTGCAGCTTGGTGCCGGTGCTGCCGGGCAGACCGATCGCGGGCCACCACGCGCCGCCATGCTCGGCGATGCGCGCCGCAGCGCAGAAGGTCTCGACGTTGTTCACCACCGTCGGCTGGCCGAGGTAACCCGATTCGACCGGGAACGGCGGGCGGATGCGCGGCTGGCCGCGCTTGCCTTCGAGCGACTCGATGAGCGCGCTCTCCTCGCCGCACACGTAGGCGCCGGCGCCGAGGTGGATGCGGATGTCGAAGTCGAACCCGGGCGTGCCGACGATGCCCTGGCCGAGCAGCCCGGCGGCGCGCCGGCGCGCCAGCACCGCCTGCAGCGCCTCGAGCATGAAGCGGTACTCGCCGCGCAGGTAGAGCAAGCCCTGGCGGGCGTCGAGCAGCCGGGCGGCCACCGTCATGCCCTCGAACACGGTGTCGGCCTGTTCGGTCAGCAGCACGCGGTCCTTGAAGGTGCCGGGTTCGCCTTCGTCGGCGTTGCAGACCACCACGCGCGCGCCGCCGGCCGGCACCGGTGCGGCGCGGCACAGCGCCCATTTGCGCGCGGTGTCGAAGCCGGCGCCGCCGCGGCCGCGCAGGCCGGAGGCGGCGACTTCGGCCAGCGTGGCATCCGCGCCGCGCGCCAGCATGGCGCGGATCGCGGCACCGGCCAGCGGCGGCGCGCCGAGCAGCACGCCGGCGCGCCGCATCTGCGGCTCGACGCGCTGCCAGTCGGCCGGCCACTGCGCGGGCGGTACGCCGGAGCGCACCAGGCCGGCCACCTCGGCGATGCGCGCGCGGTCCAGCCGCGTGAGCACCTGGTGCTGGTTGACGAGCAGCGCCGGCCCCTGGTCGCCCAGCCCGGTGCACGACGCGAAGCCGACCGAGGCCGAGCCGTCGGCCGCCACCTCGCCCGGCTGCAGCCCGAGCCGCGCGCACAGGTCCGCCGCCAGCTCGCGGCTGCCGAGCAAACGGTCGGTGACGTTGTCGCTGAACAGCAGGTGCACGCGGCCGACCGGCTGCAGGTGGAAGAAGCGGTAGAAGCCGGCCACGCCCTCGACGACGGCCGGCGTCAGCCCGACGCCGGCCGCGATGGTGCGCAGCGTCTCGCGCGGCAGCCAGCCGGTGGCGGCCTGCACCTCGCGCAGGATCTGCACCAGCGCGCCACGGTCGGCGCCGTGGCGTTGCAGCGCGGCTTCGACGGGGCCAGAGGGGGCGGGGGCAGCAGTCATCAGCGGCAAACGACGGCGCGACGCGCGCGGCACGGCGTCACGGTCGCGGCCCATGATGCCAGCCCTGTGCGGGCCTTCAAGCGGAACCCGCCTGTTGCTTGACCTTGGTCAAGGGGGCACGTGCCGACGGCGGGCCGATCAGGCCGATGTCGTCTTGGAGCAGGAGGACGAATTCCTATCGGATAGCGGCCCGCTGTGGTCGTTCGACCGGTTTTCCGGTTCGCTCCGTCTGTTTGCCAAGGCCGTGGCGGCCGAGCCGGGCCCGGGCAGGCCGCGGCGCGCGAATCCGGCGGTCGGCGCTGTGCGCCGACTCCCCTGCGTGCCCTGGCGCTTGCAAGCGCCAGGGCGTTCGCCAGGCATGGAGAAGTCCGCAGGGACTGTTCCATGCCCGGGCTCACTGCATCGGTCTCGTGGCCCGCCGCCCAACTCGCTTCGTTCGCTTCGCTCCCTGCGCTCCGACAGAGGCAGCCAGTCAGTTCACGAAGCGCGCTTCGCGCGCGGCCACGAGCCCCCCGTTCCTCGGCGCCTCCCACGCGCGCCGCAGCCTGCCCGGACCCGACTCGGCGGGACCGCTCGTGGTGTTCGACCGGTGGGGTGCGGCGGTGGTGCCCAGCGCGGCAGGGGGCAAGCCGGCGACCGATGTCTCTACGAGGGCGCCGGGTTGCCCCCTGCCGCGCCGCCACGACCGTCCGGACAGGGGTCAGGTCATTCGTTTCGCAGTGCGCAAGCCGTGACCTGACCCCGCTTCCTGGGCATCGCCGTTAGCAAGCAAGATTTGAATCTTGACATTGTCAATATTATGCGCTGCGCCACGAACGGCACGCCGGCCGCAAGGTCGGCCTGTCGAACATGCTTGAGCCCCCTCGCGGAGGGGGCTCGGGGGAGCGTGCGCTGCCGGCCAGCAGCGCCCTCGGCAGCCTATCGCGCAGCGCGCAAGTGCCGTGCAGCATCGAGCGCAAAGTAGCTCAGCACACCATCGGCCCCGGCCCGCTTGAAGGCCAGCAGCGACTCCATCATCACCGCGTCGCCGTCCAGCCAGCCGTTGGCGGCGGCCGCCTGCAGCATCGCGTACTCGCCGCTGACCTGGTAGGCGAAGGTCGGCACCCGAAACTGCTCCTTCACGCGCCGCACGATGTCCAGGTAGGGCATGCCGGGCTTGACCATCACCATGTCGGCGCCCTCGGCGATGTCGAGCGCGACCTCGCGCAGCGCCTCGTCGCCGTTGCCGGGGTCCATCTGATAGACCTTCTTGTCGGCACGCCCGAGGTTGGACGCACTGCCGACGGCGTCGCGGAACGGCCCGTAGAAGGCGCTCGCGTACTTCGCGCTGTAGGCCATGATGCGGGTGTGGATCAGCCCGCGGCCCTCGAGCGCGCCGCGGATGGCGCCGATGCGGCCGTCCATCATGTCGCTCGGCGCGACGATGTCGACCCCGGCCTCGGCCTGCACCTGCGCCTGCCGGGTCAGCACCGCCACCGTCTCGTCGTTGAGGATGTAGCCGCTGTCGTCGAGCAGGCCGTCCTGGCCGTGGCTGGTGAAGGGGTCGAGCGCGACATCGGTCAGCAGACCGAGCTGCGGGAAGCGCCGCTTGAGCTCGCGCACCGCGGTCGGCACCAGGCCCTCCGGGTTGGTCGCCTCGCGGCCGTCCGGCGTCTTCAGCGCCGGGTCGATGACCGGGAACAGCGCCATCACCGGCACCCCGAGCATCAGGCACTGCTCGGCGATGCCGAACAGCCCGTCGACGCTGCGCCGCTTGACGCCCGGCATGCTGGCGACGTCCTGCTCGCGGCCTTCGCCTTCGAGCAGGAACACCGGCAGGATCAGGTCCTCGGGCGCGAGCCGGTGCTCGCGCACCAGCGCGCGCGTGAAGGCGTCGCGCCGCAGGCGACGCGGGCGGCTGGCAGGGAACGGCGGCGGCTGGTTCACGGGCGGCTCCTCGGCGGCTTGGCTGCACGGGCTCTGGCACAGGGCTGGCCCGGACGATACACGGCCGCCTCGACGCGGCATGTGCAGCGCGGGCGCCGGTTCATCGTCACGAAACCGTCATTCCGACGGTCACATTCTGATACAGTGCGGACCGGGTCGGGGCTGCGAGGTTCCGGCTCCCTGCTTTTCCTCCCTGAGCAGGTGCTCTGCCGCCTCAAAGCGGCAGGGCTTGCGTGCCCCGGCCTGGCCGGGGCGCTTTTTTTCGTGCCTCGATAATGCACCGATGGGTTCCGCCTACCTGTGGGTCAAGGCCTTCCACATCGTGTTCGTCGCCAGCTGGTTCGCGGGGCTGTTCTACCTGCCGCGGCTGTTCGTCAACCTGGCGATGGTGCCGGCCGACAGCCATGCCGAGCGCGAGCGGCTGCTGCTGATGGCGCGCAAGCTCTACCGCTTCACCAACATCCTGATGCTGCCGGCGGTGGCGCTGGGGCTGTGGCTGTGGCTCGGCTGGGGCATCACCGGCGGCTGGATGCACGCCAAGCTGGCGCTGGTGGTCGGCGTGCTCGGCTACCACCATGCCTGCCGCACGCTGCTGCGCCGCTTCGAGGCGCTGGACAACCGGCGCAGCCACCGCTGGTACCGCGTGTTCAACGAGGTCTCGGTGCTGCTGTTCGCCGCCATCGTCGTGCTCGTCGTCGTCAAGCCGTTCTGACGAATCGGCCCGGGGCCGCGGGTCGTCCCCAGGCCCGCTGCCTACAATCGCGCGATGAGCTACTACCAGCGCCACATCTTCTTCTGCGTGAACCAGCGCGACAGTGGCGAGGCCGCCTGCGCGCAGCACGATTCGATGGGCGCCTTCGACCACTGCAAGCGGCGTGTCAAGGCACTCGGCCTCGCCGGCCCGGGGCAGGTTCGCGTCAACAAGGCCGGCTGCCTGGACCGCTGCGCCGGCGGCCCGGTGGCGGTGGTCTACCCCGAAGCCGTCTGGTACACCTACGTCGACCAGCAGGACGTGGACGAGATCGTCGAGCGCCACCTGGCGCGCGGCGAGGTCGTGCAGCGCCTGCTGCTGGCGCCCGACGTCGGGCGATGAACCCGCGCACCGAGCGGACCACGCTGGCCGGCCCGGCCGGCATCCTGGAGCTCGCGATCGACCGCCCGGCCGGTGCGCCGGTCGGCGTCGCCGTGCTGTGCCACCCGCACCCGCTGCACGGTGGCACGCTGGACAACAAGGTCGTGCAGACGCTGGCGCGCGCGGCGGTGCAGCTCGGCCGGGTCGCGCTGCGCTTCAATTTCCGCGGCGTCGGCGCCTCGGCGGGCCGTTGGGACGAAGGGCGCGGCGAGGTCGACGACGTGCTGGCGGTGGTTGCCGCCTGCCGCGACCCGGCCCATCCGCTGGGCCTGTCCGCAGGCGCCGCCGACCCCGGTGCCGCGGCCGGCGACCTGACGCTGGGCGGCTTCTCCTTCGGCGCCGCGATGGCTGCGCGTGCCGCGGCCCGGCTTGCCGAGCAGGGCGCGCCGGCCGCGCGGCTGCTGCTGATCGGCCCGGCGGTGGCGAACTTTCCGGCGCCGGCGGTGTCGCAACCGACGGTCGTGATCCACGGCGAGGCGGACGACGTCGTGCCGCTGGCCGCGGTGCTGGACTGGGCGCGCCCGCAGGCGCTGCCGGTCACGGTCATCCCGGGTGCCGGGCACTTCTTTCACGGCCAGATCACCCTGCTCAAACAACTCGTCGTCGGCGCACTGCGCTGACCGCCCCCCCACCCCGTGAACCTCCCGATGACAGCCGCCTTCGCCCGCCGCGGGCCCTTCGTCCTGCTGGCGGCCCTGCTGGCCCTGCTGGTGCTCGCCCTGGTGGCGGCCCCGGCACGCGCCCAGCTGCCGCAGCCGCCCGAACTGGCGGCGCGCCAGTACCTGCTGCTCGACGTCAGCAGCGGCCAGGTGCTGGCCGAGCGCGACGCCGACGCCCAGGCCGACCCGGCGTCGCTGACCAAGATCATGACCGCCTACCTCGTCTTCCAGGCGATCAAGGAGGGCCGGCTGACGCTCGAGCAGACGCTGCCGGTGTCCGAACGGGCCTGGAACGAGCGCCGCGGCGGCGGCTCGATGATGTTCATCGAGCCGCGCATGACGCCCAAGGTCGACGAACTGCTGCGCGGCATGATCGTGCAGAGCGGCAACGACGCCTCGGTCGCGCTGGCCGAGGGCGTGGCCGGTACGGTCGAGGCCTTCGTCGAGCGCATGAACCGCCAGGCGCAGGCCTGGGGGCTGAAGAACACGCAGTTCCGCAACGTCACGGGCCTGACCGAGCCCGGCCACTACAGCAGCGCGCGTGACATCGCCTCGGTGGCCGCGCGGCTGATCCAGGACTTCCCGGACGGTTACCGCTACTACTCGATCCGCGAGTACACCTTCAACAACATCCGCCAGGACAACCGCAACATGCTGCTCGGCCGCGACCCGACGGTCGACGGCATGAAGACCGGCTACACCGCCGCGGCCGGCTACTGCCTGGTGGCCAGCGCGCGGCGCGAACTGCCGGGCGGCGAGCGGCGGCTGCTCAGCGTCGTGCTCGGCACCGACTCGCGCCAGGCGCGCGCCGGCGAGAGCGAGAAGCTGCTTAACTGGGGCTGGCAGGCCTGGGACATGGTGAGGCTGTTCGAAACCGGCAAGCCGGTCGTCACGGTGCCGGTGTGGAAGGGTGCCCGCAACCAGGTCGGCCTGGGCGTGCGCGACGGGCTGGCGGTGACGGTGCCGCGCGGCGAGGCCCAGCGCATGCGCAGCACGGTCGAGCGCACCGACCCGCTGGTGGCGCCGCTGGAGGCCGGGCAGCAGGTCGGCGTGCTGCGCGTGCTGACGGCCGGCGGCGACGAGATCCGCCGCCTGCCGCTCGAAGTGCTCGAGCCGGTGCCGCTGGCCGGCGTGTTCGGCCGCGCCTGGGATGCGCTGCGGCTGTGGATCCAGTAAGCTGGGCGCACCGCCAGGACCGCCGATGATCAGCCTGCCCGACACCCTGTGCCATCTGAATGGCGAGTTCCTGCCGCTGGCCGAGGCCAGGGTCAGCGTGCTCGACCGCGGCTTCATCTTCGGCGATGGCGTCTACGAGGTGGTGCCGGTCTATGGCCGGCGGCTGTTCCGCTTCGACGAGCACATGGCGCGCCTGGCGCGCGGCCTGGGCAAGATCCGCATCGCCAACCCGCACGCCGAGGCGGGCTGGCTGGCCCTGTGCCGCCGCCTGGTGCAGGCGCTGCACGACCGCAGTGGCGCCGACGACCAGCTGGTCTACATCCAGGTCACGCGCGGCGTGGCGCTGCGCGACCACGTCATGCCGCCCGACATCGAGCCGACCGTCTTCATGATGGCCAGCCCGATGAAGCCGCCGACCGCCGAGCAGCGCCACCAGGGCGTGGCCTGCGTCACCGCGCGCGACTTCCGCTGGGAGCGCGGCGACATCAAGAGCATCAGCCTGCTCGGCAACGTGCTGGCGCGCCAGCTCTCGGCCGACCACGGCGCGGCCGAGACCCTCATGTTCCGCGACGGCCACCTGACCGAGGCGTCGGCGAGCAACGTCTGGATCGTGCACGAGGGCGCGCTGCTCGGGCCGCCGAAGAGCGAACACCTGCTGGAGGGCATCCGCTTCGAGCTGCTGCGCGAGCTGTGCGAGGAAGAGGGCATCGCCTACAACCTGCGCCCGATCGCCGAGGCCGACGTGCGCGCGGCCGACGAGGTGCTGCTGTCGTCGGCGACCAAGGAGGTGCTGCCGGTCACGAAGATCGACGGCGAACCGGTCGGCCATGGCGCCTTGCGCGGCCGGCCGGGGCCGGTCTACGCGCGGCTGCACGAGGCCTACCAGCGCGCCAAGCGCGAGCAGTCGATCTGAGCCAGGCCCCGCGGCATGCGCGAGATCCCGCCCGAGCAGAGCCTGATCGCGTACCCGAGCGCGTTCCCGATCAAGGTCATGGGCGCGCAGGCGGAGGGTTTCGTCGAGGCCATCGTCAGCGTCGCGCAGCGCTTCGACCCCGGCTTCGACCCGGCCAGCGTCGAGACGCGGTCGAGCCGGGGCGGCAACTACCTCGGCATCACCATCACCATCACCGCGACCAGCCGCGAACAGCTCGACGAGCTGTATCGCGCGCTGAGCACGCACCCGATGGTCAAGGTGGTGCTGTAGCGCCGCAGCGGCCCCGGCCGCTGTCGCAGCGGACCGGCCGGGGCCGTGCGGCGATCAGTTGCGGCGCCGCGGCAGCGTGATCACCGTGCCTTCGCGGCGGTCGTCGGCGGCACCGTACTGGCGCCCGGTGCGCGGGTCGACCAGCACCGCCTGCACCGAGCCGACGACCGCGCGGTTAGTCGCGTAGCCCAGCGCCTGCATGGCCTGCACGAGCGTGTCCGGGAAGCCTTCCTCGAGCGAGACCGCGCCGGTGGTGCTGGCGGCCGACACCCGCGGCGCGTCGACCGCCTCCTGCAGCGTCATGCCGTGGTCGACCAGGTTGAGCGTGATGTTGAGCACCGAGTTGATGATCGTCGCCCCGCCTGGCGACCCGTAGGCCACCAGCGGCTGGCCGTCCGGTGAGAACAGCATCGTCGGCGCCATGCTGCTGCGCGGCCGCTTGCCGGGTTCGACGTCGTTGAAGCCCGGCCCGCCGGTGAACGGATTGACCGAGGTCGCCGGGTTGGTGTTGAAGTCGGTCAGCTCGTTGTTGAGCAGGAAGCCGAAGCCCACGCGCTGGCCGGCGTCGTCGGTGTAGCCGGCGAACACCCCGATGCCGTGCGAGGACTCGATGGTGTTGGTGTACGACACCATGTTGCCCCAGCGGTCGACGACCGAGAAGTGGGTGGTCGACCCGCCCGGGCCGACCTCGGGGTCGGCGATCGCCAACAGCCGGCCGGGCCGCGTGCCGGCGACGTCGAAGGGCCGCGGGTCGCCGGCGACCACGACCTCGTTCGGCGCCCGCGTACCGGGCACGATGAGCTGCGCGCGCAGCCCGACGTAGGTCGGATCGAGCAGGCCCTTGGACGGCACCGGGACGAAGTCGTCGTCGGCCATCCAGACCGCGCGGTCGGCGAACGCGATGCGCATCGCGTCGGCCATCGCGTTGACGGTGTTCAGTGCACCGAAGCCCCAGCCGGCCGAGCTGTCGCCGATCGGGAAGCGCTCGAGCATCTTCAGCATCTGGATCACCGTCAGCGCCCCCGACGATGGCGGCGGCATCGACTTGACCACGTAGCCGCGGTAGCTGCCCTCGATCGGCGTGCGAATGGCGGCCGTGTAGGCTTCCAGGTCCGCCAGCGTCATGCTGCCGCCCTTGCCGTTCGGCGCCTGCGGCCGGTCCCACTTCTGGCCCTCGACGATGCCCTTGGCGATCGTGCAGCCCTTGGCCGGCATCATCTTGTAGAAGCAGTCGGCGCCGTGGCGGGCGATCAGTTCAAGCGTGCGCGCCAGGTCGGGGTTGCGGATGATCTGGCCGACCTGCGGCGGCACGCCGCCGGGGCAGAAGAAGGCCTCGGCCTCGGGCGAGTTGCGCGCGCGCGCGCTGCAGCTGACCTCGGCGTAGCGCGGGGTGGCGGCGAAGCCCTCGTCGGCGAGCACGATCGCCGGCTTGAGCACCTGCCGCAGGCTGCGTGTGCCGTAGCGCTGCAAGGCCAGCTCGGTGCCGCGCACCATGCCCGGCACGCCGACCGCCACGCCCTGCTGCGACGCGCTCGGCACGCCGACGAACATGTCGGGTGTCGCGCCGGCCGGCGCGGTCTCGCGGCTGTCGATGATCACCGTCTCGCCGGTCCCGGCCATGTGGATCATCATGAAGCCGCCGCCGCCGATGCCGGCCGACTGCGGCTCGACGACGTTGAGGGCGTAGGCGATCGCCACCGCCGCATCGACCGCGTTGCCGCCCTGCTCCAGGATGCGCGCGCCGGCCTCGGCGCCGTAGGGGTTGGCCACCGAGACCACACCCTGCCGGAAGGCCGGACCGGAACCCGGCGGCGGCACCCCGATCGAGGCGGCCGGCCTCGCCCCGGCGCGGTTGGCGCCGTCGGCCTGGGCGGCAGCCGGCAGGACCAGCGCCCAGGCCAGCGCGCCGCCGGTCAGCAGCGTCGCCAGGGGTAGCGGACGGCGGGCCCGCGAGCGGGAACGTGGTGCAGTCATCGGGGTACTCCTCGGGATGAATGATCGGCAGACCCCGACTTTGCCGACCGCACCGCGGTTGTCAACCGGCATGTTCCTGCACCCGCAGGCCGGCCCAGCGGACCGACGCGCCTACACTCCCGTGGCATGCGCGTGCGCGATCTGGGCCGCCGGCCCTACGCCGGCATCGAGGCGGCGATGCAGGCCTTCACGTCGACGCGCGGGCCTGCCACCGACGACGAACTGTGGCTGGTCGAGCATGATCCGGTGTTCACGCAGGGCGTCGCCGGCCGCCCCGAGCATGTGCTCGCGCCGGGCGACATCCCGGTCGTGCCAACGCAGCGCGGCGGCCAGGTCACCTACCACGGCCCGGGCCAGCTCGTCGCCTACCCGCTGGTCGACCTGCAGCGGCTGGGCATCTACGTCAAGGAGTACGTGTTCCGGCTCGAGCAGGCGGTGCTCGACGTGCTGGCCTCGGCCGGCGTCACCGGGCACCGCGTGCGCGGCGCGCCCGGCATCTACGTGCGGCTGGCCGACCCCTTCGGCCACGCCATGCTGCCGGCCGCCGAGCCCGGCGCCGACCCCTTCGCCGGGCTCGGCAAGATCGCCGCGCTGGGCATCAAGATCACCCGTCACCGCGCCTACCATGGCCTGGCGCTGAACCTGGCGATGGACCTCGAACCCTTTGGCCGCATCGCACCCTGCGGTTACCCCGGGCTGCGCGCGGTGGACCTGCGCTCGCTCGGCGTCGAGCTGCCGCGGGACGAGGCCGCGGCACGGCTCGGCGCGCGCCTCGCGGCACTGCTGGCGCCGCCGCCCGCGCCACCCCCCGCGGCCTAGAATCTCGTCATGGACAACCCGGTGACGACGCCGGCGGCCGGGTACGACCCGACCGCCAAGCAGAAGGCGCAGGCCAAGACGGCCCGCATCCCGATCAAGGTCGTGCCGGCCGAGGTGCTGAAGAAGCCGGCCTGGATCCGCGTCAAGGCCGGCAGCCCGAGCACGCGCTTCTACGACATCAAGAAGATCCTGCGCGAGCACAAGCTGCACACCGTGTGCGAGGAGGCGAGCTGCCCCAACATCGGCGAGTGCTTCGGCAAGGGCACCGCCACCTTCATGATCATGGGCGACAAGTGCACCCGGCGCTGCCCGTTCTGCGACGTCGGCCATGGCCGCCCGGACCCGCTGGACGCCGACGAGCCGCTGAACCTGGCGCGCACGATCGCGGCGCTGAAGCTGCAGTACGTCGTCATCACCAGCGTCGACCGCGACGACCTGCGCGACGGCGGCGC
>JRYF01002202.1_pt1 | contig 15163 bp, 14 predicted proteins | sample 235331 | NCBI WGS metagenome assembly JRYF01 (sample SAMN03074217, study PRJNA261475) | activated sludge metagenome | biome: Wastewater Treatment Plant; feature: Wastewater; material: Activated sludge; isolation source: activated biomass of a wastewater treatment plant treating hydrocarbon... ...
CCGCGCCGCCACGACGGTCGGACGCGAGGATCAGCGGCGCCACGGGCTGCATCCGCAACGCTCCAAAAGCGGATGGTCGCCACTGCCGAGGCAAGAGAGGTCCCACCTCAATCCCCCCTGACCCGCAGCCGCCGCCGCGTCGGGAACAGGCTCCAGCCCCAGCGTTCCTGCGCGTAGCCCCACAGCCCCTGCTTGAAGTTGATCGTGACGACGATCGCCAGCAGCCCGAGGCCGAGCAGGTACCAGCTGCCGTAGTCGCTGAACATCCGGTTCAGCGCCCAGAAGATCAGCGCGCCGACGATCGGCCCCTCGATGCGGCCCAGCCCGCCGATGACGACCATGAAGATCGCGAACGCGGTCCAGTTGACGCTGAATGCGGCGTCCGGGCTGATGCGCAGGTTGCCGACGAAGTACAGCGCACCCGCCAGCCCGGCGCCGAACGCGGCGACGACGTAGACCGCCAGCTTCATGCGGCCGACCGCGATGCCCTGGCTCTCGGCGGCGACCTCGTTGTCGCGGATCGCCAGCAGCGCCAGCCCCTGCTTGCTGCGCAGGAACAGGTAGACGAGCGCGATCGCCGCCGCCACGCACGCGAGCGCGGTCCAGAAGGTCAGGTTCTCGCGCGTGCTGCGCTCGATGCCGCGCAGCGCGGTCAGGCTGGTGCCCGAGCCGCCGCCGACGATCGTCAGGTTGGCGAACGACAGCCTGAACACCTCGGCGATGACCCAGGTGCCGATCGCGAAGTAGCCGCCGCTCAGGCGGAACGCGACCCAGCTGACCGGCACCGCGACCAGCGCCGCCGCCAGCGCCGCCAGCGGGATGGCGACGAAGGGGTTGACGCCGGCGAAGTTGCCGAGCATCAGCATCACGTAGCCGCCGAAGCCGAAGAAGGCCTGCTGGCCGATCGACACCATGCCGCCGTAGCCGGCCAGCAGGTTCCACATCATCGCGAAGATGAAGTAGCACGCGATCTCGACGAAGTCGCGCATCCACGCCGGCGCCTGGTCCTCGGGCGCCCACCAGGGCAGGGTCGCGGCGACGACGAACAGCACGCCGGCGGCCACCAGCGCGGCGCGGCTGCCGCGCGTGGCGCGTTCGACCTCGAAGGACGCGGCGGCCTGCATGCACTCAGCCCCGCGTCTTCGGAAACAGCCCCTGCGGCCGCACGACGAGCAACGCGAGGAACATCAGGTGCCCGGCCCACAGGCCCCACCCGGGGTCGATGCGGAAGCCGATCTGCTGCGTCAGCCCGAGCAGCATCGCGCCGACGAAGGTGCCCCAGAACGATCCCATGCCGCCGATGATCACGGCCTCGAAGGCGAACAGCAGGATCAGCGGGCCGTCGCTCGGGCTCACGGTGGTGCGCATCGCCTGCAGCGCGCCGGCGATCGCGATCAGCACGAAGGCGATGCCGGTGGCCAGTGCGTAGACATGGCCGGCCTTCAGCCCCATCAGCTCGGCGATCTCGCGGTCGTCCGAGACGGCACGGAACGCGCGCCCGAGCCGGGTGCGGGTGAACAAGGCCTGCAGCGCCGCGGTGCAGGCCAGGGCGACGGCGAAGATCAGGAGCGGCAGCGCACCGACGCTCAGCAGGCCGAGGTCGACGCTGGCGGTGTTCAGGCCGCGCGAATCGAGCGATCGCGGGTCGGCCGAGAACAGCTCGAGCAGCGCGTTCTGGATCACGATCGCCAGCCCGAAGGTGACCACCAGCGATGGCAGCGGGTCCTTGCCGAGCGTGCCGTTGAGCACCCAGCGCTGGATCGCGTAACCGGCACCGAAGGCCAGCGGCAGCATGACCAGCGCGGCCAGCGTCGGGTGGAGCGCGAACTGCGCCGCGGCGGCGATGCTCGCGAAGCCGCCGAGCACGATGAAGTCGCCCTGCGCGGTGTTGGTCAGCCGCATGACGCCGAACATCAGCGACAGCCCGAGCGCGAACAGCGCGTACAGCCCGCCGAGCAGCAGTCCGGAGACGAGGGTCTGCAGCATGCCGGTGGGTCCTGCTCAGTGCGCCACGCCGACGCCGAAGTACGCGGCCGAGATCCGTTCGCGCGTCAGCGCGTCGCTCGCGCCTTCGAGCGAGACCCGCCCTTCCTGCAGGCAGACGATGCGCCGCGACACGCGCTGGGCGACGCCAACGTCCTGCTCGACCACGACCACGCTCATGCCCTCGGCGGTGACCGCCGGCAGCGCGTCGTAGATCTCCTTGATCACGATCGGCGCCAGCCCGAGCGACAGCTCGTCGCACAGCAGCAGCCGCGGGTTGCTCATCAGCGCGCGGCCGATCGCGACCATCTGCTGCTGGCCGCCGGAAAGCGCGGTGCCCGGGTTGCGCCGCTTGTCCTTCAGAATCGGGAACATCCGGTACAGCCGCTCGAGGTTCCACGGCCCCTTGCGGGCCGCAAAGCCGCCCATCAGCAGGTTCTCCTCGACCGTCAGCGAAGGGAACAAGCGCCGGCCCTCGGGCACCATCGCCAGCCCCAGGCGGACGATCTCGCCCGGCGGCAGGCCGCCGATCGGCCTGCCGTCGAACACCACGCTGTCGCGCGGCGCCTTGACGAGGCCGGTCAGCGCCTTCATCAGCGTGCTCTTGCCGGCGCCGTTGGCACCGATCACGGCCACGACCTCGCCGGCATCGACATGGAAATCGACCCCGAACAGCGCCTGCGCGTCGCCGTAGAAGGCCTGCAGGGCGCGGGTTCGAAGCAGGGGGCCCGGCGCGCTCACGGGGCAATCCTCCGCGCTGCGCGATTCGGGGTGAGCGCTTGGGAACGGCCCGGCGCGCTCACGCCTCGATCCCCATGTAGACGCGCTGCACCTCGGGGTCGGCCATCACCGCCTGCGGCTCGCCCTCGGCCAGCGGCTGGCCGAAGTTGATGACGAACAAGCGGTCGGCGATCGCCAGCAGCGCGTGCACCACATGTTCGATCCAGATCATCGTCACGCCGCTGGCCTTGATGCGGCGCAGCTCGTCGACCAGCTCGCGTGCCTCGGGCTCGGTCAGCCCGCCGGCGATCTCGTCGAGCAGCAGCAGCTTCGGGCGCGTCGCCAGCGCGCGCGCCAGTTCGAGCCGCTTGCGGTTCAGCAGCGTCAGGCTGCCGGCCGGCTTGTTGGCCTGCGCCAGCAGACCGGTCTGGCCAAGCACCGCGTGCGCGGTCTCCCAGGCCTCGTGCTCGGGCTGCCCGGCGCCGAAGCAGGCCGCGGTGACGAGGTTCTCGAACACCGTCATCGCACCGAAGGGCTGCGGCACCTGGTAGCTGCGGCCGATGCCGGCGCGGCAGCGCCGGTGCGGCGGCAGCGCCGAGATGTCGCGCCCCTCGAACTCGACCCGCCCGGCGTCGGCGCGCAGGTCGCCGCTGATCAGGTTGAACAGCGTCGTCTTGCCGGCGCCGTTGGGGCCGAGGATGCCGAGCGTCTCCCCTTCGGCCACCGCCAGCGAGATGCCGTCGGTGACCTTGACCGCGCCGAAGGACTTGTGCACTTCGTGCAGCGCGAGCAGCGTCATCGCGGGTGCCGTCCGGTGGTCGCGCGCAAGCGGTCGGCGCGTGCCGGCTCAGAGCAGCGCCAGCTGGCCGCCGGTCGGGATGTTCGGCGCCGCCTCGTTGTTGACGATCACCAGCTCGACCTTGTTCTTCGACGTCGCCGGTGCCTTGACCCATTGCCCGAGCACCAGCGGCGTCTTGCTGACGTTCTTGAACGGCCCCTGCCCGCCCCACTTGACCGGGCCGACGACGGTGTCCATGGAAGTGGAGGCGATCGCGTCGCGCAGGTCCGCCGCGCGGTTCGACTTGGCGCGGCCGAGCGCGTTCGCCGCCACTTCGAACAGCGCGTGCGCGAAGCCGATCGGCTGTGTCCACTGGCGGTTGGTGCTGGCCTCGTAGGCGCTGGCCAGCGCACGCGCGTTCTGCCGCGTCAGGCTGGAGGTGAAGGGGTGCGACGGGCTCCACCAGACCTCGGTGCTCAGGCCATGGCCGAGGTCGTCCAGCGCCTCGATGGCGCCCGGGAACAGCAGCGCCTTGCCGAGCGTGATGACCTTGGGCCGGTAACCCTGCTGGCGCGCCTGGGTCAGAAAGGTCTTGGCGTCGGGCGGGATGACGACGCCGGTGACGATCTCGCAGCCTTCGCGCCGGAAGGCGGCGATCTGGGCGCTGAAGTCCTGGGTGCCGTTCTGGAACCGGCCGGGGTCGGTCAGCGTGAAGCCCATGGCCGTCAGCGGCTTCGGGAAGCCGAGCTCCTTGTCGCCCCAGGCGTTGCCGTCGCCGTCGTTCGGGAACAGGCCGCCGACCTTGCGGTTGGTCGCCACGCTCTTCCACCCGTTGGTGAAGTTGGCGATCACGTCCTCCAGGCCCCAGAACATGTGGTAGGTCCAGTCGAAGCCCTTGGCCGGGTCGCCGCGGCGGCCGAAGAACCAGGGCTGCCAGGGCACGACGCTGGAGATGCAGGGCACGCCGTTGAGCTCGCAAGCGTCGCTGACCGGGTTGGCGGTCTCGGGCGTGCCGGCCGTCAGCACCAGCGCGACGCGGTCGCGCAGGATCAGGTCGTTCGCGACCTCGCCGGCGCGGTTGGGGTTGGACTGGCTGTCCTTCAGCACGACGTCGAGCGTCAGCTTGCGGCCGGCGACGCTGATGCCGTCCTTCAGCGCCGCCTTCATCTGGTCGATCACCCAGCGATCGGCCTCGCCGAACGGCGCCAGCGGGCCGGTCTGCGGCGACACGTAGCCGACCTTGATCGCCGCGCCCTGGGCGAACAAGCGCGGCGCGGCAGTCGCGGCGGCGAGCGCGGCGCCGGCCTGGATCAGCGCGCGGCGGGTCGGACGGAGGGAGGGCTGGCGGTTCGTCATCGCGGTCTCCTGGTGTCGGGGCGGGAAGGGTGTCAGGCCTCGGCCGGCGGGCGGCCTTCGTACGCGCGCTGCAGCAGCGCACGCAGCGCGGCGCGTTCGAGCGGCCGCGGGTTCGGGTAGGGGGTGGTGGTCGCCAGTTCGGCCGCGCGGTCCAGGCCCGCGGCCGGCATGCCGATGGCGGCCAGCGAGGTCGGCACGCCCAGCCGCGCGGCGAGGTCGAACAGGGCGCGCGGGGCGTCGTCGGCCTGCGCGGCGCCCAGCGCGCGCGCCAGCCGCGCCATCGCCTGCGGCGCCTGCTGCGCGTTGTAGGCCATCGCGTGCGGCAGGACCACCGTGTGCACTTCAGCATGCGGCAGCTCGAAGCTGCCGCCCAGCGTGTGGCACAGCTTGTGGTGCAGACCCATCGCCACCGCGCCGAGCACGCTGCCGCACAGCCAGGCGCCGTAGAGGGCCTCGCCGCGTGCGTCCAGGTCCTGCGGCGCCTCGGCCAGCCGCGGCAGCGCGGCGGCGAGCGCGCGCACACCTTCTTCGGCCATCAGCGCGGTGATCGGGTTGCCGTCGTGCGCGTACAGCCCCTCGGCGGCATGCGCGATCGCGTTCAAACCGCTCGTCACCGTCAGGCCCGGCGGCAGCGTCAGCGTCAGCTCGGGGTCGTAGATGACGGTGCGCGGCAGCACGCGCGGATCGCGGCCGGTCTTCTTGACGCCGCCCTCGGTCAGGCCCCAGATCGGCGTCACCTCGCTGCCGGCGTAGGTCGTCGGCACGGCGACGATGGGCAGCGCCGATTCGAGCGCGATCGCCTTGCCGAGGCCGGTGGTCGACCCGCCGCCGATCGCGACCGCACAGTCGGCGCCGAGCCGTGCCGCTTCGTCGCGCGCCGCGCGTGCGGTCTCGACCGGCACGTGCATCACCGCACGTGGGAAGACGCCCGCCGCGCGTTCGCCGAGCATCGCCGCGACCCGCTCGGCGGCGCCTGCTTGTTCGGGCGTGGACAGCACCAGCGCACGCCGCGCGCCGAGGCGTTCGACCTCGGCACCGAGCTCGGCCAGCGCGCCGGCGCCGAACACGATTCGCGCCGGGTGGGCGGTGTAGCTGAAGGGCTGCATGGACCGGGCCTTGCGCGCGCCGCTCAGCGCGGGTACCAGGGCGGGATCCGGGCGTCGACGTTGACCCACACGCTCTTGACCTGGGTGTACTCGCGCATGGCGTCGAAACCCATCTCGCGCCCGTAGCCGCTCTTGCCGACGCCGCCGAACGGCGAACCGGGGTTGACCCGCTTGTAGCTGTTGATCCACACCATGCCGGCCTTCAGCTCGCGTGCGAAGCGGTGCGCACGCGGCAGGTTGGCCGTCCACAGCCCGCTGCCCAGGCCGTATTCGGTGCTGTTGGCGATCGCCAGCGCCTCGTCGTCGTCGTCGAACACGAGCACGGTGACGAAGGGGCCGAACACCTCCTCCTGCGCGATGCGGTCGGTCGGCTTGCGCGCACGCACGATGGTCGGCTCGACGTAGCAGCCGCGCGCCAGGTCCTCGGCCGCCGGCGGCTTGCCGCCGGCGATCAGCTCGCCGCCTTCGCTGCGCGCGATGTCGACATAGGCCAGCACGCGGTCGCGGTGCTGCCGGCTGGTCAGCGGCCCCATCTCGGTCGACGCATCCAGTGGGTTGCCCAGGCGGATGCTGCGCGCCAGCGCGGCGAAGCGTTCCAGGAACTCTTCGGCGATGCGCCGCTGCAGCATCAGCCGGCTGCCGGCGATGCAGGCCTGGCCCTGGTTGTGGAAGATCGCCCACGCGCTGCCGTTGACCGCGGCGGCCAGGTTGGCGTCGTCGAACACGATGTTGGCGCCCTTGCCGCCCAGCTCCAGCTGGACCTTCTTCAGGTTGCCGCTGCTGGCCTGCACGATGCGCTGGCCGGTCGCGGTGCTGCCGGTGAAGGCGATCTTGGCGATGCGCGGGTGTTCGGCAATGCACTGGCCGGCCACGCTGCCCAGGCCCGGGACGATGTTGACGACCCCGGGCGGCATACCCGCCTCGCTCATCAGCTCGGCGATGCGCAGGCTCGACAGCGGGGTGATCTCGGCCGGCTTCATCACGATGGTGTTGCCGGCGGCGAGTGCGGGGGCCATCTTCCAGCTCGTGAACATGAGCGGGAAGTTCCACGGCACGACCTGGCCGACGACGCCGACCGGCTCGCGCAGCAGGTAGTTCAGGAAACCGGCTTCGACCGGCACCACGTCGCCCTGGAACTTGTCGGCCATGCCGCCGAAGTAGCGGTAGCAGGCCGCGGTGCGCGGCACGTCCAGCGCCCGGCTGTCCTTCAGCGGGTGGCCGGTGTCCAGGCTCTCGAGCCGCGCCAGATCGTCGGCGTTCGCTTCGATCAGGTCGGCGAGCTTCAGCAGGATGCGGCCGCGGTCGGCCGCCGCCATCCTGGCCCAGGCCGGGAAAGCGCGTTCGGCGGCGTCGACCGCGCGGTCGATGTCGGCCGCGCCGGCCATCGCGACCTCGGCGATGACGGAGTTGTCGTGCGGGTTCAGCGTGGCCAGCGTCGCGCCGTCGGCGGCGTCGACGAAACGGCCGTCGATGTAGAGCTGGTGCCGGATCGGCGAACGAACACCGGCCGCCGCGGCGACTTCGGCTGTGGTCATGGCAGTCCCCATTCACGGCCTGCGTCGGCAGGCCGTGGTTCGTGTCGGTTCAGAACTTCACCGGGACTTCCGGCGCGTCGCCCTTCTGGATCTCGTAGACCAGGTTCGGGCTGCCGTTCTCCCACACCAGCAGCATCGAGCGCTTGGGGCTGTAGCCCTGGTGACGGCAGTAGGCAGGCATCGCCGCCATGTCGCCGGCCTTCATGATCACGCGCGCCAGCGGCTTGCCGGTGGTCTTGTCGGCGCAGTCCCAGTGGATCTCGTCGCACATCTGGAAGAACCATTCCACGCGGTCGTTGGCGTGGATGATCGGCAGGATGTGCTCCTCGGTCGTCGGGCACATGTAGCTGTACTTGACGACGCTGGTGAAGCTCGGGTTCCAGGTCACCTGGCTGCGCGACAGGAAGGCGAACAGGTTGAAGGCGTGCACCTCGTTCTCGAAGCCGGGCTCGGGGTGCAGCTCGGGCTGGTCCTGCGGCACGTCGGCGAACGCGCGGTTGACCGGCGCGCCGCGTGCGTCGCTGCGCAGCGGCAGGTCGTCCTTCAGGCCGACGCAGCGCTTGGCGAGTTCGCGTGCGCGCGTGATCGCCGGCGTGTTGTGGCCGCGCTTGCGGCCATGCGCGCTGCCGGTCTCCAGCGGCGCGGCGAAGGGGTCGAAACCTTCGTTGGTCCAGTCGTCGAGCATGGCGAAGAAGGTCGCCGCGATCTGGTCGGTCGGGAAGTTCTCCAGCCGGTCGACGCCGGCGGCCTTCATCGTCGCGTTGTAGGTGCCGGCGTACAGGTCCACCGTCTTGTAGTGGTTGGTGGTGCCCAGGACATGGTCGAAGTTGACCCCGCCGTAGAAGAAGCCCCAGGCGACGTCGCGCATCAGCGCGCGCAGGAAGTTGGCGGCGTCCATGGTGTGCGACAGCTCGCGGCCGTCGCGTGTCGTCCACTGGACATGGGCGAAGTACTCGTCGCGGCGGAAGCGGAAGCCGCCGAGTTCGAAGCTCTTGTAGCCCAGCGTCGGGTCGGACTGCGACGCGATGACGGCGGGCGATTCGGTGGTGGTGTTCATGGTCGGGTCTCCCACGGTTCAGGCGGTCTGGCAGATCTCGGCCCAGCGCTCGACGCTGAGTTCGCCCTTGCAGGTCTGGACGATCACGACCCCCGGCCTGGCGCTGCGGAACCGGTACGCGCAGTGCCTGGGCAGCAGGCCCTGGTGGCCGCGCCCGAGCTTCATCCAGCCCATCGTCGCGCCGCGCGGCTCACCCTTGACGAGCACGGCGCCGTTGTGCTCGGCGTCGGGCACGGTCTGCTCGGCGTCGAGCTTGACGAGGTGGATCTCGACCTCGCCGTCCATCACGAGCGCGAACTCGTCGTGCGCGCAGGTGAACCAGGGCGAGTCGCCCTCGGCGCGCAGGCACTCCAGGACGTAGATCTGGTTCTGGCCGAACACGACGCGCTCGTAGGGCCGGCTGCGCGACGCGATCTCGAAGCAGTTGCTGAACGCGTAGTGCCTGACGTCGTCGGCGATCGGTTGGACGCTGCCCTTCTCGTAGCGGTCGAGCGACCCGAACCGGGTCTGGTAGGCGGGGGCTGTCATCGGCATGTCTCCATCGGGCGGGCCATCGATGGGGCGCACTCTAGGCACCGCAGCGCGATCCCGGTAGACACCAGATGCCGACCGGATTATTCGGCATTCACGAACAATCTAGGGGTTAACCCGAGGATCTGCGGGCTTCGTCGACCCTCATTCGACGAATTCGGCCGACAAAAGCCCGCGTTCGATCAGCGCCCGGTCCCACGGCGGCACACCGCTGAAGTTCTGCTCCAGCAGGTCCAGGAAGAGCTTGAGCTTGAGCGCGCTGCGCACCGCGGTCGGGTAGAACACCGACAGCCAGAACGCGCTCAGCGGCCAGTCGGGCAGCACCAGCTGCAGCTGGCCGTCGACGATGGCGTCGGACGCCACCAGCGTCGGCAGGCAGACGATGGCCGCGTCCTCGAGCGCGTACTCGCGCAGCAGGTGCACGCTGTTGCTCAGCAGCACCGGCTTGACCTCGAGCGACACCACCTCGCTGGCGCCGTGGAAGCTCAGCCGCTCACGCGTCGGGTAGCCCGAGTACCAGCCGATGCGGTGCCCCATCAGATCGCGCGGGTGGCGCGGGCGGCCGTTGCGCCGCGCATAGCCCGGCGTGGCGCAGAACACGCGCCGCACCGGGAACAGCTTGCGCGCGACCAGTTCCTCCGAGCGCGGCGGGAAGATCTGCAGCGCGCAGTCGAAACCCTCCTTGACCGGGTCGAGCGCGGCGTCGTTGACCGTCATGTCGAGCACGATCTGCGGGTAGCGGGTCTGGAACTGGCGCAGCAGCTGCGCCAGATGGCCGAGCACGAAACCCGGCAGCGCGTGCACGCGCAGGCGGCCGGCGGGCGAGGTCGTGACCTCGCGCATCTGGTCGACCACCTCGTTGGTGCGGCCGACCAGCTCGATGCAGTCGCGCAGAAAGGCCTGCCCCAGCTCCGACAGCCGCACGCTGCGCGTGTTGCGCAGGAAGAGGGGCGCGCCGACGAACGCTTCGAGCTGCTGGATGCGGGTCGTCACCACCGAGCGCGAGACGCGCATCTGGCGCGCCGCCTCGGCGAAGCTCGCCGTCTCGGCGACGCGCACGAAGGCGTCGATGGCGAGGAAGCGGTCCATGCAGGGGGTCGAGTCTAGGGCGCCGCCCTACAGGCCCGCGCGGGCTCGCCGATAAGATCGCTATCCGGATGGCCGAGCGCCGTGATCACGATCGACAGCCTTGACACCAGCCCGGGCCTGGACGCCGCCGACCGTGGCGCGCTGGACGGCCTGGCCAGGCTCGCGGCCACCCTGAACGGGGCGGCGTCGGCCGCCTGGGTGGCGCCCAAGGCCGACGCCGCGGGCGGCGCGACGCTGTTCGACGCCGCGGTCGACGGCCAGGTCCTCGCCCGGCTGCGCCTGTGCGGCGCCGCGGCACCGGACCACGCCACCCTCGCACCGCTGCTGGCCGCTGCCGCGGCGCTGCTGCGCGCGCGCGCCGAACTGCAGACCGCGCACACCGAAGCCGAACGGCTGCGCGACGCCGGCAGCGTGGCCAGCGACTGGCTGTGGGAGACCGACGTCGAAGGGCGCGTGACCTGGATGTCCGACGCCGTCAGCGCCCGCACCGGCCTGCCGCCCGTGCTGGCGGTCGGCCGGCGGCCCCTGGATCTCAACCGCCTCGACCCACGCCACGCCGCCGCCTGGCAGGCCTACCAGCGTTGCCGCGAGGCGCGCCAGCCGTTCCGCGACCTGGTGCTCGAGCGCGACACGCCGGACGGTCCGATCACGGTGTCGGCCAGCGGCGTGCCGCGCTTCGCGGCCGACGGGCGCTTCCTCGGTTACCGCGGCGCGTCGCGCAACGTCACCGCCGAGCTGCGCGCGCGCGACGAAGCCGAGCAGGCGCGCCGGCTGCTCGAGCAGACGATCGAGGGCATGCCGGCCGCCGTGATGATCAGCGGCGAGGACGACCGCATCCTGCTGACCAACGCACGCTGGCGCGAGACGCTCGGCGTGGGCCTGCCGCCGGACTGCGACACCTGGACCGGCGTCGTGCGGCACCACGCGCTGGCCGGCCACTACCCGGACGCGATCGGGCGCGTGGAGGACTACGTGCGCTGGCGGGTCTCGCTGGCGCAGGACAAGCCGCGCGCGATCGAGGTCCGCTGGCGCGACGAGTGGGCGATGTCGATCGACCGCCGCCTGCCGGGCGGCAGCGTCGTCCACCTGTCGATGTTCATCAGCGAGCGCCGACGCAGCGACGAGGCGCGGGCGCTGATGGCCAGCCGCTGGCGCTACGCGCTCGACGGCGCCGGGCATGGCGTCTGGGACTGGGACGCCGAGACCGACAGCGCCTATTTCTCGCCCGCCTGGTGCGCGATGGTCGGCTGCAGCGAGCAGGAGGTCGGCAAGGACTGGCGCGCCTGGTCGCGCCGCGTGCACCCCGAGGACTGGCCCCGCGTCAAGCGCGAGATCCTGCGCCACCGGGCCGGCGAGACCGAGGTCTACGAGTGCGAGTACCGGCTGCGCCACGCCGACGGCCACTGGCTGTGGATCCACGACCGCGGCCGGGTCGTGCGCCGCGCCGCCGACGGCCGGCCGCTGCGCATCGCCGGCACGCATTCCGACATCACGCGCCAGCGCGAGGCCGAGCAGGTCCTGCGCGACAAGCTCGCCGCCGAGGCCGTGAGCCGCAGCAAGAGCGAGTTCCTCTCGCGCATGAGCCACGAGATGCGCACGCCGCTGAATGCGCTGATCGGCTTCGCCGAGCTGATGCAGCGCGACCGCGCCTACCGCGGCGACCATGTCGGGCACATCCTCACCGCCGGCCGCCACCTGCTGGCGCTGGTCAACGACGTGCTCGACCTGCAGCAGGTCGAGCAGGGCGCGCTGGCGATGCGGCCCGAGGCCTTGCCGCTGGCGGACGCGGTGCAGGCGGTCTGCGTGCTGCTCCAGCCGCAGGCCGCGGCGGCCGGCGTCACGCTCGACGGCGCGGCGACCGGGCTCGCCGGGCATGTGCACGCCGACCGCCAGCGCCTGCGCCAGGTGCTGCTCAACCTCGCCGCCAACGCGGTCCAGTACAACCGCCCGGGCGGCGGCGTGCGCTTCCTGCGCCGTGACGACGACCCGCAGGCCGGCGCCGCCGTGCCGCGCATCGGGCTGGCGGTCGAGGACGACGGCCCCGGGCTGACGCCCGATCAGCTCGGCCGCCTGTTCCAGCCCTTCGAGCGCCTCGGGCGCGAAGCCGGCGCCGGCGACGGCAGCGGGCTCGGCCTGCTGATCGCGCGCCGCCTGACCGAGGCGATGGGCGGCGAGCTTGACATCACCAGCGAGCTCGGCCGCGGCACCCGCGTCACCGTGTGGCTGCCGCGTGCCGACGCCGCCTGCGCCACCGCTGCGCCCGACCCGGCCGCCGCGCCGCCCGCCGCGCCCGGCCGCACGGCGCCCGGCCGTGTGCTGTACGTCGAGGACAACGCGCTCAACGCGTTGCTGTTTGCCGAAGCGCTGCGCGACGCCCCCCACGTCGAATTGCGCGTCGTCGCCAACGCCGCCGAGGCGCTCGATGCGGCAGCGGCCTGGCACCCCGACCTGCTCGTGATCGACGGCCACCTGCCCGACGCCAAGGGGCACCAGGTGCTGGAACGCCTGCGTGCGCTGCCTGGCCTGGCGACCACCCCGGCCGTGATGTGCTCGGCCGATGCGCTGCCCGAGGACCGTGCGCGCGCCTTCGCCCGCGGCTTCAGCGCCTACTGGAGCAAGCCGCTGGACGTGCACCGGCTGCCGGTCGACATCGCGCGGCTGCTGGCCGACGCGCCGCGGCCTCCGGGACACGCCTGAGGAACCGGCCGCGTCGCTCTGGGCCGCGCCGCGGCCTCAGCGTCGCAGCACCTCCATCCACGCGCGCTGCGCCGGCGTCAGCGCGTCGTCGGGCGTCAGCATCGCGGTCGCCAGCGCGCTGCGGATCTCGGGCTCGGGCACCGGCAGTTCGCCCTCGAGCAGCGCCGCCAGCACGCGCTTGGCGGCCTCCAGCGTGTGCGCGTAGCGTTCGAAGATCGCGCTCACGCTGACATGCTGGCTCGGGTCGTCCAGCCAGCAGTCGTAGTCGGTCACCAAACCGACGGTGGCGTAGGCGATCTGCGCCTCGCGCGCCAGGAAGGCTTCGGGCACGTTGGTCATGCCGACCAGCTGGCAGCCGGCCTGGCGCAGGAAGTGGCTCTCGGCCTGCGTGCCCAGGCGCGGGCCCTCGACGCAGGCGTAGGTCAGCCCGCGCTGCACGGCCACGCCGACGCGCTGGCCGGCGGCGACCACCGCGCCGACCAGCGCCGCGCTGACCGGCTTGGCGGTCGAGACATGGGCCGCCACGCCACCACCGAAGAAGCTGCGCTCGCGGCTGCCGCGTGTCCAGTCGAGGTACTGCTCGGGCATCGCCAGGCTGCCCGGCGCGACCTCGAGCGCCAGGCTGCCGACGGCCGAGAAGCCGAGCAGCATGGTCGCGCCGGCACGCTTGAGCGCGAACACGTTGGCGCGGTAGTTGACCTCGTGCGGCAGCAGCGCGTGCCCGGCGCCGTGGCGCGCCAGGAACAGCAAGGGCCGGCCGTGCAGCGTGCCGCGCACGATGGCACCCGACGGCGTGCCGAAGGGCGTGTCGCCGCCCAGGCGCTCGTCGACGGCCAGGCCGGGCAGTTCATAGAGGCCTGTGCCTCCGACGATGGCGAGCATGGGGGACCTCCGGGGCGCGATGGGTGGGCCATGGGCAGGCCCCGACCCGCATGGTAGTGGGGCGGCGCCGACCGCCGCGGCGTGCCGGGGCCAGGCGGCACGGCGGTCGGCGCGCAGGCCGGCCGCGCTGGCGTCGACCCATCAGCTCTTGCACGACTCGGCGATCCACGCTGCGACGTCGGCCGGCACGTAGGCGAACGGCAGCGCGACGATGGCCGGCAACTCGTAGCCGTGCAGCGCGCGGATCGCCGCCTCGGCCGCCGGTGCGCAACCGGCGGTGGTCTTGACGAGCAGCCGCCACTCGGGGTCGGCGTGCACCGCGCCCTGCCAGCGGTAGACGCTGTGCATGGCCGAGATCTGCACGCAGGCCGCCAGCCGCCGCCCGACGAGCTCGCGCGCGATGCGGTCGGCCTCGTCGCTGCTGCCGCAGCTCAGCAGCAGCGCGAGCGGGCGGGCGGGGTCGTCGGGTCGGTCGTGGCGGTCACCTGCGCCGGGTTCGCTCGCGTGCACGGCAGGTCTCCTTCGGCGTCAGGGTCCGCGGTCCGCCAGTGTGCCGGCAACGCCGCCAGGTCGGCCGGCTCGTCGACGTCGGCCACCGGGTCGAGCTCGGCCCAGCGCAGGCCGGCGGCGGCCAGGCGCTGGCGCGTGGCCGTCATCACCGTCGGCGTGCTCCAGGCGATGCCGTCGAACAGCGCGGGCCGTGGCGCGCGCAGGCCGACCAGCGCGTAGCCGCCGTCGAGCGCCGGCACGAAGACCGCGTCGTGCGTCGCGAGCGCGGCCGCGGCGGCGCGCAGGCGCGCGGCGTCGAGCGCCGGCGCGTCGCTGCCGATCAGCAGCGCGGCGTCGTGCTGCGCCAGGGCGCGTGCCAGCGCGCGCGCCATGCGCGTGCCGAGGTCGCCGTCGCCTTGCGCGGTGCCAGACCACCCGGGCCGCCGCGAAAGGTCGGCCAGGGCCGGGTGCCCGGCGTGCGGCGCGGCGCACAACTCGCGCGACTCGAAGCCCGCCGCCTCCGCCGCCTCGACCGCGTGCTGCAGCATCCACCGCGCCAGCCGCGCCGCGCCGGCGGCGCCGAGCGCCGGGATCAGCCGCGTCTTGACCTCGCCCGCCACCGGCGCCTTGGCGAACACGATCAGGTGCATCGCAGCATCGTCATCGGTAGGCCTCGGCGAGCGCCTGCGCCGACTCGCCGCGCCAGTAGCGCCAGCGCAGCCGCCACATCAGCACGATGGTGCGCAGCGCGCCGCGCTGGTCCCAGCGCCGGCCCGAGGTGACGACGCGCGCGCGCTGGCAGGCCGGGCGGCCGAGCGCACGCAGGCGGCGGCTGAGCTCGATGTCCTCCATCAGCGGCTGGTCGGGGAAGCCGCCGGCGCGCTCGAAGGCGGCGCGCCGCACGAAGATCGCCTGGTCGCCGGTGGCGATGCCGGTCAGC
>JRYF01009566.1_pt1 | contig 15162 bp, 6 predicted proteins | sample 235331 | NCBI WGS metagenome assembly JRYF01 (sample SAMN03074217, study PRJNA261475) | activated sludge metagenome | biome: Wastewater Treatment Plant; feature: Wastewater; material: Activated sludge; isolation source: activated biomass of a wastewater treatment plant treating hydrocarbon... ...
TTTGAAAGAAAATTTTTTTAAAAAATTTTCTTTCAAATAAAATTCTCTCTCTGTTTGTTTTTTTCTGTTGTGCTGACTTTTCGGAGTGGCCTCAACCATCCAACCATCCAACCATCCAACCATCCAACCATCCTGCTTCGTTCAATTCCCCATATTCAACTGAATCCCCATCGCCCTTTTCCAGTCGAAGGGCTTGCGGTTGTCGCCGTCGAGGCCAGTGACGAAGTAAGTGTTGTAGCCCACCAGGGTTTGGTAGTTGCCTGCCGTCAGGGTCTTGAACTGCTTGTTGGCCAGGTGGTAGTCCATCAACTGCCGTAGGTTGGGGTTGCAGGCGGGGCTATTGTTCATGCACTGCTTGATGACCGGGTTCTGGAGGTTGAACAGCCGGGGCATGAGCAGGTTTTTGTAGTCACTGTAAGCGTACATTTCACCGAAGAGATAAAACTTCATCTCTTTTAGCGGCAGGTTGCCTTGCAGGATGATACCTGGCTGCTGGTTGGCGTTCTGGTTGAGCGCCTGGTTGATTTCCGCCTGCGTGAGCAGCGGTTCGGGGTTGGCGAGCGACATGACCGTCACCGGGGCAATCGTCGCTACGTTCGGGTAAGCCAGGGGTTTCAGTACGTTGTTGTGGCCATGATAGATGTAGGGGCGGAGATAGTTGTCCCAGTAGGCGTTGGCCTTGTAGTTGCTCACGCCCTGTCCGCCCTGCGTGTTGCCCTGCGAGTCGCCTCCACCGGAGCCGCTGCCACCGAAGCCGAAGCCCAGGCTCCAGTCGAAGGTCAGGAACTTGAAGTCGGCCTTGTCGAAGCCCTCCTGCATTTTCACGGTCACGTTGCGGTGGCCCTGCGGGGCATTGTTGCCGTTGTCCACCGTGCCGGGTTGTGCACCGGCGAGCTTGGCAGCCAGGGCATTGTACTGGCTGGTGCGGAAGATGAACTTGTAAATCTCGTACTCCCGCGCTTCCATCTTCAATGCACCCAGCACCTTTTGCTTCTCCGTCAATTGTTTGACGAGGTCGCCGCCCACATTCAGGATGTTCAGGTCGGGGTTGTTTTGGTTCACGTTGGCCTGGAGGAAACCCGACGGCGAAAGGACTTTCACGAACTGCACAATGTACATGCGGTTGTTCTGCAAAGGCGGGTGGGAGAAATGCACCCGTTTGCCGGAATAGCCGAGGTACTGCCCTTCCAGTGTGGAGCCGCCGCCGATGGGGATGAATTTCACCTTGATTTTGTCGGGAACGGCCCCCACGTGCGCAGGCTTGAGGTCGAACAAATCTTGGTAGGCATCAATTTTCACCTGCACGAAACCCTTGCGGGCATTGTCGTTTTGCAGGTAGTAGCGCTGGAAGCGGTCGGGGTAACAATGCAGCACGTTGGCATCTTCGATGGTTTTGGGAGAGGCCCCGGTGGTGAAACGGATTTCCTCTTTCACCACACCGCCCTCGCTGCTCGGCACCCACTGGCCGTTCACTTTTTCCAGTATCTCGATTTCGATGACCCACAACATTTTCTGATAGCCCGGCAGCGCCACATCGGAGGAGAAAGAGTAGAGGTCTCCAGAAAAGTTTTTGTCAAATTTCCCGCTGAGGCCGGGAGAGGCTGTGTCGGCGAGGGTTTTACCGCCCTGTTTGTCCTCTCTCAGGTACATTCTTTTCAGGGGGAAGCGGAATTGGCGTTCGGTCACGTTGCCTTGATTGTCCTGTTCTTTGAGGGTGTAAACCTTGCCGGGATTGGTGTTGAATGCCAGTTTCACCTGCGGCTGTGCGAACACGCTTACGTTTTTGTCGCCCTCTTTCGGGTTGTTGTCTTTGATGAAGGCAATGCCGTCCAGCGGTTTTTTCTCTTTGAAATCAGGAGTGCCCATGCACTTTTCGCCGTAGTGGACTTCGTAGTGGAATTCGCCTTCTATGATGCCCAGCAAGTTGGCCTTTCCGTGCAGGGTTGCTTCTATCCAGAACGGGTTGGCGATCCCCAATTTTGCGTAAGCGCCCAACTGGGCCTCCAGCAGCGTGATTTTCCGCACGGGCGATTTTTTGGTAAACTGAAACTTCAGCCCAACCGCTCCATCGAAAGCGAAATACCCTTGCCCCAGCGCATACCAGCCGTTCAACCCGGTGCAGACCTGCTGCTGGTAGAGCATCACGTCGAAGCCGGCCACGAAGTTGAAGCGGGCGAAGAAAATCCACCATTCCAGGTCGCCGGTACCGGAGCCTCCGCCAAATTCTGAGCCGAGCGCAAAGGCCAGCCCCGTGCCCGCATCGGTCAGGTGTGCTTCGTTGCGGCTGTTGGGCATGTTCTGTATTTTGCATACTTCTTTGACCAACGGCGGCAGGTCGGGCATGGGGCCGAGGCCATAACCTGCCATGAAATACTTCCCGGTCTGGAAAAGATTCATCAAATTGATGCTCACCCGATTGTCCGGCGTACCGACCTTGACGAACCAATCGGTCAGTCCGGCCACATATACCTGCATCTGACCGCCGCCCTTGATGAGTGGTGATTGGGTCGGATAAGCCACCTGTGCCTGTGCCAGCAGGTTGAAGATTTTCTTTTTGAAATCAAAACTCATGTTCACGCCGAGGTAAACCGGCTGCGTGCCGGGGTATTTTTCAAAGCCCGTCTGGTAATTGGTGAAAATGTAGGCATCCCCGTCGAAGAACATGCTGGCGATGCCGTTTTTATCAAAAGCCGCCTCCAGGGTCAGTTTGGCGTGGAACGCCGTGCGGCTGTCCAGACCGATGGCCACACCGCCTTTTATCCCGAAAATGGTGGATTTGTCGGGCACGTAATTGTTGCCCTCCCTTTTCACATGGTGGTAAATGCCACCCCGGAACCCGAACAGGCGCATGGAAGAAGTGAGCGGTATGCTCACCGGTTCGGGCAGTTCCACCGAGCCGTCGAAGTAGAAATACTTGTAGTTTTCGGCCTTCTTCCTGCCGATGAGCAGTTCGAGCGAGGCACCCAGCCCCGCACCGCCCTCGCCCAGTTGTATGGTGGCTTTTAGCTTGCCCCGGAAGCCCTTGTCATAGACCGGGTCGTTTTCGTAAAAGTAGATTTTGCCGTCCACGTTCACGATGGACATATCGCCCTTGACGGTGATGGAATCCAGCTTGAACTGATCGAAGCGGAGCATGTTGCCCTGCCACTTGCAGAGTACGTTGATGCCGGTCGTGCCGCCCACCACGCTGTTTTCAGCGTCGGTGAAATCAATGCCGATGGCAAAGCCCAGGCTGTTCATGCCAATTGTGAAATCCTTGATGCTCACATCGAAACCCGCCAGTGTTTTCTGTGGGGAGTTGTACTTCACGGTGCCCCCCTCGCCGAGCTTCACGCCCGTTTTGTCCACCACGAGGTTTTTCACCTCCATGCCGGAGAAACTCAAGTCGTAACCCTGAACGTTGGCCCCCAGCGTGGTATTCAGTTCGATGCTGCCGTAGAAGTGGAAGGCAGGCTCGAAGCCGTTGCCCTTGTCTTCGACCTGGATGTGGGTTTCGTTCCAGATTTTACCTTTCGCAATGACGGCGGGGAAGTCCACGTCCTGGGTGGGTTGCAGGTTGAACTGGTACTTCAGGTCGTTCACGTAGCTGATGGTGGCCTTGTAGTCGAAAAAGAAATCGTCCTTCGTGATGGGGACCCTGATTTTGCCTTTGAAACGGCCCTCCTCCAGCGTGTTCTTGATGACCCGCACATAGAGGTTTTCGAGGGAAAATGGCCATTTTTTCTCGCCCATCGAGCCTTTGTTTGTTCCAAAAACAAGGGGTACGGACAGGATGCCGCTGAAGCCGTGTTTGTCGAACACCATTTTCTCGGCGCTGATTTCGGTATTGTCGTTCAGCTTTTTCGGCAGTTTTATTTTCAGTGTTTTAAAATAAAATCCCTGCCAGAGGTTGCCTTCCGTGTTGTAGTTCTGGGTGGGAAAGGCGATGCCCTGCGGGTTGGCGATTTCGGAGTGGTCGTAAGAGATGCCGGTGGCCGTGATTTCAAAACCCGGCAGGCCGACCACCTCGAAGGGCGTGAGCGAAATGTTGTCGAGCAGGAAGTTGCGGAAGTTCTCCACGAAAATTTTGAAAGGTGCTTCCACCTTCGTCAGGTTCTTGTCAATGGGTTTCACCTTGCTGGCCGACAGCACGAGCGAGCCGTCGAGCTGCATGTTTTTGAAACCCTTGTTCTCCATCGTGAGGTAAGTGCCTTTGGTGGGGTCGTTGGGCACGCCTTTTTTCAACAGCATATTGATAGCACCGTTGGGATACACCGTGTAGTCGTTGCCCAGGAACAGGAAGGCATCGTTGGTCAGGCCATTGGGGCCGAAACACACGCCCGCAGCACCGAGGTTGATTTTCTGCCCGGACGTGGGCACGTTCACCTGCGCCACTGCATTGAACGCCGAGCCGCCAGGGCCGAAATGCATACCTACGATGGCAATGATTTGCTCCCCGCCGCCGATGTTGCGCTTGATGCCCACCGGCATGCCCACCCCGACGTTTTTGGTGTTGGGCCACTCCACGATGCGGTCGTTGCTCTGGCCGAGCAACTTGTTGATGGCCTTTTGGATTTCGGCCTCGCCCAGGCTGATGTTGCTCATGTCGTTGAGCCAGTCGAGGGGCGAGTTGTTGTCGTCACGGGCCTTGGCCGTGCCGTCGAGTACTACCTTGTCGGAGTTGACCTCCAAATCGCTGAACTCGACGAGGATGGGAATTTTGAACCAGGAGTTGTTGATTTTGCCTTTGCCTGAGAGTTTCTTGCCGATCCAGTTCACCTCCGTCAGCAGCAGTTCGTGGCCGCCGATGTTCAGTTTGTCGTTCACGCCGATGATGCCCTGGCCGCTGATGGCGTTTTTGTTGGGGATGTTCAGCGGCTGCTGGCAGGCCATCATGTTGAAAATGACGGGCGGCGGTGCGTCCTGGATGTCGAGGTTGGGATGGATGACCGGATTGGGGTCGGGATTCGGCGGCGGCGGGTTGATTATCACAATGTCGTTCGGCAACTGGAGGATGTTCTGTTTTTTCCAGGTAAATGTGGTAACGGCACTGCGCCCGCCATTTTTGAACAAAATGCTGTTGGTGGGGTCGTAGGCCACCACCTCGACGGCGTACTGGTGGTTGTTTTGCAGCGGCAGGTCGGCGATGCCATAAGCATAGCTGTTTTGTATCAAATTGTTTTTTTGAAAAAACGGCAGCACGATGCCGGTGAACGCATCGTTGGGGTTGAACAGGCCGGTGGCGGTCATGTCCACGAGGCGCAGTTCGTAGCGGGTCTTGCCGGGCAGCCCGGCGGGTGTCCACACGAAGTTGAGGAACTGCGGCTGCGTGGCGTTCACCATCGAGCCGTTTTGCGGCTGCAGGATGATGGGCGGGTCGTAATGCGTGATGTTGAGCATGGCACAGCCCATCATTTCTGCGGACAGGGGCGTGCCTGTGTTGAAATCGTATGCCCGTATGCAGAGTTGATAGATGCCTTCCGGCAAGGTTCCCGTGCGCAGGGTTTCTTTTGGTTCAAAGCCCTGGTGGTCAATATCTTCGGGGGTGAGGTTGCTGTTGATGCTGCGCAATTGGTTGCCGGTCAGCACTTTCGTTTCGCCGGGGCCGAGTTGCACGGGTGCCACGGGCTGGTAATTCTGCTTGATTTTCGCCGAAACGCCGGTGGTCGGGCTGCTGACGGAGGCCAGCAGTTTCAACTGCACCGGACTGCCCGTGATGTTGGTCAACGTGATGATGCTCTGGCTCCTGAATTCGAGGTAGTCCTCCAGATACACCGGATAAGGCGGCGGCACGACGACCGTTACGGTGACGGACTGGCTGTTGGCAAAAAGCGAGAAGAGGAGGAGGCACAATGCCCCGGCCCACTGCAGGAAAGTTTTCATTTACTGAATGAATTTGCGGATGGATAATTTCAAAGGTTGAGACGATGCCTCAACCGAATCACAGGGCAAAGTTGCCGCTGGCCGGAGCGGGGAAGGTTTAAGTGATTTTCAAAAAGGGTAAAAAAAGGTAAAAGGGAGGGGAGGGGGGCGAAATACTTTCGGTGTTGTTGGCGGGGATGCCAACAACGGCAGCGAATAAGGCTATTTTCCGATTTACGGGGCTTTTACTTTCCGATTTACAGAGCCTTTACTTTTCGATTTACGGGGCTTGTATTTTCCGATTTGCAGGACTGTACTTTCCGATTTGCATGATCTGTACTTTCTGCCGTTGTTGGCGTCCCCGCCAACAACATTTGGGTCCCCGCCAACATCGGCAATGAGGCCCGCCTGTCAATCGTCAAACAGATCGTCCAGGGTCAAACTGGCTGGGGCAAGGTCGAGGCTGTAGGCGTTTTTCGACAGGCCGAAGGTGGTGATGAAGGTGAGCATCAAATGTTTTTTCGTTTTGGTGCTTTCCCTGAATACGCCCATGCGGGTGCGCAGCGCATCTGCGTAAGTCTTGGTAATCGAAAAGGCTTCGTGGTGGTACTTTATTTCGCAGAGGTTGATGGTAAAGTCGTTGCGGTCAATGAGGAAGTCAATTTGGGCACCCTGCTCTTCGTCCGTGCCTTTTTTGAAAAAGGAATAAGTGCGGGAAAAAACGCCTGAGATGCCCAGTGCCTTTTTGATTTGCGGGATGTGCCCCAGACAGACATTTTCGAAGGCATAACCACTCCAGGTTTTGAATGCCTGCGTTTGACTGAACAAATTCCAGGTGTCGGTGCCCTCGTAGTTTCCATCTTCGATGAACCGGAGATAAAACAGGGAGTATTGGTCCATCAGCCGGTACAACTTGTCCTTTTTTGTTTTGCCGAAAGGTTGGTGCGTACTCACGAAGCCGGATTGCACGAGTTCTTCGAGAACCCTGGTCAGCCCGCCACCGTTGGGCACTTTGCTGGTTGCGGCGATTTGTTGCCGGGTCATGCCCTGATGCGTGGATGCGAGCGTCCGGACGATGGCAATATGGTTGGTGGCGTTGGCAAAAAGTGCCGGATAGAGGTTGTTGAACTCGTCCCGCAACAAACCGTTTTGCGAAAAACAAACAGCATTGATGTTCTGCACAGCGCTTTTATCGCCTTCAATTTCTTTGAGGTAGTGGGGTATGCCGCCCATCGCCATGTACAATTGCACGATATGGTAGCGGGTGAAATCGAGGTTCCTGCTTTTCAGGAAAGCCTCTGTTTCCGACAGGGTAAAAGGGTATAGGAAAATGCGGCGGGTGACCCGGTTGTACAGACCGCCCGTGTCGTTGATGACGTTTTCTATCATCCAGGATGCAGCCGAACCGCATATTACCAGCACGAGGTTTTTGCGGGAGGCCCAGGTGTTCCAGAAATAGCCCAGCGCAGGAATGAAGTCCGCATCATCGCCGGCCAGCCAGGGCAGTTCGTCCAGGAAAACCACCTTTTTTTCATCTCCCAGGTGCGGTTGCAGGAAAACCTCCAACAGCCGGAACGCCTCGAACCAATCCTCCGGTTGCTTCACGGGCAGTGCCGTCCCCGATGCCTCCCTGATGCGCTCGCTGAAATTTTTCATCTGCTTTTCAAGGGGAATGTCTCGCACTCCCGTCATTTCAAACACCAGTTTCTCCTTGAAAAAATGGCGCACCAGGTAGGTCTTGCCCACCCGCCTTCTACCAATTACGGCTACCATTTCAGCCTCCGTGGAGTCCAATGCTTTTTGCAGTATGCGCTTTTCTTCCTGCCTGCCAATGAGAATTTTGCTTTCCATGATTCTTACGTCTCGTCCTAAATGTGGGTAAAATTAGGGAGATTTAGCACGAAGAAGACAATATTCCGTGCTAAATATGGGTAAAATTAGGGAGATTTAGCACGGGAGAGAAAATTTCTCGTGCTAAATGTGGGTGAAAAAATAGAGATTTAGCACGAGGGAGAAAATTCCGTTCCCGCAAAACATTGGCAGGTTGTTGGAGAGGATACCAACAACGGCAGTGAAAATCTATAATTTGGAAAGTCTGAAGCTCATGTTTTCACCGTCGCATGTTTCCACGCATTGAAGGCCCAGCGTGCGGCAATAAACATTACCGTACCCAAAGTGATGGCGAATGACACCCACTTCAGGGAGGTAAAAACCCCTGCAAATGCGGCCACGAGCGGCATGGGTTGGGGATATTTCACCAGCAACCAAACGATGCCGGCATTTTCGAGTATGTCGAAAGTAAAAACAAATAGCGGCAGGAGAACGAGCTTGTCGGACAACGGGAAAGGGGCGTTTTTTACCAACCAACCCAGTAGCACACAGAAAAAGAGGGTGTAAATCACCGGATAAACCACGTCAGCGGTCAATTCGGTGAAAAGGTACAACTTACGGCCTTCTTTTCCGTAAGCATCCATATAGGCCTGGGCCGTTGCAGGCGAGTAGTAGAAGGACAGGTCGAGCGGGGGCACACCGTTGGAGAATGATTGCAGGTCTTTGCCAGCGGCTGGCATTATCAGCAATGCCATCAGAAGGAACAGGCCGCCAAGCAGGAGCAGGTTCCTGCCGGTGGAGATGGTACCGATGTGGCGGATGGCTAATTTCATTGGCGGTGGTTAGTTTCTGCAAAATTGAGCCACTCCGTGTCATCCGTGCGTTCACAAACTTTCAAAAAGTGTAAAAAAGAATAAAGGCAGGCTTCACTTATCTATCTTTTCCTGATATTTGATGCTGGTAAATCCCATGTATGATGACCGATAAAATCAACATATTACTCGTGGATGACGACCGCACCTTCACGCCCCTCATTCAGGAATATCTTGTGGCCAAAGGCATGAGCGTCGTACTGAAACACAACAGCGACGAAGGGTTGAGCGCCTTTCGTGACCATACTTTCGACCTTTGTGTGCTCGACGTGAAAATGCCGATGAAAGACGGCTTCACCCTTGCCCACGAAATCCGGGAGCGCAACAGCCAGGTGCCCTTTGTTTTTCTCTCCGGCCAAACGGAAAAGGACTACCGCATCAAGGGCCTCACCCTCGGTGCCGACGATTACATTACCAAGCCTTTCAGTATGGAGGAACTTTACCTGCGCATCATGGCCATTTTGCGCCGGTCGGGCTACCAGCAGCAGCGGATAGCAAAAACACAACTTCTCCACGTGGGGCGCTACTCGTTCAACCCTATTTCACGGGAGCTGACCCTCGACAGCTTAGTGCAAAAACTGACCGGTACAGAAGCCCGCCTGCTCGAAATGTTCCTCGAAAGCGAAACCGGAGCTATCGAAAGAGACGCTGCCCTCAAGCGGGTGTGGGGCGATGAAGACTACTTGCGGGGGCGCAGCCTCAACGTTTACGTCAGTAAACTTCGGCACTACCTGAAGGACGACCCCGCCATCGAAATCCTCAACGTGCATGGCACGGGGTATCAGTTGGTAGTGCGCTCGTGAGTATTATGTTCTCAGAAGCTGTTTTAAACTGCTTCTTAGTGGTCTGTCAATCCATATTTGAAAAACGTCGGGGAGGTTCANNTTGACTTGACAGACCACTTAGTGATGATCTGCTTTTAACTTGTTGAAAGCAAACTTCCGTGCGACGGACACAGCAAGGTGAAGTCCTACGCCAAACAAGGCCCAGAAGATCATCCTCGCCCGACGGATGAGGCCAAAAGTGATACCTAAGGAAGCCGTGTAGCCCAAGATGGAAAGTGCCCCACTGATGCCCAATTCGTTGACACCCAAGCCCTGTGGGATGATGAAGAACAGCGAAGCGCTCGTCGAGATCATGCCGGCAACGGACACCAAGTCTATGATGCCTGGCAAAAGGCCAAGGACGTAAAAAATGACAAACAATTCGAGCAGGTTCAGCGAGCGCCCCGTGAATTTGAAGAAAAAGGCCAGAAAGAAGCGCTTGGGCGGAAGCGGGTCGCTGCGGTACTCTTCCACGATCTTCAATTTTTTGAGCACGTAGCCTGCTATTTTGGAAGGAGCGCTCGACAAGGCCAACCAAATCATGCCAGCCCCCACGGCGGCAAAAACGGATGCCAGGGTAAACAGGACGGAGTAATAGGCCGCCGGGATATTTTTCACAAAAATAAGCATGGAAAACACGCAGACCGAGGCGAAAATGACCCCGGTAATGGCATGAAGCATACGGTCCACCACGATGGCTTTGCTGGCCGTGTGCCAGTCGAGCCATTGGGTGAGGTGTTTTATTTTGTAAGGTTCACCGCCAAGCCCGGCAAGCGGAATGATAGTGTTGTAGGCATCGCCGGTCATCTGGTTGTAAAGGAGGTCGGGGAAGGACACCTTGCCGTTCACCAATGTTCGGATACACAGCGTGTTGGCGATTATCCAGAGAACGGCGACGCTGAAAACAAGGAACAGCTTGTTGCCAACTGCGGCGAGCGAATCGGCCACCACGCCTATTTCCATGTTGAAAATCAGTGCCAACAGAATGACAACACCCGTCATGTAGAAATAAATGGGGTCAATCTTTTCGAGTATGTTGGCTCCGGTTTTCGTGAGTTTGGAGGCGTGAACCGATTTTGAAATCATAATGGCCGTTGCCGTCGTGCCGAGCAGGGCCAGCCAGAACATGGCCTGGTAGAGCCAGACAATGCAGAACAGGAAGGTCACAAAAGCGATGACATCCTGTTTGTTTATTTCTCGCCAGAAATGGAAAAAGCTATCGAAAAACCCTGGCTTGATGTGGTTTTTTTGCTGCAACGGAACGGTGAGCGCCTGCCCGTCGTGGCGGTGGCTCCAGGCATAGCTGGACATTTGCGCCAGCATATAAAGCGCCAATGCCGCCAGGACAAACACGGCAAAAAGATAAACTTCCGAACCGGTGGCTTTCCAGGCACTGATGCCCAGGGCCTCGAAAAAAATCACGTAGCGCAGGTCGCCCGAAAAGCGTTCGTACCACGAGCCGAAGCGGGAGGTGCGAAAGGTGAGCCGGGCCAGTTCGCCGTCGCAACCATCGAGGATGGAGGCTATCTGGAAAATGAGTGCCCCAATGACGATGGACGTATAAGCCCCGGAAGCAGCGAACCATGCTCCCAGCAAGGTCAGCAGGAACACAACGGTCGTCGCAGCGTTGGGGTGGATACCATATTTTGCCAGGGTGAAAGTGATGCGGGTCGAAAAAAAGCGGTTGATGTGGCGGCTCACCCAACCGTCTTCGGGGCGGATGAGCATTTTCATCAAACGGCGTTCGGCCTCCCGTTTCATGGACGGGTCGTCCACATCCTGCCAAAGGGCATTTTCGAGTGCCAGGGCGCGCACGCCTTCACCGTCAATGAAATGCTGAATGATATTGCTGACAGAGTGGGCGCCTTCCTTTGCTTTTACTGAAACCTTTTTGCCATATCCTTCGGGAAAGTAAAAAAGGCCGGTGTCCACCAGGTCATAATCCGATATTTCCTTGCCGATGTGGTGGATGAAACCCTCGCAGGAAGCAACTTTGGTGGCATCGTCCATATCGAACACGCCCTTGAGATCACCGTCGCAGGCGAGGGCCGGCAGGTGGGGTTGTTCGGTCGCTTTCTCTACGAAGTTGTTCACCGTTTCGGGTGAAAAGATGTGATCGGACATGGTGAGCAGGAAGGGGCCGTCAAAACCTGCGGCCCCGTCACCGAAAGATACGCCGTTGCCCAGTTCATATTGCTCGCTCACGACCAATTCGATGTTCAAATCCTTTAAGCGGGGACTTTTTCGCACCTCCTCGACGACCTGCTCCCGGTAAGCACCCACGACGATGCGAAAATTTTCCACCCCGGCTTCCCGCAGGGTCAACACGGCCCGCTCGATGAGCCGAAGGCCGCCGACGCGCATAAGTACCTTGGGCTTGTTGACACCGCGCTCCCGGAACCGGGAGCTTTTTCCGGCAGCAAGTATGACCGCATTTTTGACGGGTGAAACACGAAGGGGTGAAATGACGGGCAAGGTGTTTGTCGGCTCAGGCCGTTGAATAGTTGACTCCATTACTCTAAGTTGGTGCGGCAAAGTATTGTTCAGTTTTTTGAAAATGCTCCGGTGAAACGCATCAAGGAACCAAAATTTGTCAACGTCGAAGAAAAATAAATGGTAACTGTTTAGAAGGGTGCGGGAGTGGAGAGAAAAAATGAAATTTTTTCCCCAAAACACCCTCTGGTAAGCAGTTACAATTAATTGACTGTTTTACTGCATGAAAGCCTTTCAAGACGGGTAATAGCGAAATAAAACGTGGGCCTGTTTTCGCTTTTCCCAATGTCGCTGTGTTTGGACAAAAAGTTGGCACCTCACCTAGTAATCAGTCAAGTGATTTTTGACGNNATATGGAACGCACTTGTCAGAATTTACTTGACTAACCACTATCCAAGTTTTCATTTTCAGGCGGCAAAGGTACTGATTGCCAATGGGAAAATGCAAATTGCCCGCAAAATCCTTGAGCTACATTCGATATATGCATCGCTGGGACAGACATATTGGCGCTTCGTGCTTACAGAACTTCTGTTTTTCTTGACCAACGCTGTGTGAAGCAGCTTCAAAAAACAGATGCTACCGTAGCAGGTTATTTCATCACGACCAGTTTAACGGGTTCCCACTTGTCGCTTTTTATGAAATAAATCCCTGATTGCCAGCCGCTAATATCAAGGGACGTTCTTCCGCTGCCAAATCTCGCCTGTCCAGTAACAGCCCTGCCCGTCCAGTCGAATACCTGTAACGTGGCCTCGTTGCTCCCCTCCCATTGCAGCGTGACCTGCCCTTTGGCCGGATTTGGAGCAACCGTGAGGCGATACCTGTTGGGCCGCTCGCCGGTACTCAGGATTTTATTGCAAAAGGTAGAGTCCGGTTCAAGTTCAAGCCAACCTTTGGGTGAAAGGTCTTTACCATTGAATGCGCTATACGTGGCAGGGTAGCGATCCATGCGGAAAGTCAGGTTGTCGTTCAGCACGAGGTTGGTTCCCTGGCTCACTGGCTGGCCGTTTTTTAAGGGCACCACGTATTCCCATGCCAACTGGTTGTCCGGGGTCAATTCAAAAGCATAACCTTGCCGCCCGGAGTGGATGAGAACATTGCCATTCGGCAGAAACTGGGCACTCGATAGGCCGGTAGAATACATGGCCGTTGGCTCAGGGTGCGTGAGCGTGAGTTGGGGGGCAGTCGGCCCCCACGGAGCGGCGGCAGGGATAGGATAATTCCAGGTGTACATATCCCAGTCCGGCTCGACGACCTCTACGGTCGAAAAATCAGGCCCGGCCAGGTTGTTGAACACGCCGATTTTACCAAAATGCGGGTGAGCAGCATTGAGGTGGTCATCAATCCAGTGGGCATCGTGGTTGAAAAAAAGTGTTTGGTCGGCTGCTGTACCCCTGCGGTAGGCCTGGGGGTTGCCCCACCGGAACAGGAAATCACCGCCCCGGCCACCGAGGCCACCGTTGGAGGTAGCTGCTTGGGCGGTTGTTGTCGAGTGGTCAATGATGTATATTTCGTTCAGGAAAGGCGAACTGAGCATGATCTGGTTCAGTTCGTCGTTGAAGTCCACTGCATTGGTATGGAGCCAGTTCCTTGCACCCGCGTTGGTGGTGAAGTTGATGTCCAGCCGTTCCGGGCGGTTTTCCACGATGCCGAAGTTGTCCTTGGCGGGATCGAAATCCTGCACGAGGTGGTCCCATAGGTGCCATTCCCATACGATTGCTCCTGTGGCGGGGTCTATTTCAAAAAGTGCTTCCGACCAGAGTTCCCCGTCGGGCAGCAGGGCCGTGTTCCTGCCGGCCTGTATGGCTTCTTCCTGGGTTTTCTTTTCCCAGGCAACGGCGATTATCGTTCCCTGCGGTGTCACTGCAAAATCGTGGTGGAGGCGGTGGAGGGCATTGTTCATTTCAAAACTGAACAAGAGGTTATTGTCCCAATCCCTGATTTCGATGATGGCACCGCCGCCACCCGCCCATATCGGGTCCATTGACACGTTGGAAAGGCGCTTGGCCCGCACAAGCCGTCCATCGGGAAGGATGTACGCCGTATTGCCGGGGCGGTAAACAGGTTCGTCTTGCCAGACGTGGACGATTTCACCGCAATTGTTCAGCAAATAGACGTGCGGCTGATCATGCGGGTAGATGAGGTTGTAACCTTCAAAAGCAGCAGTTGGCCGGTAGCTGATCAGGCCCACCGTGTTTTGACCAAAAACAGGAATAGAGGCCAGAAGGGCCAGCAGGGGGAGTAGTTTTTTTAGCATCGTATCTTATATGTCAGTTTTTGATGAATTTCAGGTTGAAATGATTTCGGGTTTTTGTGTCAAAAAGCTGGAGTATGTAAAAACCTTTCGGCAAACCGGAAACGTCCACTTCGGATTGAAGGCCCCGAACCGTCGTCCTCTTGGCCGATGTCCCGACAGCATTTCGGATTTCCAGCACAAGTTCGTTGCCCGGCAGGTTTTCGATGAATAAGGAACGCCCAACGGGGTTGTTTCGCAGCCGCACACCTTCCAGAAAGATGGCTGCTCGCACGTTCGTGCTTGTCGGGGAGCCATCGAAAATCGTGCAGTCCGATGGCAGGGGATTCAACTCCACCGGCGAGCCGGGAGAGAGGTACTTCCCCTCAAATGCCGGATAACTTGCAGGATACCGGGTTGCCCGGAACGTTACGGAGTTGTTGGTCTGCCCCTGCGCTATCGGCCCGAAACCGGACGAGGGACTGATGTATTCCCATACGATTTGATGGTTCGGCGTAATTTCAAAAAAACGGCTGGACGTGCTTTGGCAAATGAAAACGTTCCCATTGGGCAGCGCATGGGCACCTGACATCGTGCCAGCGTAAAACCCCGCAGCCGTGTAGCTCCATGCCGGCCCGGAGGGGCCAAAAGCGAGGCCGGGTTCTATTAAATAGCCTTGATCGCCGAGCGGGGCCTCCCACATATCCACCGATGAAAAATTGTTGCCGGGGCGGTTGAACCCATTGTTGAAGACCAGGAGCTTTCCCTCGTTGGGGTAGCCTGCTGGAATCCAGTTGGCGTAATGTGGCCCCCAGAGTATTTGGTCGGCGGGTGTTCCCCTGTCGTATGCCTGCGGGTTGCCCCAGCGATAGAGCAGGTCGCCGCCTTTGCCTGCGTTCCCGCCGGTCGAGCCTGCTGCCTCGGTGGTCGTGGTGCTGTGGTCTATGATCCATAATTCGATGAACGTGCGGCTGGTGACTGCTATTTGATCGAGATCGGGATGATAGGCCAGGGAGTTGGCATGTATCCAGTCCGCAATCCCCGGCCCGCCGATATTGCCCACGAAGTTGAT